>Ga0310916_10002108_pt1 | contig 12066 bp, 12 predicted proteins | sample GREbulkMGLF176_FD_203444 | JGI IMG/M metagenome (GOLD analysis project Ga0310916, IMG submission 203444) | Lab enrichment of tropical soil microbial communities from Luquillo Experimental Forest, Puerto Rico - GRE.bulkMG.LF176 | ecosystem: Environmental > Terrestrial > Soil > Tropical forest >...
CGTGACCTCGGCGCGCCGGGAAGGCATCTCGATCCTGTTGGTCGAGCAGAACGTGCGCGCCGCCACCGAGATCGCCGACCGCGCCTATGTGCTCGACGACGGGCGGGTGGTGTTTTCGGGCAAAGCCGCCGAATTCGCCGAGGATGAAAACCGTGTACGCGCGCTCGCCGGCGCCAGCGCCGAAGCCTGGGCCGCCGCAGAGTCAAGCTAATGCGCGATCCGGTGGGGCGCGGCACCCTCAGCGCTCCTACTTTATTTGTCGGCGATGAAGTCTTCTTCCGCAAGGATCGCTTGCGCGAGATTGAAGAAGCTATTCTGAGTTCCCGGCGAGCGCGGCGCAAAAGCCGGCTTATTCTGCCGCCTGGCCGGCTCCATTACGCAAGGGGGCGCCGTATAGGTCGCGGGCGCGTTTTTCGAAGGCACCGACCATGCGACATAAAAATCGATGCGGCACCCGCCCGGCACCCTCTCGAATACCCAGTGGTTGTTAAGCCGGCGGAACGGTCCCTCGGCGTAGGTGACGTCGATGCGCTGCGGTGGGGCGAGTGCGACTGTCGACGTAAACCGCTCGCGGAACATGCGGAAGCCGATGACCATGTCGGCGACCATGAGGTCGGCCCGCCGTTTGTTGATGCGTGCCGCAAGACACCAGGGCAGAAACTCGGGATAGCTCTCGATATCGGCGACCAACGCAAAGAGCTGCTCCGGCGTGTAGGCCAGCACACGCTGTTCGGCATGCGTCGGCATTGCAGGGGTTCAGCCGGCGGTGGCGAGCTTTGCGGCGCGAGCCGCGCGCAACCGCGCGAAATCCTCCCCGGCATGGTATGAGGAGCGGGTCAAAGGCGAGGCCGAGACCAACAGAAAACCCTTGCCGAGGGCGAAGCTTCGATAGCTGCGAAACTCTTCCGGCGTGACAAAGCGCGCGATCGCATGATGTTTTATTGTCGGTTGTAGATATTGGCCTATCGTTAAAAAATCGACCTCGGCGGCTCGCAAATCGTCCATGACCTGCAATACCTCGGTTTTGTCTTCGCCGAGGCCGACCATCATCCCGGATTTGGTGAACATCGCCGGATTAAGCCGCTTGACCTGGTCGAGCAACCTCAGCGAATGAAAATAACGGGCCCCCGGCCGAACCTCGGCATAGAGGCGCGGAACGGTCTCCAGATTGTGGTTGAAGACGTCTGGCCCCGCTGCGACGACGGCTTCGAGCGCGTCCGCCTTGTGGAGAAAGTCGGGGGTCAAGACCTCGATCGTCGTGCCCGGCGCGGCCGTGCGGATCGCACGAATCGTCCGAGCGAAATGCCCCGCCCCGCCGTCGTCGAGATCATCCCGATCCACCGAGGTGACGACGACGTGCGACAACCCGAGTGCAGCGACCGCCTCGCCGACGCGCTGAGGCTCGCGCGGGTCGAGAAGATCGGGCCGGCCAGTCGCGACATTGCAGAAGGTGCAGGCCCGGGTGCAGACGCGGCCGAGAATCATGACCGTTGCATGCTTCTGCTTCCAGCACTCGCCGATATTCGGGCAGCCCGCCTCCTCGCACACAGTATTGAGAGAAAGCGCCCGCATCAGCCGGCGCGTCGCCTGGTATTCCGGCGATCCCGGCGCCTTGACGCGCAGCCAATCAGGCTTGCGCGGGATCGGGTTATCGGGGCGGTGGGCCTTTTCGGGATGACGTGGCGAGGACGGCTCCCTCATCCCGCTTGCAGAATTCATCAGGACAACCTGAACCCAAACCCACAGAGTGTTCCTCGTCACCCCCGCTAAAGCGGGGCTCCAGGGCTTGCGCGGCAGTAGCCCGCCCGCGCCTGGATTCCGGCTTTCGCGGTAATGACGGCACTAGAAGTGGATGGCCCGGCTATACCCGTCAAGCAGGCTCCGCCAGCCGCCGCGTCACGCACGCCGTTCGGCCGATAGAACCCGCTGGACGCCAGGACGTTGCATTGGCACCGCGAGGTAGCAGCCGAATTCCTTTGCGAAATCGACCGATACGCGGGCATGGACACGGCCCTGGCGGTCCAAGAACTCCGCATGGTCGGCGACAGGCACGATTGCTCCATGCCAGATGTTCGGATGGAGGTAGAGCCCGCGGCTGCCATCACACCAAAACGTGACGAACCGCTCCGGCGTCACATCGTCCCCCGGCAGGGTAAGCGGCACGACGAAACTCTCGCCGTGCAACGGGCAGAATAGCTGACCGCCGTCCGGGTGATAATTGGCGCGCCAGATCAGCGCGCGGTGACTTAGCTGCACCGGACCGCTGGTTGCCGCCTCTTCCGGCCAGTTGCTCCAGCCGAATAGGTAGCTGTCACCCACGGCGTTGTTGCGCGCGTAAAGGGTCTCGCCCTTCCACCAGAATTCGAAGACACCTTCCGCGATACCGCCCTGATCGCCCGAATTCTCGTCGATGGGTCGCCAACCCTGAGCCGGCCAACGGACGATCTCGATCGAGAAGTTCTCCGGCGCGTCGACGAGGCATCCATACCCTTCGAGACTACTTTCGGTCGCCACGACGAGGGGAGTCTCATGGACCCGCCGCACGCCTGTGGTCGGCACATAGGCGATCTCCGCCGGATCGAAATCCATGATTGCTCGCGCTCCGTTGATTGACATAGTGACTCTATGCAGCGCCGCCCAGCCTCGTCACTTGTTTTCGTCAAGCGAGTGTTTTCGTCAAGCGAGGCGGGCACGGAGCAGCGCCGAAAGGCGCTCGGCGACAATTACGATAACAAAGGTGACGATGAGCAGAAGCGAGACGAGTTGATACTGGAACAGACTCATCGCCGAGAGCAGTTCGAAGCCGATGCCCCGCCAGCGCCGACAAAGCCGAGCACCAGTGACGAGCGGATGTTCTCGTCGAGCCGATAGAGCGCGATCCCGAGGAGCGAGGGCAGAATCGATGGGATGACGCCGTGGGTGAAGACCTGCACGCGGCGGGCGCCGGTCAGGGTCAGCGCATCGATCGGCGCCATGTCCATGTGCTCGATCGTCTCGGCGAACAGGCGACCGAGCATCCCGATCGAGTGAACGGAAAGCGCGAGGGCGCCCGGAAACGGCCCGAGCCCGACGGCGGTGACAAACAGCAATGCCCAGACCAGGTCGGGGACGGCGCGGGCGAAGCCGATCACGCCGCGCGCGGCATAATAGAGGAAGCGCGACGGCGTCACATTTGCGGCGGCGAGGATGGCCAATGGTAGGGCCATGATGATACCGCCGAGGGTGCCGAAAATGCCGAGGTCGATGGTTTCGAGCGCCGGCCACCACACCATGTCGATCTTGCCGAAATCGGGCGGCGTCGCGCGCCGGATGATGTCGGCCATACCGTAAGCACCAGTGATCAAATCCTGCGGCCGGGCGCGGACGACGATCGCCGCCTGCACAACGATTGCCACGAGCACGAGCGCGAGCACGAGCTGCAGCGCCAGGCTATCGCCTCGGTCCAGCTGCGCTCGGCGAGTTGCGGCTCCGCGGCGTCGAGACTCAAGCGGCCTCGCTGAGATAGAGTTGGCGCACCGCATCGCGCGACAGCTCGGCGCACGGCCGATCAAAAGCGATTCTGCCGTCGCGAATGCCGACGACGCGATCGGCGTAGGCATAGGCCAGCTCGATCTGGTGCAACACGCACAACACAGCGAGGTGCTCGTGGGTCGCAAGGTGGCGCAGCAGCCGCATGATGTCGTCGGCGGCTTCAGGGTCGAGGCTTGCGACCGGCTCGTCCGCGAGCAGCACCTGCGGGCGCTGCGCGAGCGCGCGAGCAATAGCGACGCGTTGCGCCTGCCCGCCGGACAGAGTGCCGGCGCGCTGTCCAGCCAGCGCGACGAGGCCAACCGCGTGCAGATAGTCGTAGGCGGCGCGCCGTTCGACCGCAGGCAGGCCGCCGAGCGCCGTCCACAGCCCGCCGTAGCGGCCAAGGGCACCGGAGGCAATATTGCTCAGCACGCTGCGGCGCCGCACCAGGCTGGCGTGCTGCCAAATCAGCGCCAGCGATAGGCGCGCCTGACGCAACCGCTCCCCCGAAAGCGCGGCCAAGTTCGTGTCGTTGAGCCAGATTTCGCCGGCGGTCGGAGAGGGCATGCGAGCGATGCAGCGCAGCAGCGTTGTCTTGCCGCTGCCGTTGCTGCCCAACACGACCACAACCTCGCCGGGCTCGATGCTCAGATCGAAATCAGCGACCGCCATCTTGCCGTCGGCGTAGCGCATCGTCAGGCCGCGGACTCGCAGCATGACTCTCTCGCACGTTACCGATTGTCGTCAGCTGAGCTTTTCGAGGTCGATGTTGAGCGTCTTGACGAGGTCGCGGATGCCGTCATAGGCGCCATCGGTCTGCGGCACCAACCGAGTGATGCCCGCGCCGACCATGATCTTGCGATCCGCCGCATCGAGCGTCGAAAGATCGAGATTTTGCAGCACCTCGATCACCTGCGTCTTGAAAGCCGCGGGCAAATCGCCGCGCACTGCGAACGGGTCGGTCGGGATTGGGTCCGATTTCCATAGGAAGACGAGATCGCCATCCTTGTAGTGTCCACGCTGCTTAGCGGATTCGAGTTGCTCGCTATTGAGCTCACCGGCATCGACTTTGTGGTTGTAAAGCGCCTCGGATGATGAGGTGTGGCTCCCGGCATAAATCGCGCGGACGTCCTTGTCAGGGTCGAGATCGGCCTTGCGCAGCCCATAGGCCGGGAACAGATGACCCAGGTCGAAGCCGGGTCGGAAAATGCGAAACTGTGCCCCTTGATCTCGGCAACCGTCTTTATGCCGACCCATGTTAGGTGACGATGCTGGCCCAGTAGGTATCGGGCTCCCCATCCGCAGTGCCGAAAGCGGCGACCGCCTCGGCCTTCGCCACCTGATGGGCGAGCACATAACCGAGTGGTCCGAATTCGCCAATTTCGAGCTTGCCGTTACGCATCGCCTCGATCTTAGCATTGTAGCTGGTCGCGACAAAGACCTCGACCTCGCAGCCGAGCTTGTCGCCGATCAGCTCTCCGACTTTCTGGTAGATCGGCACCAAGCGAGCCGCCGTGTCATAGGGCTCGACGCCGAAACGCACGGTGCCGCCATTCGGGCAGTCGCCGGCCGTCGCCGTAGTGGACGGGCCGCTCGCCAGTGCCAATGCCATCCCACCAGCTATGATCCAAGAATCCTTTCGCGTCATCCTTTTCTCCCGGTCGAGTGCGCTCGGGATGGCAAAAGCGAGCGGAAAATTAGGATGCAGTAAAGGCGGCAATCCTCCGCGGACGCGGCGAGCGCCTTCAGCTAGATCAGCTAGAAGTGAATGGCGCGCCCGTAAGCATCGAGCACGGCCTCGTGCATTGTCTCCGACAGGGTCGGGTGCGGAAATATCGTGCGGATCAGTTCGGCCTCGGTCGTCTCCAGGGTCTTGGCGATCGTGTAACCCTGGATCAGCTCGGTAACCTCGGCGCCGATCATGTGCGCACCGAGAAGCTCGCCGGTCTTGCCGTCGAACACCGTCTTGACCATGCCTTCGGGCTCGCCGAGTGCAATCGCCTTACCGTTGCCGGTAAACGGGAAGTGACCGATCTTGACCTCGTGACCGGCCTCTCTCGCTGCCTTCTGGGTCAGGCCCACGCTCGCGACCTGTGGCCGGCAATAGGTGCAGGAGGGGATGTTGTGCCGATCGAGCGGGTGCACGTCGTTGACCCCGGCGATCCGCTCGACGCAGATGACACCTTCGTGCATCGCCTTGTGCGCCAGCCACGGCGGGCCGACGAGATCGCCGATCGCGTAGACTCCGGGCTCGCCGGTGCGCAGCCATTCGTCGACGACGACGTGGCTTCGCTCGACCTCGACACCGGTGTCTTCGAGCCCGATGCCTTCGACATTCCCAACGATGCCCACCGCGAGGATGACGCGCTCGACGGCGAGATCGCTCCCCTGCCCTCCCCCTTCGATGCGCGCGCTGACATTCTCGCCAGCGCGCTCCAGCGACGTGACGGTAGCGCCGGTGTGGATCTTGATCCCCTGTTTCTCGAAGGATTTGCGGGCGAAGTCCGAGATCTCTTCGTCCTCGACCGGGAGCACCCGGTCGAGCACCTCGACCACCGTCACCTCGGCGCCCATGTCATGATAGAAGCTGGCGAACTCGATGCCGATCGCACCCGAGCCGACGACCAGCAGCGATTTCGGGATCGCCGCCGGCACCATCGCCTCCTTGTAGGTCCACACCAGCTCGCCGTCGGGCTCCAGTTTGGGCAAGGTGCGGGCCCGCGCACCGGTCGCCAATATGATATGCCCGGCCTCCAGCTCGGCCACGAGGCTGCCGTCCTTCTCGACCGCGAGCCGGCCCGTTCCGGCGAGGCGCCCGTGGCCGTCAAAGACAGTGACCTTGTTCTTTCGCAACAGATACGCAACGCCGTCTGAGAGCCGTTTGGCGACGGCGCGCGAGCGGGCGACGATCTTGCCGGCGTCGAAGCGGATGTCCTTTGCGGAGAACCCGAACTCGTCCAGCCGGTGCAGGAGATGGTGAATCTCCGAACTGCGCAGCAGCGCCTTGGTCGGAATGCACCCCCAGTTGAGGCAGATGCCGCCAAGATGCTCGCGCTCGACCAGTGCCGTCTTCATGCCGAGTTGGGCCGCCCGGATGGCGGCCACATAGCCTCCCGGCCCGCCGCCCAGAACGATCAGGTCGAACGAATTTTCGGCCACTCGCCCCTCACCTTCTCGCTCGGTCGTGGTTCCGCTGTTTTTCCCCTGCCGGCCCCGCGAAATTCCCCTGCCACGGGAAAAAATTCCGCTGCTCCGTCATATCACCTAACTAATTGATTCAACTTATATTTTTTATCAAAAAAAGGCGGTTTTGCAAGCGAAATCGCAATTTTCCCCTGCTACAGCAGCATCGTCAGCGGGTCCTCGACGAGCTTTTTGAACGCCGCAAGGAATTGCGCGCCGACGGCGCCGTCGACGGCTCGGTGGTCGCAGGAGAGCGTGCAGCTCATCACGGTCGCGACCGCCAGCGCGCCATCCTTGACCACCGCGCGTTGCTCGCCGGCGCCGACCGCCAGGATGCCGCCGTGGGGCGAGTTGATGACCGCCGCGAAGTCGCGCACCCCGTACATGCCGAGGTTGGAGATCGAAAAGGTGCCGCCCTGAAACTCCTCGAGCTTCAGCTTGCCCGCCCGGGCACGCGCAACGAGGTCCTTTGTCTCGTTGGCGATCGCGGCCAAACCTTTGCGGTCAGCCATTTTGACGATCGGGGTAATCAAACCGTCATCGAGCGCTACGGCGACGGCGATGTCGACGGTATCCCACAGCAGGATCGCCTCGTCGCTCCACGAGGCGTTCGCCGCCGGCACCTGCTGCAACGCGAGAGCCGTGGCGCGGATCACGAAATCGTTGACCGAAATCCGGTAGGCGTCCGACTTGGCGTTGAGCTCGGCGCGGATCTTCAACAGCGCGTCGATCTCGCAGTCGATCGTCAGATAGAAATGCGGGACGGTTTGTTTGGACTCGGTCAGCCGCCGAGCGATGACACGGCGCATTGCACTGAGCGGCCGCTCGGTGTAGGGCGCGTTGCCCGCGAGCGCCGCAACCCGCTCCTCGGACAAGACAGGCGCGGCCGGCGCCAGTTGCGACACCACGCCGGTCCTAGCTGGGGCCAGAGCAGGTGCCGTGCGACCGGGCGAAAGGGCTGCTTCGATATCGGACTTGACGATGCGGCCCTGCGGTCCCGAGCCGCGGATCGCACCGAGGTCGAGACCCGCCTGCTGTGCCATACGGCGCGCCAGTGGACTGGCGAAGATCCGCCCATTGCCGCGTTCCTTGCGGGCCGCCGCCGACCCGGCCGGCATATGTTGCACTCTCTCCGCGGACGGCTCTGCTACCGGAGCGGGTTGGGGAGCCGGCTCTTTGAATTTCTCGATGGCGGAGGCGTCCTCACCCTCGCCGAGCAGCAGTGCGATCGGCTCATTGACTTTGATCCCCTGGGCGCCTTCCGGAACCAAGATCTTGCCGATTTTCCCGTCGTCGGCGGCTTCGACCTCCATCGTTGCCTTGTCGGTCTCGATCTCGGCGAGCACGTCGCCGGAATGGACCTCGTCGCCCTCTTTCTTGAGCCATTTGGCGAGATTGCCTTCGGTCATCGTCGGCGACAGCGCCGGCATCAGGATTTCGATCGGCATGAGATCCGCCTCTTAAAACGCCGACTATCGGTAGGCGACCTCACGGGCGGCCGCGACGATGTCCTCGACTTGGGGCAGCGCAAGGCGCTCGAGGTTCGCGGCATAAGGCAAAGGGACGTCCTTTCCGGCAACTCGCTTCAATGGGGCATCGAGCCAGTCGAAGCATTCTTCCATGACGATCGCCGCGATCTCCGCGCCGATGCCGGCAAAGGGCCACCCTTCCTCGACCGAAACGATCCGGTTGGTCTTCTTGACCGAGGCCGCGACACTGTCGGCGTCGAACGGCCGCAAGCTGCGCAGATCGATGACTTCGGCCGAGATGCCGGCCTTTTCTAGCTCCTCGGCAGCATGCAGCGCGATTTTCACCATCCGCGAGAAGGCAGTAATCGTGACATGCTTGCCCGATCGGGCGATGCGCGCCTTGCCAATGGGTACGAGGAATTCAGGATCTTCTGGCACCGCAAAGCTTTCGCCATAGACAAGCTCGTGCTCGAGAAACACGACCGGGTTCGGATCGCGGATCGCCGCCTTCAGCAGGCCCTTATGGTCCGCCCCGGTGAACGGGGCGATCACCTTGAGACCCGGGCAATGCGCATACCAGCTCGCATAGCATTGGGAATGTTGTGCGGCGACGCGCGCGGCGACGCCGTTTGGCCCGCGGAAGACGATCGGGCAGCTCATCTGGCCGCCCGACATGTAGCGGGTCTTCGAGGCCGAGTTGATGATCTGATCCATCGCCTGCATGGCGAAATTGAAGGTCATGAACTCGACGATTGGGCGCAGCCCGGCAAAGCCTGCGCCGACCCCGAGCCCGGTAAACCCTTGCTCGGTAATCGGGGTATCGATCACCCGCCGCGGTCCGAATTCCTGAAGCAGGCCCTGGCTGACCTTGTAGGCACCCTGATACTCGGCGACCTCCTCGCCGAGCAAAAAAACCGCATCGTCGCGCCGCATCTCCTCGGCCATCGCATCGCGCAACGCTTCTCGCACGGTCATGGTCCTGGTCTTGCCGGCATATTCGGGCTCGTCCGAAGGCGCAGGCCGAGCAGCAGGAGGTGCCGACGGGGCGGTCGGAGGCCGAGCCTGTGCCGGCATCTCTTGCCGCAGCTTGGGAGACCGCGCTGTCTTCTCCGTCTGGCCCACGTCTTCGCCATTGCCTGCGATGACTGCGATTGGTGTGTTGACCGCGACGTGCTCGGTGCCTTCGGGAATCACGATCTTCGCGAGCACTCCTTCGTCGATGGCTTCGACCTCCATCGTTGCTTTGTCGGTCTCGATCTCGGCGAGGACATCGCCTGCCCGAACGGCTTCCCCCTCGCTCTTGAGCCAACGAGCGATCTTGCCCTCGGTCATTGTCGGCGATAACGCCGGCATCAGGACTTGGGTAGCCATAGCTTATCGCAACCTGCAAAGGACGTGATCGCCAAAGGGGTCAGGCGTCGGCCAAGACATCCGTCCACAGCTCTGCCGGATCCGGTTCTGGGGAGTCCTGGGCGAACTGCACCGCCGCAGCAACGCGATCCCTGATCTCGCTATCGATCTGCTTGAGTTCCGCCTCCGTCGTCCCTCCTTCCAGCAGGCGTCGACGCGTCTGATCGATCGGATCGTGCTCGGTCCGCATTCGGTTGACCTCATCCCGGGTACGATACTTTGCCGGATCGGACATCGAGTGGCCGCGATAACGGTACGTCATCATCTCGAGGATGATCGGCCCTTGGCCGGACCGAGCGTGCTCGACGGCGGCAAGCCCAGCCTCGTGTACGGCGAGCACGTTCATGCCGTCAACCTGCTCGCCCGGGATGCCATAGGCAGTACCACGATGAAACAGATCGGTGCGCGCCGAGGCGCGATCGATCGCCGTCCCCATCCCGTAGCGATTGTTCTCTATCACGTAAACGATCGGCAGCTTCCACAGCGAGGCCATGTTGAAGCTTTCATAGACCTGCCCCTGGTTGATCGCCCCGTCGCCGAGATAGGTGACCGAGATCTGCCCGTTCGCGCGATAATAATGGGCAAAGGCGAGCCCGGTTCCGATTGGCACCTGCGCACCGACGATGCCGTGGCCGCCAAAGAAGTTCCTTTCCCGGCTGAACATGTGCATCGAGCCGCCCTTGCCGTGCGAATAGCCGCCACGGCGCCCGGTCAACTCGGCCATGACACCGTTGGGATCCATTCCGCAAGCCAGCATATGCCCGTGATCGCGATAGGACGTGACAATCGTGTCGCCTTCCTTGAGCGCCCCCTGCATGCCGACGACGACCGCCTCCTGCCCGATATAGAGGTGGCAGAAGCCGCCGATCAGCCCCATACCGTACATCTGCCCAGCCCGCTCCTCGAAGCGCCGGACCAACAGCATGTCACGGTAGTATCCGATGAGCTCCTTTGGCGGAGCGCCGACCTCGGCGAATTTTACTGGCGCAGCCTTGCGCTTGACGGCCATGTCGCGTCCTCCACGCGGCCGCCCCTTCCCTACTCTCCCCGTTGATCGGGGAAAGTAGGGGGGGCAAATCCGCCGGGAAACATGCTGGCAAATCCGTCCTATTGCAACCTCGCGCGGGCACGTCAGACGGCTTGTCGTGATTCAACGGCGCCCGCTAATGCTAATGGGGCGTCGCTGGTTGCATGATGACGATCTCATCGGGTGCGACCAGGTTCAAGGTCGCCCGGACCTGTTCGTCGAGCAAGTCGGGATCAACGTGATCCGGCTTCAGGTTGGAGACCCTCAGATCGAATGCCTGGCGCTGCCCCCTAACCGATTCGAGATTAGCGTTTTCGGCGCGGATCTCTCGCGTCAAGCTCAGCCATAGAATCAATCCGTGCTCGCCTTCAATCAGATTATAAAAAAAATAGCCGGTCAAAGCGATGCCGATAACCGGCCCGAGAATAAAATGCGTCCGCCGCTTTATTTCGCGCAATACGTTCATGCGGGCTGCCAACAGCCGCCGCATGGAATGAGAAAGACGTGGTCAAAGTTTCCCGCCTTCCCAGCGAAGGCCGGGACCCATCTCAGCCGTGGGCACCGGTCTTTGCTGCTGTGACGGAATAGTAGTTCGCCGTCGGCGGCGCGATGCATTGAGGGCCTCCGCACTAGCGCCGCAGCACCGACCGCCCAGCGAACACTCCGGAGGCGCCGAGCTGCTCTTCGATCCGGATCAGCTGGTTGTATTTGGCCAACCGGTCAGATCGAGATAGCGATCCGGTCTTGATCTGGCCGCAATTGGTCGCGACCGCCAGATCGGCGATTGTCGTGTCCTCGGTTTCCCCCGAGCGGTGCGAAAACACCGTCCCCCAGCCGGCTCGCTGGGCGATTTCGACCGCGGCGAGCGTCTCGGACAAGGTGCCGATCTGATTGACCTTGACGAGCAGCGCGTTTGCAATGCTTCGGTTGATTCCGTCTTGCAAACGGCGTGGGTTGGTGACGAACACATCATCGCCGACGAGTTGAATACGGCCGCCAAGCTCGCGCGCGAGCAGCCGCCAACCCTCCCAATCGTCCTCGGCCATGCCGTCCTCGATCGAGACGACCGGATAGCGCCGGGCGAGATCAGCCCAGTATTCGACGAGCCCCGCGGCGTCGAGAGTCTTGCCCTCACCCGCGAGTCGATAGGCGCCCTCCCGATAGAATTCGCTCGCCGCAGGATCGAGCGCGAGCACTACATCGTCGCCCGGATGATACCCGGCGGCTTCGATCGCCCGCATGATAAAGCCGAGTGCCGCGTCGGTCGACGCGAGGTTCGGGGCGAAGCCTCCCTCGTCACCGACGTTGGTATTGTGACCGGCCTCGGCGAGCTGTCTTCGCAGGTTGTGGAAGATCTCCGAGCCGACGCGGATCGCCTCGGTCGCCGAGCTCGCGCCGACTGGCATCACCATAAATTCCTGAATGTCGATCGGGTTGTCGGCATGAACCCCGCCATTGATGATATTC
>Ga0310916_10002109_pt1 | contig 12066 bp, 5 predicted proteins | sample GREbulkMGLF176_FD_203444 | JGI IMG/M metagenome (GOLD analysis project Ga0310916, IMG submission 203444) | Lab enrichment of tropical soil microbial communities from Luquillo Experimental Forest, Puerto Rico - GRE.bulkMG.LF176 | ecosystem: Environmental > Terrestrial > Soil > Tropical forest >...
AACGACCCGCCACCCGGGCTATGCGGTCAGTGGGCGGGTGCGCAAGCGCATTGAGGAGGTGTTCGGCTGGACCAAGGCGGTCGCCGGTTTCCGCAAGACCCGTCATCGCGGTCTGGCCCGTGTTCGCTGGATATTCGCTGACGGCCACTGCCCACAATCTCGTCCGGCTGCGCAAACTGGTGGGGGCCGCAGCGTAGCCATGCCCGCAATCCGCCCACACACCGCAAAAACCAGCGAAATCGACGCAGAGATCTGCTTGACGAGCAATCTTCGGCAACTCAAGAGAGAGTAACTTTTGACGATCCGACATTCTGCTTCGCAAACTCTGAATTTTTTCGCAGCCTGCTAAACGGCTAATAGTCTACTGGGAGGAGCGCGGCAATGAAGCTGCGCCGGGACGCCACTCGCCGATCGTCTCACCGCGCCGTTTCTTAAACCGATGCGGGATTGCGCGGCCGGCGTAGCCCTGGCAGGCACCCGGTGGCATTGCCCGTCAACCTTTCAATGAAGAGACCACCACAGCCGGTCAGTGCCACCTCGAACCCCTGACGAACCCACTGGCGACTGAGTGGCACGATCCAATCGTTCAGACCTGCACCAGGCGGTGTGCGGATCCGCGCCAAGGACCGCGGATTGATTTGACTTTTGCGCATAGCTGGGTTACTCGATTTGCGCGGCTTGTGTATCGTGGCGTGACGGTAAAGACCCAGATCAACGGGTACCTGACCGAGGTCGCTTTCCAAGAAGGTCAAATGGTCAATAAGGGCGACTTTCTGGCCCAGATTGATCCACGCCCCTATCAGGTCGCCTTAGAGCAAGCCGAAGGCCAGCGGGCCAAGGATCAGGCATTGCTAAAAAATGCTCAGCTCGACCTCCAGCGGTACAACACCCTGGTCGCGCAAAACTCGATCGCGACACAGACCCGCGACACGCAGATCTCGCTGGTCGCGCAAGACCAAGCTGTCATTAAAACCGATCAGGCGCAGATCGACGCGCAGAAGCTGAACCTCGTTTATGCCCATATCGTCTCGCCGGTCACCGGTCGGGTCGGGCTTCGCCAGGTCGACGCGGGCAATTACGTGCAGACGAGCGACCCGAACGGCATCGTCGTCGTCACCCAACTGCAGCCGATCTCGGTGATCTTCACCCTGCCTGAAGACAATCTACCCGCTGTGATGAAGCGGGTGCATGCCGGCGCGACCTTGTCGGTCACGGCCTATGACCGGACCGGCACCACCGCGCTCGCCAAAGGGCGTCTCGAAACGGTCGACAACCAGATCGACACGACAACCGGGACCGTCAAATTGCGAGCAATATTCGACAACGAGCAAGAGATCCTGTTTCCCAATCAATTCGTCAACGTGCAGCTACTCGTCAACACACTTGAAGACACCGATATCGTACCTACCGCGGCGATTCAACACGGCGCTCCGGGTGCCTTTGTCTTTGTGGTCAAGCCTGATCGGATCGCTTCGGTTCGGCAAGTTAAGCTCGGCCCGGGCGACGGGCAGCGGATCGCAATTCTGTCCGGTCTGCAGCCGGAAGAGGGTGTTGTTTTCGATGGCGCCGACCGACTCCGCGATGGGGCTAAGGTGACCGTAAACATGGCCACGTACCCGCGCGCAACCGAGGGTCTGACCGCTCCCTCTCATGCTAGCGCAAACGCCGTCGCGCCCGGCGGTCAGCAGCCGGCCCAGCCGCGAGATTAGCAGCAACGCCGCGGGCCGGGCCGAACAGCCCCGATACCAACCCTCCAATCAGGCGAGTGTTTATACCGAAGGCCAACGGCAAACTAAGACCGCTGACACTCATCAAACTGCTGCCGAGATCCGGCGGGATCCGACCACGTCCGCCAGCACCCTGGCAGTCAATGTGCGACAAAACGCTCACCGGCGTGGCTGACCGCGGCACTTTCCTTGAGGTGATCAACCCGAGGGCGTAGGCGACTGGGATATCGCTCGGGCAGACCCCACAATTACTGAGCAGGGGCGTGATCTCCACCTAGCGCCCAGATTCAGTCGCCGGACGGCGAACCAAGCAGCAAGGCGACGCTCTGAAAACTTAATAGCCTGCGATAAAATGTCACACATCCTCATGGCGAGAACTCCCGAAGACTTGGTTAATGCCGCTGTAAACAGGCAATTGCTTGGTTAATGAGCAGCCGTGAAAGAACGGCTGACCTATAGTTAACCAGGCTTGACGGTTGTAAAATAATTGTAGCAAAATTGTAACAATACTGAACGGGTGATAAACCTGATCAATCCGGTGCTACGAGGATGGGTGAACTACTTCGCGGTTGGGCACTCCAGTGAGTGCTTCAGCTTCATCAAGGATTGGGTGGAGAAGAAGGTCAGGCGCCAGCTGGCGCATGCTCAGAAACGAAAGGGCTTCGGCTGGGAACGATGGAGTAGGCCGTGGCTGTACGACAACGGACTCACCGCTCCTAACCCGCATTGGGTGAGTGCCGTTTGGTTCAATAGGAATGAAAAAGGGGGAGGCCCGCATGACCGGCGCAACTGAGGCCGTGGATGACGCGTTCGAAGCACCAGGTCGCAAAATCGGCGGCATCAATGGGATCGGACCCGATCTAGACGGCGCCCCCCTGGTCCGGGCCGGAATTCGAGGCCTAGCCGCGCGCTCGAACCTAGCGCCCGCCAGTTTTCAGCCCGTTTTGGTGCGGGACCGCGGTTTGCGGGGGTCTTTCAACCGAACTGTGGTCGACGGCAAGTTTTTTTCTGTGGACGGCAAGCCTTTCTTTGTGCGCGGCATTACTTACGGAGCATTCGAGCCGGACGAGGCCGGTCGTGAATACGCCGACGATCGGCTGATAGAGCGCGATTTCGCTCAGATGGCCGCTATCGGAATCAATACCGTTCGGATCCCTCACACGGTACCGCCGCGCTGTCTTCTCGACATCGCGGCAGCACAAGGGTTGCGTGTCATGGTGGGGCTCGCAGCCGAGCAAGCCGCCGGATATCTGATAGACAGGAATTTACCTCGGGATTTCGCAAACCGCTTTCGCGCCAAGATCCGCCTCTGCGCTGCCCACCCGGCGTTACTCTGTGTTGCATTGGGCAACGAGATTATGGCATCACAGGCGCGCTGGCTCGGCTATCGCCGCATCACGCGCTATCTGCATTGGCTCTTCACTATCGTAAAAGAAGAAGATCCGGATGCAATCGTCACTTACGTCAATTACCCGACCACCGAGTATCTGGAGCTGCCGTTTCTCGACGTGGTCGCTTTCAACGTCTACCTCGAGTCGAAGCGTCAGCTGCGGGCTTATTTAGCGCGTCTGCAGAATGTAGCTAGCGACCGCCCGCTGTTGTTGACCGAGTTGGGTCTCGACAGCTTGCGGCATGGGGAGCTGGCGCAGGCGCAGGCGCTCGACTGGCAAATACGAGCGACTTTCGAAGCCGGCGCGGCGGGCGCGATCATCTTTTCCTGGACCGATGAGTGGTTTCGGGCCGGCTGCCAAGTTAACGATTGGGCGTTCGGCATCACCGATGTCGGACGCAATCCTAAGTCTGCCGCACACGTTGTTAACAAGGTCTTCCACGAGACTCCTTTCGCGCCTGGGGTGGACTGGCCGAACGTCTCTGTGATCGTCTGCAGCTACAACGGCGCGCGGACATTGCGCCAATGTCTCGATGCCGTGGCCTCACTTGACTACCCGAATTACGAAGTGATTGTCGTCAATGACGGGTCGACGGACGACACCGCCGCTATTGTGCAGAACCACCCGGTTCATCTCATCAACCAGCCGAACAAGGGGCTCTCCGCCGCGCGCAACGTCGGCCTTGCCGCGAGCAATGGGGACATTGTTGCTTTTATCGACGACGACGCCTTCCCGCACCGCTGCTGGCTGCAATATCTTGCCGCGGCATTTAACTGCTCTACACATGTTGGCATCGGCGGTCCCAATCTGCCGCCAGCCGGCGACGGGCTCGTCGCTGAATGCGTCGCAGTTGCGCCGGGTAATCCGCTCCATATCCTGCTCTCTGACGAGACCGCCGAGCATATTCCTGGGTGCAATATGGCATACCGCAGAGAGGCGCTTCTCGCGATCGATGGCTTCGACACGCGTTTTCGCGCGGCGGGAGATGACGTCGATTTATGTTGGCGACTGCAGGACCAGGGCTGGACGATCGGCTTCTGCCCGGCGGCGGTGGTGTGGCACCACCGCCGTAATTCGATCCGTGCTTATTGGAAGCAACAGTACGGCTATGGCAAAGCGGAGGCGCAGCTTGACAACAAATGGCCACAAAGGTGCAACGCACTTGGACATATCGGATGGGCAGGGCGGATCTACACCGGGGCCGGGTTCTCCAGTCTGCTGCGGCAGCACATTTACCATGGCGTCTGGGGCACCGCGCCGTTCCAATCGGCCCACCCACTGGCAATGAATTCCGGCCTCTTGTTGTTGGCAACGCCCGAGTGGTACCTGGTGATAGTGGTCCTCATGCTGATCATGATCGGCGGTGTTTTGTGGACACCGTTGTTATTTGCCGGGCCTTTATTGCTGCTAACGGTCGCCGCTCGCATTGCGGAGGCCGGCATCCGCGCCGCACGGACAACGATGATGTGGAAGTACGCGGGCTTTGACCGGCTAGGGCGGTGGTTGGTTATCACTTTTCTCAACCTTTTGCAGCCGCTTGCTAGGCTCGTCGGTCGGGTTCATGACGGGCTGACGCCCTTGCGTTGGCGAGCGCCAGTTGAATTCAGGCTGCCGCGGCGGATCTCGACAGCCATGTGGACTGAGCGCTGGCGTGAGCCGGACGCCTGGGTTCGACACACGCGCGACGCGATCAACCGAGAGCGGGCCCGCGTCATAGATGGCGGTCCTTACGACCGCTGGGACATCGAGGTGCCGGGCGGCGCGTTGGCGACAGCCCGCCTGCTGATTGCCGTCGAGGACCACGGCGGCGGGACACAGTACGTTCGCTTTGGGATATGGCCAAAATGTTCGAGCGCCGGTCTGACTGTAATTGCATTCTTGGGATCAGCCATTGGAGCCGCCGCTACGAGCGCCGCGTGGACGGCCGCTGTCGTCCTTTCAAGCATTGCCGCGTTGCTCATCACGCGTATTGCACAAGAGGCTGGCCGGGCTCTCACAATCATCGAGCGAGCTATCGCCGAGGTAAAGAATCCCTCTGGAGGGCACGCGAGGTTGTAGTGGAGAACCCGGCCCGCGATATCGCCCTGTATTGGTGGCTTGTGGCGGAGCTACGCCCCCATTGGCGAGGCATCGCCGGCATTCTCTTGCTAAGTTTCGCCGCGACGCCGCTGAGCCTGCTGGCTCCTTTGCCGCTCAAGATCGCAGTCGACGCGGTGATCGGATCACAGCCAATCCCCGACTTCCTCGCCCCGCTGTTGCCGGCAGCCATGTCGAAGACCGCGATGCTGATCGCGGCAGGAGCGCTCCTCACCGTCGTCAGCCTACTGACCTACAGCTTCGCTCTCAGCCTCGCGCTGTTGCGGACCTATATGGGTGAGAAACTGACATTGGGTTTTCGTGCAAAGCTGTTTCATCGAGCGCAGCAACTGTCGTTCGACTATCACGATCGCAAGGGTACGCTGGATGCGGTCTACCGCATACAGAACGATGCTACCGCCCTGCAAGGTTTCGCGATCAGCGGGATCGTTCCACTCTGCGCGAATGCCGTCGCTCTGTCTGCAATGATCGTTGTGACGGCGCGCATCGACACGCTTTTGGCCGTCGTCGCGCTGGCGAATTGCCCGGTGCTGTATCTGCTAATGGCGCTGAGCAGGCGCAGCGTGCGGCCTCGATGGGCTGAGCTTAAGGCAGCCGAAAGTGCCGCGTTGGGCGTCGCCCACGAGGTCCTCGCGGCACTGCGCACGGTAAAATCGTTCAACCGCGAGCAGCAGGAGGAGGAGCGGTTCGTCGGGCGTGCTGGCAAGCTCGTGACCGGCAATCTGCGGATCGTGCTGATCGAGGGCAGCTTCGACCTCCTCGTCGGGCTGACCATCGCGCTCGGCACCGCCAGCGTTCTCGTGATCGGGGTCTGGCACGTCCAGGCGGGAGTGCTGAGCCTCGGCAGCCTTTTGCTCGTCATGGGCTATCTTGCACAGCTTTACAAGCCGCTCGAGACGATTAGCCGTCAGGCGACAAAGCTGCAGTCTTATGTCGCCAGCGCCGAGCGCGCCTGGGCGCTGCTCAAAAGCGCAGCGGATGTGCCGCAACGGCCATCTGCTCGCCCATTACGGCGCGCCTGCGGCCGGGTCACCTTCGAGCATGTCTCTTTCGCCTATCGCGCCGAATGGGCGCTTGACGACATCTCGTTTGAGGTCGCCGCTGGGACGGCGGTCCATATCGTCGGCCGGACCGGTGCTGGCAAGACAACGATGATGAATCTGCTCGCGCGGTTTTACGACCCGATCCGTGGACGTATTTTGCTCGACGGCATGGATCTGCGCGATTACCGCCTGGACGACCTTCGCCGGCAATTCGCGCTCGTCCTGCAGGAGCCGGTGCTGTTTTCGACGACGATCGGCGAAAATATTCGCTATGCGCGGTCGGACGCGACGCAGCAAGAAATCATCGCGGCAGCAAAGGCGGCCAACGCCGATGATTTCATTGCTCGTTTGCCCGAGGGCTACGACACGTCGGTCGGGGAGCGCGGATTGACATTGTCGGGCGGCGAGCGCCAGCGGATCTCACTGGCGCGGGCGTTTCTCAAGGACGCGCCGATCCTGATCCTCGATGAGCCGACTAGCGCCGTCGACCCTGGAACCGAGGTGGCCATCATCGACTCGCTCGATCGGCTGATCACCGCGCGCACCAGCTTTATCATCGCGCATCGTCCGAGCACGATCCGGCACTCCGACCAGATCCTCCATATAGAGGGCGGCCGTCTCGTCGGCATGGGCCCAACAGCTGCAGCTGGCTTCGCGGTGCCGGGAGTTGTTGGGGCGCTCGGCTGATCGAAGCAGGTAATCAACAGTGAAAACCACGGTCTGCTTTACAGCCAAGAACATTTACTATTTAAAGGGCGGAGGACATTTCTGGGTTCCGCTGAATTGGTCGCTTGGGTATCGCGCGCTCGGGTGCGATGTAATTTGGCTCGAACCGATCGATCCGAGCACGCCGGTCGAGGACGTGTGGACGCTCACAAAGTTACTGAAGGAGCGATTGGAGCCATATGGCCTTCGTGACTCGGTGGCATTGTCCTCGATTACCGGAGAACCGCTCGATCCCGCTGCTGTCGAAGGGTGTCTTGATATCGACGCGGCTTCGGAACTCGCGACGCTGCTGGTGAACCTGCGCTACGATCTGCCCGCCGACCAGGTCCGGCGCTTCAGCCGGTCGGCGCTGCTGGATATTGATCCCGGCCTCTTGCAGATGTGGATCGCTGTCGGGCGATATTCCCTCGCTCCGCACGATCTGTATTTCACTATCGGCGAAACGGTGGGAACGCCTGCCGCGCGTTTCCCTTCCTTCGGTCTCGAGTGGCACTACACCCCACCACCAGTTTATCTGCCAGCGTGGCCGCCTGCCTCGGCGCCGCCGACCGCAGCGTATACGACGGTTGCTCACTGGTGGGGCGAAGAGATCGATTTCGATGGAACACCGATTAATACTGAAAAGCGAGAATCCTTTTTGCATTACGCGAACTTGCCGTCGCGAGTTGTATGGCCACTGGAGCTGGCCCTTACTATGGGCGCCGCCGAAGAGGAGGAGCGGGTGTTCTGGGGCGGGCACGGCTGGCGAGTCCAGGATTCGCACCAGTTCACGTCGACCCCCGAGGAATATCGCGTTTATATCCAGCAATCGCGTGGCGAGTTCAGCTGCGCGAAGCCGTCCTGCATGCAGCTGCAAAATGCGTGGGTTAGTGACAGGACGATTTGCTATCTCGCCAGCGGCAAACCTGTGATTGTTCAGTACACCGGGCCGAGCCGGCTGTTGCCGGATGCGGAAGGAATATTCCGCTTCCACAGCATCGATGAAGCGGCGCAGATGCTCTCTCTCGTCGAGTCGGACTACGAGAGGCAATGCCGCGCGGCGCGCGCTCTGGCCGAAGCGTATTTCGATGCCGAGAAAGTGGTCGGGCGCGTTTTAGAGAAGGCTTTGTGATGCGCAGCCGACCGCTACATCCCGCGACCTCGTCCGGGCGGATCGGATGATTCGCGGTTACCCAAACCAGGCGAGTGTCTTGCAGGGCGAGACATTGCGGCTTCACATAGCGAGCGACGACGAGCCGGTTTGGTTCCAAACCTGGTTTTATCGGCAGGGGCACTCACTAGAGCTGAAGGCGCGGACGGAGGCGAAGCTCGCACACGCCCGTCAGCTCGGTCCTCCTGATCACGATTGGAACTGGCCGATCTATGAATATCCGATCCCGCGCGATTGGATATCCGGGGCATATATCGCGCGGTTTGTTCCTCTCGAGCATGCGGGGATTCGCGACCCAGCCGATCCCTTCCTTCCGGACGCTGCTGCCTTGTTCGTGGTCAAGAGCCGTGAGGTAAACGCAAAAATATTGTATAAGTTGCCGCTGCTCACATATCACGCCTACAATGAAATCGGTCATCCGTTGGGCAGCCTTTACACTGGGGGCTATAACAAGCTGACGTTGCACCGGCCGGGCGGGGGTGTCGGCGGCCGGCCGTGGGATCATTATTTCCCGGATGTCTACGACCGGTCATCGCCGCGGCAAACCTTCTGGCATTGGGATGCTCGTTTCATCGGTTGGCTCGAACGCAGCCGCTTCGCAGTCGATTACTGTACGGATCTTGATATACATAAAAACTTCGGTGATTTTCTCAGTGCCTATCGGCTCCTTCTCAGCGTCGGTCATGATGAGTACTGGAGCGAGGCGATGCGGCGCAACATTGAAATATTTGTGGAAAAGGGCGGAAACATCGCCTTCTTCAGCGGCAACACTTGCTGGTGGCGGATTCACTTCGTGGAGGGCAACTCCGCTTTTGTTTGCAATAAGACCGAGCTCGCCGACGATGCTCGAGGGCGAGATCAATGGTTCAGGGTTGACCCGGAAAACCGCCTAACCGGAGTTAGCCATCGGAATGGCGGTGGGCAGTGGTGGGGCAGACGCCAATCAGTTGGCTACAAGGTGCAGCATGCCGATCACTGGATTTTCGAGGGTACCGGTCTGCAGGACGGCGATATCTTCGGGGCGGAGCATGCTCTAGTGGGCTACGAATGCGACGGCGCAGCGATTTCCGACCGGCCGGACGAACGCGGTTTTGCGGTTCCGCGGTATGACGATGGTACGCCTGAAAATTTCATTATCCTCGCGACCGCGAGGCTTGGTCCGGAATGGGCGCAGGATCCTGAAGATTTTCCGGGCGGGCGCACGGCTACGATGGGGCTCTATACCAACGATGGCGTCGTGTTTACTGCCGCGACCACGGACTGGCCCCGGGTTGTAGCCGAGGGAGAGCCGCGCGCTGAAAAGATCACGGAAAACGTTCTGCGTCGTCTCAGATCGGGAGCAACGGAGCATCCCGCCGTGCGGGCGTGGAAAAAACTTTACCCGAAACAGGAAGAACCGAATTTTATCGACCTCTTGTTGGAGGGTAGGAAGTCGTGTGTGTATCGGCTTGATGGTGTTGGACCCGGCGGCACGGCGATAATCGCGAAGAGATGCAAGGCAGGAGAGGCGCGGGTCGAGCAAACAATCTATCAAGACATCCTGCCAAATCTGCCCATCTCAAGTCTCACCTTTTACGGCGTGGTCGCTGAACCAGGGACGGAATTTCGCTGGTTTTTTGTCGAGGATGCTAGTGGCGAGCAGGTCACATATTCTCTCGAAAAGCACCGTAGGCTTGCCGCCCGCTGGCTGGCCCAAATGCATGTCTCCGCCGCGCGCCTTCCAGAGGTTTCTCGGTTGCCCGATCGCGGTCCGCAGTATTACTTCGAGCATTTGCAATCAAGTCGCCAAATAATACAAAACAATATTGTCGACCGAGGCTTGGGTTATGAAGATGTTAGACTATTAGAGGAAATCATAGCGCAAACTTGCCTTCTCGAATCTCATTGGTCTCGCATTGTGGAACTATGTCACCGCTACCCGCGGACGTTAGTACATTGTGATTTTGGGTCTCAAAATCTACGGGTGAGCTCGAGCACATCTGACATCAAGCTCGTGGCGTTCGATTGGGAAATGGCCGGTTACGGTATTCCCGCACCCGATATCGCAGAGCCATCCGGCCGCGGCGTTCCTCGTAGGCGGATCCGCGACGACTTGCCGGATCCCGAGCTGCTCGATTATTGGGCGATAGTGCGACGGTCATGGTGGGACCTCGACTTACCTGCGATCAAGGACCTTGCAGAACTTGGCGCGGTGTTTCGTTCACTTGCTGCGATCAGTTGGGAAAGCGAGTGCATTGGACGTGGCTGGTGGCCGATAGAAGAGCTGCGCGGTTACCAGGCTGATTTGGCTGTTGCCCTGCGGCATCTGGGCCTTGTCCAATGATAGGGCGGGGCCACCCAGCGCCTGCAAATGGTTTTCCGTCAGCTACCGGCCGTGACTCTGCGGGAGATAGAGCGGTGCCGCCTCAGCTGCTGCAACTGTCTGGTTGAGGACAATGCCTCCAGTGAGCGACGCCGAGTCAAGTGTCGGTGATTGGGCGGACGCAGCGGCAGAAGCATAGCTCGACTTCCGCAAAGGATATGGAAAAACTCACGGGGAGAAACGAACATATGCGGCAGGCTCAGAGATTGGTTCTGATATTGATGACCCTGACCGGGTTATTGCTGGTGGTCGTGCCAGCCTCGGCCGCAGATCCAGAGACTGACCGCTTACTCCGGAGCCCCATCAGCAAGGACTGGGTGACAAACGGCGGCAACCTGACTAATCAGCGCTATTCGACGCTCACGCAGATTGACACCTCCAACGTCAAGCGACTCAAAGGCGCCTGGATGACACGGCTGAACGGCTCCGGGTTCGATGGCAAATACTCGTTCGAGGCAACGCCGCTGGTCAAAGATGGCATCATGTACGTCATTACGGGCAACGACGATGTCTTCGCGCTGAATGCCAAAAGTGGGAAAATTCTATGGGAGTACCGGTCCGGTATTTCTGGTAGCCGCGCCCTCTGCTGCGGTCGGGCCAACCGCGGGCTGGCCATGGGTGAGGGGCTTCTGTTTTTCGGACAACTCGACGCCACCGTGGTCGCCCTGGACATGAAGACGGGCGCGGTGGTGTGGAAGACGCCCATTGAGCAATACGAAAATGGCTACTCGATCACCAGCGCACCACTCTACTACGACGGCATCCTCTACAGCGGCATCTCCGGTGGGGAGTATGGAGTACGCGGGCGCCTCACCGCGCTGGATGCCAAGACCGGCGCCATCCTGTGGCGGTGGTATACCCTCCCAAGTCCCGGCGAGTTCGGCAGTGACACCTGGCCGTCCGGTACCGACCATGCGATGCGCGGCGGGGCGCCCATCTGGAACACACCCGCCCTCGATCCGGAACTCGGACTCATTTACTTCGCGACCGGCAACTGTGCGCCAAATCATGACGGTTCGATGCGCGAGGGCGATAACCTGTTCTGCGCCTCGATGATGGCCTTGAAGGCCAAGACCGGCGAGTACGTCTGGCATTTCCAGCAGGTGCACCACGACCTCTGGAACTACGATGCCGCCAGCCCGATGGTGCTCTTCGACAGAGTGATCAATGGCCAGCCACGAAAAGGCGTCGCCGAAGCCGGCCACACGGGCTGGGTGTACATTCTCGACCGCACGAATGGTCAGCCCTTAATCGGTATCGAGGAGCGCCCAGTACCCCAGGAGCCGCGGCAGAAGACGGCCAAGACGCAGCCCTACCCGACTGGCGATGCGACAGTGCCTCAGTGCGCCGACAAGCTGCCCGATTATGACAAAGCCGGGTGTATTTTTGAGCCGTTCTGGGAGACCCCGGTGCTGGTGCAGCCGTCGGGGGACGGCGGCACGGGCTGGTCGCCGGTGCCGTACAGTCCTGACACGGGCTATTTCTACGTGTCGGGGACGGTGCGGTCCAGTGCTAACTGGCGCAAAAGTAAGGAGTACGTGCCCGGCAAGAGTTATGGCGGCGGCGCCGA
>Ga0310916_10002111_pt1 | contig 12063 bp, 13 predicted proteins | sample GREbulkMGLF176_FD_203444 | JGI IMG/M metagenome (GOLD analysis project Ga0310916, IMG submission 203444) | Lab enrichment of tropical soil microbial communities from Luquillo Experimental Forest, Puerto Rico - GRE.bulkMG.LF176 | ecosystem: Environmental > Terrestrial > Soil > Tropical forest >...
GAAAGCTTCGCGGTGCCGGAAGACCCGGATTTCGTCGTGCCGATTGGCAAGGCACGCATCGCCCGGCCGGGTGACCACGTCACGATCGCAGCGTTTTCACGAATGATAAAACTGGCGCTGCAGGCCGCTGAAGTGCTCGAGAAGGAGGGCATATCGGCTGAAATTATTGATCTGCGGACCTTGCGGCCGTTCGACACCGCCACTGTTGCGGCCTCGGTAAAGAAAACCAACCGAATCGTTTCCGTGGAAGAAGGTTGGCCCTTTGCCGGCATCGGCGCCGAGATCGCGGCGATGGTCATGGAGCAGTGCTTCGACTGGCTAGACGCTCCATTGAAGCGGGTCGCCGGCAAGGATGTCCCTTTGCCTTATGCCGCAAATCTCGAACGTCTGGCGCTGCCCCAGGTCGAGGACATCGTCACCGCGGCCCGTGAGGTCACTTACCGATAGTCGGCATTATAAAAAGGCGCGGACCATGCCGATCGAAATCCTGATGCCGGCGCTGTCGCCGACGATGACCGAAGGCAATCTCGCCAAATGGCTCAAGAAAGAGGGCGACGAGGTCCATTCCGGCGACGTGCTGGCCGAGATCGAGACCGACAAGGCGACGATGGAGGTCGAGGCCGTCGATGACGGAAAGATCGGCAGGATACTGGTCCCGGAAGGCGCCCAGGGGATCAAGGTCAACGAGCCGATCGCGCTGCTGCTCGGCGAGGGTGAGGACACCTCGGCGCTCAACAAATTCGCCAAGGCCGTTCCCCCGCCCGCTCCGGTAGCACCGCCGCCGCCTTTGGAGAGCCCGGAGCCGCCGCCGGCCGCGCGGCCCAAGCAAGAACTCGGCAATGGGCGGATTTTTGCCAGCCCCCTGGCGCGGCGCATGGCGCAACAGGCGGGTCTCGACCTCGGCGCGATCCGCGGTTCGGGGCCGCAAGGCCGTGTCGTCAAAGCAGACATCGAGGCGGCTCTCTCACCCGGTCGCGCCGCACCTGCTCCGACGCCGCCTCGAGCAGGTTTGGAGCCGCGTCCCGCGCCAACCGAGCCGGGCTTGTCCAAGGAGCGGGTGGCGGCGCTCGCCGGCAACCCGCCCTACACCGAACGGCCCCTCAATGCGATGCGCCGTGTCATCGCTCGGCGTCTGACCGAATCCAAGCAGACCGTCCCGCATTTCTATCTGACGATCGACTGCGAGATCGACGCGCTGTTGAAGATCCGTACCGAGCTCAACGCGAAGTCGGACGCCTACCGGATTTCGGTCAATGATTTCGTGATCCGCGCCGCGGCTCTCGCGTTGAGGCAGGTGCCGGCGGCCCACGCCTCCTGGAGCGATGACGCGATCCTCCTGTGGGATACCGTCGACATCGCCGTCGCAGTGGCTCTCGATGACGGGTTGATCACCCCGATCGTTAAAATGGCCGATCGCAAGGGTCTGGCGGCAATCGCCAACGAGACCAATGACCTCGTTGCCCGCGCCCGCGCCGGCAAGCTGAAGCTCGAGGAGTTCCAGGGCGGCACCTTCTCGATCTCCAATCTTGGCATGTATGGGGTGCGTGAGTTTGCGGCGGTCATCAACCCGCCGCATGGCGGCATCCTGGCGGTTGGCGCCGGCGAGCAGCGCCCGGTCGCCAAAAACGGCGCGCTGACAGTGGCGACGGTGATGAGCTGCACCCTCTCCTGTGATCACCGCGCCGTCGACGGCGCGGTCGGCGCGCAATTCCTGGCGGCGCTCAAAAAGCTCGTCGAGGATCCGCTGACGATGCTGCTGTGAAAAGCGGAATGGGGATAGCGCGATGGCCGAGACCTCGTTCGACCTGATCGTGCTCGGAGGTGGGCCGGGGGGCTATGTCACGGCGATCCGGGCGACACAGCTCGGCATGAATACCGCACTTGTCGAGCGTGATCAGCTCGGCGGGATCTGCCTCAATTGGGGTTGCATTCCGACCAAGGCGCTGCTGCGCGCCTCGGAAATCTACCATCTGCTGCGTCGTCTCGACGAATTTGGTTTCTCGGCAAAGGACATCCGCTTTGATACCGGCAGGGTCGTCGCGCGCTCCCGGGCCGTCGCCAAGCGGCTTTCGGACGGCGTCGCCTATTTGCTGCGGAAGAACAAGGTCACCGTCTTTGACGGCCATGGCCGCCTCACCGGCAAGGGCCGGCTCGTAGTCGAAAAGGCCGGCGCTCTCGTCGCCGAGCTCGCCTCCGAGCACATCGTGTTGGCTACCGGCGCGCGGGCTCGCGCCTTGCCGGGTCTTGAGCCCGACGGCGAGCGGGTGTGGACCTACAAGGAGGCGATGGTGCCGACGGCGATCCCGAAATCGCTGCTAGTCGTCGGCTCGGGCGCGATCGGGATCGAATTCGCCAGTTTTTACCACGACATGGGGGCCGAGGTAACGGTGGTGGAAATGCTCGACCGAGTGCTCCCGATCGAAGACGAAGAGATCTCAGCCTTTGTCCGCAAGTCCTTCGAAAAGCAGGGAATCAAGATCCACACCAGCGCGACTGTCGCGGGGCTGGAGCGCAACGGCGCGAACCTCGCCGCGCGCATCGAGGGGGGCGGGCAGGGGGCGGAGGTCGAGGTCGGGCGGGTGATCCTCGCCGTCGGGATCGTCGGCAATGTCGAGGATATCGGTCTCGAAGGCACCGGTGTCAGGGTAGAGCGATCACATGTTGTCGTTGATCAATGGCTGTGCACTGGCGAGCCGGGGGTCTACGCGATAGGGGATCTCGTGGGGCCGCCATGGCTCGCGCACAAAGCGATGCACGAAGGGGTGATCTGCGTCGAACGGATCGCCGGGGTCAACGACGTGCACCCGCTCAATCTCAGCAACATCCCGGCCTGCACCTATTGCCGGCCGCAGGTCGCCAGCGTAGGGCTGACTGAAAAAGCCGCGAGGGAGGCCGGCCACGAGGTCAAAATCGGCCATTTTCCATTCATCGGCAACGGCAAGGCGATCGCACTCGGTGAGCCCGAAGGGATGGTCAAGACTGTCTTCGACGGCAAAACCGGCGAGCTCTTGGGCGCGCACATGGTCGGCGCGGAGGTGACCGAACTGATCCAGGGCTACACGATCGCGAAGACCCTCGAGACTACAGAGACGGAGCTAATTCGCACGATCTTCCCGCACCCGACCTTGTCGGAGACGATGCACGAGGCCGTGCTTGACGCCTACGGACGGGCCATCCACTTCTAGCCGATGAGTTTTCCGAGCGGGATTGCTGCGTCTCCTGTGTTGCGCCATCCCGAAAAGGCCCGCCGGCCCGATAACCCGATCCCGCGCAAGCCTGATTGGCTGCGCGTCAAGGCGCCGGGCTCGCCGGAATATCAGGCGACGCGCCGGCTGATGCGCGAGCACGCCCTTAACACCGTGTGCGAGGAGGCGGCCTGCCCGAATATCGGCGAGTGTTGGAAGCAGAAGCATGCGACGGTCATGATCCTGGGCCGCGTCTGCACCCGCGCCTGCACCTTCTGCAATGTCGCGACCGGGCGCCCGGATCTTCTCGACCCGCACGAACCGGGTCGCGTCGCCGAGGCGGTTGCGGCGCTGGGGCTGTCTCACATTGTTGTTACTTCGGTCGATCGAGACGATTTGGACGATGGCGGCGCCGAGCATTTTGCGCGCACGATCGGCGCGATCCGCGCCGCCGCACCCGGCACCACGATCGAGGTCCTGACCCCCGATTTTTTGCACAAGGCGGGGGCGCTCGAAACCGTGGTCGCGGCCAAGCCTGAGGTCTTCAACCACAATCTCGAAACCGTGCCGCGGCTCTACACCGAGGTGCGGCCCGGTGCGCGGTATTTTCACTCGCTGCGGCTGCTCGACCAGGTCAAGCGGCTTGACCCGGCGATGTTCACGAAATCCGGGATCATGGTCGGTCTCGGCGAAGGTAAGACCGAGGTATTGCAGGTCATGGATGATTTGCGGGCCGCCGACGTCGATTTTTTAACGATAGGACAATACCTGCAACCGACAATAAAGCATCATGCGATTGCCCGCTTTGTCACGCCCGATGAGTTCCAAAGCTATCGGAGCTTCGCCATCGGCAAGGGTTTTCTGCTGGTCTCGGCCTCGCCGTTGACGCGTTCCTCGTACCATGCCGGGGAGGACTTCGCGCGGTTGCGTGCGGCGCGCGCCGCCAGGCTCACGGCCGCCGGCTAGACCCCGTCGATGCCCACCCATGCCGAACAGCGTGTGCTGGCCTACACGCCGGAGCAGCTGTTTACGCTGGTCGCCGATATCGAGCGCTATCCCGAGTTTCTCCCCTGGTGTCTCGCCGCGCGCATCAAGGAACGCCGCACCGACCTGATCGTCGCCGACCTGATTATCGGCTTCCGCATGTTTCGCGAGCGTTTTACTTCGCGTGTCTCGCTCGATGCGCCGCGGCGCATCGACGTGACCTATGCCGAAGGGCCCTTCCGGCGCCTCAACAACCACTGGGTGTTCGAGAAAGGGGCGGGCGGCTGTCGGATCGATTTCTATGTCGATTTCGAATTCAAGTCGCGGCTAATGCAAAGGTTGATCGAGGTGTTGTTCAGCGAGGCGGTGCGCCGCATGGTCGGCGCATTCGAAAACCGCGCCCGCGATCTCTATGGCATCCCGGCGCCAAGCGACGCCGGCCATGCTACTGTCTGAATCAGTAATACAGAAATCTCTCGGTTGTGGGTCGACATATGTGCATAGCGCGTACATAGGCGCGTATGCACATATGCTACGGAAACCGGCGATGACTTCCGATATCCGATTGCGGGCAGAAAACTGTAATTGCCTAGCGGTTCGCCAGGCCGCCCGACACATCACGCAATTCTATGCCCAATGCTTAGCGCCCAGCGGGTTGCGCACGACCCAGTTCTCGATCCTCGCGAAGCTGAAGCGCTTGGGACCGATGACAATCAACACCCTAGCCGCGGACCTCGTGATGGATCGCACGACGCTTGGCCGTAACATTCTGCCGCTGCAGCGCGAAGGCCTGATAGCAGTCGTGAAGGGCAGGACCGACCGGCGCAGCAAGGAATTGCGAGTGACCGAGGCCGGCGCTGAGCGCCTACGCGCCGCTGTCAATGGATGGGTAGAGGCCCAGACCCGCTTCGAGGCGGTGTTTGGCGCCAACCGTACCGTCGAGTTGCGTGCCCTGCTTCACGCCGTCTCGGCCAGCGATCTCGGCGCCGCCGCCGGCAACGATGGCGGTGCAGACGCCTGATCCTGACCGGAGTTCTCCGCGATGAGCACGACCACGGCCGAGCTCGGCATGGGTCCCGTCCAGGCTCGGGTCGTTTCCGCCCCGTTGGGCCGCGATCTCACGCAAGTGACGCGGCGCCTGGCGATCAAACGGTTCTTGTGTTTCGGTTTGGTGCTTGGAATCGGGATATCTGCCGCCTGCTACGGCTATCGCTGGTGGACGGTCGGGCGGTTCATCGAAAGCACCGACGGTGCTTATGTAGGAGGCGAGGTGACGGTGATCGCGCCCAAGGTCAGCGGGCTGATCGCCGAGGTGGCGGTTACCGACAACCAAGCGCTGCACGCCGGTGATTTGCCGGTCAAGCTCGCTGACCGCGACTATGGCGCCGCGCTCGCCAAGACGGCCGGCGACGTGGCCGCTAAAGAGGCCGCGCTCGCCAACCTCGACGCGACGCGCCGACTCCAGGAATCGATGATCGCGCAGGCCGAAGCCGAGGTCACGTCAGCCGATGCCGAAGTGGTGCGCGCGCGGTCCGACGTGGAGCGTTGTCGCCGGCTTGCCTCCGACTAGTATGCCTCGCTTCAGCGCTTCCAACAGGCCGACGCCGATAATCGGAAGGCGTGAGCTGCAGCTGACAAGGCGCGCCGCCTTGGCGGCGGCTCAACCCCGGCTCGAGGCGATCGACACCGAGAAACAGGAAGTGCGGGCGGCACTGGCCCAGGCCGTGGCCGACCGTGATCTGGCGAAGCCTAACCTCGGCTTCACCGAACTTCGCGCGCCGATCGACGGCATGGTCGGCAACCGCAGTGCGCGCACCGGAGCGTATGCCACGGTCGGTGCCCAGCTGATCTCGCTGGTGCCGGCGCACGGCCTCTGGGTGGACGCCAACTTCAAGGAGAACCAGCTCGCCCAAATCCGTCCGGGACTGGCGGCCTCGATCGAGGCCGATGTACTGCCTGGACAGGTGTTTCACGGGCACGTCGCCAGCCTGGCGCCGGCGACCGGCGCGCAGTTCAGCGTGCTGCCGCCGGAAAAACGCTACCGGCAATTTCACCAAGATCGTGCAGCGGGTCCCCGTCCGCATCCTGCTCGACGGCGCCGCTTCGAAATTGGGTAGTCTGCGGCCCGGATTGTCGGTAACCGCCAGTGTCGACGAGCAGCCTTCCGCGGAGCACGTATTGTGAGCGCTGCCGCCACTGCTGTATTCGCAAGGCCGACCATTCGGTCCGGTGAACTTTCGATGCAGGCGAAGGTCTTTGCCTTCGCCACGATGTCCGTTGGCTTCTTTATTGCGCTGCTGGATATCTAGATTTTGTCTCGGCTTCGCTCGGCGAGATCGGCGGCGGATTGTCGGCCGGTCCAGATGAGATCGCGTGGGTGCAAACCAGCTACCTCATCGCCAAAATCACCGTCATCCCGTTGTCGGGGTGGTTGTCGAGGGTCATGTCGACGCGATGGCTATTCTCCATCTCGGCCGCCGAATTTACTGCGACGAGTTTATTGTGCGGGTGGGCCTGGGACATCCAGAGCATGATCGTGTTTCGCGGGTTGCAGGGTTTTCTCGGCGGCTCGATAATCCCGACCGTGTTCACCAGTGCCTTTTTTATTTCACCGGGCAGCGGCGCGTTATCGCGGCGGCCGTCATCGGCACGATCTCTTCGGCTGCTCCGACTTTGGGGCCAACCATTGGCGGGTGGATAACCCGAAAACTACTCCTGGCACTGGCTGTTCTTCATCAATCTTCTGCCCGGAACATTCGTCGCCATCGCAGTGCCGATGCTCGTGCATATCGACCGGCCGAACCTGGCATTACTGCGCGGTGCTGACTATCCCGGCATCGTACTGATGGCGCTTTTTTTTCGGCTGTCTGCAATACACGCTGGAAGAGGGCCCGCGCTGGGACCGGTTCGGCGACGACACGATCCCTACCACTGCATGGATCTCCGCCATTGCCGGCGTTCGCCTTTGTCTGGCACAGCCTGGCCTATGCTCAACGCATTGTCGATTTGCGTGCGCTCAAACGCCGAAATTTTTCGCTCGGTTGCTTCTTCTCCTTCGTCACCAAGATCGGGATCTTGGGCCGATCTATCTGACGCCGCTGTTTCTAGGCCGAGTGCGCGGCTTCAGCTCGCAGGAGATCGGCTTCGCCGTATTCTCGACCGGCGTTTTCCAGGTTCTCGCCATTCCGGTCTAAACCTTCTGCACCCGGTACGTCGATCTGCGCTGGCTGATGACGGTCGGCCTGGGCTGCTTCGCATTGGGCATGTGGAATTTTACGCCGATTACCCACGATTGGGGTTGGCGCGAGCTGCTGCTGCCGCAGGCCTTCCGCGGCTTTGCCCAGCTGTTCGCCGTGGCGCCGACAGTAACGTTGATATTGGGCGGCTTGGCTCCGGAGCGACTGAAACTGGCGTCCGGTTTGTTCAAATTGATACGCAACTTGGGAGGTGCGATTGGCATTGCCTCCTGTGCCACAATCCTTAACGACCGCGCCAATCTACATTTACTGCGGTTAGCCGAGCATCTGAACACGGCGAACTCGGCGATGGCCGATCTGCTGCAGCGGGTCACTGCGGCGGATATGGCAAAATGGGGTGGTGATCCCGTGCGCGACGCTTCGGCGCTGAAGCGGCTCTGGTCGCCGACATGGCGCGAAGCGCAGACCCAGACCTTTGCCGACGCTTTTCTGGTGATCGGGGCTTGCCTTCTCGTCGGGACATTGATGGTGCCGGTGATGCGACAAGTCGCCCCACCCGCGGCGCCTCCAGCGGATGCGCATTGACACCTCAATCTCAAGCGGTCGGACTAGGTGGTCGAGTAGGGCCTTGGCGTCTTTCACATCCGCGGTGTCGAAGCCTTCGGTGAACCAGCCCGTAGATCGGCGCCAGTACCTCGCGCGGCTCGATGCCTTGGCTCTGATTACGCCACAGTCGGGCAAGGCTGGTTGCAGCACGAAGCTCGAGCGACTTGGCGTTCTGGCGACGCGCGATCGTCAGCGCCCGCTGGAAGTGGCCTTCGGTCTCGCTTGTTGAAGCATCCCGGAGGCATCGTAACTCGCCCCGCTCGAGAGGCGCCCACCAATCCGTTGTTATTCAATTGTCTTAGCCGCTTAAATTTGTTGATTCATTAAAAAATTCTATTGATCCGCGGAGTCACGAACTTGCGCTCTAAGCTTCTGGAACAACGGCTGATTTTTAGCTCGTGGTTTTGAGCGAATCGATGGCGAAAACGTAAATTTCGTCGTTTTCGGGCAATTCGAGACGGCAACGGCGCGTGCGTAGTACGCCGTCAGACGGGTGTTAACGGCCGATGTGGATCCGGCGGCAACTCGACTCGGATCGGGTCGCCCGGTCGCGCCTCGCCGCCCTCCAGCACGACGGCCATTATGCCGGCCTTGCGCACGAGGCTGCCGTCCTGAGCGCGCTCTAGGGTTGCCCTCATCAGGCCCGGCTGAATGCGGTCCAGCTGGGCGCACGGATTACGCAAACCGGTCACCTCGACGACCGCCGTGTCGCCGAGATGAAGGCGTGCACCTTCCGGTAGCGCCAGAAGATCGACGCCGCGCGTCGTCACATTTTCGCCCATCTGGCCGGCCGAGACGGTGAAGCCCTGTTCTCGCAGCGTGTCGTGCAGCTCGGCGTGGACGAGGTGCACCTGGCGCAGGTTGGGCTGACTTGGGTCGCGTGCGACCCGCGAACGATGCTTGACGGTGGCTCCCGAATGCGCGTCACCCTCGACCCCGAGTCCCGGCAAGAGTCGGATGCTGTCCGTGTTTGGCTTGGCGAGCGTGTGCCGCGCGCTGAGGCTGACCGCTGTCACGATCCCGTCTATGGTGATCTCCTGAATTAGCTGCGCGCTGCGACCGCCAGCAGGCCAAGCGCCACCCGCAGCGCTGCCTTGCGTACCGCGGAGCGGTCGCCCTCGAAGACGCGGCGCTCGGTGCGGGTTGGCCCAAAACGCCGCGCCAAGCCAAAAATGACAAGCCCGACAGGCTTGGCTGCGCTGCCACCGCTGGGGCCGGCAACGCCGACCACCGAAATCGCCAGATCCACCGGCGCTCGAGCCACCGCACCCTCGGCCATCGCCGCGGCCGTCTCGCTGCTGACCGCGCCGTGCGCGGCGATGGTTTCGGGCCGAACCCCGAGCAATTCCGACTTCGCTTCGTTCGAATAAGTAACAAAGCCGCGTTCGACGACGTCCGACGATCCGGCGATCGCGGTCAGTGCCCCTGCGATCAGTCCTCCAGTACAGGACTCGGCGGTCGCGACATGCCATCCGCGGGCTCGACAGGTATCGAGAACGGATTGCGCAAGGGCAAGGATCTCAGCTTCGAACACCAGAGGCTCGACCGATTGCCAGCAGGACCAACAATACGAGCACAGCGTAAATCGCTGCCAGGAGATCGTCGAGCATGATCCCGAGCCCGCCCTTGACCCGGCGGTCTGCCCACCGCACTGGCCAAGGTTTCCAGATATCGAAGGTCCGGAACAGCACAAAGGCGACCGCGTAGGCGAGCGGGTCGAGAGGTGCGGGCACCAGGACCAGCCATTGGCCCGCGACCTCGTCGATCACGATGGTGCCGGGATCCTCCGTGCCGGTGGCCTCGGCGACGGTTGCGGCCACCCACCAGCCGATGATGAAGACGATCAGGGTGGCAACAGCGATACCGGCGGCACCCCAATGGCTGCGGATTGCCCATGCGAAGGGCACCGCGGCAAGCGATCCGCAGGTCCCCGGAGCGAACGGTAAGAGGCCTGTGCCAAAGCCGGTGGCGAAGAGCGTTGCCGGATGCCAAAGCGGCAGGCCGAGAGGGCGGTCCCCCACCCTAACCTTCCCCCGCGCGCGGGGGAAGGAAGGGTGGGGGTAGCGGCAGCCGCACGGTCGCGATCGCTTGCGCAGCAATACCCTCGCCGCGGCCGGTAAAGCCGAGCCTGTCGGTCGTCGTCGCCTTAACGCTGACGCGGGCAGGCGCGATGCCGAGAATTGCCGCCACCTTTGCGATCATCGCTGTCCGATAGACGCTGATCTTGGGGCGCTCGCAGATGATCGTCACGTCGACCGCAGCGATCACACCCCCGCGCTCGCAGACGAGATCCGTGGCGTGTCGGAGAAACTGGTCGGAAGAAGCACTCTGCCAGCGTGGGTCGCTCGGCGGGAAATGCATCCCGATGTCGCCCTCGCCGACCGCTCCAAGCACCGCATCCGTCAAGGCGTGGAGACCAACATCGGCGTCGGAGTGACCGACGAGGCTCGCTTCGTACGGGATCTCAATGCCGCAGATTCGAACATGATTACCCGGGCCGAAAGCGTGCACATCGAAGCCCTGACCGACGCGAACATCGCCACGCCGCGCCGCGATCAGCCGCTCCGCAGCGGCTAAATCTTCCGTCGTCGTCACCTTGAGATTGTTCTCACTGCCACCGACCAGCAACGGCGCCAACCCTGCCGCTTCGGCGACCGCGGCGTCATCAGTCAGGCCATGACCGATGGCAGCGCGGTGAGCGGCGAGGATCATGTCGAAGCGAAAGCCCTGCGGCGTCTGCGCGCGCCACAAGGCGGAACGGTCGATCGTTTCTTGGATCACCGCGTCTTCGACGTGTTTGATCGTGTCGCTGAGCGGCAGGCAAGGAATTGCTGCGGGCGCCCGGTCGAGGCCGTCGATAACTCTGTCCACCAATGCGGAATCGGGAAATGGCCGGGCCCCGTCGTGGATCAGCACGCGTGCTGGACCGTAAGTTGTCAACGCCTCCAATCCAAGCCGCACCGAGTCCTGGCGAGTCGGACCACCCGTCACAGGTGGCAGCGCAGGAAGACCCGCGATGGCCCAATCGAATAATTCCCGGTCTTCCGGCCGGATCACCACCAGCACACCGGAAATGCGCGGATGCTCGGCGAGCGCGGCGACAGCGTGGCGCAACACGGTGGCGCCGCCCAGCGCGAGGTATTGCTTGGGTACGGCACCGCCGAACCGACTGCCCCGACCGGCGGCGACAACGAGGGCATATACAGATGCCATGCCAGACTTTATCGCATGATCCCCGGTATTGCCATCGCGGCCGATGTTGCAGTGCGAAAAGACAAACGCTAGTATCTGCTTAAGAGCTGTGCAGCCCGTACAATTGCGTAATCTATGGGCATTTCTGTCGATTCACTGATTCTCGATGACCCGGTCATCCTGGCGCCGATGTCGGGAATAACCGATCTACCGTTTCGCCGCCTCGTCAAGCACCTGGGGGCCGGCCTTGTTGTGTCCGAAATGATCGCCAGCGAGGCGATGGTCCGAGAAACCCGGCAGTCGCTGACGATGGCGCGAAGCTGCCCGGAAGAACAGCCGATGGCGGTTCAGCTCGCCGGCTGCGAGCCGCGGGTGATGGCCGAAGCGGCAAAGCTCAATGCCGACCGCGGCGCGCGGATCATCGACATAAATTTCGGCTGTCCGGTAAAGAAAGTGGTCAATGGCCACGCTGGCTCGGCGCTGATGCGCGACGAGACCCATGCTGCGCGTATCCTGGAAGCGACAGTCAAGGCGGTCGATCTGCCGGTTACCCTGAAGATGCGCACAGGCTGGGATGATCGCGATCGCAACGCACCCCGGCTTGCCCGCATCGCTGAGGCATGCGGCATCCGGATGATCACTGTTCATGGTCGCACCCGCTGCCAATTCTTTTCCGGCTCCGCCGACTGGAAGTTCATCCGTCTCGTCAAGGATGCGGTGAAGGTCCCAGTCATCGCCAATGGCGACATCGTAAGCCTAGAGGTCGCCGATGAGGCGTTGCGCGAGTCAGGCGCCGACGGCCTGATGATCGGCCGGGGATGCTGTGGAAGGCCCTGGTTCGCGCGCCAGGTGGCCGATTGGCTCCGGAGCCGACGACGCACACCCGATCCGCCGCTGGA
>Ga0310916_10002118_pt1 | contig 12037 bp, 10 predicted proteins | sample GREbulkMGLF176_FD_203444 | JGI IMG/M metagenome (GOLD analysis project Ga0310916, IMG submission 203444) | Lab enrichment of tropical soil microbial communities from Luquillo Experimental Forest, Puerto Rico - GRE.bulkMG.LF176 | ecosystem: Environmental > Terrestrial > Soil > Tropical forest >...
AGCCGAACGTAACTAGTACGATCAGCGTGTAATTGATTCCCATCGTCTTCGCGGTCTCTTCGTCCTGGGCGACCGCGCGTATGGCCAGACCAAGCTTGGTGCGGTTGATGAGCAAGCTGACGCCGACAATTGTCGCCGCGCCAATCGCGAGCATGATGATGTTGTCGATGCGCACCATGATGTTGCCGAGCGACACGCTCGCGGTTGGCAGAAGATGCGGAAACGCCTTCGGATTTGCCCCTTCCGGGTAGAACAACCGGACGCTCTCGCGCAGGATCGTGCCCAGCATCATCGTCATCAAAAGAACGTTGAGCGCGGGAGCGCCTTTCATCGGCAAAACAAGAAGGCGCGCGGTCAGGATGCCGAGCAGTGCGAGAGCCGCGATCGTGACAACGATCATCAAAACAAGCTGCAACGCGACGATGTTCACCCCAGCTAGAGTCAGGCCGATGAACGATGTCAAGGCGACGAAGGCACCGACCATGAAAACGTCGCCGTGCGCGAAGTGGATAATGTCCAGCACGCCAAAGAACAGCGTGAATCCGACGGCGACGAGCGAGTAGATCATCGCCAACATGAGGCCACTGACGAAATATTGAGCTAAGATGTCAGGGCTCATGGTCCGGTCCTGCCGGCAGCCTACCGGTTGCGTCGAGCGCTTCCAGCGCGGGTCGTACAACGACCTCTGATCCACTCGGACCGGTGCGGCTCCCCATTCGCTCGCCCGTTACTGGGCTGAAAGCGGATATCGTTGTCCGATTAACCGTCAATGCGCTTGAGTTTGCGCTTGCCGGTGGCGAACTCGCTCCGGTCCCAGACTATCCAGTGTCCGTCCTGCACGACCATGACATCGCTGGTGTCGTTAATGTTCTGGCCGTGATCGTTGAAAGTCACCGAGCCGATCACGGTTGGATGGTCCTTCGCCTTCCGTAGCTCAGCCGCGATCTTGGCCCGATCTGGGCCGACCTTCTCGATCACATCCATCAGTAAGTTGGCTTCGGCATAGCCGTAGTGGCCCCATACGTCCGCAGGTTGGTCATACTTCTGCGCGGCGTACTTTTCGAGGAACAGCCGACCCTCAGGCAGCTCGTCGAGCGGCTTGCCAATGCGGCGGCTGAGTGCGCCTTCGGCAATTGGTCCGAGATTCTTGATGAAATCTTCCGACCAGACGCCGGAATTCGAATCAAGCTGCGAATTGATTCCGAGCTTCTCCATCTGCAAACGGATACGTATCGCGACGGGCGCTAGCATTTCGAGATAGACGACCTGCGGATTGAGTTCTTTTATCTTGGTCAACTCTGCCGTGAAATCCTGCTGATCAGGGGAGACGCCGAATTTGGCAACGATCGTCCCACCTTCCTTTTCGAGATTCTCAGTGAAATACTTGTCATTCGACGTGCCGAATGCGGTGGTGTCGTGAATCACTGCCCAAGTTTTATAGCCAAGCTTGCGCATGAAGGCTGGGCCGATGCGGTTCTGGTCAATAGCATTGCCGATGATCCGGTGAATTTCCTTGTAGTCATGCGAATCGGTGATTTCCGGCGCGACCGCCGTAAAGGTGATCATTGGCAGGCCGAACTTGTGAAACACGCCGATCGTCGCCATCGCCACAGCTGAGCAATAGTGCGCTATCGCGGCAACGATCGAGCGATCGGCGCCAGCTTTGGTCACGGCTTGCACGCCGATGTTCGGCTTGCATTCGTCGTCGATCGAGACCAGCTGGTACTCGTACTTGGACTTCGGATCCTGATTGCGCAGGCGAATAGCGAGATCAATCGAATTACGCCCCCCGAGACCGATGTGGGAGGTGCCCCCGGTCAGCGAGCCGATGTAAGCGATCGTCACTTTGTCCTTGGCGATTGCGCCCGAGATTGCGAACGATGAGAGCCCGAGCACGCTCAGAAGCAGATAGCACGCCATGCGTCTCATTTTTTCCTCCCGTATCCACTCATTTTGCATCGTTAGCACTTGACGTCGTCAGTAGTCTTAGGCGCGCAATCTAGAGCGGCAACGCGACCGGAACCATGTGACGATCGAGCTGGAGCTGCTCCGGTGCCAGTCCGAGCGCCAGACCGACCAGTTGTGGAAGATGAAGGACTGGAACGTTTAGCTTCTGTTTGACTTCGCGCTCCATCTCACGCTGGAACGTATCGAGGACCGTGTGGCAAAGGGGGCACGGCGTCACCATGGCCTGCGCGCCGCCGTCCTTCGCGGATTTGATATGCCGGCCGGTCAATTTAATGGCAACCTTTTCGTTCGCAGCCGCGGTATGGAAGCCGCAGCATTCCGTGCGGCCACTGTAATCAATCGATTCGCAGCCAAGGATCGAGTTGATTGTTTCAATTGAGCGGGCATTGCGCGAATCGAAGAACTGGAAATGCGCTGGCGGGCGCACGATGTGGCAACCGTAGAAGGCCGCGAGCTTCAAGCCCTTCAACGGGCGCACCACCATATGGCGCAGGCGCTCGGCACCAATGTCGTCAAGCAGCATCCAAAGGAAATGGGTGACCCGGCATTTACCGCGATAGCGCAGGCCTTCGGCCTTCAGTACTTCGTTGACGCGGTCCTTCGCTTCAGGATCTTCCTCCAGCCGCTTTTGGGTATCGAGGAAGTTCAGCGTGCACGTGTTGCACACGGTCATCAGCGGCAGGTTGTCGCGCTCGGCCATCGCCATGATGCGCGCATTGAGCGCGAGAAAGAGCTCGGGGCGCACGGCGCGAATTTCGCGGCTGCCGGTGCAGGACGCGGAAGCGTATTCAGTGAGTTCCAACCCGAGCTTTTCAGCGACGACGAGCAGACTGGCGTTCAATTCTTTGCAGGTGCTCTGAGCCGAACATCCCGGATAGTAAGCAAACTTCATTTCAAGCCCCTTTCACAGCGCTGAACAGGCGTCGTACCTGCTCGACACCAGGTATGGTCCAGCCGAGGAAGGTTTTGCTCGGCGAGATTTTCCCTTTCATCCAGAGCCGCAACGCCCGCACTGGGCTAAGCAGCGCACGCAAACCTTGGGTCTTTAGCACCAGCGCGGACGGATCGATGCGGCCGCGGTCTCTCACGATCTCTAGGAAAGCCGCCTGGTGCTTCTTGTTTGCCGGGCTGATGGCGAATGCGAGTGCTTTGAGCGGCTCGATCACGCGCGAGACGATCGGAATTTCGGCTGGGCACACCTCCTCGCACCGGTAGCACGACACGCATTCGGAAATCGAAGCCGTGTGCTCGATCAAGCTCGAGCGGTCGAGCCCGTCGCGCGGGTCAAGCGCGACCTGCGCCAGTTGCACAAGCGGCGCCGGACCGGAAAAATTCGTCTCCGTTCCGAGATCGAGTACCGGGCAGGCGGAATAGCACGCCATGCAATTGATGCAGTCCATGGCATAGGACGCCGCACGCATTTCTCGGTCAGTGATGTATTCCGGGAGGCCTGGATAAGGTTGGGTGCGCATAAGTAATGGCCTAAGCTCCATCACCTTGCGCTCATAGGGTTCGCGATCGACGATCAAATCGCGCACCACTGGGAGGTGGCGTAGTGGCTCGATCACCATATCGGGCTGTGCCGGCTCCCAGCAGGAGAGCGTTTCCCGCCCGTTCACCCGCACCGCGCACGTACCACATTTCTTCACACCGCAGTACCAGCGGTGCGCGTATTCGACGCAGAGCCCCTCGGAGATGTGGATCAGCACGTCAAGCACGCGCATCCACTTCACATAGGGCACACGGTACGTCTCGAAATAAGGAGCTTTGTCGATGGAGGGGTCGAGGCGACAAATGCGCGCAGTGATGAAATCACCTTCTTTTAACCGGTTAAGACGGTCCTCGTTCGAGTCATGCATCTCGACCTGGCCGAGATACCTCGCGGACGCCCGATCCAATTGTTGAGTTAAAGTCGCCATCGCTGCTACTTCATGTTTCGACTCTGTCCTGAGTTTCACCACAGGACTTCTAGATATTTCTGGCGCTTGAAATCCGGCTGGTAATACGGGAGCCGGTACGGCTCGGTCCGGAACTGGAAGCTGCCGTCGCCTCCCTTGAAGAGGATGTTCTTGACGAGCCAATTCTCGTTGTCGGTATCGGGAAAGTCGGTGCGGTAGAACGGTCCTCGGCTTTCCTTCCGGTTGAGCGCCGAGCGGATCGTCAATTCGCAGGTATCGAGCAGGTTGTAGACGTCAAGCGCGTCCTGCCATCCAAGATTTTCATTTAGGCTTACGTTTTTTAGACCCATGCGAGGTGCGTCTTCTTCGCGAATGCGTCGCATGTCGTCCAGCGCGCTTTCCATCCCTTGTTTAGATTTTACGAAACCCATTTTCTCGTACATGATCTCGCGAATCTTCGTTTTGACGGCGATCGGCGGAGTGCCATTGGCCGGCATCTTGCGCAGGAGTCGCATTACGCGATCGCGTTCGGCTTCAAGGACGGCCTGCGGCAAGGTCGAGAAACCTGCAGGCGCTGGCTTGTTCTTGATGGTCTCAGCGCACGTGTAGGCATCGAACGCCGTGTAGCCGAGCGAGCCATTATTATGGCCACCCACCGGGCCCGCCACGTAAAGGCCGGGAACATTGGTCTCCATTGTGTGTGGATTGGTGTTGATGCCACCCTGGCGATAGTGCCAAGTGGTCGCGGTCTCCACTCGCGCGGTTTTGGCCTGCAGCCCTACCTTTTCGAACGCTTTGAGTTGACGTGCATACTTACGCAGTGCCTCAGGCTCGATGTGGTCGTAGCCCGTGAAGTATTTGCCATTGAGTTCGGCCTTGCCTTTCGCGACCTGTTCTGCCAGCCGTTTGAGTTGGGTAGGATAGGGCGCGAATGAATTGGGCGTGTCGGTCGACTGGTCGAAAAATTGCTCGCCGTCGGAATTGTACATGCGCGCCGTTTTGGCGGTTCCGACCAACGGATTTGGATATACGTGCATCCGCTGCCAGCACGGTGGCCATTTAAAGTCGCTGGCGTGCCACCACTGGATTTCCAGATTGAGCAGCTCGCCACCGGCACGATAGGTGAGCGCGAGCCCGTCGCCGGATTGTTCGCGCGTCCCGGTCGCGCGGGACGCCAAGCGATCGGCCGGGCCAGTCGCGATCACCACGCCGCGTTTAGCCTGGACGCTGAAAACCTCGCCGCTCGGGCAATGCAGCGCGACCACACCAATCACCTCGCCGCGGCTATTCTGCACCAGGGAGGTGACGGCTGTCTCTTGGAGGGTTTGGATCCCGTTCTGAATGACCTGCTTCCGTCGGAGATCCATGAGCAGGATGCCGGATTGGCCCTGCTGGTTCACGGCCGCACAGCGCGCCAACCCGTAGCTCGTAACGATTTTGCCCTGGTCGTCGCGCCGGAAATAAAGCCCCGCCTCTTCCAATTCGGGGTAGTAGACTTCCTCTGTCCACTGCTCCCCTTTGAGGACGTAGTCCTGATCGATGAGGTAATGATTGTACCAACGCACGATGTAATCGCGCATCGCGGCTGCTTCGGCGTCGTTGCCGCCGAAGACGTGGCCGTGAAGGTTGAGGTTGCCCGCGAAAATTGACGCACCGCTCTTGCCGATCAGGCCCTTGGCCAAAATCAGCGGCTCAATGCCGGCCTTCTTGAGGCACAACGCCGTGTAAGTCCCCGCTGCGCCGCCGCCAACAATGATCGCATCCGCAGTACGCGTTTTCATATTGGCCCTACTCACCCTGCCATCGAGATTTCTCGGTCAATCGCAACCAACTCTTGATTGCCCGCTAGGCACTTGAGGCCGCGCAGGCATTGGGCTTGCTTACGAAGGAGCGGAACGAATGATCGCGCCCGTCCATCCGGCATGCGAAACGCCGGTGCAACCACCACGATGGCGCCTACGACTGTGGATTGATCACTTCCGAAAATCGGAACCGCGACCCCGTTCAGTCCGGCGAAAGTCTCGGCGTGATTCATCGCGTAGCCGGCGCGGCGCACACGTGCAAGCTCTGTGCGCAGCTTGCCAACCGTCGTGATGGTGTTTTCGGTGAGCGGCTGGAGCCCTTCATTGAGCGCCAATTTGAGCGCTGCCTCTTCTGGTAGGCTCGCTAGCCACACTTTTCCGACAGCTGTCGCGTGAAGCACCGCCCGAGTGCCGAGACGCGGCTGAACGCGGATGCGGTCCTTGCCGTCGGCTTTAGCGACGTAGTGCAAGGTGTTGCCGTCGACGATCGCGAGCTGGCAGAGCTCTCCGGTCTCATCGGCGATTTTCTGCAGGACGGGTGGACAAAGTCCGAGCAGGCCGGTCGCTTCCAGTTGTTGAAGCGCCATCGATACGAATTTCAGTCCGATGAAGTACTCCCCGGCGCGACTGCGAACGACATATTCTTCACTTTCCAGCGTGGCCAATATCCGCGAGGCCATGCTTTTGTCGACATGGGTGGCCTCCACGATTTCTGTCAGCGTCACGCCGGCAGCTTGCGCCGCCAAGAACTGAAGAATTGCCAGCGTGCGAGTGACAGCAGAGATCACTGCAACAATGTTTCCTGGTGAAACTTTGTTGAGAATAGCTAGCGACGTCGGGTAGTGTCAAGCGAGCGACCTTTTGGATACCGGCAGCGGAGTTAATCCAGCCGATGGATTCTTGCGGATCAGCGCCACTGGTTGCCCGCGCGTGACCGGGGGCATCCGCACCGCGTTTCAGGCATCGCCCAATGTTCGCGGCGCATTGTGGATGATCGCGGCTGCGATTCTGTTCACGATCAATGCCGCGGTGGTGAAGCAGCTGGGCGCCACTGGCATCGACAGCTTCCAGACCGTGTTCGTTCGCTCCGTAGCGGGGCTGCTGCTGCCTCTGCCGTTCTTCCTATGGCAACGCGGCATTCTGGGTTCTCGGAATATCCCCATGCAGGTCCTGCAAGCAGTCGCCGGCACGACCGCGCTGCTGTCTCATTTCTACGCTTGGACAAGACTGCCCCTGACCGACGTCACGACGCTGTTGTTTACCCAAGCGCTCTTTGTTTTGGTGCTGGCGGGCATCGTGCTTGGTGAAATCGTCCGCTGGCGTCGATGGCTCGCAACAATCTGCGGTTTTCTCGGCGCAATATTAATGGTGCGCCCGAGCTTCTCGCACGTGAACATTGACGCCTTGTTCGCTCTGTTTGCCGCGTTCTGCATCGCGCTGCAGGTCGTGCTGATCGCGAAATTGCCGCAAGGTGAAAAGCAGCTAACGATGCTGTTCTATCTCGGCGCAATCGGCACATTGATCACGGCCGCTCCCGGCCTGCACGTTTGGAAAACCCCGACCGAGATGCAAACAATCCTTCTCGTCTGTAACGGCGTGTTGGGTGTGTCTAATCAGGCGTGCGTGTTCAGGGCGTTCCGCGTGGGAGATACGACTTATGTCGCGCCCTTTGATTATTCGAAGCTAATCGTCGCCGTTCTCCTCGGGTTTATCTGGTTTGGGGAGATTCCAAGCATGTGGACGATCCTGGGCAGCATCATCATCATCTTGTCAACGCTTTATATTTCAAAGCGCGAACAAGGCTAAGCTACGATGCCCGCTCTGTTTGATTGAAGACGCAGCGAATTGCCGCGATGGCGGGGTTCGGCCTGCCAAAAAACGTGCGTAGCGGATTGATTTTCCCGCGTACCCATAACCGCAAGGCGCGGCGAACGCCACGCAACACGCGCGGACCCTGTGTCCGCATCACAAGTTCTGTAGGATCGATGTAGCCGCGCTTCTCGATGATGCGCGTGAATACGCTGGCGTGATGGCTCCCCGATTTTCCGCTTTGATAGGCGCGCGCCTTGAGGGGCTCGATCACACGCGAGACTACAGGAATGGATGCGGGACAGACCTCTTCGCATTTGTAACAAGATACACAATTAAAAATACCCGCGACGTCCATGGCGAGCTGTCCGCGGTCCATGCCATCGCGCGGATCTAGGGCTACTTGGGCGAGTTGCACCAGTGGCGCAGGACCTGCGAAATTCGTCTCGTTACCGAGGTCGAGAACTGGGCAGGCAGAGAAACAGGCAAGGCAGCTAAGGCAATCGAGCGCGGTCGCCGCCTGCTCCATCTCTCGGTGTGAGATTCGCTCCGGAAAGCCGGCGTAGGGCTCTGCGCGCTCGAGCCAAGGCATCATAGCGACAACCAGCTGTTCGTAAGCGGTGCGGTCGATGACGAGATCTCGCACGACCGCCGCGTGGCGCAACGGCTCGATCGTCATTTCGGGCTCCGCGGCCTCCCAGCAGGCCAGCACTTCGCGACCGTTCACTCGCACCGCGCAGGTGCCGCATTTCTTCACGCCGCAGAACCAGCGGTATGCTAAGTCCTCTTCCAGATCCTCCGAAATGTAATTCAGCACATCAAGTACGCGCATCAGCCGCGTGTATGGCACGGTGAACGTATCGTAACGCGGCTGTTTATCGTGCGTGGGATCGAACCGAAAAATACGGACGCGAACGACATCGCCTTCCCGGAGGGATTCTCGCCGCGCCCGCTGGCTGTCGCCAGTCTGACTCTGGCCCAGACGGCTGGCATGCTCTTGTGCGAATTCCATAACGTTCAACTCACAGATGGCGCGTGAGCGTCACCAATCCACTTCGAAATAGTCCCGTCGGTCAAAGTCCGGTTTGAGAAACGGTGTGTCGAACATCTCGATGCGGAACCGATTCTCGCCCGCGCTATCGCGATACAGAATGTTCTTGCCATGCCAGTTGGTGTTGTCGGTGTAAGGGTATTCGGGGCGGAAGAACGGTCCGCGGCTTTCCTTGCGGTTGAGCGAGGAAAGAATCGTGAGCTCTGCAACGTCCAGCATGTTGTAAGCGTCGATCGCGTCAATCCAGCCGTAATTGTATTGCCGCGTCGTGTTCTTGAGCCCCATTACGGGGATTAGCCGATCACGGATTTCACGCACTTCCTGGAGCGCCGACTGCATGTTTTCTTCGCTTTTCACGAAACCCATCTTGTCCCACATGAGTTCGCGAATGAGATTCTTGATGTGGACCGGCGTGCAGCCGTTCGCCGGCATTGGATGCAACAGGCCCTCGAGTCGATCGTGCTCGACCTCGACTTGCTCGGCTGGCAGCAGGGGCGGCACCTCTCCAGGTCGGACATCTGAGGCTACGCTGCCTGCGACGACGTATGCATCGAAGGTGACTACGCCGATGCCCCCATTGCTGTGGCTACCCACCCCGCCGGCGACATAGAGGCCGGGCACCGAAGTCCTCATCGTGTGCGGATCGACGTTAATGCCGCCCTGGCGGCAATGCCAAGAGACCGCTGTCTCAACGTCATCGGTCGCAACGTCCAGACCCATCTTGTCAAACACCTTGGCGTGGTAGTTGTAATCCTCGATTACCTCGGGCGCGATGTGGCTATATGAAGTGTAAGCGCCACCATCGAAGCGTGCTTTCCCTTTCATGACCTGCTCTGCGAGCTTCTTAAACTGCGTCGCATAAGGCGCGAGCGCGACGGGAGCTGTGGTTTTCTGTTCGAAGAAAATCTCGCCATCGGAATTGTACATGCGCGCAGTTTCTGTCGAGCCGACCAGCGGATTCGGATAGACGTGCATACGATCCCAAGTTTTGGGGTAAGCAAAATCGCTGGTGTGCCACCATTGGATTTCAAGATTTGCGAGCTCAGCCCCGACGCGGTACGCGAGTGCAATGCCATCAGCGGACTGTTCCCGCGTCCCGGTCGAGCGTTTCGTCAGTCGGTCCGAATGGCCAGTCGCAAGCACGACCGCCTGCGCCTGAATTGCAATTATCTCGCCGTCCGGATACTGCAGCCCGACAATGCCGACAACGCGGCCTTCCTTGTCAGTCAAAAGTGCTGTGACGGTTGTTTCCTCAAGCTTGCGCACGTCCAACTGCTCGATCTGTTTGCGCCGCCGATCCATCAGCAACATGCCGGACTGGCCCTGCTTATTGGCGGCTATGTTACGGACTCGGCCGACGCTGGCAACGATGTCGCCCTGGTCGTTGCGGCGGAAATAGAGCCCGGCCTCGTCGAGCTCCGGATAAAATGATTCTTCAATCCATTTGCCGGCTTTGACAAGGTAATGCTGGTCGATCAGGAAATTATTCCAGTATTTTGCGAAGTACTCGAGCGTGTCGCGCGACTGCTCCTCTGTGGTGCCTAGCATCCGACCACTCAGCACGAGGTTGCCCGCAAAAATCGAGCATCCGCTCTTGCCCACTAAGCCTTTGGTCACGAGAATTGGGTCGAGGCCAAGTTGTTTGAGGCGCAAAGCGGCGTAACTTCCGGCTCCGCCGGCGCCGACAACCACCACATCTGCGCTCAAAACTTTCACTGCAACCTCCCGTCATTTAAGGTTTCTAACTTATTTCCGTTACGCCAGCCTCTGCTTGCGTTCCATAATGCCGGACCCAATCGACTCGACCTGAAAATCGAGATTCGCAACATCGCTGAGCTTATCGGCAAGCTCACGTAGGATCGGCACAAGATTCGTCATCCGTTTTTTCGGAAGGCGGTAGGATGGGCCGGAGAGCACAACCGCGCCGACTACTCGATCACCTTGGCGACCACGGATGGGGACAGCGACAGAAGATGCATCTTCGAACATTTCCTGCTCGACTATCGCGAACCCGGCCCGACGTGCGCGCGCGAGCTCAGCCCGCAGCGCATCAACTGTCGTAACGCTATTTTGAGTAAATTTTTTCATGCCCTGCTTAAGCACGATAGCTAAGGCGCGCTCCTCAGGAAGACTGGCCAGCCACACCTTGCCGGCGGCCGAGGCATGCAGTGCGGCCACACGCCCAACTAAAGACAGAACGCGTACGCGCTGCTTTCCCTCGGCTTTCGCAACGTAAATCATCTGATCGTTCTGCACGATCAGAAGCTGAACAAGTTCGCCGGTCTTGTTGGCAACGTCCTGCAACAACGGCTGGCACAAGTCCGAGGTCCCGGTGCTGTCGAGATGGCGGAGCGCCATACCGGCGAATCGCAAACCAATGCGATAGGTGCTGGTGGCAGGGTCGCGGATAACATAGTCGGCGTCCGTCAGCGTTGAGAGAATCCGCGACACAATGCTCTTCTCGCACTTGAGCCGTTCAACCAACTTCGAGACAGTGATCCCGGAGGGTTCCTCACTGAGCTCCTCCAGAATGGCCATAGTGCGCGCGACTGCGGAGATCATTAGCAACCACGTTGCTTGTAGCAACATAGGTGCTAACATGACGCCGAAATCAACTCAATGGGCCGCAAGGAGGCATATGTTTGAGTTCAGTTCGGCTTGGTTCGGAATTCCTCCTTCGGGGCTACTGACGATAGTACTGTTGCTCTTGCTCCTATTTGCATTGGTGTGGACTTGGCGTCGGTGAACAACATTCGAGCGACGGCCTTAGAGCAGCTCGCGCTTGAACATAGAGTTCGTTACCTGAGCCGTACTCGAGCCGGCACCAGGCGCACCGTGCGGGGGGCCGCCATCCAGATCGCTGCGGATGACACGACGCAGCATGCGATGGCCAGCATGAAGGCCAGCCTGTAGCTGCCAGTCGCATCGTGGATCAAGCCAGCGATCCACGGTCCGGCCGCACCGCCGCCGAGCAGGGCAACGGTGATGGTACCGAAGATTGATCCGTAGTGCGGGCCCTCGACATCCTGCTGTCCAAACCCACTCCCTACCGATCCGGTCCGATAAAGCTCCGAGCACGATCTGGCCAGGAATTCCGACCATGCTCACCATGCCGAGAGCCCAGGCCGCGACCAGCGGAGTAAAGCCGATCTCGACGAGGTACTTCGTCTGATGGACCTGCACGGCGTACCAAGCGGCGAGGCCGCAGAAGTAGCCGAGCACGATGCACCAGAATCGGCTGGTGCGCATCGCTCTGGCAAGCGTCCACTCGATGGCGACCCATGCGGGATCCACGATGTTCGTCCGTGTGCGCTTCTGTGTCTCGCTAAGCTTGGTCTGCTTGTTCAACACGATGGACGAGAAACGCCCTAACTCCCGAGGCTGTCCGGCTCCATTATTTCGCGAGGTTTGCCTAATGGTCCGAAGTGCGCGGATGCTTGTCATGCAGGAAGACCGCAAGCTGTGTTCTTACGGATTCACCCTGGGACGCAGGATGCCCCGGATTTTGT
>Ga0310916_10002126_pt1 | contig 12021 bp, 11 predicted proteins | sample GREbulkMGLF176_FD_203444 | JGI IMG/M metagenome (GOLD analysis project Ga0310916, IMG submission 203444) | Lab enrichment of tropical soil microbial communities from Luquillo Experimental Forest, Puerto Rico - GRE.bulkMG.LF176 | ecosystem: Environmental > Terrestrial > Soil > Tropical forest >...
AAAATTTACGATCGACGGTCAGCCGAAGGCCGATGAGAAACTCACCGTCGGCCGTGTCCTTGGACTCCTCGAAGCAGCGTGAGTTTGTAAACCGGGTTTCAGGAGGCGAACCGTCGATCTCCAAAATGCGGGAATTCAACGCCTCGCGATCAACGATAGTCCCGATCTCTTCGAATACGAGACCTCTCTCGGACCGCGGTCTTCCGAGGATACCGCCCCGAGCCAAGACCCGGCGTCTTCCTGCAACACAACCAGGAGCTTTTCCTGGTCATATCGCGTCCAAACCGCCTTGGCTCGCCTCGCCGCCTCCGAAAGCTCGAGCGGCACCGCTTCGTCGGAAATTCGGCGGCGTGCTATATTGACTCGCTCAGGCGCCACGCGCGATGCACGTCGGCGTCCTCGACCGGCGCCCAAGGGACCACCACGTCCGCCTCGATCCGGGCCAGCCGTAGCGTCATCTGCTCTTCGTCGACGAGCCGCGTCGGCGTGCGCTCCTCGGTGTCCCACAACCCACCGGCGCGGTCGTAGCCGTTGCCGAGCTTCAGCACGTTCTGCCGGCCGAAGCCCGCGGCGGCACCCTCGCGGCCTGCCTCGGTCCAGGAGCGGGCCTCCAGACCGGCCGGAATCTCCGCGGCATCGCCGTAGACCGCTTCGACAAGCTCCCGTAACCCCTTCGGAGAGCGGATCACACCAGCTTGCTTAAGCTTGCGGGCGGTCAGCCATAGCCGGCCGTGATGGCGATATACGTATGCGCCACGCCGGAATAGCCGAGCATACCAGTCGCCGTCGGGCTCCTCGATCGGGGCGGGCGAGACCACGAGCAGCTCCGGCACGCCGGTGCGCTCCGGACGGGTGTGGCGCCACAGCCGCCCGGCGCGCTGGATGATCAGGTCGATCGGCGCGAGATCGGAGATCACGACATCAAAATCGATGTCGAGCGATTGCTCGGCGACCTGGGTGGCCACGAGAATCCGCCCGCGGCGCTGCTCGACCGTAGCACGCGGGCCGAACAGCTCTAATATCGATCGCTCGATCTTGAGGCGGTCGAACAACGTAAACTGCGAGTGGAACAGCATCGGGTCCAAACCGCGTGCGCTCAGTTCGCGATGCGCCTCGTGCGCATCCCGCACCGTGTTGCGCAGATAGAGGATGGCTGCTCCAGCTTCGGATGCCGTCGCTGCCACCTCGACCGCGCTGTCGCAGTCTGGCAGAAAGCGAACGGGAACCGTTCGTGCGCGATCGGCTCTGCCGCAGACATGGTCGGCGCGTATCGTGCCGCGCGACCACAGGGTGGCCCGCGGATAGCACGGCGCCGGATCGTCATCGCCCGCGGCGCCGGTGCCACGGGCGAAGGCACGGACGAACTCGGCGCGAATGGCGGCCGGCAGGGTCGCCGACAGCAGGATCGCTGAGCCGCCCTGGGACGCTTGGAACTCGAGCAGTGCTGCAATCAGCTCGCGGACATAGTCGTCATAGGCGTGGATCTCATCGACAACAAGGACACTTCTCCCGAGCCCGAAGAGGCGCAGCGACTGATACCGTGACGGGAGCACAGCGAGCGCCGCCTGGTCGATTGTGCCGGCCCCGATGTCGGCGAGAAACGCGCGGCGGCGGTCGTCGGCAATCCACTGTGCACATGCCGCCGAAGCGGTCAGATCCTTGGGCCTGTCGTCATAACGATCGCCGGCGCGGGCTCCTGCGAGTGTTGCCTCGCGGAAAGCCGCCACCAAATCGGGGCGGCCATGCGCCAGCGCGATAGACGGTTCAGCGCCATCGGCGAACAGGTTATGGTAACCCGCCGACAGCGCTCGAACATTGCGTTCGCCGTCGCCATCGTAGGCAATGCGATATAGATCCCCTCGGCCCGGCCGGAGGCGATCAGCCGATGCGCGAGCATCAACGCCGCCTCGGTCTTGCCGCTGCCGGTCTCGTCCTCCAGAACGGCAAGGAGCGGGCCCTCGGGCAGCGCCACCTCCGCAGCCCATTGCTGCATCGGGCTCGGCTCGAAGCTCTGTCCGGTGAGTTCGGCGAACGTCCTTGGCGGTGCCGACGCGGCCGGAATGACGCCAGCTTCGGCGATCGCCCGGTCGGCCCGCTCCCGCGCGTAGGACCAATAATGCGGGAGGCTTTCGAAAGCCTCCGGGTCCCGGTAATGGAACCAGCTCTCGTTGGATCCGATCCAGTCGCACAGCACGGCGAAACCGGCCAGTCGAAACGAGCCGCGGCGCGCCCGGGTCAGGTCGAGCCCTAGCGTCGGGGTCGGCAGGAGTGCGGCGAGCGCGCTTGCGAAGGCGTGCGCCGCGGTCGTTCCGTGCCGGTGAAAGATTGCGCGAAGATCCGACAGGGTCCGCGGCGGCGCGCCGTGATGGCCCGTCACCGCCGCTGCGAGCCTCGATAGTCCCGCCCATTCGGGCAATCCTTCGCGTAGGCCGGAATCGGATTTGAGGAGCGAAAAGCCGCCCGAAGCATGGTCGTAGTCGGTCGAGACGTGCTCGATCGATCCGAAGTTCGAATCGTAATGCGCGGGCGATTTCGCCTGAAACCGGCGGGCGAATTTGCCGAGGTCATGTAGCGCCAAGAGCCGCACGACCAGAGCCGTCGCTGCCTCGATCTCCAATCCCAACGCTGCAGCCAAGTGCCTTGCGAGGCTCGGCCAGCGGGCGAGAAGCACTTGGCCGACCGCCGCCACATCGAGGCTATGGAAGATCAGCGGATGGTATGATGGAGAGGGCCTGTCGACGGGAGGCCGTGCCTTCCCCCAAAAGGTAGTGAGGTCTCGCCACCCCGCGTCCAGGGCCGCGTCGGCTCCTCTCTTGGTCATCTTGCAGTTCTATACCTGAACGGGGCCGATCGGGGCCGCATGTAGCGGAGAGCGAGCTTGTGGTGCGGCTGCTCGTTCGGAACTGCCCGTGCGACGCGCCGCGCGCCGTTCCCAGGTGCTTGCCTGCTTGGCCGATTCCACTCCCTGTTCGATCGATTTAATTCTCTGTTCGGTCGCTTAGGGAATTGCGCGAACGCTCGGCTGATTATCAATGGCTTGGCGGCGTCGATTGTGCCTCTGAGCCGCGCGAGAACCGCGTCTACCCAGTATCTTCCCGTCGCGCAGGGAACGACAACTGCTTCAACGCCCGCGAAAACGCTTGTAGAAATCGACGACCTCGGGGCTTTGCTGAAAGCCGAGATCGAGGGTCAGATCGGTGCCCTTGCGGCCGCCGAGCGGTATCGTCTCTTCGATATGGTCGGTGACGCCGGCGCGCTTTTGCGGTGTGTCAAAGACGATGCGCACCGGAAACTGCCTCTTGCCGAGGATCGATTGATCGGGGCCGGTCACCGCCACAAAATACTGAAAGTCCACCGAATCGGCCTTTGCCGCCGGTCCACGTTCACCAACCACGACGACGTCGAGCATCACGCGCATCGCATCGCCGCTGTATTCGCACTTGACGTCGGCCTCGCTCAACAGCCCGTAGAATGCGACATTGTCCGGTCGCCGTTGCTCAGCCGAGCCGAAAACGGCGTTGTTGGCTAGCGGCCGCAGAATCACCGCGCTAGGACAGGCCTCGGCGGTCGATTTTGACGAGGAGGACGAGACCAAGCCGCAGCCCGAAAGCGCGAGGAGCCCGATCAGCACCGCACTCGGTGCGGCGCGCGCACGTCTCACAGGCTGGCGTGGGTACCGTCGCAGAACGGTTTGCCGCCGGTCGACTTGCAGCCGCAGAGCCAAACCTCCTCGCTCGCCGCGGCGGTGAACGGGACCGGGGTCAACCCGGTGCCCTGATGCGAGCCGTCGCAGAAGGGCTGGTTGGCACTCCGCCCGCAAGCACACCAGAAATACCTCTTGCCGGCCTCGACGGTGACACCGTAGGGCTCCTTTTGCGCGGGTATCGGTTCGGCCATTGTTTCTTCCCTATCATCGCCCTTGCTGGTGCCGCGCGCTCCGGCGACGCGGGCGCCGGACTGTATGCGAGCCGCGCGCGGGGCACAAGGCAGGTTGAGGTAGGGAGTGATGGCCGTCTACACCGATGTCTCCGATGATGAGCTCAGAGCCTTCGCGGGGCTCTACGACATCGGCGAGGTGCTGTCCTGCAAGGGGATCGCCGAGGGAGTCGAGAACTCGAATTTCCTGCTTACCACCGAGCGCGGCAATTTCATTCTGACCCTCTACGAAAGGCGGGTGGCACCCGGAGACCTGCCGTTCTTCATCGCTTTGATGGAGCATCTCGCGCGCCACGGCGTCGCCTGCCCGACGCCCGTCCCGGGCCGTGACGGGATCGCATTGCGTCAGCTGTGCGGCCGGCCCGCAGCAATCGTGACGTTTCTCGCCGGGATGTGGCCGCGCCGAATTCTGCCTTTCCATTGTGCCGCCCTCGGCCGGGCGCTCGCCGCGCTGCACCGCGCCGGCGCTTCGTTCCGCATGACACGAGCGAACGATCTTGCGGTTGCCGGCTGGCGGAGCCTGTTCGAATCCTGCCGGACCCGCGCCGCCGAGGTGCAGCCCGGGCTCGCCGATGAGCTCGGTGACGAACTTGTGCTGCTCGAAACCAAATGGCCGGGCGACCTTCCCACCGGGGTGATCCACGCCGACCTTTTTCCGGACAACGTCTTCTTCCGGGACCGCGAGCTGTCCGGTCTGATTGACTTCTATTTCGCTTGCACCGACTTTCTCGCCTATGATTTGGCGATCTGCCTGAACGCGTGGTGCTTCGAAGCAGATGGCAGCCTCAATGTGACCAAGGCGCGGTTGCTGCTCGAAGGCTATCGAAGGGAGCGGCCACTCGCGCCGGCCGAACTGGCTGCGCTGCCGGTGCTCGCTCGTGGCAGCGCGCTGCGCTTTCTGCTGACGCGGCTGTTTGATTGGCTCAATCCACCGGCCGGGGCATTGGTCCGGCCGAAGGACCCTCTCGAATACCTGCGTAAGCTGCGGTTCCACCGGGCCATTACCGGCCCCGGAGGATACGGGCTCGATGACTGAGCTGTCCGAGGTCGAAGTCTTTACCGATGGCGCGTGCAGCGGCAACCCGGGTCCCGGGGGGTGGGCTGCAATCCTGCGCTATCGCGGGAGAGAGAAGGAATTGAGCGGCTTTGAGCCCGACACGACCAACAACCGCATGGAGATGACGGCGGCAGTTGCAGGATTGGAAGCGCTAAAGCGTCCCTGCCGGGTGCGGCTCTACAGCGACAGCCAATATCTGCGCGATGGCATCACCAAGTGGATCGACGGCTGGAAGCGCCGAGGCTGGCTCACTATCGACAAGCAGGCGGTGAAGAACGTAGATCTCTGGCAGCGGCTCGAGGCCGCAGCCGCTCGGCACAACGTCGCATGGATCTGGGTGCGCGGTCATTCGGGTCATCTCGAAAATGAGCGCGCTGATGCTTTGGCGCGCGCCCGCATCGCCGAGGCAGGCGGCAGCGGTCAGGCTCCTCTCACCCCGCCCTCTACACCCCGACGGGCACGGAAGACGGGCCTGACGATTTGAGACGGGGTAAGAAGCCGCTACATTCTAAAGCGCTTTGAGCATCGCCTCGGCGCTCGAGGCGTCTACCTGGCCGGGCTGCGCTTCAACGTTGAGCGACTTGACGACGCCGTCATCGACCAGCATCGCATAGCGCTTTGAGCGAATCCCGAGACCGCCCTTTGTCAGATCGAGCTCGAGGCCGAGGGCGCGGGCGAAATCGCCGCTGCCGTCGGCCAGCATTCTGACCTTTCCTTCGGTCCTCTGTTCTTTGCCCCAGGCACCCATGACGAACGCATCATTGACCGCGACACAGGCGATCTCATCGATCCCCTTCGCCTTGAGATCAGCGGCTTTGTCTACGTAGTCCGGCAGGTGGCGCTGGGAGCAAGCAGGCGTGAAGGCGCCAGGCACGGCAAACAGGACGACCTTTTTGCCCCGGAAGATCTCGTCAGTGGTGAATTCCTTTACACCTTCCGGTGTCAGCTGCTTCAGCGTCACCGACGGTATTTTGTCACCGACATTGATAGTCATGGTATCCCTCCGGTGGTATGCGGAACCAACAGCCCGAGACGCAGCTTACGTGCCCGCCGTTAAGGGGTCCGGCGGGCAGACCGATAGCACAGAGCGGATCGCTCGGCAAATCCGAGACGGATGCCCATCCGGCGCGTTTTACACGCGAGCGCGTGCAGCAAAATCCGTGTGCAGGCATAATTGCGCGGAGCCTCGATTGAAGATGGGAGAGGCAATGATCGGTCGGAGGGCTCGATGAACTCACTCGCAGGCCAACTCTTGGTGGCGATGCCACAGATGCAAGACCCTCGGTTTGCTCGATCTGTCGTCTATCTTTGCGCCCACAGCGGCGACTCGGGCGCGATGGGTCTTATCATCAACAAGCAGTTGGGCTCGTTAACCATGGGCGAGCTGTTCGCGCAGCTCGACATCGAACCAAGCGCTGTCGCCAATTTGCGGCCGGTGCATTTCGGCGGCCCGGTCGAAGCAGGCCGAGGCTTTGTGCTCCACACGGCCGACTATCGCGAGGAAGCCACTCTCCATATCGACGGGAACATTTCGGTCACGGCGACGCTGGATGTGCTGCGCGCCATCAGCAAAAATAAGGGGCCGCGCCAAAGCCTTTTCGCCCTCGGCTATGCTGGCTGGGCACCGGGTCAGCTCGACGCCGAGATCCAGGCCAACGGCTGGCTATCGGTCGCCGCAGATGACGAGATCGTGTTTGCTTCCGATCACGACCGAAAATGGAATCGTGCGCTTGCTAAGCTCGGCATCGATCTGTCCGCGCTATCGAGCGACGCGGGCCATGCGTGACGGCCATTATTGATCGTACAGCCAATATTGAACTTATCGTGCGCCGGGACAATCACGGTCCCCAGCGCGCGTCCGTGAGGACGCGCTGATCGTGTGGGTCGCCGCTGCGTGAGCCGATCGCGGGCACGCTCTTCGAGGTGACGCCTCAGGATCCAATGGTGCTGGGCACTTCCTGAAGACCGCGCCCATTCCAATCCTCGCGCAGGATCGCAAAGAGCACGTGGTCCTGCCATTTGCCGTCGATGCACAGATATTGCCGGGCGTAGCCCTCCTGCCGGAAACCAGCTCGGACCAGCAGCGAGCGGCTGGGCGAGTTGTTCGGTAGACAAGCGGCTTCGACCCGATGAAGGCGAAGCCGGTCGAAGGCGAAGGCGAGGACGAGGGGCAGTGCTGCGGTCATATAACCCTGTTGCGCGAAGGGTTCGCCGATCCAATAGCCGAGGCTGGCCGTCTCGGACACGCCACGTCGCAAGTTCGAGAGACCCGCGCCGCCGATAAGTGTTTCGTCATGGGTGAAGATGAACAAATTGTAGGCTTGGTCGGTCCGCCAGTCTTCGGCATAGCGGGCCACTCGAGCACGGAAGCTCGCCCGGCTCAGCGCATCGACGGGCCAACTCGGCTCCCATGGTACGAGAAACCTTCGCGAACGGCTGCGTAGGCTCGCCCAACTCTCGTAATCGCCGCGTTCGGGCGAGCGCAAGAAGACGCGCTCGCCGATCAAGCGGAATGGCTCCGCACGAGCGAGAAAGATGCGCGGAAAAGATTTCCGTTGTGGGGCCATCGCTATCGCAGCATCAGGCGGCGAAGCGATCTCTGACGCGGTCGAACTCTTCCAGACCACTCAATGGTCCGAGCGCGGCGAGGGTGGGCGGAGCCGAGCGCCAGCGAGCGACAACCCGGCGGATCGCGGCATCGTCGACCGCTTCGACGCGCCCGACGATCTCCAGCGGATCGAATGGCGTGCCATGGATCAGCAGATGCTGCGCCAGCTGCTCGCAACGCGCGGAGGTGCTCTCAAGCGACATCAGCAGACCCGCCTTCATCTGCGTCTTAGCGCGATTTAGCTCAACCGGAGTCAATCCATCCTCGAGACGGACAATCTCCGTGCATATCGCCGGCAAGAGTTCGGCCGCCTCCGCTTCGCCGGTGCCGGCATAGATGCCGAACAGCCCGCCGTCACGGTAGCCATGGACAAACGAGTGAATCGCATAAACCAAGCCCCGCTTCTCGCGGATCTCCTGGAACAAACGGGAAGACATGCCGCCGCCGAATGCCGTCGAAAGCACGCACGCCGCATAATAATCGGGGCCGCCGAGCACCACCCCGGGAAACCCCAGAACCAGATGCAGTTGTTCAAGATCCCGCTGCTCGCGCCGATCGCCGCCGGTATAAGACGCCGGCTCCGTCGTCACCGGCCGTTCCGCCGGAAAGCTCCCGAGTAAATTGTCGGCGAGCTTTGCGATTCGGTCGTGATCTAAATTTCCAGCCGCCGCAAGCACCATACGACGAGCCCCGTAATGTTCGCGCAGATAACCGATAACCGTCTCGCGCTCGATATTGCGGATGATTTCGGGCCGTCCCAGCACCGGTCGGCCCATCGCTTGGTCGGGATACGCGCGCTCTTGGAAATGGTCGAACACGATATCGTCGGGAGTGTCGTTCGCCTGACCGATCTCCTGTAAGATTACCGCGCGCTCGCGCTCAATCTCCTCCGGCTCGAAAGTAGAGTTCTGCAATATGTCGGAAAGAATGTCGAGAGCGAGCGGAACGTCTTCCTTGAGCATCTTCGCGTAGTAGGCCGTGCTTTCGCGCGAGGTGTAAGCGTTGAGATGGCCGCCGACCGCTTCGATCTCTTCGGCGATGGCGAGAGCGCTACGCCGTTCGGTGCCCTTGAAGGCCATGTGCTCGAGAAAATGCGCGACCCCGTTGATGTCGGCCCGTTCGTGGCGCGTGCCGACATCGACCCAGATGCCGAGCGAGACCGTGTCGACGGTGTCGATGCGGTCGGTGGCGACCTGCAATCCGTTGGCCAAAGTAGACAGTTGCGTCGTCATTTTCTGATCCAATCAGGAGTTACCGGCACGCCGCGCGCGGGCACGAATAAACCGTGTCACCGCGCCGAGATCATTCGGCAACACAACTAGCCTCTCGCGCCGATCGAGGATGTCGGTGAGGGCGACGGGCAACACCGGATGAAGGCCGGTTGCACGTTCGACCACATCTGGAAACTTCGCCGGATGGGCGCAGGCCAAAGCAATCATCGGCGTGCTGTCGTTGTTTGCGCCGGCTTCGGCTCGTGCAGCGGCAACCGCAACAGCAGTGTGGGGGTCAATCAGCACGCCCGAACGGGAATAAGTCTCGGCGATCGTGTCCACCGTCCGAGTGTCGTCGACCTTGTGGGCAGAAAACAAGCGACGCGCCATGCGCCAGCTCTGGTCATCCTCGGGCATGCTGCCGTGTTGCCGAAAAAGCTGCATCGCCGCGCCGACGGATGCCCCGTTGCGGCCCTTTAGTTCAAACAGCAAGCGCTCGAAATTGCTCGACACCTGGATGTCCATGCTCGGGCTGAGGCTCTGCTCGACCGGAGAGATCGCCATTCGTCCCGTCGCGAAATAGCGGGCGAGGATGTCGTTGCGATTTGTGCCGATAACCAGCCGGTCAATCGGCAGCCCGATGCGGCGGGCGATGTGCCCGGCATATGCATTGCCGAAATTGCCGGTAGGCACGCTGAACGAAATTGGGCGCACCGGAGCGCCGAGGGCAAACCCAGCCGCGAAGTAGTACACAGTTTGAGCGGCGATCCTTGCCCAGTTGATCGAGTTGACCGCTGAGAGATTGAGAGAGCGCCGGAGCTCAACATCAGCAAAGAGAGCTTTAACGAGATCCTGGCAGTCGTCGAAGGTGCCATCGATGGCGATTGCATGGGCATTCGACGAATCCACCGTCGTCATCTGCCGACGTTGAATGTCGGACACCCGATTGTGTGGAAAGAGCATGAATATGTCGATTGCTTCCCTGTCGCGGCAAGCCTCGAGCGCGGCGCTGCCGGTGTCTCCCGAGGTCGCGCCAATTACGGTTATGTGCTCGTGTTGTCTGGTCAGCACCGCGTCAAACATCGGGCCGACGAGTTGAAGTGCCAGATCCTTGAAGGCAAGCGTCGGCCCATGAAACAGTTCGAGCAGCCATAACCGCTCGTCGAGCTGCACCAGCGGCACGACCGCGGCCCGATCGAAGCCGCTGTAGGCGTCCGCTGCGAGCCGCTGGAGCTCATCGGTCGAAAAAGTCTCGCCCGCAAACAGCCAAACGACGCGAGCGGCGAGCTCTGCGTAAGGCAGGCCGGCATAGTCCCGTAGAGACGCCGCGCTGAGCGCCGGCAGCCGGTCCGGTACATAGAGGCCCCCGTCCTCTGCGAGGCCTGCCAGAAGCGCCTCTGTGAACGTGAGGGTGGACGGTGAGGGGCGGGAGTCTCGGGTACTGAGATAACGCACGTGTTCGGTTCCCATCGAGACGCTGAGCCTATCGCCGCTCCCACCCCCCCGCAACCGGCAGGAACCGCCATCCCGCAAACTCGGGTTCCGGGGCGGAATGGGGTGGCGCAACATCCGCTCGGCCTATTCACTTCGGAACATAGAAGGTGCCGTCTCGCGAGTGCCAAGCTATGCGGTAGTAACGAGCTACGGTATACAGCATGTCATCAGTGAAACGACTAAATTTACGTTGGTTATGAAGAATATGACAAAACGAAGCTCCCGGATCGTCACAAATGTCGGCGCGAAGTTGCACCACCACGAACTCCTTAGCGACGATACGTTGGATAAGTAGTTTTTGATCAAGCCGTCCCGCGAGGATCAATTGTCGAGAATTAAACGGGTCGATAATAAATGGTTGACCCGCGCGGTAGCAGAGAAGTAAACTTTCGCAAATCGCCGGTCCGTGCTTCTTGGATATGTACTCCGCTTCAGCCGAGAAGGATTGCTCGGATCGGCGGTATATATCGAACAAACTGGCGGCATGGTAAATTTGTGCAAAAGCTTGCGGGCTCCTTGCCAAGATAGGTTGGGCAAGCAGCAGTGGCGACAAACTCAGCACAATCTTAGCCACTCGTTCGTGAGCGAAACCTCCGGCGATTATCCGACTGCGCAACTCGTGGAGCGTGACGCCCGCAGCGATCGCAAGAAACACTGCTGCGTCCTGAAACATGTTGTATGATGTCCCTTCAAAACCGGAAGTAATCGCCGCGACAAAGATAGAGGCGGTGCCATATGACGCGAGAGTGCTGCGGTCGCGCGAGAAGACCGCTCGAGCAAACAATAAAATTAACGCTAGTGGGAATTCGCTCAGGCGCAAATACTTGGCCAGATGGTAACGCACGCCGTGCCAAGCATAGAGACGAGACGACAGCAAGTGATCGATGAAGTCGCCGCCAGCGACGAGGTAGGTGAGCCCAAGACAGCCCGCCGTCAGACTGGCGCAGCAAGCGAGCCAGAACGGCAGCCAGCGCGGTGAGCGGATTGCGAGGTCGAAGGTGATCGCAAGCGGGATCGCCACAAGATTGTGCTTGACGAAACCGCCGAGCACGACGAGGAGGGCCGTTCGCAATAGGCTGAGCCGGTCCGGCGGTCTGGAAATGTAACTGACGAGGCCGCCGAGCATGATCGCTTCGCCAAAAGTTTGCGGATCGTCGACTGCGACCCAGGCGGGAGCAACGAGGTAGCAAAAACCGAGGGCACAACCCGCACCAAAGACCGCATCGGTCCGGTCGCCGCCAAGGCTTCGAACCGCGGCCCCGGCCAATAAGCCCACCGCGAGAAAGGACATCAGCGCGATGATCCGTCCGCTCAACAACAGATTGTGGATCGCAAAATTGACGCCGGCGACTGCCAAGAATGAGAAGATCGGATAATTATTTATACGCCAATAGTTGTCATCGTAGATAAGTTCATGGGCAATAAGTCTCTGAGCATTGTAGACGTTCCATCCTTCGTTATAATTTCGTTCAAAGATGAAGCCGATCGAAAGTAGGTTTCCAGCGGTGAGCGTTATTGCGCATATTAGGACGAGACCGGCAAAAATCGCAAAGAACCGGGCTACGGTTGGAGATAATGGTGCTCGGGCGGCGACCGTCGAAATGCGAAGATCCCGAGCTTCCGCCTGCGAGGTCACAAAATTTCTACTCCGCCAACCTGAACGCGATTCCGCAAACTCACACTTGTTGGTCTCGCTTATTTGGTTCCAGTCTGGC
>Ga0310916_10002127_pt1 | contig 12020 bp, 18 predicted proteins | sample GREbulkMGLF176_FD_203444 | JGI IMG/M metagenome (GOLD analysis project Ga0310916, IMG submission 203444) | Lab enrichment of tropical soil microbial communities from Luquillo Experimental Forest, Puerto Rico - GRE.bulkMG.LF176 | ecosystem: Environmental > Terrestrial > Soil > Tropical forest >...
TCCACCTCCCCACGGCTCCGCTGCTGTTGAGGTTTTTTGTCCACTCGCTCTTCCCACATCCCTTCACTTCATCACGCTTGTCGCTGGAAAAAAAGGTGGTTTCGCCTGACGCTTACCCTTTGTTGCTCTTGCGATTCCCATTGTTTTGTTCCGCCTGCTATGGAAACTAGGTTCAAAACTACGGCAGGAGATGTAACACTCCCGCCTGGGCAGAAGGCAAGGATCCGTAGACCGTATCGACGGAATCGATGTGAGGTTTCGCGTCGAACCTATACCTATTCGCGGCAACCTCATCCGTGAGTGGCCCAGAGGTCGTCACGCAGGATGGCCCGCGTAATCAAATAGAATCAAAGCCAGCCATCGAAGCGGAAGTGGTGGCTTCCGAGACGAAAAGCGCGAATCGTCTCTGATTGCGTCCAGCTGGAGGAGTCTGAGGCCAATGGAGCGGGGCGGAGACGTCTTGCCTCCGCCCCTTTCGGCTATGCCTTATTGTGCCGAAGCTCCTGCGGCCCGTTCGGCGATCTTTTCCTCGACCAGGCGCTGGATCAAACGCCGATTGCGTTCTGCGAAAGCGAGTTTGTCTGCCAGACAAGTTTCCAAAAGTACGCCGACGCCGTGATGGCCTGACAAGTCGGCAGCGGCAGCCAAGACCTCATACTCGCCCATTCGTAGGTGTGCGAGATGGTTCAGCTTTGCCAGCACGAAGAGACGCTTGGCGATCGGCGATTGGATCTCAGCTACTTCTTTGCGGAAATCCTCCAGGAAAGTTTCCTGTAGCTGTCCTGCGGATGTTCCCGGCTTCTCGCCGATAATACGGAAGCATTCGTCGAGTTTGGCGAGAATCTGCTTGGACGCGAATGCCCGTGCTTCTATCGCCTCCTTAATCTCGGGCTCCTCAGCGTGCTTACCGATCTCTTGATAGATGTTCGATTGCCGTTCGGTCCTATTTCGCACATTGCTAAGCAACATCAGGAAAACTTCTTTCGGGGTTCTTACTGGCATCGTATTTCTCCAATCCTGTGAATTTTCGACCGGGTGTGTTACTTGAATCCGGGAGCGCGCATGCCGGATGTTTTTATCGCTTCAGAAGTTGGGATCGATGTTGTGCTGCGCACAGCGCAGCCGTGCCTCTAAGGTAGTTACAAATGGGTTCTTGCTGACTTGCACGAGTCGCGACGATCCTGTGCTCTCCTTGTGGATGATGGGAGAACCTCCAGGAATGATCCGCTTCTCGGTACTCAGTAAAGATCGTCCGACCCACGCTCCACATAGGCTCCGGGTTCGTTCAATTCGTCCCAGTTCACCTCTGGAAGGGCAAAACTGGTGTGTGGTTCGACCGATTTTGTTTTCACCTGTTCTGTACTCGCCCTCATCTTTCCAGGGGATCGAGGTTTTTTTGTGCTCCCGGCTAGGCCACTGTGGGCCATTTGCTACGAGTAACTCTAGAGTTCGCAGCCTGTCAAGGACTTAAATGTTAAAAATGAAGGCCCTGCAGTCCCGGAATAAGGTATTCACTGTAAGACCGTCGTTCGTGCCGTGATTGAGCACACCGATGGACTCAAGCTGCAGGTGGATGTTGTCGGCCTCGACCTCACGGCGTTGATTGATACGAAGCAAGTCGTTAAGGAGTGAGGTGTGGCCACCGGGACCCTTGTGGCTAGGGCTGAACGTCCTTGCCGAACTCTTCGGGCTTCATGGTGCGCTTGATTCCCGTGCTATGGTCGTAGGTGAAATATACTCCGGGGCTTGCAACGTGAAGCCTCTTGAACATCTCTCTGACTTCTTCCTCGTCCTTGGCCGTGCCCACCCAAAGGACACCACCTTCAGGTTCCTTTCTGAAAATAGCTAGCATTTGTCACCGCCTTCTCTAAACCGAAGGCTTCAGTCAAATATCGAAGCGTGGAACCTGCACAGACACCTCACTCCAGTTGGCGGTGTCGAGTTTGCGGTTTCGATGTGTTTATGGAACCACGGATGGTGTGTGTCTTTTGGCTGATGATAAAGTACGGTCCCGGCGTCTTTGCGGCAACTTTAGTCATTAGCTCATAGGCGTCTCCGAAACCTTCGACCGTCTCGACCCACACCGCATCTTTATCGACTCGGCCCGAGAAAACATCAAACGTGGACATCATGAATGATCTCCACCCGAACCTAGGTTGGCTACCCCGACTTGGCTCCCCTTTGCGGCAACTGGTCCAGAGCCAGACCAATCGGTAACCCAATGCACTTTGGCGGTTACCGCCGCCACTTCGGACGCCTGTTCGCAATATGCACACTTTATCCGCACTAACTCGCCGTCCACGCCTTCCAGATTTTTCTTGTCGCTAATCCGACTAATTGCGATGGGAAGATTGCAATCGGGACAAACAAACAGAAGTGTGTGGGCGTACCGCATATTAAATACTCCCCATGGACCTGTCGTGGGGACTGGGCAACAGGGACGGTATGGAGTTGTAGAGCGACAGCCCGGAGATCATGGGAGTATGTGGCACACAGTTCTAGACTGCAAGTTTTAATATCATTTGATATAAAACGACGTCCTCGCAGCGAAATACGGAAGTTCCTGTATAGACGCTGGTCGAACTCTGGTTCTAAGTTGAGCCTGACCCCCCGAAGGGTCATAACACGCGGTGGCACTTTGTGGTGCGAACCGAGTGCAGACAGGGTGCCACCGCTACCAGTGACGCTAGCGTGCCGCCCAAGGAACCAAAGCGCGAATACAAGGTCGGCGACAAAATCCGCGTCAATCTGTATCGCGGTCAAATTGATGACGCCATCGTTCGGGCCGTGATTCAGCAGGTCGACGGCACCAAGCTGCAGGTTGACGTTGTAGGCCTGGACCTGACAGCGCTGATTGATGCGAGGCAGGTTGTCGAGTGAGACTGCTGTACAGTGTCTGCTGTATTGGCTTAAATGGGACCGAGCGCAATCATTCGAAGAATGCAGGACCGAAACGGCAAAAGCAAACGAGTGAACTCTGGGCGCGTTGACCACTCCGAACAGCAAGACTGCCTCATAAACATTGAATTGGATTTGGCGATCACATTCTGTCAGGCGGGGCTCGCTATGCGCGACAGAACGCACGTCGAACGCAGCGCAGCAGACGCTCGGAAAGCGCTCGATACTGTTGAGAAGATGGCTCCCACAATGAGACTAACCGAGAAGGCCAAAGAAAAGATTTCGGAAAAGTTTGTCTCTGCGACGACCCTATTATCCCAATTGGAGCGCCACTTAGAAAGTGTGTGACTCGCGCAAATGCACGCTGGGGGCGATCTTCGCCACATCCAGCGAGTTGGAGGCGTCTTCCCGCTCTGTTTATGTTGCAGACGTTCTAACTGCCCATTGCGCTCTCAACAGCCAATTTCGTAGGGCTCAGTGCTCTTCCAACTCCCCGAAGATTCTCGCGCCTATTATCCAAGCAGTTGCCGTTACGGAAACTGCGCCCGCTCACTAGTCATTCATTCTCCCGACGCGAGCGGCGTGAGCCGAGCTGTTTGAGTAAAACGTGGCCCCTTTCTAAATTCGTCGAAAAGAAGCTACACATCTTTTTCCAAGGACCATACACGGTGTTCCTTATTGACGACATATAGATACTACGGTTATAGGTGTTGGTCGAGTTAACGGGTACCGTGTAAGACTACGGCGGAACGTCGGAGGATGTGAATAGCGCAAGCGAATTCCAGATTATGCGGGAAGGGCCCCGCGCGGATGGATTTCTCACCTCAAGCCAGCTGAAAAACCCCGTATGAAGAAAACGGTGGGTTCAAAAACCGTTTTCAGAAAGAGGGTGCAGGCTCGTGTTTGGAATCGAACGTTCAGAACATCACGGGGCCACGCGTTCGGGGGTATCGATCTCCACACAAGAAAACCGTACCTTACGCAGGGTAGCACTAGTTGAACATTTCCCGTTGTTCACCAACGTTGCTGAGGGGGATCGCAAAGAAATCATATCGGCGGCACGCGAGACCAAATTCTCGCGCCGTCGGGTAATCTTCCCGGGGGGAGATGCCGTCCGAACGGTTGTGTTGCTGACCGCGGGCATTGCGAAGGTCGTGCAGTTCGGCAAAGACGGTTCGGAGGTCATTTTGCGGCTCGTCGTGTCCGGCGCGGTAGTTGGGTTGACGGAGTCCCACTCCCAGGGCCGCTATGTTTCGACGGCCCAAGCTCATTCTGACTGCACAGCCCTGGTCTGGGAGGCCAACGTGTTCGAAGCGTTCGCCGACCGATTTCCCCTGCTCCGGCGGAATATCATGAACACTGTTTTCCAACAACTGTGGGAGTTGGAGGGACGTTATCGCGAGATTTCCACGGAAAAGGTTGCAGTAAGACTGAGTCGGGAATTGCTTCGCTTGTTTAACCAAGTGGGGCGTCGAGTGAACGGGAACATCGAGATCAGTTTTTCCTGCGAGGAGTTGGCGCAACTGACGGGCACGACGTTGTTTACTGTGAACCGCCTACTGACCGATTGGAGCCTGCGAGGCCTCGTGAAAGCACGACGACAAAGCGTGTCCGTTCACAACATTCAGGGCCTTCGCGAATTAGCCGAAAGCCAATGAGGAATCCCCAATTCTGGCCAGCAGATCTCCCCAATTGTTCGGGACGCTTAAACGAGGTTAAGGTGGCGCGTGTCTTTAATTTCGTTGATCTGACGGGGTGTGTTTTACATACCATACATGACCCTGAAGAGCAGCTTCCGATCCCCGCATCCGGGCAGGAAGTTTCCATCGGGCCTATTAGGATGTGGGTGGTATCAGTGATGCTCAGTTCAATCGGTCCACAAACATATCGCGTTCGCGTGCGAACTGCCGAGAAAGACTGAAGGCCGGAGCATATCAAGACTCGCCCCTGCGAAAAGGCGGTGGCACCCTGGCCGCCCGTGTCAGGTTCGTGCCACCGCACTATTTGCTTGGGGTTTCGTGCACCTTACAACCAGAGTTCGATGGCGTCTATCAAGCAACTGCCGTCTTTGCCGCGAGGAGAAGACCCTAATTGCAATTGAGGTGTTCCCCGGATGACGAATGAGCATCGCAAGAACTTCTGACGCAACCGCTGAGCATCAAATTCCTGAATTGCCGTAGCGACTGGTTCTTACCACTGGTCAACCATCCAGTACGTATAAAAACGTTTATAACCAAGTCGGTGAGATTACTCCGATTCCTGGCAGGCAATATTGCAGTTGCGGTAGTCACGGAGGAAGACTATTGTCTTGCTCGGTAGAACGCGGACGCTGGTCGGGAGCCTTAGCCGATGCCTTTCAAGAATACGGGTGCGCTGTTGCTGATGCTTGACGGCCGAATTGCTTTTGCGAGCACGTATTTCTGCGACCTTGTGGGCGTCGAGCACGATAAAGTAGCAGGAAAGTCTTACTTCGATTTCGTATTTCCTGAAGACAAGGACGCCGCTCGAACTCTTTGAGACCAACGGGCTTCCGCATGCAGATTCGCTTCGCTTCCGCCTTCGGCGCCTTGATGGAACTGAGATTTGGACTGATATTCAATCCGCTCCTGTGCAAACCGTGAAAGGCGATGTCTACGCGATAACGGCTACGATCACCGCCGCAAATGGCAGTCGCTGAACTCTGATCGGCCCTACAGGCGATTAGAATGTTCAAATGAAAATTCTGATTCCCGGGATGGTTCCGCCGAGTCCGAATGAATTGTGGAGAAAGTATCGCCACCCGCACGCCTATCGACGGCTGCGCGATAGCTGGCGACAGGCCATTGTCGGGATGACCTGGCCGTCCGATCGGACCACGCTCAGAAATTCCGGGCAGAAATCGCGCATGATCGTTCATGAGCTGGTCGTTCATTTAAGAGCAGATCGTTGTGGGCTTCGCCATGGCTGAAGACTTTAGCTTAGCCCATCAACCTGCACGTTTCTTGCATGCGGTCAGACTTCCCCACCGTGCTCCTTGACCACGCTCCGAGCATTCTTGTCCTCTCGTAGCCCCGCGGACTTGGAATGCCGTAGATGGTCCGATTCAGTCCATTCTAGAACCCCCATCAAGGAAAGAGAGCGAAGCGGCGACGAAAATCGAGGAACCATATTTCTATCGGGCCTCCTTTTTCTGTCAACGGCCCGCAGCAACCCAGCCATCCCCAAGCCCAGGCAGAGTGAATCAGACGGGCGGAGTTCGATTGCAAGGCGACTACGGCAAAGACGAGATCGCGCTCGTCCCCCTGTCGCGCAGTTCACACGTGTGAGTGAAGTTGCCGTGGGGCAACATCGTGTTGGTTTTGTAGGCGAGAATATTGTCGATCAAGTGGTTTGTAAGGTCGGTCGGGATGGGGAATCGTTGGTGGGAAGCTGCGCTCTCGTCCCGCGCCCGCCTTGCAACTCTCCCCTCTTCCAGCGTACATTCCTCGCGTGCCAGCCAGTAGGAAACCACATGACGCGCGCCCGTTCAGCATCGGCGACACTAAGGCGTCATAGCTACACTGAAGACTATCAAGGCTATTTCCATCAGCACGGTCAGCAGAAATGCCGCGACCAGCGACCTCAACACGCCCTTGCCGGGAATCACCATCTGTGGACTTTCACGAGTCACGACGGCTGCCTTCCCTACGCGAATGGGCAATTTACTCGCCAATGTGCAGTGTCGGCAACAAAGCAATTAAATATTTATTTATGCCTTTCGGTGCAGGTTATTTCCCCTTTTTTCCAAGCAGGTATCGGCCGTAGAGACAATTCAAGACTATCTCCGTGCCAGACGCGAAGACCGGAAGTGGGCCACCCATACCCGCCAGAGCTTACTGCCAAACGGAAGTTAATACTAAACAGTATTAGAAATTATTAGAAATTCAGAACAATCTCTTTGACACTGGCGGACCACTTGACCACTGTAAGCAGATACATATGTGCTTGAGGCCAGACCCCGAGACAACGAGACAGACCAGGCACTGACCAAGGCCGTGGTATAAAAACGAATTGTCGTGACCGTGACCGGTTCTCTTTTTTCGACCTGTCGCTCTCTTAATCTAGCGCTTTGAGAAGTTGATTGGCTAAAAAGCAAAAGAGGCTTTACGCGTGCTACACATGGGTATAACGTAGCTCGGCCCGCCTTTTGTCGATTCATTAAGAAAGTAAGGAGACACACCTTATGCGCAAGACGCTAATGGCATTAGTGCTGCTCGTGAGCATCGCAGTGGGGTTGAAGGTCGTTAAGGCCCGCGCCCAGAGCGATCCCAGCTTTTCCATCACATCTTTGACGCTGCCCTTCGGCAGCAGCGAGCCGGAGATCGCCTTCAACGGCGGTTTCATGGCGATAACCTCGTTGTCCTGGTCGGCCCCCAACGGCACGCAGCTGTGGACCGGCGATTTCGGCTCCACGCCGAACCTCCAAGGTGCGATAGACAGCGCGCTAACCAAGGCCGGGTTTGCTGTCGTGTTTGGCGGCGGCGATGCCGATGTGGATTTGGGCTCGACTGGTACGCTGCACGCAACTACGATCGTCTTTCCGATCAATAAGCCGTTTCGCAAAGCGCTAATCTCGGTTGCAGCGATCACGTGCCCGGGTGCTGTTTCACCGAGTTTTGACATTAATAGTTGCACGGCACAGATCATCGATCTTGCCGGTAACGACCGCCCGTGGATCGCTTCGGACGGAACGCACGTGTACATCTCCTACCACGATGCGGGTGCCTCAGCGATTATCCGTGTGCAGCGCTCCGATGATGACGGTTTCACGTGGAAGAGAGTGGGCGATGCAATCAGCGGTTCCGGGCCGACGACCGCGAGCTCCACTCATAACAACATCGGTGGACCGATCGTTGCCGATCCAGTCAGCCACAACGTATACGACATTTTCGCCTCCGGCGAGGTGGGCATCCTCAAAGCTAAGACCGCTGACTTTAATAACATATTTGTGTCCCGCAGTACCGATGGCGGGCAGCATTGGACACCCGCTCTCGTCTTTGCAGGGCCACTGCTCAGCACGAACGCAAATGTATTTCCGGCGGTGGCAGTCGATCCCACAAACGGCAACGTCTATGCCACTTGGTCCAACCAAAGCAGCGCTGGGACTGACGTGTTCTTTTCATATTCGGCCAACGGGGGTGCAAGCTGGTCGACGCCGGTTATCGTTAACGTTGCGCCGGCAAACACGGCCGTGTTCCCATGGGTTGCCGCCCACTCTGGCACCGCTGACGTCGTGTATTACGGCACCACGACCACGAACACGACAGGCGCGGTGTGGAACGTCTACCTGGCGCAGACCACCGACAACGGTTCAAGTTTTACGCAAAGCGTGGTCACCACTAAGCCGAACCATGTGGGTGTGATCTGCACCAATGGCACAGGCTGCGCTCCGGGGACACGTAACTTGCTTGACTTATTTCAGATAGCCATCGATCCACTTAGTGAGTTGGCCGCGATCGTGTACGTGGACGACACATTGACGGACAGCGCTGGAAATCCGCTACCCCAGACGGTTTTGGCGCAACAGCCGTAGAAGTGCATTTACGACGAGGACAGTCGTTAGGGTTGTCGGCGATAGTCGTCACTCGTCACGGTGCCCCTGGCTTGCTCTAAGGATGCCCCGCTGTACTGTGCTTGGTAAACGCGGAAAACCGGTGACTTGAAATAGTAGGCGGAACGTGGAGGTTTTGCCACGCTCAGCAATCCTCAACCTCGCCACCGTGTTCCTTGATCACCGTGCGTGCGTCCTTGTCCTCTCGTAGCCCCGCGAACTTTGAATGCCGTAGATGGTCCGAGGCGGTCCATTCGAGGAATTCGATCCGCGCCACAATCTCTGGTCTGACCCAAACGCATTTGTCCATGTCAGCCGCGGTTAACCCTTCACCCCAACGTCCCTTATGTCTCTCCGGAAGATTGACGAACGGACATTTTGAGATGATTAAGGGCTTGAGCCTAGCGAATACATGGCGTCTCGAAGCCGGCACAAAGCCGTTGCGGACTCGCGCCACGTAGATCAAATCCTCTCCCCGGTAATACCCGACGACGATGGCGTCCACTCCGTGCAAACGGTCTCGCTCGCTGGAACAGGCACAGTGGTACAGCTCAATCCAGTCAGCCTGATTTTCGGCTCTGTGACACTTGGCCAAAGCCGAACTCTCGCGACGACCCTTACGAACGTCGGAGGTACAGCGCTGAGCATCAGTAACATCCATATCGGGGGGACGGATTATGACGAGTTTCATCAAAGCAATAATTGTGGTTCTAGCTTGGGGCCAGGAGCGTCCTGTGTCATTACTGTTACTTTCCGGCCCACAGAGGTTTGGGGTGACAGCGCCTATATCTCTGTCAGCGACTCTGGTGGCGGGAACTGGTGGCGGGAGCCCACAACAGGTACAGTTGCGCGGCGGTGTTTGCTGCGCACGGTAGAACGGAAGTATGGGAAAGCCAGCAGGGTATGGATTTTCGATCGCAGGGTGGTGAGCGAGGGAAACCTGGCGGCCATCCGCAAGCGTAAGAGAGAGTATCGGGTGGGCACGACCCGCAGCAAGCTCAAACGGTTCGACCTGTCCCTCAAAATTCTGGCCGGCTTTGAAATCAATAGCATAGAGGGGGCCCGGCAGCACTCAGCCATAACTCCGACCGTGTTCAGCGTACTCTGGCTCGCGTTAGTTAGTCGCTCGTTCGCCTCTTCCGTAACCGCCGGGTATGCGTGAGAACCCAGCGTCGAATCGACGACATGACTCACGTTTCGTTTTGCAAGAAGACGAGTCCCTAACAGCAGTCACCCATGTGGCTCATGCTGGGGAAATTCTGTTTGCCACTGAACGCTCCCACGTAGAAAGAGCCACCACAGAGGCCTCGGAAACACGGAAGGGGAGGGAAGTAGTCGGAAACTTTGCAAGGATAGTGAGCTCCGGCAAGTCGCCTCGCCAGATACAGACAAGGGCTGAAGTAAACCCCCAGTCAGATGGCAAAGCGGGACGCATCGGTAGTGACCGAGAGTTCGAGCCGCTGTTGGATGTTTCGGAGGCGGCCAGACTTCTGAGAATGCACCCCGGGACTCTTCGGACAAAAGCGCGTGAACGACTGATACCCGCAGTCCAGGTGGGGCGCCGATGGCGTTTTCGCGCTTCTACTCTTTACGATTGGCTCTGCAAATTGGCGCGCTGACGGTCGGCAATATGCGGGAATCATCTCGACCCTCAGTCGGAATCGGGCTATTCTGGCGGTGTCCGCCGACACCGTTTAAACAAAGGAGGAATTTTGTTTAAACGGACGCGTTACCAACATGGAAGTATAGAACTCGAACAGCGGAAGAAAGGTCCCGCAGTATGGGTATACCGGTGGTGGGAAGAAGGCATCAACGGCAAGCTCTTACACCGCAAGCAGCAAATTGGCACTGTGGAGGAATATCCAAGCGAATCTGCAGCGCAAGCGGCAGCGGACTCTCTTCGACTAACCGTCAACAATGGGTGCAAACACAGAAGCTTACAGCGAACCACAATGAACACTCTTTGGGAACACTATTCTCGGGAGGAACTGCCCCTCAAGGCTCTGTCCACGCAGGATGCGTACAGTGCGTACGCGAAGAACTGGATAGTTGCGCGCTGGGGCAATGTACAGTTGGAGCAAGTCAAGACCGTGGAGGTCGAACGGTGGTTACGGGCATCGGGTGTAGCGGATGGGACCAGGGCCAAGCTCAAGTGCGTGATGTCGGCCCTATTCTCCCACGCCGTTCGCTGGGAATTCTGTGGCCACAATCCGATCTCTACAGGGATACCAGTTGGAACGGGTGGCAAGCGAGGCCCGAGCACCGGTGTCCGTGTCAGTGCCAAGCGTCAGAAGTCGCCATTGAAATTGAGGGCAGAACAAGTGGCCCTGGTTTTGACCAAGCTCGAGTTCCGGGATCAGCTTCTCGTGTTTCTGGACGCAGGGCTGGGAACACGCCGAGGCGAACTGGGCGCACTCCGCTGGATGGATTGCGATTTCAACAGCCAGACCTTCGATATTCGGCATTCTTATTACTGGCGTCGCGGGGGGCATCTGGTCGACACAAAGTCGGAGGCTTCGGCTCAGCCGCTTCCGATGCATCCGGGCTCAAGGATGGTCTTCTCGAGTGGAGATCACAGAGTCTCTACAATCGGCCGGAAGACTTTGTCTTCGCTTCGGAAAAGCTCAAGGGACGCAAGCCACTCGACTTGTCGGCCGTGCTGAAAAAGAAGATCCAGCCCGCATTCAAGAGCATTGGCATCACCGGCGTCGGCTGGCATACCTTCCGCCACACCGTGGGGACGATGTTAGCGGAGATGGGAGAACACCAACTCACGATCCGCGACTACTTGCGGCACAGCAACCTCCACGTCACGAACAAGTATTTGCAGGCTACATCAAAGACCAAGCGTCTGGCCCACGACAAATTGGTCGACGGCTTTTTGCCTGGGGGCTTGTTACCCAAGCCCAACCTGCTTCAATGAACGCCTCTTCGTTGCGAATAACCAATGGGGAACCAGCGTTTGGCGCTTATCGTCCCCTAATATCCCCTGATTTATTTCGTTCAGTGCTTGTAAGTGATTGGAAAATATGGCGGGGACGACGAGACTCGAACTCGCGACCTCTGCCGTGACAGGTAATTCACTCGCTGGACTCAACGGAATCAATCGGATACGTCGGCAATAGTCGGCAACCGTCGGGCCTATCGGGCATGATCGGGAGGATTTTGTTCAACGAATTGTTCAACGCCCGCAGTAAAATTTGACCAGTTCCTCATCGGGCACGAGGCGCAGACGTTCGCGCAGCTTCTGCAATTTGGACTTCGCTGGATTCAAAAGCAATGGACATCGTCGGTCTCCCCGGCAGAGGTGGTGACTGCAAATTTGGCAAGATGGTTCGCGGGCTGACTGAGCCGAGGGTTAGCGTCATGCCCGACACGTGGAAAGAGCAATTGCAGGAGGCGCGTGCGGAGTGGAGGCGGCGGCAGCCGAAAGCGCATTGATAAACGGGAGAAAAGGGCGAACGTCCCGCCGTCTTTGCACGGGTGTTCCACTGTCGCGCCACTGGATGTTTCTAGGGTATTTCTCGTATCGACATAAGGTCCACACCGTTGA
>Ga0310916_10002136_pt1 | contig 11998 bp, 9 predicted proteins | sample GREbulkMGLF176_FD_203444 | JGI IMG/M metagenome (GOLD analysis project Ga0310916, IMG submission 203444) | Lab enrichment of tropical soil microbial communities from Luquillo Experimental Forest, Puerto Rico - GRE.bulkMG.LF176 | ecosystem: Environmental > Terrestrial > Soil > Tropical forest >...
AAGGGCAACACGTCGGCGGACGTGTTCGGCGACAGCGCCTATCGCTCACGCGAGGTCGAGGAGCGACTGCGCGCCGGCGGCTTCAAGAGCCGTATTCATGTGCGGGCCACTCGCAAACGCTCGCTCTTGGAAGCGCAAGCGAATGCGAACCGCAACAGAAGCAAAATTCGCGCCCGCGTCGAGCACGTGTTCGCAGCTCAACAGACCGCGCTGGGCGGCCGGATCGTACGCGCGATCGGCATCGTGCGAGCGCGCGCCAAAATTGGCTTGCAGAACCTGGCCTACAACATTCGCCGCCTTGTGACGCTGGAGCGGATCGCCGCCGTATGAGGGTGGAGTCCACGTCTGGGAAGCACGCGGAGAGGAGAACAGATAAAAGGGCGCCGCGCTGGGCAATCAACGCTACAAACTACCGACCCGCCTTAGTTGCCATCACGCGTCGAACCGGCATTGTTCGAGGTGCCCTCATGCCTGTGTGGCACGGCCTCACCGCGCAAGATGTGCAAACTTTGGCTCCGCTACTTGCTGACCGCTTTGCTGTTTCTACAAGTCGCGGTATCCCCGCCGTCGTTGATGCAGTCGTGAGAGCGCTCAGCGCGTGATGAAGCCGCGAGGAGGCCCGGAGGGGCTGCAGGCGTTCAAAGATGACTGCCACACGGAGTGAGTGTACTTAGCGAGGATCCCGGGCAGAGGAAGCATGGGATGTTTCACCGACGAACTTTGTTCGTGCTCGGCGCCGGCGCGAGTGCCGAGGCGGAGATGCCGATCGGTCCAAAGCTTGCCGCCGCGATCGGCAAGAAGATGGATGTTCGGTTCGAGCACTTCAACAAGCACGTTGGTGACGGCGATATTGGGCTTTACCTCCAGATAACCAACCAACGGCGGACTAATGCCAACGAGCTACAAAGTGCAGGATGGCTCATAAGGGACGGCGTTACGCTGTCACAGTCCATTGACGATTTTCTCGACCTCCACCGTGACGACCCGCATGTGAATCTCGTCGGGAAGGCAGCCATCGTGAGGACGATCTTGGAGGCTGAGCGAACGAGCAAGCTTGCCCTCGACGAGGTTGGCGGCAGAAAAATCTTTAAGCCCGAGAAGCTAGCGAATACCTGGTTTCTGAAATTCATGTACATGCTCGGCCGCGGCATGGCAAAGGGCGATGTGCGGCAAATTTTCGACAGTGTCGCCTTCATCATTTTCAACTACGACCGGTGCGTCGAACATTTTTTGTACAACGCGTTGCAGAAGGTTTACGGCATCAGGGAGAACGATGCTGCGGACATTCTCGCCGACTGCACCATCATCCATCCGTATGGGCTGGTTGGACCGTATCTCCCCTTCGGCCGCGGAGTTCCGTTCGGGGCCGGATCGGCCGACTACCGGCAGCTTTCGCAACAGATCAAGACCTATACCGAGCAGATCGCAGCTGCCGATCTAATGGGGGAGATCGAAACCGAATTTCATCGAGCGGAATGTATTGTGTTTCTTGGCTTTGCTTACCACACGCAGAACATGCGCCTACTGAAGCCGGCGAAACCGATCAAGCGAAAACGTGTGTTCGGCACTGCGTACCAGATGTCAGATTCTGATACAGATGTTGTTTCGCACCAAATAGCAGATTTCTTTGACGGGGGATTGGGGGTCGACCGCAAACAATTGTTGAGATTTGAGAACAAGCTTACTGCAGCTGATCTTTTCGACAACTATGCAAAGTCGCTTACTGGCGGCGACTAAGGTGGTCCATCATCCTAGGGATGGACAATCGCGCGCGCTCGATGAAGCGCGATTACGTCAATTTAGGTCGGCCGGCGGTTGACCGTCCAACAAGCTTTATTCAGAGGTCAGATACCGATTTTCCGCATTTTGTCGGTGCAGCTGACGATCGCACCCAGGATCAGCAAGTAGCCCGGATGAGCGAAGCGAAATCCGGGATAAAATGTAGGTCGAGCTATTGCGGGTGTCGGCATGGTCTGGCGGTGTCACGTTGCGGCATCGCCTGCATGCAATGACCTATGGACTATGCTTGGAGGGCAGAACCCGGATGTTGCCATAGCGCGTCGAAGACGCGCGTGAACGCGCTTTAGGCTCATCCGGGCTACGCGCTTTCCGCGGCGTAGCGTCACCCGCGGGCTTGACCCGCGGCTCCATCCTGCTTCGCAACACGTTTTCGCGAAGAAGATGGATTGCCGGGTCAAGCCCGGCAATGACGGGGGAAAGCTCGGACCTCCTGACGTCAGGACGGTAGGATGACGGCCTTGCCGGTCGTCTGCGTGTCGAAGAGCCGGTAGGCTTCCTCGGCCTGCTCGAGCCGCCAGCGGTGCGTGAAGAGCCGCTCCACGTCCACCTTCCGCTCGGCGACGAACTCGGCGCACTCGGCCTGGCCTTGCTTGGAGAACGTCCACGACCCCACCAGCGTGACCTGCCGGCGCAGGAGATCGGGGCTGACGTCGAGCGTGACCTGACCCCGCTCGCCGACGAAACAGGCGGTGCCCCACGCGCGTACGGAGCGCACCGCCGCGGCACGCGCGTCCGGCGCCGAGGAGGCGTCGAGCGTCTTGTGCGCGCCCTCGCCGTGGGTGAGCTCGGCAATCGCCGCGACCATGTCGTGCGCCGCGGGATCGATCGCCTCGGCGGCGCCGAACTGCCGGGCAAGCTTGCGTCGCTCGGGTGCGATGTCGATCACGTCGCGCGGGCCGGGTGTCGGATCGGGAAACTCTCTGAGCTCCAGCTTGCGATCTCCGAGAAACACGACGCAGCGACGGCGGCACAGTGAGGCCCAGCATCCTGGCCGTCGGGGCGTTGATAACCAGCTCGAACCTGCTCGACCGCGGCAAGGGCAGGTCGGCAGACTTCGCGCCTTTGAGAATCCGGCCGGTATAACGTAGTTTACTGGCGTCGCACCCTATGCGATAAAAGGAGCGAGCTTTCTGGGCAAAGAGCAAGCGATGCATTACCGGCAAGGCGCGTAGCCCCGGGGTGCACGAAAGTGGCTGCCGTGACCCAGTATATGACAACGCAGAATCAAAGACCGGGCACGCTCCGCTGATTAGGGAGGAAGCCCATCCATGTCGATTTGGACGAAAAAATGCCGGCGCGTGCCCGGTTGCGAAATACCGTCAGAAGGCGATCCATCGGGCTCCAGGGCGCCGATCACTCGGCGCGGCATGATCGTGAAGGCAGGCGCAGCCGCGGCCGCCGCCGCGGCATTTCCGGCCCCCGCGATCTCACAAGGCATCCGCGAGTTCAAGATGGCAACGAGCTGGCCGAAGGGCCTGCCCGGACTGAGCAGCAGTGCGGAGCGGATCGGGCAGGCGATCACGGCTGCCACTGGCAAGCGCATCCAGGTGAGCGTGTTCGCCGCGGGCGAGCTCGTCAAACCTTTCGAGGTCTTCGATGCAGTCTCAAGCGGCGTGATCGAAATGTACCATTCGGCGGAATACTATTGGGAGCGTCGCTCTCCTGCATTCAACTTCTTTGCCGCGGTGCCGTTCGGGTTCACCGCCGACGAGATGGCCGCCTGGATTCATTTCGGAGGTGGTCAGGCGTTGTGGGATGAGCTTAGCGCCAACTACAATATCAAGCCGCTCCTGACGACGAACACCGGCGTGCAGATGGGCGGCTGGTTCACCAAGGAGGTCAACAGCCTGCAAAGCTACGCTGGGCTCAAATACCGGATGCCCGGGTTAGGTGCTGAGGTGCTACGCCGGCTGGGCGCAACGGTCGTGAACTTACCGGGCGGCGAGATCGTCCCAGCCTTGCGATCGGGGGCGATCGATGCCAGCGAATGGGTTGGGCCTTGGGACGACATGTACCTCGGCCTGCACAAAGCGGCCAAGTTCTACTACTACCCCGGCTTCCATGAGCCCGGCACTGGGCTGTCCACTGCAATCAACAAGGCGCGGTGGGACAGCCTGACGGCGGAGGAGCGTGGTCTGATTACCACGGTCGCGAACGCGGAGTACACCTACTCGCTCGCCGAGTTCAACGCCAATAATGCGAAGTCGCTACAAGAGCTTCGCCAGGATAAGAACATCGAAATCCGAAAATTCGACGACTCCATTCTCAAGGCGTTCGGAGAACACAGCGGTGAAGTCATGGCAGAGGTCGGCGCCAAGGATCCGCTGACTCGGCGCACCTACCAAAGCTATATGGAATTCCGAAACCGCTATACGCCCTGGTCGGACATGGCGGAACGCGCCTATCTCAATGCCCGAAGCCTCCCCTTCTCCTATGGAGACAAGGGTTGAGCCGTGGAGGGCTCCCTCTCCGGCTTGCCGAGGCGCCAGTTGCCTGAGGCGGCGGTCCGCTCACGACTGGGCGTCCGCGGACGGCTGCTGCTCGCTTTTTTCGGCATCAGCGCGTTCGCGATTCTTGGCGCCGGCGCGGCTCTTTATTCATTCCGTGAGATCGACGGCTCGCTCGGCTTGATCACGCAGCGCCGCATTCCAGTGGTGGTGCAATCCCAGGAGCTGTCGCGTCACGCCGAACGCATCACCGCCGCAGCGCCGGCGCTGCTGACCGTGGCGAGCCAAACCGAGAAGGACCAGTGGGCGCATGGCATATCGATAGAAGTCGACACGCTCAACGAGTTGCTGGCGCAGTTACGGCAAGGCGGAGTCGAAAGCGCCGCGCTGCATTCGCTGGAATCCGGGGTCGAGAAGCTGCGCGGCAACCTGCAGGCGCTCGACCGCCTGGTGGACCAGCGGCTGATGCTCGGCGAGCAGAAGAAAGAGCTGCTCGGGACGGCGCTTCAGCTCGCCGCCGAAGTGCAGAACCTACTGGCGCCGTGGGTCTCGGTGATGAACGAGCGCATTGCGCAATGGCGGCGCATCGCGCAAGACGCCAGCGTATCCAGCGAGCGCCGCGGTGCTGCCGATCAGGAGTTCGAGAAGTCCCTCGCCTGGTTCCGGGCGTTGCAGTCGTCCGAAGTTCTCGCCTCATCCGTCAGCGACCTGCTTCAGCGCGCGGCCGCGGCGGATAACCCCAATACAGTCAACATCAGCGGATTCCGCGCCCAGCAGGCGCTGAACGAGCTTGAACGGCTGTCCGACGTGCTCGATCCGAAATTGCGACCACTGATGGCCGACACGCTCACCCAATTGCGACCATACGCAGTGGGGTCAGGCAGCGTACCGGAGCTGCGTCGGCTGGAGCTTTCGCTCACGGAGAATGCCACGCAGCTTCTCGGTGAGAATACCGACCTCTCAAAACACTTGACCGCCACCGTCGACAGTCTCGTAGCCGGCGCGCGCAAGGAGATTGATGACGCGAATGCGGCCGCACTGTCGGTCGTTGATTTCAGCACGCTTGCCGTGATCGTCGCCGTCATCTTGAGCCTTGTCAGCTCGACGCTGATCGTGTGGCTCTATGTCGGGCGCAATCTGATCGCGCGCCTGCGCGAATTGAGCGATCGCACCTTTGCGCTCGCGGCTGGCGATCTGCGATCCCCGCTCCCGCCGGGGGGTGACGACGAGATCGGACGCATGGCGGAGTCGCTAGCTGTGTTTCGCGACACCGCGGTCGCGATGGAAGAAGCCAACTTGAAGGAAATCCGAGAAGCCCGGCTTCGCCTCACCGAAGCGATCGAGGCGATCTCCGAGGGATTCTCTCTCTACGATTCCGAAGACAAGCTCATCATCTGCAACACGCGCTACAAGGACTTTTTTTCCGGGCATCGCGATAAAATGGTTCCGGGAACCCCCTTCGAGCAAATCGTTCGCGCGAGCTTGGAGCGGGATGAGATCGAAGATAGCAAGGACGATCCCGAGGCCTGGCTCGCCACGCGCATGGAGCGTCATCGCAATCCGTCCGAACCCCATATCCAGCGTCGCTCCGACGGCCGCTGGGTGCGCGTGAGCGAACGGCTCACCGCGAACGGGGGCGTGGTGGCGACTTATACCGACATCACGATGCTCAAGCAGCGGGAAGCAGAGCTTGCGGATCTCGTCCACAAGTTAGAAATCGCCCGCGATGCCGCCAACGAGGCAAGCCGCACCAAATCGACCTTCCTCGCCAATATGAGCCACGAGCTGCGCACGCCGCTCAACGCCATCATCGGCTATAGCGAGATCCTGCAGGAGGACGTCGCCGACCTTGGACAAGAAAGCCTCATGACCGATCTCAAGAAAATCGAGGCGTCTGGCCGCCATCTGCTCGGTCTGATCAACGATATCCTTGACCTCTCCAAGGTTGAAGCGGGGCGCACGGAGCTCTACATCGAAGACGTCGATCTCGCCTCCTTGTTCGAGGAGGTGCAGGTGATCGTGGCTCCGCTCATTCAGAAGAACAGCAACACCCTCGAGCTTCGCCTCGCCGACGACCTCGGCAGCATCCGAACCGATCGCACCAAGCTGAAGCAGAGCGTGCTCAACGTACTCAGCAACGGCAACAAGTTTACGGAGAACGGCCGGCTGAGAGTGGTCGCGGAGCGCTTTCAAGCCGATCGGCCCATGGTGCGGATCGCAATCTCTGACACCGGCATCGGCATGGACGAGGAGCAGCTCGGCCGTTTGTTCCAGGCGTTCGGCCAGGTGGATGCCTCGACCACGAAGAAGTACGGCGGCACAGGCCTCGGCTTGGCGATCACCCGGCATTTCTGCCAGCTGCTCAGGGGCGACATCACGGTGAAGAGTAAGCCCGGCGAAGGCTCCACCTTCACCATCACGCTGCAGGACCTCGGCGCCAAGCCCGAACAAACGGCGGACGCCGTGGCGGGGGTTTTTGACACCGCCGCCGAGGTCGACGGCGCGAGCACCGTGCTGATCGTGGACGACGACCCGGTCGCACGCGACTTGCTCAGCTCAAGCCTCAAGGGCAAGGGATATCGGATTGTGCATGCCGGAAACGGTGACGAGGCCCTTAACCTCGCGCGCAAGCTGCGGCCGGACGCGATCACGCTCGACATCATAATGCCGCAGACCGATGGCTGGGCGGTGCTGACCGCGCTGAAGGGCGATGCCGAGCTGCGCGATATCCCGGTGGTTATAGTGACAATCCTGCAGGACCGAGCGATCGGACTCTCACTCGGCGCCGTCGACTTCCTGACCAAACCAGTCGATCGCGCCCGGCTAACCGCCCTCCTGCATCAGCTGTTGCGGCGCGAGGGTTTGATCCTACTCGTCGAAGACGAGTCGAACACGCGTGCGATGCTCCGCCAGGCGATCGAGCGCATGGATCTGGAAGTGGCAGAGGCCGTCAATGGCCGCGGAGCGCTGGAATGGCTCGCGCAAAACCAACCGCCCGCGCTCATTCTGCTCGATATTATGATGCCCGAGATGGACGGCTTCGAGTTCCTCGACGCATTCCGCAAACATCCGGAATGGCAGGACATTCCGGTGATCGTGCTCACCGCCAAGGAACTCACGGCGCAGGAGAGGGAGCGTCTCATGGGTCAGACGCGCAAGGTCATCGCCAAAGGTGATTCCTTCCGCGACGATATTGCCGCCGCCATCGGCGCGGCGATCCGGCGGCCGGCCGCGCATGCCGCGGCCGCTTCGTCGGCATGCCTTAATCAAGAAAGCAAAGAAAAAGGTCTGTCGAATGCCAAAGGTGCTGCTGGTCGAAGACAATGAGATGAACCGCGACATGCTCTCGCGCCGCCTTACCCGACGCGGCTTCGAGGTGGTGTTCGCGGCGGATGGACAACAGGGTGTAGACCTTGCGCGCAGCGAAAGGCCCGACATCATCCTCATGGACATGAGCCTGCCGGTGATGGATGGGTGGGAGGCAACCCGGCGCATCAAGGCGGACGCCACGATGCGCACAATCCCGGTGATCGGGCTCACAGCCCATGCCATGAGCGGCGACCGCGAGAAGGCGATCGAGGCCGGGTGCGACGATTACGATAGCAAGCCGGTAGAGATCGATCGTCTGCTCGGCAAGATCAACCGCCTGCTCAACGGGGACGAGGACTAGCGTTGTGTCGCTGACGTTCTTTGAGACGCTCGCTGCACTCGCCCCTCGAGTGGACGGCTTCTCACCCTGAGTTAGGGTGAGGAGCGGGCCCGAAGCGCACCTCTCGAAGCTGAAGGAGAAGCCTCTTGTCGGCCGAGGTCTCTGACCAGCGCTTCAATCGCGCCCTGGCCGCCTACTTGCGGCAGGAGGTCCGGGCGCCGGCCGCCGCCATCTCCGATTTTCTCGACATCATCATTGAGGATGCGCGCGGCCTCCAGCTCGACCACGTGCTCGCGGATCTCGACCGGATGCGCAGCGCGAGCGTCCGGCTGACCACGTTCGTGAACAGCGTGGCCGCGGAAGGCTCCTCCGAGCCCGGGACAGGAGAGGAGTTCGAAGCATTTCAGCGTCGGCTTCGCCATGATCTGCGATCGCCGCTCAACGTGATCAAGGGTTACAGCGAGCTGTTGCTCGAGGACATGGAAGCGGACAAAGAACAGCCACTGCGGGCGGATCTCGCAAAGCTCAGAGACTCGGCCAACCAGCTCCTTGCCCAGATCGATGCACTCGTCACCTTACGCCGCGAGGCAGCAAAACCGGAAGGCATCGGGAGCCTCGCGCAAGAAGCGGGGTTTGTCGCGGATGTGCTGCGCGCTGTGCAGCCGCTCCAGATGAGCAGCGCGGTGCCCGAAGCGGTGCAGTCAAGCCGCATTTTGGTAGTCGACGATAACGCCGCCAATCGCGATGTGCTCGCGCGACGGCTTACGCGCGAGGGTCATCAGGTGGTGACCGCCTCCAATGGTGCTTCGGCGCTGGAGCTTATCGGGAGCCACGAATTCGACCTAGTCCTGGTCGATCTCATCATGCCGCTGATGAACGGTTTTGAGGTGCTGCGCCGGCTGAAGGCGACGGAACATACCCAAGATGTGCCGGTGATCGTGATTTCCGCGCTCGATGAGCTCGACAGCGTGGTGCGCTGCATTGAATCGGGCGCCGAGGATTACCTCACCAAGCCATTCAATCCCGTGCTGCTGCGGGCGCGCATTAATGCTTCTCTGGAGAAGAAGCGGCTGCGCGACCGGGAAAAGAAATTTATCCATGACTTGGAGCAGGAGCGGCAGCGCTCGGAGTTGTTGCTGCTCAATATCCTGCCGCAAGTCGTGGTCGAGCGCATGCGCGAGGGTGAGAACCTCATTGCCGATCACATCATGGACGCGACCATACTGTTTTGTGACCTCGTTGGATTTACCGCGCTAAGCCAGGAATTGTCGGCAGACCGCACCGTCGAGTTCCTTAGCCAGATATTTTCCGCTTTCGACCGCCTTGCCCTCGAGCACGGCGTGGAAAAGATAAAGACTATCGGCGACGCCTATATGGTGGCGGCCGGCATCCCCCAGCCGCAAGCGGACCATGTTCTGCGCATCGTCGCGCTTGCGCCACGCTTGCTCCAGTCGGTCAATGCCATCGCCGCGAAGACCGGTCTTAACCTGCAAGCGCGCATCGGTATTCATACGGGCCCACTCGTCGCGGGCGTGATCGGCACCCACAAGTTCGTCTATGACGTCTGGGGCGACACGGTGAACACGGCAAGCCGCATGGAGTCGCACTCCCTTCCCGGCCGCATTCAGATCTCGGCCGCAACCCGCGCCGCGCTCGGCGATCGCTACAGCTACGAGCCGCGCGGCATGATGGACATCAAGGGCAAGGGCAGGATGGAAACCTATTTCCTGATGGTTTAATCGTGTGGATGCCGAGGTCGAACGATGTTGGCAATCAAAATGAACTGGCACAACAGCCGTGCGGGATTTTGGCTGAACGCACTGACCATCGGCGCAGCAAGTAGCCCGGATGAGCCATAAGCGCGTTCACGCGCGTCTTCGACGCGCTATGGCGAAATCCGGGAGATCCCGCCCGAATGCTCTTTCGGATATGGCCGGCGTCAGGCACCCCGAGCGGGGTCACGTCGTGCCGCCGCCTGAGTGCAGCGGCCGATAGACCAGGCTCGGAGGGCAGAACCCGACGCCCTTTAGGCCCGCGAAAGACGGGCGTAAACGCCCTTTAGGTACGGGCTATGGACGCGCGTGAACGCGCTTATGGCTCATCCGGGCTACGCTCACTGACGTCAGGACGGCAGGATGACGGCCTTGCCGGTCGTCTGCGTGTCGAAGAGCCGGTAGGCTTCCTCGGCCTGTTCGAGCCGCTAGCGGTGCGTGAAGAGCCGCTCCACGTCCACCTTCCGCTCGGCGACGAACTCGGCGCACTCGGCCTGGCCTTGCTTCGAGAACGTCCACGATCCCACCAGCGTGACCTGCCGGCGCAGGAGATCCGGGCTGACGTCGAGCGTGACCTGACCCCGCTCGCCGACGAAACAGGCGGTGCCCCACGCGCGTACGGAGCGCACCGCCGCGGCACGGGCGTTCGGCGCCGAGGAGGCGTCGAGCGTCTTGTGCGCGAGCCATCGTGTGACCCCACCCAGTGCCGACGCGCCCCACGTAGACCAGGGCGCGGCCCTCACGGCGCGCAAGCCGCAGCTTCAGGAACCCGGTGCTAATGGCGTTAGTTAGCGGTGCGCATTGCTCTCCGCGCCGCCGTCACCTCCATCTCACTCAGACGCTAGTAGCAGCGGGTCGTCCCAAAGGACTTCTGACCGTGTGCGGCGTTCTGATAGGGTTTCGCTGACGCGCGGCAGCGTGACAATGTCAGTTAGGGTGGCCGGCTGTCCTGAAACAATACCTGCCCACTATGACCGGCACCCGCCCTGTCTTGGCAAAAATTGCAGTCGATTGATTTGCCTTCCTGCGCCGCATGCCTTTGAGTCCACGCTCGGCACCTTATTTACAGCGGCGTCGTGGAACCAGATCCGAAAGCCATCACGCACTATTGGCACGCTAGGCATATCCCCGGCCTCAGCCTGATGCGGGCCGATCTGCGCAGCTATGGCTACGCCCGGCACACCCATGATGGTTACGTCATCGCGGTGACCGAGTCCGGCGGCTCGCAGGTGTTCAGCCGCGGTGTGGCGGAAGCCATGGATGCCAACGTTCTGTTCGTCTCCAATCCGGCCGAGGTGCAGGCCTCCTGGATGAACGGCACATCACGCTGGCAGCATCGGTCGTTTTATCTCGACGCGACCGGGGTTGCGGAGGTCGCCCGCACCTTCGGCTTTCGCGACGTGCCGAGATTCATGCGGAGCTTCAAGGGCGATCCGGAGCTGATCAAGCGATTGCTCGCCCTCCATCGCATGCTCGAAGAGGCAAGTGATGCATTCGGCGAGCGGGAAGCCTTCGTTGAGACCTTCGCCGAGTTGTTCCGCCGCCACGGCAGCGGGCGAAAGCCGATCGAACCCGGACCGCGCGACCGGACACTGCTGCACCGGGCGATCCGGCTGATGCAGGAGCGCTACGCCGAGCCGCTACCTCTGGATGACGTCGCCGCGGCGCTAGGGCTCAGCCCATTCCAACTCATCGGTCTGTTCAAGCGCGGCATCGGGCTCACACCGCACGCCTATCTGACGCAGGTGCGGCTCGACGCGGCCCGCAAGCGGTTGCGGGGCGGCCAGCCGATCGCTTCGGCTGCGGTCGCGTGCGGCTTCTACGATCAAAGCGCGCTGACGCGGTATTTCCGGCGCTGCTATGCCATGACACCGAAGCAATTCATCGCGTCGTCCCGGCTTTAGACGGCTGGCCTGCCGCAATATTTGCCAAGATCGCCGGTCCATCCGACGCTACATGCTGCCGAGCATGGACGACAACGAACTGAACGAACTGTTCCGCCGCCGCGAGGCATGCCTGCGAGACGGCATTCCTCGGGAAGTATATGTGGAGGCGGTCGAGCGGGCGCATGAACTCCGCCGCACGGCTTTCGCCGCGGCGTTTCAGGCGTTCCTGCGAGCCTTCAGCGGTGGAACACACACCGATCCTTCAGGAGACGACAGCATGATCGTTCGCGAATGGCGCGGCTGGGCCGCGTTATCCAAAGCCGACGACTATCCCAAGCATTTTCGCGATAGGGTGATCCCGGAGCTTTGCCGCCTGGATGGCTTTGTCGGGGTGCAGCTCACCCGACGCCGCGTTGGCGACAGGGTCGAGTTCGTCGCGCTTAC
>Ga0310916_10002140_pt1 | contig 11985 bp, 9 predicted proteins | sample GREbulkMGLF176_FD_203444 | JGI IMG/M metagenome (GOLD analysis project Ga0310916, IMG submission 203444) | Lab enrichment of tropical soil microbial communities from Luquillo Experimental Forest, Puerto Rico - GRE.bulkMG.LF176 | ecosystem: Environmental > Terrestrial > Soil > Tropical forest >...
ATCAGTTGACCCGGAACTGATTGAGTTTTTCCAGAACATCATCCCATCGGAACCGCACGGATTTCCCAATTTTCAGGAATGGGACCCGACCGCTCCGCATCCAGTCATCGAGCGTGCGAATGGAAATTTGTAACCTGGACGCGAGGTCACGCTTAGTCAGCAAGCCGCACTTCCTCGCGCCATCGGCGGCATGCTTGTTCTCTATATTGAACACGCTACCAAAATAGCGCGCCGATCTTGCGCTATTTTGTCGTCGCCCTATTAGCTAGCGAGATTCTTCCGCCTTTGCGAACCCAGCTTCCGGCCCTAACTCGTGGCCTTCCGTTTTTTAGTTTCAGCGATCCGCTTTTCGCCGTCCAAATTCCGTGTTATTTTTTGATTTGACAACTTTTTTCGTTCCCGATCGCGTGCTTTTTTTCTCGCGTTACTGCGCTGGTGAAGTTCGTCGACTGCTTCTTTTGAGGTCGCTTCACGAGAATACTTAATCCATTTTCCGGCGCGATCACCCGATTCCCACATGGTGAGTCTTTCCTTCTGTAATGCACGGCGAAACCCTTTTAAGGTTTTATACTTGCCGGGCCAACTTTCGAACGCTTCCTCGAGACTGACCGATGGCCCTGAGAACAGCTTATTAACTTCCCGTTGTGTGCGCTCTTGCAGGAGCTCTTTGAGCCTGGCTTGGCGGGCGGGCCGATCAATCTCCTTCTGCGCCACTGTGAGCAACAATCGAGCGATCCGAACAGCCTCCCTGGGCTCCCGCTTCGCAAGTTCCGGGTCGAGCGCGACCGCGATCCGTGCCAATTCCACAGCAGTGTATTTCTCGTGAGGTTCGTCCATCAAGTTTTATCGTGCATCGGTACAACGTTCGTCACCACGACCGGGGCGATTTTGAACCAGCTTTTCGCCTGCTCCGGCGTCGCCAGTTCCCTGTAATGCCGGAAAATCATCTGCGGCGACGTGCCCGCTTCTAACGCAACGCGGTTCACGTCTTGAATTTCGGCGAGCCGGTAACTGATGAACGAATGCCGTAGCGCGTTTTGTTTCCATTTAATCTTCGCGTTGTCGGCCGCGTTACGCATCGCTTCAAAGAACCAGGCCTTGCTGTGTGGCCACACACGCGCTCCGCCGCGCGGTCCGATCGCGAGCCATTTCGTGAGGTTCTCGGTAATTGGAACGATTCTGCGCGTCGCCGTCTTTGCTTTATGCGCTGCAACTTCGATAAATCCAGGCCGACGGTCTATGTCCGCCCAATCGAGCCGAAGAATTTCCTCCGCGCGCAGTCCAGCAAATGCAGCGAGCGCGAGACAAGTCCCGAGGTCCGCGGGCGCGTTTTCGAGCAACTTTGCTACCTCCGCGGCCATAAAGATTTCAACCGGCGCGCTCTTCTCGCTGCGCTTTTCTACACCGGCGAGCAAATTAATTTCTTTGGAAAGCCAGCCGCGGTTTTGCGCGAAGGTGAAAAACGTCCGCAGCGTCCGCAGGAAATTGTTGTAACTTCGCGGCGACAACCGCAGTCGTTCGAAGAAACTCGCGACGTCATTCGGTGCGAGCGCGCACACGTCGCAATGGAAAGCTGCTTTGAAAGCGCCGAGTCGATACCGCAAATCCGAAAGGTAAACGGCGCTCACGCCTTTGGCCGTCTTCGCTGCGATCATGGTATCAACTGCATTAGCGACCGATTTGTGTGTAATGCCCCGCCCACGATGCCGTGAGTAGAAGAGTGCTGCGTCGACCAACGAGACGTTGTCGAGAAGTTTCCGCGCTTCGTCGTATTCGATTGCAGCAGCGTCAAGTGGCAACCGATGATCGCGTATCGCTTCCAACGCGCGGCCGTAAACCAGACGATCGCGCCCCGTCAACTGAACCGCGTCAATATCCCCGCGCGACAACTGCGCGGCTTTTGCCTCAGCCTCGGCGATGGCTTCGTTCAAATCGTTGTGGTGAAGCCGGTGACGCTTGCCGCCGATGTGGTAGGCGACGCGGTAGTAGGTTCCAGTCGATTTGCAATCGCGGTAAATCTTCACGGCGCAAGAGCCGCGTTTTACGACAATCGGGAATCGCACTCTTTTCGCATTCATCGCGCTTAACTATGCAAATAATGTCCGAAAAGTGTCCGACTTTGCAAGATAAGATCTGACAGCCTCTGAACGATTTACCTCAGAAGATGAAATGGCGACCCTAACGGGATTCGAACCCGTGTTACCGCCGTGAAAGGGCGATGTCCTAGGCCTCTAGACGATAGGGTCGTAAAGCCGCCCAATATTCCATTCGATTGCCTCAAGGCAACTTCGCGGAATTATCAGCCCGCCGCGCAAAATCGATAATCAACCGAGCGGTGCGCGCGGTCGCGCCGCGATGCACGTCCAGTATCTTTCGCGCGTTCTCGACCATTTTCTCACGATCATACGGGTTCGCCAAAAGATTGGTCATCGACCGCCGCAGTTCAGTCGCAGAGTTTACCTGGATCGCTCCACCTCGCGCCACAAGCGCGTTCGCCAATGCCGCGAAGTTTTCCATATGCGGGCCAAATAAGACCGGTTTGCCCGCCAGAATCGCTTCGGCTGGATTTTGCCCGCCGCAGGCGAGCAAGCTTTTTCCGATGAAGACAACGGTGGCGACGCCGTACCAATCACGGAGTTCACCGGTGGAATCGATCAGTAAACAATCGAGAAATGGATCGGGGGCCGGCAATTGGCTCCGGAGTGCAACGGGGAGCTCAATTTCTTTAAGCTCGCGGAGAACTTCGCTGGTGCGCTCCGTGTGGCGTGGCGCGAGAACAAGGAGAAGATCAACGAAGTCCTCTTTCAAAGCGCGGAATACGTCAGCCAGAACTCTTTCTTCTCCACGGTGGGTGCTTCCTCCGAAAATCACCGTTCGCTTGTCCAAGCCAAAACCGGCCAAAATCTCGCGGGGCAGCTTCGCATCCACTTTCACATTTTCAGGATCGTACTTGATGCTGCCAACGTGTTGGATTCTGCCATGCTCGAGGCCGAGGAGCGCTTTCCACCGCTCGATATCTTCGAGATTTTGGACGCAAATCGCATCCAACATTCGAAGAGTCGGCGCGACAAAACTGCGAAACATCCGAAACCGTTTTTCAGACGTTGGCGACAAACGGGCGCCAGCGAGAATGACCGGGATCTTTCGGTTGTGCGCTTCGGCCACGAGATTCGGCCACACTTCGGCTTCGACCAGGACGATTACTTGGGGCCGGATCACAAGGAAGGCGCAGCGCATAATCGGCCAAAAGTCGAGCGGGCTGTACATGACTTCGATCCAATCCGGCGCGTTCTGATTTGCGAAGGCAAACCCGGTTGTCGTTGTCGTTGTAAGGACACAATACTGGTCCGGCTTCAGAGCGCGAATTTGGCCGGCTAGCTTTAGCGCAATCGTCACTTCTCCGACACTGACTGCGTGTAGCCAAACCGGCTTTTGCCAGTACAACCGCACGCACAGTTGTCGGCTGTAGATTCCGAGCCGCTGACCAAATTTTTTGCGGTAGCCACCACGGCGAAACATTTTCACCAAGTAGCCAGGCAGGAAAAAGATCAGCCCGAGCGGCCAGAGCAGATTGTAGATGAAACGGATCATTCGCGATTTGCGGAAAGAAAGAGAACTTCGGTCGCGCCGTAGGTTTTTTGCCGGTCGATTCGCCAGAGTTTTGTTTTCGGGACTTCTTCCCCCGGGCGTTTTTCCAAGACAAAAACTCCGTCCGCGTCGAGCAAACGCGGTAATGCTTCGTGTGACAACAACTTATCAGTGAACCGCTCGCCGGATTTCATTTTGTCGTAAGGCGGATCCGCGAAGATAATTCGGAATTTGCCACCAATCGCTCCTGCGTTTTTCAAAAAACTGAAAGCGTCCTGCTGGCGAACGCGTCCCAGGAGTTTCGCTTTTGCCAGATTTTTCTCGATCGCAGCACGCGATTGCCGATCGCTTTCGACAAACACCGCGGAATCAGCCCCGCGGCTCAGCGCTTCGATCCCGAGCGCGCCCGTGCCGGCAAAAAGATCGAGCACACGCGCGCCAATCACCATTTCGCCGAGGCTGGAAAAAATCGCTGCTTTCACCCGATCCATGGTTGGCCGAACGCCGCGCCTCGGGGAAGAAAGCCGAACGCCGCCGGCACAACCGGCGATGACTCTCATGGTGAGCTGGCCGGACTCGCCGACGCATTGACGTCAGGAGTCGGCGCCGCCGATTCGCCGACATTTGGTCGCGCTTCCTTCTTCTTCTTCGGCTTATCCCCTTTCCCACTACCCCAAAAACTGTTCACCAAATCCTTTAAATCCCGTCCCACGACTTTTTCGAGCAAGTTCGTTTTCGGCCGCTCGAGCGTTCCGGTCACTTCGAAATCGACTGCGGAATAACCAAGCTCTTCCGTCGGCTGAAAATTTGTCCGAATCGGTTTGAACAACTGCGCCCGAATTTTCTCATTAATGGCAAGCCGCGAATTCAAGTGCAGTTTCCCGCGAAAACTCACCGTACCAGTTGCGGAAAGATGAATATTCTGGGAACGCAAGACCAGTTCATCAATTGTGACCACGCCAGGCGAGAGATGGTATTTCGCCTCGGCCTGATCGAGATGGAGTTGCGTCAGTTCCTCGATTTGAAAGAGCTGCCCGAGCGCAACGAGCAAATTATATTGTCGAAGCTGTCCGTCCCTTAAAAAAACTTCACCGCTGCCGGCCAGCGCTTCTGGGTCGGTCGTCTTTCCTTCGGTTTGCAAACTGCCCTCCAATTTCCCCTGAAGCACGCCGCTCGGCCCACCGGCTTCCGAAATAATCTGGTCGGCCTGGACGCCGCGAAATTTCATTTCAACGCGGAACGGCGACTCGTCCGCTTCCGGTTGCATAGTAAAGCGGCCATTAAGATCACCGCCGCCAACGTGCGCCGAAATCTGCGCCACATCGAGTCCGTTTTCATCGTAGCGAAACGGCGACCTCAACTGCTGCAGGAAAAAACGATCACGCAACGAAACCCTGGCCACGCGAGCGTTGCCATGTAACGCAGCAGCGCTGATGACACTCGCGCGAAAACCAACACCTTCGAAGTTTGCCACCGGTTCGTTTGTCCGGTCGACGAAACGAAAAGAGCCGTCGCTGACACTAACTTTGTGAATCTCGGGTACGAACGCGGCCGGCGCATTTCCCTTGTGACCAACCGAAAGCGGGCGCTGTTTTGGGGGCGCTGCAGTCGCGGCCCCTTCGGCGCGAGTCTGCACACTTTTGAGTTCCGCGGACGACGCGTCTTCAGGCTCCGCCGCAACGATCGGCGCGTTTTGGGCTCGCTCCTGGCGCAAATCTGGCAATCTCCATTTTCCATCAGCGTTCTGCGGCCAAACTACTTTCGGATTGACCAGCGAAAGTTCCCTCACCACGAGTTTTCTCGAAAAAAGCGAGAAGAGGGCAATCCGCAGCCCGAAGTCTTTCGCTTCGAGAAAGTTCACGCTGCTACTCGTAGCTACCTGGGCCATAGTGATGTCGCTGAGTTTCAGTCCGCTCCAGGGCGTGACGCTGATTCGGCCAATTTTCAGCGCAGCGCCAAACCGGTGGCGAAGTTCCTGCTCGATCCTTGCTTGAGTCCCTTGCGATTGGACATACAAATTGAGAGCGATGAAAACGGCCGCGGCCAAGATCGACAATCCACCGAGCAGGATCAGTACGAAGCGTCCAAATTTTTGCACGCGGAGACGTTACGCAAGGCATGTTTGAAGAAAAGATGAAACGGGAACTGGCCCGAGATGAGTAACACCCTCATCATTCTGAACCCGGCGGCGCAGAGCGAGCGGGCGCAGCGAAAACGCGCCCAGGTGAAATCCTTGACCAGAGGTTGCGCCTTTTACTCCACGACTCGCACCGGCGAAGCCGAAGTAATGGCCCGGCGCGGCGTGACGGAAGGTTTTAAAAAGATCGTGGCGGCCGGCGGTGACGGGACCATCAACGAAGTGGTCAACGGTTTGGCCGGGACAGACGCCACGCTTGGTCTTCTGCCAATCGGAACAATGAACGTTTTTGCAAATGAGCTCGGTCTTCCGGTTCATGATCTCGAACTTTGCTGGAACGTCATCCAAAGCGACAGCACCCGAGCTGTCGACTTGCCAAAAGCCAACCAGAAATTTTTTGTGCAACTGGCCGGGGTCGGGCTCGACGCTCAAGTCGTCCAGGAAACGAGCGCGCAATTGAAAAGGAATTTTGGACCGCTCAGTTACTTGATTTCCGCAGCTCAAATCGCGGCGCGTCAGCCGCCACGGTTGTTTATTCAATCCGAAGACACGCTGGTTAAGGAAGGATCGTTCGTTCTTGTGGGCAATGGACGTATGTACGGAGGCCCATTCCCGTTTTTCAAACACGCGGTCATCGATGACGGAAAATTGGATGTGATTGTTTTCAAGAGCCTCGGTTACCTCGAGATTATCAAATATCTCCAAGATGTTGTGTTTAGCTCCGACATTCGTGTTCCCGAGATCGAATATTTCCAGACGCCGAGGCTGCGGGTGGAAAGCGATCAAACAGTTCCAGTCGAGCTCGACGGCGAACTGGTCGGCAATTGCCCGGTCGAATTCAGCCTGCAGGAGCGATCGCTGCGCGTTCTTGCTCCGGCTTAGATCGACAGGTGCGGGTGCGCCGGACGGCGCGGAAAATTGAAATTCCGCTGACAAGAAAATCGCGTTGCGATATTCTTAAATGGTGCGGCTTTCGCGGGGAAAACCATCTTTGTTTGCGCGGCCGTGGCAGGAATGCAGACGTGGCGTGGCGGTGGCGCGATGCTGCCGAACATGAGCGCGGGCTGAATTCAGCGAACAGGAAATCAATCCCCCTGTCGGTAAAAATTTCGCGGAGCCGAATCCAAAGTTTTGACCCGCGCGGAGCGTCGCGTTCCTCTCCAAGGCGACGGAAAAGGTTGCCTGATCACGCAGCGAGCGATTCATTAGAATTTCGCCAAGTTTCGCGGCATCTTTCGCTCCATGGAAGCCGCGGCATGGATCAAGAAGAAATCTGCGGCTTCGCTTTACCCGACGCAGGTTGAGACAACACTGATCCAACTGAATACGGCGTGGCCACGAGACGCGATCGAATTACAGGAAACAATTGAAAATTTTCCGTTGGGCGAAGAAGCGCTGCTTCGCCTTTTCGCTCTTTCAAGCACTTGCGCTGCGCGGATCTTCCGAACACCGTCGGTTGTGCTCTGGCTTTCTGAACCGGAAATTTGCACACGGGGGCGAAGCCGTGCGGAAATGGCGGTAGCCCTTGACCGCCTCGTCGAAGATGATATCGGGGCGGATAACTTTCGCGCGCTGCGCCATTGGAAAAATCGGGAAATGACCCGAATCGCATTGCGCGAGTTGGCGAATTCTGCGGCGCTCGAAGAAACGACTCTCGAATTGTCGCAACTCGCGGAGATCTGCGTACGGGAGGTTTTTACACATTGGAACTCAAAATTGCGCGAATTGTCGGGCTCGCCCGCGGCCGAATTTGCCGTCCTCGCTCTCGGCAAACTCGGCGGGCGCGAACTGAATCATAGTTCCGACGTTGATCTTATCTTTCTTTACACCGAAGAAGGCGAACTTTCGCCGCGCGTTTCGTATCATCAATGGTTCAATCGGCTCTCTGAAAAAATCCTGGAAACATTTTCCACGCCCGATCCGGAGGGCGCACTTTTTCGAGTCGACCTTCGTCTGCGACCGGAAGGAGGGGCTGGCCCGCTGGCCCGCTCACTCGAGAGTATGGAAAATTATTATGCCGGATTTGGCGAAACCTGGGAGCGGATTGCCTTGATTAAAGCGCGCGGCATCGCCGGCGATCGCGAGCTCGCTTACGAGTTCCTCCGCCAACATCAGCCGTTCATTTATCCACGAAGCCCGACGCCGGATTTGCTCGACGAAATCGCAAAGATCAAAAGAAGGATCGAACGCGACGTGGTCCGAACGGACTCAGTGGAGCGCGACCTCAAGCTCGGCCGGGGTGGAATCCGCGAGGTCGAATTCGTCGTCCAGACGCTGCAGTTCATTTACGGCGGACGAAATGCCTTCCTCCAGAACACCAGCACGCTCGGGGCCCTGCAAGCTCTGGCGCGGCTCGAGCTGATTCCGCGAAACGAGGTTCTCGATCTTGATCGAGGTTATCGATTTCTCCGCCTGGTTGAGCATCGCCTGCAAATCGAAGCAGAACAACAAATCCACATCGTCCCGCGCGACTGCGCAGCGCTCGAGAGACTCGCACGCGGCCTCGGTTTTGAATCGGCCAAGCGTTTCAACGCCGAGTTGAAAGAGCATATGCAAAATGTTCGTTCCATCTTCGATCGGGTCGTTTCGTCCACCCCGACGCAAGCAACGGCGCCGGATTTGAGATTGTTTAAGGACGAAAAATCAGCCGCGCGATTGCTGAGCGATTTGCTACGGCCGACCTCCGCCTCTCATGTTGCGCCGCGAACCAAACAGATTTTCGCAAAATTGCGCCCCGCATTGCTCGAGCAAATTGCGGGAGCCGCGGATCCGGACGCAACGTTGAATCAATTCGTTCGCTTCGTCGAAGCTTACGGACTGCGTGGCCTGCTCTTTGAATTGCTGGCGACAAATCCCACTCTGCTCGAATTACTAACTAAGACCCTGGATCTAAGTCGGTTTGCCGGCGATCTGCTAATTCGACGTCCGCAACTGCTCGAGGAAATTACGCGCGATAAAAGCTTTAACAAGCCTCGCTCGATCCCCGAGCACCTTGCCCGGCTGGAATCTTTCGGCTGCAGCTCGACAAATCTCGATCCCGTTCGCGCCTATCGGCAACGGCAAACGCTCCGCATCATCATGCGCGACGTGCTCGGTGTCGCAGACGCGTCGATCATTTTCGCGGAGTTGTCCGATTTAGCCGAGGCATGTCTCGCTTTTACGAACAAACTGGTGAGCGGCGAAAATCTTACGATTGTCGCGCTCGGTAAATTCGGCGGTCGGGAATTAAGTTACGGCGCGGACCTCGACCTGGTTTTTGTCGGCGAAGACACCCGCGCCGCTCAAAACTTGGTTGCGGCGATGACGCAGCCAAGCGCTGAGGGAACGATTGCTTCACTGGATGCTCGACTTCGACCAGACGGCGAAAAGGGACCGCTAGTCGCGCCCCTGGCCGCTTATGAATCTTATTATCGCGACCGCGCCCAACTTTGGGAAATTCAGGCGCTAACGCGGGCCCGACCAGTCGGCGGTCCGCTTAAAGATGCCTACGTCGACATTGTGCAAAAGATTTGGCGCCACGTTGGTCAACAGCCGGATCTTTTCGCGAAGATCGATAGCATGCTGGAGAGAATTCAGCGTGACCGCAGCAGCGGTTCCGAATTTCGCGATTTTAAAACCGGGATCGGCGGGATGATCGAAGCTGAATTTCTCGTGCAAGCTTTGCAGATGCGGTCGGGAATTTTGGAACCGAACTGGGAGAAGGCATTGCTCGCTTTGCGGAAAGGTAATGTCATTTCAGACCCGGACCGGAACAAGGCGGCCGCAAGCTATGATTTTCTCCGACGAATTGAAACGGCGTTGCGTCGATTCGAAAACAAGAATACCTCGGCACTGCCGGCGACGTCGGAGGAGCAAGCAAGACTGGGGAGACGGATTGGTTACAAAGAGATCGAGCGTTTTGCGAAGGAATATCACACTGCGCGCGAACTGATTCACGTTCTCTATGAGAGATACATCAAAGCGCGCCTAAATTAGACGCCAGCGAGCAGCTTCGCGAGCTCGTGCAACATCAGGAACGTGCCGAAGAGCCCACCGACGATGGTGAGAATGACCAGCCCGAGTATCACGCTGACAAATATTTTGTCGCTCTTGGTTGAGCGGCTTGGAATGTCGAGATGTTCGCGAAGCAACTCGTAATTCCGAGTATTGGCTGTAAACCAAAAAGCGAAAACTGAGCCGACGACCGGAATTATACCGACGACCTCGTTGATCAAGACATTAAGGGCCATGCGGCCGAGCAGGATTTTTGGAACGCCCCGGCGAATGCCATAAACGATAACTGAAACAGAAACCAAGGCAGCAGCGATATCGCCGAACCCGGGAACAAGATCAACAATCGGATTTAGACCGAGCCGCTTCTTCACCCCCGGGATCCGGATCAATCGATCCATTACCAGCGAGACCAACCGAAAAACCGCTTCTATCGAACTGCGCGGTCGTCGATCTTCAGGCGGGAGAACTTCCCATTCGACTTCGCGCAGCGGCGGCGGTTGCCGACCGCCTTCATGTAGCGAAGCTGTCACTTGCGATCGGCGGCCATAGACGGCCGCCACAGTTTAGCCGGGGATCTCTTTCAGCATCTGCGTGTTGGTCGGGAATTTTTTCACGAACATCAGCAGACGTTGAATCGCTTCTTCCGGTTTGTGGCCAGCCAGACCGCGTCGGATCAAATTAATTTTCTCCAACTCCCACGGTTGAAGGAGCAATTCTTCGCGGCGTGTGCCGGAAAGGAAAATGTCGATCGCCGGATATATGCGCTGATCGCTGATTTTTCGGTCGAGCACCATTTCCATGTTACCAGTGCCTTTGAACTCCTGGAAAATTAGCTCGTCCATGCGGCTTCCGGTTTCGATCAAAGCAGTCGCGACGATTGTCAGCGAGCCGGCTTCTTCGGTGTTGCGCGCGGCCGCGAAAATTTTTCGCGGGATTTCCATCGCGCGAGCATCGATGCCGCCGCTCATCGTCCGACCGCCGCCCGACATCGCATTGTTGAACGCGCGAGCCGTTCGTGTGATCGAATCGAGCAGAATGAAAACGTGCTGGCTCGCTTCGACCAAGCGCTTCGCGCGCTCGATCGCGAGCTGAGCAACGCGCGTGTGACTCTTAATGTCGCTGTCGTTCGAGCTGGCGATGATCTCTGCTTTCGCATGTGATCGCTTGAAGTCGGTCACTTCTTCCGGCCGCTCATCGACCAGCAGGATGATTAGCTTCATCTCCGGATGATTCTTTGTCACTGCGTCGGCAATGTGGTGAAGCAGGGTCGTCTTGCCCGTGCGCGGCGGCGCAACGATCAACCCGCGTTGACCCATGCCCAGCGGCGTCATTAAATCCATAATCCGCGTCGTGTAACGATCAGGAACGGTTTCGAGCTTGATCCGCTTGTTGGGATTGATCGTGGTCAATTCTTCGAACGGACGCAGAGCGTGATACTTGGCCGGATCCGCCCCATTGATCGTGAGCAATTTGATCAACTGCGGACCGCGACTGCCCCGACGCGTTTCGCCATAAATCCACATGCCATCGCGAAGCGCATAACGGCGAACGATTTCAGGTGTGACGAAAATGTCCTGCGGCGTCTGAACGAAATTGCGTTTCGGGTCGCGCAGAAAACCAAAACCTTTGCCGGAGATCTCGATGATGCCTTCACCGAACTCTGGTTCACGCTCAACTTGTTCGCCGGATTCGGGCGCGCCTTCCAATGTCTCGGTCGCGACCGGATCGCCACTGGCACCGCCCGGCGCGTCGTTGCGGGACTCGTTGTAAGGCTCGTTAAAATTGTCGTTGCGGTCGCCGCGGTTGTAATAACGCCGCCGGCCATAACGGCGGCGCCCACGATGACGAGGCTGCTCGGGCGGAGCGGTCGTCGATTCGGTTTCCAGCGGTTCCAGCGGCGGCTGGTTTTCGTTTTCTTCGTTCATAAAAGTACGGTGGCGGATTGCTCGCCGGAGCGAGCGCACTGCCAAGATTCGAGGAAATTGCTTTTTCAGGCTGGCAACTTGGCCAGCATTTCGTCGGGAATATCTAGATTTGAGTGGACGCTCTGCACGTCGTCGTCGTCTTCGAGGGCATCACACAACCGCAGCACCTGCCGGGCCACGTCCTCATTGGCCACCGGGACCGTGCTATCAGGGATGAAGGTAAACTTTTGACCATCAGTCGTAACATTCGCTCTTTTGAGCGCGTCGGCTACGGAGTAGAGCCGATCGTGCGAAGTAGTTATAACATACTGATCTTCCTCGGTTGTCAACTCTTCAGCTCCG
>Ga0310916_10002148_pt1 | contig 11967 bp, 9 predicted proteins | sample GREbulkMGLF176_FD_203444 | JGI IMG/M metagenome (GOLD analysis project Ga0310916, IMG submission 203444) | Lab enrichment of tropical soil microbial communities from Luquillo Experimental Forest, Puerto Rico - GRE.bulkMG.LF176 | ecosystem: Environmental > Terrestrial > Soil > Tropical forest >...
CTCTACCGCAAAGCCAAAGAGCAGCAGCTGCATTCGCTGCAGTACGCCTACCGCGACCGCCGCGCGCGCAAGGGCGAGTTCCGCAAATTGTGGATCTCGCGGATCAACGCGGCCGCGCGCGCCAATGACATCACCTACAACCGGCTGATCCAGGGCCTGAAGGCCGCGGGAGTCGAGGTGGACCGTAAGAACCTCGCCGACATCGCGATCACCGATCCGGCGGCGTTCACCGCGCTCGTCGACGTCGCGCGGGCGGCGCTGCCCGAGGACGTCAACGCGCCCTCGGATTCGGGAGAGGCTGCCTAGCTCGTCGACGATGGCGGTGCTCACCGAACGCTCGGCCAGGGTGGCCGCGGCGGTCAAATTGCATCGACAAGTCGCCCGACGGCGCGCCGGACGCTTTCTCGCCGAAGGCGTCAACCTCGTTGAGGCCGCCTCAGCGCGCGGGCTGGTTCGGGATGTCTTCGTCACCGAGTCCGCGGCCCAGCGGTATTCGTCCTTACTCGACACCGCTCAGTGGCCGGTTCACCTGGTGAGTGAGCGGGCCGCAAAAGCGCTCTCCGACACCGTCACTCCGACGGGGCTGTTCGCGGTTTGCGACATGCCGGCGACCGGGCTGGCGGACGTGCTGGCCGGCTCACCGCGGCTGGTTGCGGTTGCTGTCGGAATCGGCGAGCCGGGCAACGCGGGCACGATAATCCGCATCGCCGATGCGATGGGGGCGGCGGCTGTGATCCTGGGCGGGCACAGCGTCGACCCGTACAACGGCAAGTGTCTGCGCGCTTCCGCGGGCAGCATCTTCGCGATTCCGGTTGTCGTCGCGCCCGACGCCCACGCCGCCGTCGGCACGTTGCGAGCCGCCGGGCTGCAGGTGCTGGCGACCACAGTGGACGGCGAGACGTCCCTCGCCGACGCCGAACTCGCGGCGCCGACTGCCTGGCTGTTCGGGCCTGAATCGCACGGCTTGTCAGCCGAGATCGCCGACGGCGCCGACCACCGCGTGCGCATTCCGATGTCCGGCGCCGCGGAGAGCCTGAACGTGGCCTCCGCCGCGGCGATCTGTCTCTACCAGAGCGCGCGGGCGCTGGGCTGCTTTGGCTGAGCGGCGCTGCGGCTAAGCGCGTGACGGCTTGCCTACCATCGAGCCTGCGGTGAGGGATTCGACTCTGCGTGTACGGCCACCCGAAGCCGGAAATCGCGCTGTCATCGCAGACTCGATGGCGCCGGGCCGAGGTGCCCAGGCGGCCTTATGCAGCTCTGCTGCGGCCGCGGGCGGGACGTAGGCCCGCGATCGAGAGCGTGCTGTGCACCAGCGATCCCGCGCGTTCCATGAGGGCTCGGGCCGGGTCGAGGGGGGACCGGGAACCTGGCGGAAAGTAATGCATCGGCAGCCCGCGGCGGTCACGCGGCGGTGCCACGAACGCCGGGGCCTCGACTAAGGGCGCGTTGCTGGCAGCCCGTCCTTGGGCGCGGCGGTAAGCGGCCAGCGCCCGCGGGTGCAGACGGATTTCGTCGGGAACCGCCAGGAAAGCCAGCTCGACGAACTTGCCGAACATGCGCAGCAACACCTCGTCGCCCGGCGTCCAGTGCATCCCCGCCTTCTCGCGAACCGCGGGCTCGAATAGTCCCGCCGCGATCCAGCGCTGGCCTGCCACCAGCGGCTTGAACATTTGGTCCCAGATGGGCGTCGGCATCAGCACGAACTTCGGTTTGGGAATCCGCATCTGGAAGATGTCCAGCGTCGCCTGGTTGATTTCCAGCTCCTCGCGGCAGACCCGATCCCAGTACTCCTGAAATTCGTCCCACGATTTGGGGACCGGCCGCATGCTCATCCCGTACATCCGGTACCACTGCACGTGCTCTTCGAACAGCTGTCGCTTCTCGGCCTCGGTCAGGCCTCCGCAGAAGTACTCGGCCACCTTGACGACCAGCATGAAGAACGTCGCGTGGGCCCAGTAGAAGGTGTCCGGATTGAGGGCGTGATAACGACGCCCCGTGCCGTCGACGCCCTTGATGGTGCGGTGGTAGCCCTTGATCTGCTGGCCGGTTTCGGCTGCCCGGTCACCGTCGTAGACCACGCCCATGATCGGATACACCGACCGGGCCACCCGCTGCAAAGGCTCGCGCAGCAGGATCGAATGCTCTTCGACGCCCGCGCCCAGTTCCGGATACATGTTCTGGATCGCGCCGATCCAGATGCCCATCATGCCGGTGCGGAGGTCGCCGAAATATTTCCAAGTCAGTGAGTCAGGCCCGAGCGGATTTGCGGATGTCGTTGAAATGGCAGTCATCTCGACCTCCTGCTCCTAACTGCGCTCACGATAACTTTGACAACGCACGTTGTCTACGATTTCGGGACATATCCCCAGGGGTGTTATCCACTTTCGACGCCCGCGTCGCAAGCCCGTAACCACACGGTTTCGTGCGCCCGCCGAGCATGAGGAGTACACGCGGAGTGCGCGGGCGTCGACGGCATGTGGTCGGCCTCAGTGACCAGCTCGGCGCACACCCACCAGAGGAGTGCTGTAGCCGGCTTCAAGTGCCACAGGGATTTTGACTGTTACGTGCGTCTGATGGCGATATGCTCGTTCGTCCGCAATTACGTCCTGATTTCTCGTGTGAGTCGAAAGGGGACCAATGTCGTTTCTGAGCGTGACGTCTGATGCGGTGACGTCGGCGGCCGGGCATCTGGAGGCCGTTGGTTCGTTGCTGAGCGCGGCCAATGCGGCGGCGGCGGGCCCCACGACGGGGGCGGCTGCCATGGCGGCTGATGATGTGTCGGCGGCCGTGCAGTCGATGTTCGCCACGTATGCCCGGGGGTACCAAACCGTCAGCGCCCAAGCGGCGGCCTTTCACTCGAAGTTCGTGAGCTTATTGAACGGTGGCGTGGCCGCCTATCTGAGCACCGAGATCGCCAACGCCCAGCAGACACTGGGCAGTGGCGGCACTCCCGCCGCCGTCACCGACAGCGCCCCTCCGCCTCCGAGCAATCCGCCTCCGAGCAATCCGGGCCCAAAAGTCACCACTCTTGGTCGCGTTCGAACTCCCGTCGGTGTGGTGAGGGTAAGGGACACGATATTTCCGGACGGGGCGGCCACGGTCTCCGTGGACGGATCGGTTTTCGTCGCCGTGGACGGATCGGTTTTCGGGAACCCCTTCTCCTTCGGAGGACCGGTGCCGCTGGCGGTGGCGGAGCGCCTCAACTCATCGCGCTTGTGACCGTCACATTGGGCGGTACAGAGTTGGGCGGCTTCATTCCAGCCCCGCGGCAGGTTGGTGCATTCCCTAGGTTCTGAGGGCTGCGGAGCCCTATGCGGCGAGCCCATGGCCGAATCGTGCGAGCTGTAACACAAACGGGGGATCGTGATTGCCCGCCTCTCCCGAAACCACCTACCCTGGCCAAGTGGAACTCGCGCCTTCCGATCCGGACCCGGGCGCGTCCGAAGAGGCGGTGACCACGGTTTCGCCGCCTGCCGACGCTAAACGGCGGTCCCCGGCGGAGTGGTTGCACAGCACAAATCGCAGCCCCGGCGTGGTGGCGTTTTTCCGGCGTGCGCGACGGCTGTTGCCGGGAGACCCCGAGTTCGGTGACCCGCTGTCCACCGCGGGCGAGGGTGGTCCGCGAGCGGCGGCGCGAGCTGCCGACCGGCTGCTGGGGGATCGCGGTGCGGCGTCGCGCGAGGTCAGCCTCGGCGTGTTGCAGGTGTGGCAGGCGTTGACCGAGGGGGTTTCGCGGCGGCCGGCAAACCCGGAGGTGACGCTGGTATTCACCGACCTGGTCGGCTTCTCGACGTGGTCATTGCAAGCCGGTGACGAGGCGGCCCTTGCCCTGCTTCGCCAGGTGGCGCGGGCCGTCGAACCGCCGCTGCTCGATGCCGGTGGGCACATCGTCAAACGCATGGGCGACGGAATCATGGCGGTCTTCCGCGATCCGACGGTCGCCCTGCGGGCGGTGCTGGTCGCCAAGGCGGCGCTGAAATCGGTCGAGGTGGCCGGCTATACACCGCGGATGCGGGTCGGTATCCACACCGGCCGGCCGCAGCGAATGGCCGCGGACTGGCTGGGTGTCGACGTCAACATCGCCGCGCGCGTTATGGAACGCGCCACAAAAGGCGGAATCATGGTGTCAAGCTCGACGCTGGATCTGATATCGCAAAACGAGCTGGAGGCATTGGGCGTCGTCGCCAAACGTGCACGTAAACCCATTTTTGCGCCCAAAACCACCGGCGTTCCGACAGACCTGGGGATATACCGGATCAGGACTCTTAAGGAGTTGACAGGCTCTGATCACACTTCCGAAACAAATTAGCTGACATAATGGATGGCAATGATTGGGGGCATCTTCGCCCGGCTGGCCCGGGTTCAGTTCACGGTAGGGTACGCGGCGGTTCTGCTTGCCATCAGCTGCGCCATCCTGGTGCTCGGCCCGCACGCGCATGACGTACTCGTGCAGCGCGCCAGCACCAACCTGCACAACCTGGCCCATGGCCACGTGGGAACCCTGCTGGGCAGCGCGCTGGTCGTCGACGCCGGTCCGCTCTACTTCTGGTTGCCTTTCCTGACCTGCCTGCTCGCACTGGCGGAACTGCATTTACGCACCATCCGGCTCGTCGTGGCGTTCCTCGTCGGCCATATCGGCGCGACGCTGGTGGTGGCCGCTGCTCTCGCCGCCGCGGTCGAGTTCGGCTGGATGCCGTCGTCGATCACACGAGCGAGCGACGTCGGGATGAGCTACGGCGCCCTTGCCGCTTTGGGAGCGATGACGGCGGTGATTCCGTCGGGCTGGCGGGCGGCGTGGGTCGGCTGGTGGGTCTCGGCGGGCCTGGCCGCCGCAATCATCGGTGGCGATTTCACCGACGCCGGTCACACCGTCGCCGTGGTCCTGGGCGTGCTGGTGTCCGCACGGTTCCGGCAGCCGGTCCGGTGGACGCCGGTGCGGTTCCTCATGCTGGCGGCGTCCTCGGGGTTCGGTTTCCTGATCCTGGCCCACCACTGGGGGACGATGGCCGCCGCGCCGGCGTTCGGCGTGCTGGGCGCGTTGGCGGCCCACAAGATCGTTCAACTAGTCGCCGGACGCAGTGCGCTGCCGGTCACGCCGGCGCCGGACCACGTGCTGACCGGTCCGCAGCCGGTCTTGGCCGGCTGAGCGCCTCGCCGGCGACCTTCGAAGCACGCGCAAAGCGCCGTGCACCGCATAACTTATGATCGGCACTTGCGCCGCCGCCGTGTCGCGCCGCCTGTCCGAATAGCCTCGTCAGCAAGGAGAGTGTCGCCGCGTGGGCGATCAACCCGTCGACCTATCGCCGGAAGCCTTGGCTAAGGCGGTCACCGCCGCGCAACGAGCCATCGAACTTGCCGACGGTCTGGACACACTGGCGCGCGTCAAGACCGAGCACCTCGGTGACCGCTCGCCGCTGGCGCTGGCGCGACAAGCGCTGGGCAGCGTCCCCAAGGAGGAGCGCGCCGATGCCGGGAAGCGCGTCAACGCCGCGCGCGTCGAGGCCCAGCGCAGCTACGACGAACGGCTGGTGACGCTGCGCGCCGAGCGCGACGCGGCGGTGCTGGTCGCCGAAGGCATCGACGTCACCTTGCCGTCGACCCGGCAGCCGCCGGGCGCCCGGCACCCGATCACGATATTGGCCGAACACATCGCCGATACTTTCATCGCAATGGGATGGGAACTGGCGGAGGGGCCGGAAGTCGAAACCGAGCAGTTCAACTTCGATGCTCTCAACTTCCCCGCCGACCACCCGGCGCGCAGCGAGCAGGACACGTTCTATATCGCGCCGGAGGATTCACGCCAGCTGCTGCGCACGCATACCTCGCCGGTGCAGGTGCGCACGTTGCTGGCGCACGAGCTGCCCGTCTACATCATCTCCATCGGCCGCACGTTCCGCACCGACGAACTCGACGCGACGCACACGCCCGTGTTCCACCAGGTCGAGGGCTTGGCGGTGGACCGCGGCCTGTCCATGGCGCACCTGCGAGGAACGCTGGACGCGTTCGCGCGCGCCGAGTTCGGTCCTTCCGCGCGCACCCGGATACGGCCACACTTCTTCCCGTTCACCGAGCCGTCCGCCGAGGTCGACGTCTGGTTTGCCGACAAGAAGGGCGGCGCCGACTGGGTGGAGTGGGGCGGCTGCGGAATGGTGCACCCGAACGTGTTGCGGGCCGCGGGGATTGACCCGGACGTCTATTCCGGTTTCGCATTCGGAATGGGCCTGGAACGCACCCTGCAGTTCCGCAACGGGATCCCGGACATGCGCGACATGGTCGAGGGCGATGTCCGGTTTTCGTTGCCGTTCGGGGTGGGTGCCTGATGCGCGTTCCCTATAGCTGGTTGCGTGAAGCCGTGGCCGCGGGCGCCCCGGGCTGGGACGTCGCCCCCGGCGACCTCGAGCAGACGCTGGTGCGCATTGGCCACGAGATCGAAGAGGTCGTCACCCTCGGTCCGGTCGACGGCCCGCTGACCGTGGGGCGAGTCACCGGTATCGAAGAGCTGACCGAGTTCAAGAAGCCGATCCGGGCCTGCGTGGTGGATGTCGGTGAGGATCGGCCACGCGAGATCGTTTGTGGAGCGACGAATTTCGTGGTCGGCGACCTGATTGTGGCGGCACTGCCGGGCACCACACTGCCCGGCGGCTTTGCCATCACCGCCCGCAAGACCTACGGCCGTAACTCGGACGGAATGATCTGCTCGGCGGCCGAACTCGGTTTGGGCGCCGACCATTCCGGGATCCTGGTGCTGCCGCCCGAAACCGCCGCGCCGGGAGCCGACGGTGCGGGGGTGCTGGGGCTAGACGACGTGGTCTTCCACCTGGCGATCACCCCCGATCGTGGCTACTGCATGTCGGTGCGTGGCCTGGCCCGCGAGATCGCGTGTGCCTACGGGCTGGACTTCGTCGACCCTGCGGACGTCAAGCCCCTGCCGGTGGCAGGAGAGGCCTGGCCGCTGAGGGTGCAGGCCGAAACGGGCGTGCGCCGGTTCGCGCTGCGCCCGGTCATCGGCATCGACCCCGGCGCCGTGTCGCCGTGGTGGCTGCAGCGCCGGCTGCTGCTGTGCGGCATCCGCGCGACCTCCCCGGCAGTGGACGTCACGAATTACGTGATGCTGGAACTGGGCCACCCCATGCACGCCCATGACCGCAAGCGCATCACTGGCGGTTTCGGGGTGCGGTTCGCCCGGCCCGGCGAGACCGTCGTCACCCTCGATGACATCGAGCGCCGGCTCGATCCGGCCGATGTTCTCATCGTCGACGAGGTGGCGACCGCGGCGATCGGCGGCGTGATGGGGGCGGCAAGCACCGAAGTGCGTGCCGATTCCACCGACGTCTTGCTGGAGGCCGCGGTTTGGGACCCGGCCGCGGTGTCGCGCACCCAGCGCAGGCTGCACCTGCCCAGCGAGGCCGCGCGTCGTTATGAGCGTGGGGTGGACCCGGCCATTTCGGTGGCCGCGCTGGACCGGTGCGCCACGTTGCTCGTCGACGTCGCCGGGGGAGCGGTGTCGGACACTCTGACGGATTGGCGGGGTGACCCGCCGCGCGATGACTGGTCGCTGCCGCCGATCCGGATCGCCGTCGACCTGCCGGACCGCGTCGCCGGCGTGGCTTACGCCCCGGGCACGACCGCCAGGCGACTGGCCCAAATCGGCGCTGCGGTGGCCGAGAACGACAACATCCTGATCGTCACACCGCCGAGTTGGCGACCCGATCTGCTGCAGTCCGCAGACCTTGTCGAGGAGGTCATGCGGCTGGAGGGGCTGGAGGTCATACCGCCGGTGCTGCCCTCGGCTCCCGCGGGCGCGGGGCTCACCGCGGTGCAAAAGCGCCGGCGCGGAATCGGTAAGTCACTGGCCCAGTCCGGTTACGTCGAGATCCTGCCCACCCCGTTCCTGCCCGCGGGCGTCTTCGACCTCTGGGGCTTACCGGCCGAAGACCTGCGACGCGCAACGACGCAAGTTCTCAATCCGCTGGAGGCCGACCGTCCGCACCTGGCCACCACGCTGCTGCCCGCTTTGCTGGAAGCCTTGGTGCGCAACGTATCTCGCGGTCTCCCCGACGTCGCGCTGTACGCCCTGGCGCAAGTGGTCCAGCCCACCGAGGAAACTCACGGCGTCGAGCTCATCCCCGTCCACCGGCGGCCGACCGACGCCGAGATCGCCTTGCTGGACTCGTCATTGCCGCGGCAACCGCAGCACGTCGCCGCGGTGCTGGCCGGCCTGCGTGAACGGCGGGGACCCTGGGGTCCCGGCCGGCGAGCCGAAACTGCCGACGCCCTCGAGGCGGTGCGAATCATTGCGCGCGCCAGTGGAATCGACGTCAGTTTCCGGGCGGCCCAGCATCTGCCGTGGCATCCGGGTCGATGTGCCGAAGTGCTCGTCGGGGAAACGCCCGTCGGTCACGCGGGGCAGCTGCATCCCGCCGTGATCGAGCGGTCGGGCCTACCCACAGGCACCTGCGCAGTCGAGCTCAACCTCGATGCGATTCCCGTCGTCGACGCGTTGCCGGCGCCCAGGGTGTCGCCGTTTCCGGCCGTGTTCCAGGACGTCAGCCTCGTGGTGCCCGTCAACGTGCCCGCTCAGGCGGTGGCGGACGCAGTCCGGGAGGGTGCCGGCGAACTGCTGGAGGACATCCAACTTTTCGACGTCTTCACCGGTCCGCAGATTGGCGAGGATCGCAAATCGCTGACCTTCGCTTTGCGTTTCCGCGCGCCCGACCGCACCCTGACCGAAGACGACGCCAGCGCCGCTCGCGATGCCGCGGTGCGACGCGCCGCTGAGGCGGTCGGCGCCGAACTGCGCGCCTAGCGGTTTTCTGTCAGCACAGTTTGCGGCGGCAATTGGCGCACCCGTTTCCTATCTATTTTTTTTCGCCGAGGGCACCGTCGCCGTCAGGGTTGGAGAGGAACGAGAAGCATCTCCATGGGTGCCCGGCCCGCCGCTGCAGAGACGGTGACAGTGACGGCCCCCGAGGGGCGGCCACGTTCTCGCCGTGGTTGGGCGTCTGCCTGAAGTGGTTGCCACAGACCTAACGGCATCAAAACTCCAGATTTGCATCCGCACGGTAGTTAGGCCTATTACGCTCAAGTTAACTCCCATCACCAAACTGATCGCTTCACGAGCCGAGGAGAATGGCCATGTCGTATGTCATTGCGGCGCCGGACCTGGTTCAGAGTGCGGCCCAGAATTTGGCAGGTATACGGGCGTCCCTGGCCGAGGCCGCGGCCAGTGTTGCCGGTCCCACGACGGGCGTGGTGCCGGCGGCCGCCGACGAGGTATCGGCGGCGATCTCCGCGCTGTTCGGCAACTTCGGCCAAGAATTTCAGGCGCTCAGCGCCCAAGCTCAAGCGTTCCACGCCAACTTCGTCGAGTTGATGAATGCCGGCGCGGGCGCCTACGTCAACACCGAGTTCGCGAATGCGCAGCAGGCCGTGGCGAACGCGATCAGTGGCGGCGGGAGCTGGGCCGCAGCCGGCGCTACCCCGGGTGCCGGGAGCAGTGGTCTTCTCGGACGGGTGCTTGGTGGGTTGACCGGGAGCGGCGGTGGAGTCAGTGGGGTCGTCAGCAGCCTCACGGGTAGCACCGGTGGCGGTGGGCTGCTTGGTGGTTTGGCCGCCGCAACGACTGGTGGCGGTGGGCTGCTTGGTGGTTTGACCAGTGGGCTGCTTGGTGGTTTGCTCGGTCCGAGTCCTCTTGGTTTGCTGGTTGGTGGTTTGCTCGGTTCGAGTGGTCTTGGCTTGGTCCACACGGGTCCGTTTGGCGGATTTTTTGCCCCATTCGTGCGTGAACTGCGTGCCCTTGAGCAGGCTTTCCTGAACGAGCTGCATTCAGTCCAGCAGGCTGTGGTGCACGCGATCGGTGGTGGCGCGAGCTTCGCGGCCGCGGCTGCCGTTACCCCAGGGGCTGGGGACCTTCTTGGAGGGCTTCTTGGTGGTGGCAGCGGCTCCGGCGGCCTCGTCGGTGGTTTGATCGGTGGGACGGGTGGTGGCGGTGGGCTGCTTGGTGGTTTGGCCGCCGCAACGACTGGTGGCGGTGGGCTGCTTGGTGGTTTGACCAGTGGGGTGCTTGGTGGTTCGACCGGTGGGCTGCTTGGTGGTTTGACCAGTGGGCTGCTTGGTGGTTTGCTCGGTCCGAGTGGTCTTGGCTTGATCCCCACGGTTCACACGGGTCCGTTTGGCGGATTTTTTGCCCCACTGGTGCGCGAGTTGCGTGCACTTGAGCAGGCTTTCCTGAACGAGCTGCATTCAATCGAGTAGGCTGTGGTGCACGCGATCGGTGGTGGCGCGAGCTTCGCGGCCGCGGCTGCCGTTACCCCAAGGGCTGGGGACCTTCTTGGAGGGCTTCTTGGTGGTGGCAGCGGCTCCGGAGGCCTCATCGGTGGACGAGTGGTGGCGGTGGGCTGCTTGGGGGCCTGACCGGTGGGACGAGCGGCGGGCTGCTTGGTGGTTTGACCGGCGGGATGACCGGTGGGCTGCTTGGCGGCCTTGGGAATTCACTTGCCCCGGTGTCAATTCGTTGCTGCCCGGGCTGCTAAATGTACGAGTCGGCGGGACCACGGGCACCGGCTCTATTGGTATCTTCGGGCCGTACGAAGCGCTCGTCGCCAACACGGCGAACAACTTCCAAACCCTGGCGATCTCGAAAGAGCTTGTCACGCTTGAATTTTCGCTGTTTGCTGCCGATTCGTTTTCTGCACGCCCCGCACGCTGCCTGCGCGCTGACATCGGCGCGATCATCAACGCGCAGCCGAGGCTGCTTAGACTGCGTCTGAACTCGGGGCTAACCGACAGCGCTCAAGGCGCCGCAGTGCCCAACCCAACCCGTAGCATGGATTTGCAAACTACTGCATAATCATGCAGAATCGTCGGAATGGCCGACTCGTTAAATGTGGCGGTTGCCGGTGCCACCGGCTACGCGGGCGGTGAGATCCTACGGTTGTTGCTCGGGCATCCGGCATACGTCGACGGCCGGCTCACGATCGGCGCGGTGACCGCCGCGGCCAGTGCCGGCAGCACCCTGGGTGAGCACCACCCGCACCTGATTCCGTTGGCCCAGCGGATGGTTGAACCCACCGATCGGGGAGTGCTGGAAAACCATGACGTGGTGTTCCTGGCCCTCCCGCACGGGCATTCGGCCGCGCTGGCCCAACAGCTCGCCCCCGAAACCCTGATCATCGACTGCGGTGCCGACTTTCGGCTCGCCGACGCCGACACCTGGGAGCGGTTTTACGGATCCCCGCACGCCGGCAGCTGGCCGTACGGGCTGCCCGAGCTGCCCGGCGGGCGGGCGCGGCTGCGAGGTGCCCGCCGCATCGCGGTTCCGGGCTGCTATCCAACCGCGGCATTGCTCGCGCTGTTCCCGGCAGTGGCCGAGGACCTCATCGAGCCGGCAGTCACGGTGGTCGCCGTCAGCGGCACCTCCGGAGCCGGTCGCGCCGCCAAAACCGACCTGCTCGGCTCGGAGGTCATCGGATCGGCGCGGGCCTACAACATTGCCGGCGCCCACCGGCACACCCCCGAGATCGCTCAGGGACTGGGGGCCCTCACCGACCACGACGTCACGGTGTCGTTCACCCCGGTGCTCATCCCGACGTCCCGCGGCATCCTGGCCACCTGCACCGCCCGCACCCGGTCGCCGCTGTCACAGCTGCGGGCCGCCTACGAAAAGGCTTACGACACGGAGCCTTTTGTCTATCTGATGCCCGATGGACAGCTGCCCCGCACGGGGGCGGTGATCGGCAGCAACGCGGCGCACATCGCCGTCGCGGTGGACGAGGCGGCCGAGACGTTCGTGGCGATCATTGCGATCGACAACCTGGTCAAGGGCACGGGCGGCGCGGCCTTGCAGTCGATGAACCTGGCGCTGGGTTGGCCGGAGACCGAGGGGCTTTCGGTGGTCGGGGTCGCACCGTGACGGATCTTGCCGCCGCGGCGCGGTTGGTGCGCGAGCAGGGCGTGACCGCCCCGGCC
>Ga0310916_10002151_pt1 | contig 11964 bp, 17 predicted proteins | sample GREbulkMGLF176_FD_203444 | JGI IMG/M metagenome (GOLD analysis project Ga0310916, IMG submission 203444) | Lab enrichment of tropical soil microbial communities from Luquillo Experimental Forest, Puerto Rico - GRE.bulkMG.LF176 | ecosystem: Environmental > Terrestrial > Soil > Tropical forest >...
AGATGCGCAAGGGCGAGCAGTTCGTCATGGGCGAAGTGCGCATGCGCGCGCGTGAGCGTATCCGCTGGCCGGCTGCCTTCGTTCTGTTGGCCGGAGCGCTTGTGCTCGCACCCGTTCCTTGGCGACAGCTATGGACGGGGCCAAAATCTGACACTGGCGGTCAAAGTTAAGGCCACATAGATGATGCAAGTCGTCGCCCCCCGGAGGTGCAATTTTGAACCCGATGCAGGCGTGGAACACGTGGGCCAGGCTGGCAATGCAGGTGGCCGTCACCGGATTTGAGGCGCAGAGCGTCATGGCGCTTCGTTTCATGCGCCTTGCCGCGGGAGGCGCCCGTGCCCAATCGGAAGCACGCCGCATGGTCACCGAGAAGGTGATGGCGCTCGGTGAAGCGCAAAGCGCGGCAGCTGTCGCAGCGATCAAGGGCGACAAGGGCCACCGCGTCGCGACAAAGGCGCTCCGCGTCTACAAGCGGCGCGTGCGGAAAAACCGCCGGCGGCTTGCGAAGTAGCGCGTTGGCGTGGCCTTGATCTTCGCCGGCGATCCAGCCCACAATTCCGGTACCGAGTGTTCTGGTACAGGGGAATGGCCACCATGCCACGGCAGATCAATGTCATCGCCAGCGCGTTTGTTGCACTTATGTTCAGTGGCGCGTTGCTTGCTGCATCCCAGGCGCAGGACTGTCCGCGAGGCGATCTCGACAAGGCCTATTGCGACCGCGACGGCGACTTGGTGGCCGACACGCCGACCGATGCCAAGCAACTCGTCAATCCATCGACACTCATCTTTGCCTATACGCCGGTCGAGGATCCGGCGGTCTACACCAAGGTGTGGGATGGTTTCATCAAGCACATGGAAAAAGTCACCGGCAAGAAGGTGGTTTTCTTTCCCGTACAGTCGAACGCGGCCGAAATCGAGGCCATGCGGTCCGGCCGCCTACACATTGCGGGCTTCAACACGGGATCCAATCCGATCGCGGTAAATTGCGCGGGCTTTGTGCCCTTCGCCATCATGGCTGGCAAGGATGGCAACTTCGGCTACGAAATGGAAATCATCGTGCCGGCCGACAGCACGATCAAGACGCCGGCTGACATCAAGGGCAAAAAGCTTGCTTTCACGTCGCCGACATCGAACTCCGGCTTCAAAGCGCCGTCGGCGCTGCTCGAATCGGAATTCAATCTGATTGCGAAGCGCGACTATGAGCCCGTGTTCTCGGGCAAGCATGACAATTCTGTTCTCGGTGTCGCGAACAAGGATTACGACGCGGCCGCAATCGCCAACGAGGTGATGTTCCGCATGTTCGAGCGCAATGTCGTGGACAAGGCGAAGATCCGCACGATCTACAAATCCGAGACCTTCCCGACCACCGGCTACGGCGTCGCGCACAATCTCGATCCGGCTCTGCAGGCGAAGATCAAAGAAGCATTCTTCACGTTCCCCTGGGAAGGCTCGACGCTCCAGGCGGAATTCAAGGGTCAGGATAAGTTCGTTCCGATCACTTACAAGAAAGACTGGAGCGTCATTCGCAAGATCGACGCGGCAAGCGGCGTGAAATACAGCTGCAAATAACTGCGCGCTCGCCGGGGGCATCGATGCTGCGCATCAAAGGTCTGACCAAGCGCTATCGCACGGGCGATCTCGCGCTCAAGGGCATCGACATCGATGTGCCCGACGGGCGGGTGATGGCGCTGATCGGACCGTCCGGTGCAGGCAAGTCGACGGTGATCCGCTGCGTCAACCGGTTGGTCGAGCCGACCTCAGGATCGATCGAGCTCAACGACGTCGATATCGTGAAGCTCGGTGCTGGCGAATTGCGCCGCGCGCGCCGGCGCATGGGCATGATCTTCCAGGAATATGCGCTGGTCGAGCGGCTGTCGGTGATGGAAAACGTCCTCACCGGCCGGCTCGGCTATGTAGGCTTCTGGCAAAGCTGGCTGCGCCGCTTTCCGCAATCCGACATCGACGAAGCCTTTCGCCTGCTCGAGCGCGTCGGCCTCGATCACATGGCCGACAAGCGTGCGGACGAGCTGTCCGGCGGACAACGTCAGCGCGTCGGCATCTGCCGCGCGCTCATCCAGAATCCTGAGCTGCTGCTGGTCGACGAACCGACCGCTTCTCTCGATCCAAAGACCTCGCGCCAGATCATGCGGCTGATCAAGGAACTGTGCACCGAACGCAAACTGTCGGCGATCATCAATATTCACGACGTGATGCTCGCGCAGACGTTCGCCGAGCGCATCGTCGGCCTACGTCTCGGCGAGATCGTCTATGATGGGCCGCCCGATGGGCTCACGCCTGCCGTGTTGACGTCGATCTACGGCGAAGAGGACTGGTCAGCGACAATCCGCAAGGTGGATGAACAGGCAGGCGAACCGGAAGAAGACAATGTGCTCCCGTTCGAGCCGCCGCGTCCCGATCGCAACCGCCTCGCGGGACTGACGTGATGCCCGGCGACGGTCTGACAATCGTACTGCCCCATCGCATGCCGGGTGTCCGCGTCGTGACCAAAAAAGGCGGAGAGGCCGTGTGTCCGTAGCTGTCACCGCACCCCGCCACTGGAAAAAGCCGCCGCTGATCAAGTCGGCCTGGATGCGCTGGACGCTCGCGATCGGGGCTGCGGTCTATCTCGCGCTGGTGTTCCAGACGACGCCGGTGAACTGGACGCGCGCGTGGGAAGGTCTGCCGCGTGGCGCCGCATTTGTATCCGCCTTTTTCCCACCTGACTTCATCAGTCGCTGGGACGAAATAGCCGAAGGAATTGCCGAAAGCTTATGGATGACGGTCGTCTCAACGGTTGTCGGCATCGCGCTCTCGATTCCGGTGGGCATCGGTGCGGCGAAAAACATTGCGCCAGCGCCGGTCTACTATTTCTGCCGCGCGGTGCTCGCGGTGTCGCGTAGTTTCCAGGAGATCATACTCGCCATCTTTTTCGTCAAGCTGTTTGGATTCGGGCCCTTCGCCGGCTTCGTGACGCTTTCGTTCGCCACCATCGGCTTCTACGGCAAGCTACTGGCCGAGGACATCGAGGATATGGACCCGGCGCAGGCGGAGGCCGTGCGGGCCTCGGGCGCAAGCTGGCTGCAATGGATTAATTACGGGGTGCAGCCGCAGGTGATGCCGCGCATGATCGGGCTCGGTCTCTATCGGTTCGACATCAATTTCCGCGAGTCCGCTGTGATCGGCATCGTCGGCGGCGGCGGCATCGGCGCCACGCTCAATACCGCCTTCGACCGTTACGAATTCAGCTCCGCAGCCGCCATCATCATCGTGATCATCGTCATCGTCATGCTGTGCGAATACGGCTCCGGCTATTTGCGGCGCTGGGTGCAATGATGGCGACGATTCCGGCCGATGCACGGACGTGGCGGCGGCGCGAACCGCGGGTTCAACTCATGATCTGGCTCGCCTGGCTGGTTGGCGCGGCTCTTTTCATCTGCTGTTTCCAGCTCATCTCCGAAAAAACCATCTGGGCTTTCGTCTCGGATGCGCCACAACAGGCCGGCGATCTCGCGGTGCGTATGGTGCCGCCGGACTGGTCGTATATCCGTGCACTCGGGCGGCCGATCTGGGACACCATCAATATCGCAACGATCGGCACGCTAGCTGCCGTGCTTCTCGCGATTCCAGTCGCCTATTGTGCCGCGCGCAATACGACCCCCAGCGTCAGCGTCATCCGGCCGATCGCGCTTTTCGTGATCGTGTCGTCGCGTTCCATCAACGCGCTGATCTGGGCGCTGATGCTGGTCACGATTATTGGCCCCGGGGTATTTGCCGGCATCATCGCGATCGCACTGCGCTCGATCGGCTTCTGCGCCAAGTTGCTCTACGAGGCCATCGAGGAAATCGACGAAGGCCAGGTCGAAGCCGTACGCGCGACCGGCGCGTCCGGCGCGCAGGTAACATCATACGGCATCGTGCCACAGGTCTTGCCGGCTTTTGCGGGGATCTCCGTATTTCGTTGGGACATCAACATTCGCGAATCGACGGTGCTCGGTCTTGTCGGAGCAGGTGGCATCGGACTGGAACTCAATGCCGCGATCACGCAGCTCTACTGGACCCAGGTCTCGCTTATTTTGCTTGTCATTATTGGTACGGTGATCCTGAGCGAGTGGGTCTCGGCCAAGGTCCGCCACGCGATCATTTAATCAATCCGAAGCAGAATTTCTTTCGATCTGTCATCGGGGGCCTTCTTGCTGAACGCGTTCTAGATGGGCGATCTCGCGCTTCAGAATCTCGATCTCGCGGGTGTTTGGATCGATGCCGCCGACGGCGATTTTCGCCTCGGCTTCCAGTGTCTTCAGGAACTGCCGCAGACGAACAAGATCGGAATCGGTATGCGCACTCGTCATGTCGCGATCATATTCCGCTACCAGCGCCCGAAAAGCAGTTTTCCACTTGAAACCCGTGGCAATTTCGTCGCAAAGGGAAAAATGCACAGCAAGTTTCAGCGCGGTTCGCGCGCTGGCTGTCAGTGGTCGCGGAAAACGAATGCGGAAGAGAATAGGGAAGCGGCTTATTCGGCCCGCGCATTGCGTGACGCGCGCGTGATTCTGTGCTGGCGCCTGTATTGATCCATGACTGTGCGGCAGGCCGGATTGAGGCGCGGCCTGTTATCCATCAGGCAGTGAAATACGGCGTTGCGATCCGGAATGGCCGACCAGCAAACGCGGAAAGCGTCGTTGAAGCAGGCCTGCCGCTCTTCCGTAGTCTCGGCCATCGCGGCCGAACTGATGAAGGCCATCGCGAAAACGGTTGTTATCGGTGCAATTGCTTTGAATGGCGTCAGTGCGTTCAGGTTAAATTGAGCCGTCAGCCATTTGTCTGGCATGTGCACAGGTCCGTCCGTTTTTGCGTTTCCCCTGAAGAGCATCATAGGCATTCCCGTGCATTGCCCTATGACCGAGGGGCCACAGTGGACAAAAATGCGATGCACAGGCTCCGCACTCCGAACGGCGGTTGCCCCACCCTCCAGTCCAGCGCTTGCCGGTCTATGCCGGCAGCCCTAGAGTTGCATGATGTGGCGTGAGTAGGGGGCGCGTACATGGCGAAACGCCCTGGTGCGGGGTTCAGAACTCTCACTCTCGGTATCGGCCTTTCAATGCTGATCGCGGGTTCATTGCTCAGCCCGCCGGGGCGAACGCAATCCGCCGACCTCGTGCTTTGCGACCGCATCGCGGCCGATCCCAGCGATCCGGACAAGCCGGTCGACGTCAAGGGAACTCCCGAAATCGCTCAATCCGACATCGCGACCGCGATCAAATTCTGCAAAGTCGCCTCCGGCTCATCGCGCCGCGCCATGTACGAGCTTGGACGTGCCTATGCCGCCAATCGACAGATGCCCGAGGCCGTCGCTGCCTGGCGAAAGGCCGCAGACAAGGGCAGCACGTCCGCCATGGTTGAACTGGGCGTGCTGCTCGGCACCGGTTCCGGTGGAACCAAAGATCAGGCCGAGGCGCGCCGACTTTTCGAGCGCGCTGCCGAGGCCGGCAACCCGCGCGGTGTCTCCAATCTGGCGGCCTTGGGTGGTGGTGCTCCAGACCCCGGCAAGGCGAGGGCGCTGCTGACGAAAGCAGCGGAAGCGAACTCGGCGGAAGCGCAATACCAGCTTGGAATAATGAATGCAGATGGCGTGGGCGGCGCGAAGGATGAAGCCGCCGCGCGGGCCTGGTTCGCGAAGGCGGCGGAGCAAAATCACGCCGGTGCGTTGGAGCGCATGGGAGCCTTCGCCGAGAGCGGACGAGGCGGCCCGCAGGATTCCGCGGCCGCCAAGGCCTACTACGAAAAGGCCGCAGCGCTCGGCAATGAGGGTGCCAAGGCTGCGCTGAAGCGCGTTGAATGTCCGTATGTGATCAAGGACAAGAACGGAAAGTTCGTAACCAATCTCTGCTTCTAGCTACGCAAAAGGAAAAGCCGCCGTGAGGCGGCCTTTCCAGGAGAGGGTGCCGCAGCCGCGGTGACAAGCTGTAGCGACCAGTCCCGACAGTGAACGCGCAAACATTTTCGAAGTTCAGCTGCATCCGAAAATCAGGACGAGATTGGGAACATGCAGGCCCGCGTCGCGTTCTCCCGTTGCACCGCGCGTATCCCCCCATTCCCCCGAACGCGCGGTCAATTCAGTCAAAGAACCGGGCGCGGCCCCGCGCTCGGTTCTTTAATTTGCGTTAGTCGCAGGCCTGGAATGCACTCGCCGATGGAACGTTCGGCAGCCCAGTTCGTTTTGCTGATTATGAGCGAGCGGGCGACCACAAAGCTGATCGGGCTGTCTCTATCCGGTTTTTTTCTGATGATGCTGATGCTCAACGCGATCAGTTCTTAGCGAATTCTATCAGGCAACCGGTTGCTATCGACGGCAACGCGATTGGTAGGCGGCCACCACGAAACAATGAGGGCCGCGCAAATGGCGCGGCCCCTTTTGCTTTCCAGGTGCGTTTCCGAGAATTTTTTTATCAACTCGCCTGCAATGTTACGCGTGCGAGTCCGCTGAAGCCCAGAGCGCCGGCTGCCGCCGGGGTGAGATCGATGATGCGGCCGCGTACGAACGGTCCGCGATCATTGATCCGCACCACAACGCTGCGGCCATTGCTGTTGTTCGTCACGCGCACGCGCGTGCCGAACGGCAGCGTGCGGTGCGCGGCGGTGAAACCGCTCGGCTTTGCGCGCTCTCCGCTTGCGGTGCGTTCGCCGGCATAGGCATAGACCGAAGCGATTCCGGACTGCGCCATGACTGCGGACGAACACCCAACGAAAATCAGTGCGCCGCAAATCGCGGCGGCAAAACGCACGATCATCAACTTTGCTCCTGGATTGGCCCCTCAGTCGGGCGTGGCTGTAGGTGGGACGGGGTGCGTTTTGGCGGCGGAAATGGGGCTATTTTTCGAAATCAAAAGTTCCGCAAAATGTGGGAAAAATCGAATTTTCGAAACAAAAATGCATAAATGGCGTTGCTCCTACATGCAGATCAGGACCGATGATGAAAAAAATATTGCTCAGCGCTGCTGTTGTGCTCGCACTCGCGACGTCGAGTTTTGCGCAGTCCTATAGTGCAAGTTACGGAACCGGGAGTCTGATCGCTTCTTGAGAAGACGAAGGGCACGTACGGATATTTCGGGACGATCGCGCCGCCGCAGGCTACGCGCGCTGCCTCGACCGCTCGCGCAGCAAGCGCATTTCGGCTTACGCATATTCACCACCGACTTCTCGCCGGCACAAAGCGCACAGTAAGTTGCGATGATTGTTGATCTGGCCGCAAACTAAGCGGGTTCCTTGAAGTACGCGCACCATTTTGGCCGATAGCGTTTCTTTACATTGGACGAGCAATTGATCTTGCAGGAGTCGGTCACGCACTCCATCAACTTGTCTTTGCCCCCGCTTGAATCTGTTTTGGGTGCTGCCGCCTTTGCCGCCGGAGACAGGTTGGCCGGAACGACCTGCCGCGGTTCGCAGACCCCGCCCACGCCGCTGATGCTCGCGCGACATTGCTCGATACTGACGAAGCCGCAGTTCGTGCCACCCCCGACACCGTCAATGGCGCACCATCTGGCGGATTGGCCGGAGGCGCTGCCGACAAACATTGATGCGGCTGTTAGCAGGCAGCCTGTCCAGATCAAAAGTCTCACGGGCGCTCTCTGACGTTACCTCATTGGGCAACGACGTTAGCCTGCCGGAGCGAGGATTGTAAGCGCTAGAACAGATGCACACTCCATGTGGCTGGATCTGAGGAAGCCGCCTTCACCGGCGACTTCTTTTTTTGTCATGGTTCGTGACAATATCTCAATAGGTTATTATTCACATCGTAAAATTGAATGCGGGCGACCTGGCGTCTGAATAAAAATCCGGCGATCAGGGGCGCGGAGAATCGCGTGTGCATCGTCATGTCGTGGCTGCGACAAATGGTCGGACGATGCTCGAATTTTTAAGGAATGGTTACTGTTTTGCGGCGGAGATGTGGCGTCACAATCGAATTGCTGTCGCAAAAGGCAACACGCGCCGCTTTCTGAATCAAATGCACATCATTGCGACACATGCACGACACCGAGCATGAGTCGCGCGCATGAAACGTATGTTGCGCAGAGCATGGCGAATACGGCGAAACGTAATTATGTTCGTTTCAACAACAATAAGAAACTGGAAACGCCCTGGAGTCGTCGGACCCAAAGAAGGGAGATGATCCATGGCTTACGCCCCTTACGGCGTCGCAAAAGGCGGCTTCACCACTGTAACTTCGGCACGCGAACGCCCAGGCTTCTTCCGCCGCCTCTTCAACGCGATGGTGGTTTCGCGTCAGCTTCAGGCGGATCGCGAGATCGATCGTTATTTGCGTAACAGCAAATTCACCGACGAGGCGGAGCGTGAGATCGAACGGCGTTTCCTGTCAACGCCGCCGCACCTTTGAGGTGCACGATGTCGACCTTTCAGGTTCACGCGCCTGTGATGCCGCCGCTCGGCGGCTTCGCTCGTATCATTTCATTCTTCAAAACCTTCGCCGAGGTTTTCCTCGACGCGCAGCGCGACGCCGCTGCCGCGCACAAGCGCTATCCTTACACCGATTGGTGAGGCGCGATCAGGCAGCGCCTTCGACGACGCGCATGTCGCGTTCGACGTTGCCGGTGCCGAGTGCCTTAAGCGCCTCCTTGTAGGCGGGCGTATCGTGACAGGCGACGGCCTTGTCAACACTGTCGAACTCGACCAGCACCACACGTTCGTTTATGCCCGACTCGTAAATCTTTGTCGGGTTACTCCGCGCGAGAAAGCGGCCGCCGGCGCCCTCTATCGCCGGCACGGCGAGCCTGGCGTAGGCCTTCCAGGCCTCCGGATTTTTCACCGAACGATAGGTCACGACCCAATACGCCTTCGGCATGACGTCTCCTTTGCTGGTCTTGTTGCTGGACGGAACTTATGGTGCGATTGCCTTCCGCAGTAAGGCCCGCGCGTCATCGCTGCCATCGAGCGGACGTAAGGTTCGGCGCGTTACTTTCCAGCCGTCTTTGCCGCGCTTGAGCTCCCATCGATTGGCGCCCACGCGGTGGATCCGAAATCCGGTCGTGCTGCCGTGGCCGGATAATTCGCGCGGGGCCGCCTGCCGGTCTGGCGAGATGATCTGCAAATAAGACGTCGCCACCGCGCTATCGCCATCGAGTTCGACGCGCGGCAGTCCGGCGAAGTGACAAAGGCCTCCGGCGATTGCGGCCTGGTGCTCGGGGGTCTTCACGATTGCCGCAATCGCTTCGTTGCCATTCGCGCCTTTGCCGCCTCCAAGGTCGATCGAGCCATCCGTTGTGAATGCGTTGCGATAGTAACTGTCGGTCCCGGTATCGGCGGCAGGCGGATGGCTTGCGATCAGGTGATAGATCGCGAGCGTGTCCTCCACCGCGCGGAGACGGTCCTCCGTCGTAACAGGCTGAGTCATTTAGCCCTCCAGATGTTGATGGTGAAACGGCCGGTGGGACGGATTTATCGCGAATCAAATACTCTCGCGGTTGGGACGGTATTCCGGAACGGACGGATTCAAATCGTGATGGAACCAAAGATTGGTCCCCGTCACAAAGTTGCCGGAGTTTCTCACGAAAAGCCGCGTTTTCCACTCACAATTTGCGGATGCACTGGATCCATTATGACTCGCAAACTTGCACTGATGACCACCCTCGTTGCGCTGGCCGCAACACCGGCGTTTGCGCAAAAACAGCGGCTCGCAGTTGTCGATGCCAACGGCAATCTCGATGCACTGATCCGGCAACACGCGGCGGCTAATAATCTGCCCGAGGACCTCGTGCGTCGCGTGATCAAGCGCGAGAGCGGCGGCAATCCGCGCGTGGTGAGCGCGGGCAATTACGGGCTGATGCAGATCAAGCTCCAGACGGCCCGCTCGATGGGATTCACCGGCAATGCCGCTGGTCTGCTCGACGCCAACACCAACATGACTTATGCGGTGAAATATCTGGCCGGGGCTTATCGTCTCGCGAACGGCAACCACAGTCGTGCAGTGCGCTACTATGCTGCGGGTTACTATTATGCGGCCAAGGCTAAAGGCGTGTCCGTCAATTCACTCGCGCAGGGGAACGATGGATATGCTCCAGCGACAAGCCGCAACATGAAATTTAGTTCACGGCAAAGTCTGCGTGAGGCCAGCAGGCAGACCGACGGCTTCGGCTCGTCTTCGAATTTCTACAACAGGCCTGCCTCTTACTGATCGGGTGATCTCCTAGTATGGAGTTGAGCGCGGCGAGTTTGCTGGGTCGTCCGCCCGCGGTGGTCACCGGCCACTGATAATACTGCTGCTGGCTATACGCGGGTGATATTGCTGGGCGTAGCCGGCTGCTGGTAAGTTTGGGTGCTGCTCTGGGCCTGGGCACTGTAAGTCGTTTGTTGACCCGGGCGGTCCCCAGAAAAACATTTCGAAGAAATTAATTTGGCGATTCTGGGCCAGCTTGGCCGCGACCCGTGTTTGCTGGCGTTCGCGGGACACACGGCGACGTGCATTCGGCCGCGGTTTGGCCTGCTCGGCTTTCTTGACAGACGGTGCATCCTCCTCCTGCGGCGGCGATTGCGGCAGCACCTGCGGCGCGATGGCGGGCAACTCGACCGACGAGGGTTCGCCAATCTCGATCGGGATGCTGACGACTGGCGTCTCGGGGGTCGTCGCGGTTTCTTCCGGATCGGCATCAGCCCGGTCGCTGGGCAAACCGGCGACCTTCGGTGGCGCCTCGTCGGCGCGCACAGGGGTGTGCAGAAGGTCTCGCAAACGGTTCAGTTCGTCGGCGCGCATGAGGGCGGCATGGATGAGATATTGGCGCACTTCGGACTGACGATCGCGATCAGCCAGAACACCTCGGCCCGTGACCATGGCGCCACAGCCGCGCGCGCTGTCAGGCGGGCTCAGCGCCAGCACCAAAATCAAAATGACGAGGAGTACGCCGCCTGCTGGAAGAATGCGAAGAATCGGCAGCATTGACTGTGAATAACTGAGTCGGCGTCAATACCGAAGCACCATTTGCAAAGTCTTTGATCGGCAATCGAAGGTGTGCGGCTTTTATATTACTGGCTCCGAGGCCGGTGACAGCTTACCGGCCGGTTGCTACGAAGCGGCTCCAATAACGTACGCGGGGAAGTGCCATGATGAAGAAGCCGAATTGTCCAATCATTGCCATCGAGGAGCACTACTGGGACCCGGAATTGGCCAAGCATTTCACCGGCCCCGAAGCCGGGCGAGGCAGTGAGACGGACGAGCGGCTCTATGACCTGGGGAGCCTGCGTCTCAAGGAGATGGACGAGGCCGGCATCGACATCCAGGTCCTTTCGCATGGCGCGCCATCCACTCAGAAGCTCGGTGCCGATATCGCAGCCGAGCTCACACGCGATGTTAACAATCGTCTGGCCAAGGTCTGCGCAGCGAACCCCAACCGCTTTGCCGGTTTCGCCTCGCTTCCAACCGCCGACCCCAAGGCCGCGGCGGGCGAACTCGAGCGCGCGGTCACCAAACTCGGCTTCAAGGGGGCAATGCTGCACGGCATGTCGAACGGGGAGTTCCTCGACCTCAAGAAATTCTGGCCGATCTACGAGCGTGCCGAGAAACTTGACGTGCCGATCTATTTCCATCCGTCACTGCCGCACCCGAAGGTGACGGAGATCTACTATCAGGATTACGCAAAGGACTTCCCGTTGGTGGTCCGCCCGGCCTGGGGTTACACCGTCGAGACGGCCACGCAGGCGATCCGGCTGGTGTTGTCCGGGGTTTTCGACGCGCACCCGAACCTGAAAGTCATTCTCGGCCATTTCGGCGAGACGCTGCCGTTTCTCGTCTGGCGTATCGATACATCGCTCAAGCGGCCCGGTCAAAAGGCAATGAGTTTCCGCGATATTTTCTGCAAGAATTTTTATGTGACTACCAGCGGGTTCTTTTCCGACCCGGCATTGATCTGCTGCATGCTCGAAATGGGCGTCGACCACATCCTGTTCGCGGTCGATTGG
>Ga0310916_10002166_pt1 | contig 11927 bp, 11 predicted proteins | sample GREbulkMGLF176_FD_203444 | JGI IMG/M metagenome (GOLD analysis project Ga0310916, IMG submission 203444) | Lab enrichment of tropical soil microbial communities from Luquillo Experimental Forest, Puerto Rico - GRE.bulkMG.LF176 | ecosystem: Environmental > Terrestrial > Soil > Tropical forest >...
CAAAAAGGAGAACACCTGACACCGAGGCAGCAAAGACCAAGAAATAAAGCGCGGCGAGGCGGAAGGCATGCGTCCGCACCAGCCGCTGGGCATTGCCGAACACGCGTTGTGGGGCGGTCCACGCGCCCAGGGTGGGCATCCAGAGCTTCTCAGCGATCATTGGTAGGGAGGCGGCTCGGGCGCGCGCAGACAATAGCCGGCGCCACGCACCGTGTGCAGCAAGGGGCTGTCGAAGCTCTTGTCGATCTTCTGCCGCAGTCGGCTCACGTGAACGTCGATGACATTGGTCTGCGGGTCGAAGTGATAATCCCAGACGTGCTCGAGCAGCATCGTGCGGGTAACGACATGGCCGGCATTGCGCATCAAATATTCGAGGAGGCGGAACTCTCGCGGCAGTACCTCGATGGGTTTGTCGCGGCGTCTGACCGTCCGCGTTAACAGATCGAGTTCGAGATCTCCGACCCGTAACTTTGTCGTCGACACGGTTGCGGCACCGCGACGCAGCAATGCCTCGAGCCTTGCGAGTAACTCGCTGAAGGCAAAAGGCTTGACAAGATAGTCGTCGCCGCCGGCGCGCAGGCCCTTGACGCGGTCGTCGACACTGCCGAGCGCACTGAGAATCAACGCCGGAGTGGAGATCCCGGCTGCGCGCAGGGCTAAGAGCATCGCGAGACCGTCCATGTTAGGCAGCATACGGTCGAGGACAATTGCGTCGTAACTGCCCGCACTTGCGAACAGCAGTCCCTCGCGTCCATCGCTCGCCCGGTCGACCGTGTAGCCGCTCTCGTTGAGACCCTTGGCCAGGTAGAGGGCGGTTTCACGGTCGTCTTCCACGACTAGTAACTTCATCGCGTCCTTATTTCAGAGCCATCTCCGGGGATCACAACGAAGTGGTGACCAGAAGGGCGGTGAGCAAGCGAAAGACTTGAAGACGCCACTCTCAGCTCTCGCCGGAAGCGAGTCAGGCCATCCCGGTTAAGATTTTGGGCTTGACCTCGCTGAATCGGGTACGATTTATAACGTACCAAATCAGTCCGAATTTGGCTCCGCCCAAATCGGGCATCGAGGAAGCGATGATTATCCTCAGCAAGCTTGCGGATTACGGTGTCATTATCGCTAGCCACCTTGCGGCGTTTCCAGACCGCCAACTAACCGCAGGTGCGGTTGCTACCGCGACGAGGCTACCCCAGGCAACCGTTGCCAAACTGTTGAAGAGCTTGGCTCACGCCGGCTTGGTGACGGCGACCCGTGGTGCGTCCGGCGGCTATCGTCTGGCGCGCGGGGCCAAGGCGATTTCGGTCGCCGAGGTAGTTGCCGCGATCGATGGCGATATCGGTCTTACCCAGTGCTCCGTGCACGTCGATGAATGCGCACGCACGACGTACTGCCCGACCCGCCCGCACTGGGCGGCGATCAATCGCGCGGTGGGACAAGCCCTCGCAGCGGTTTCACTCGATTCAATGATTACCCCGGCCGCCTTTGTTCCTCGAATGCCCATGCGCACCCCTTCGCTCGAAACTGACGAGCCTAGATACTCTGCATGACCGCCTCGACAGATACCGTCCAAACCGTCCGGTCGCTCTCCCAGGAGGGCTACAAATACGGCTTTGTGACCGAAATCGAAGCTGACGAGGCTCCGCCCGGCCTTAGCGAAGACACGATCCGCTTCATCTCGGCCAAAAAAGAAGAGCCGGTTTGGCTGCTCGAATGGCGGCTCTCTGCGTTCCGCGCGTGGCTGAAGATGACGCAGCCGAATTGGGCAAAGCTTCATCTCACGCCGATCGACTATCAAGCTGCCACCTATTACTCCGCGCCGAAGAAGAGCCCGGGGCCGAAATCACTCGACGAGGTCGATCCAGAGCTCCTGCGCACCTACGAAAAGCTGGGGATCCCGCTGCGGGAGCGCGAGGCGCTCGCGGGGGTGGCCGTCGATGCGGTGTTTGACAGCATTTCGGTGGCGACCACGTTCAAGGAAGAGCTAGCCAAGCTCGGCATCATCTTCTGCTCTATGGGTGAGGCGGTGCGCGAGCACCCGGAACTCGTCCGCCGCTACCTTGGGACGGTGGTTCCGCAGAACGATAATTTCTTTGCGGCATTGAATTCGGCGGTGTTCAGCGACGGCTCCTTTGCCTATGTACCGTCTGGCGTTCGTTGCCCAATGGAGCTTAGCACTTATTTCCGGATAAATGCGGCTAAGAGCGGCCAGTTCGAGCGCACTCTCTTGGTCGCGGACGCCAGCAGCTATGTCAGTTACCTCGAAGGCTGTACCGCGCCGCAGCGCGACGAGAACCAGCTCCACGCCGCAGTGGTCGAGTTGATCGCTCACGAAGACGCGCAAATCAAATATTCGACCGTGCAGAACTGGTACCCGGGCGACGCCGAGGGCCGCGGCGGCATTTACAACTTTGTTACCAAGCGTGGCGCGTGTCGCGGGGCACGGGCCAAGATCTCGTGGACCCAAGTCGAGACCGGCTCGGCAATTACCTGGAAATACCCAAGCTGTGTACTGGAGGGTGACCACTCGATCGGCGAATTCTACTCCGTTGCGATTACCAACAATCGCCAACAGGCCGATACCGGGACAAAGATGATCCATATCGGCAAGGACACCCGTTCAACGATCGTCGCGAAGGGAATTTCTGCCGGTCGCGGACAGAACACCTATCGCGGCTTGGTGCGCGTGCAGCCGCGGGCGCAGGACGCTCGCAACCACACGCAATGCGATTCATTGCTGATCGGCGACCGCTGCGGAGCGCACACCGTGCCCTATATCGAGGTGCGCAATCCGTCGGCCCGCGTCGAACACGAAGCGACGACTTCGAAGATCAGCGACGATCAGCTGTTCTACTGTCGCCAACGCGGTTTGAGCGCCGAGGATGCGGTCTCGTTAATTGTCAACGGCTTTTGCAAGGAAGTGCTCAAGGAGCTGCCAATGGAGTTCGCCGTAGAGGCGCAAAAGCTGCTCGCCGTCAGTCTCGAAGGCAGCGTCGGTTGATGGTGACTTTATGACCGCCGCTCTTCGGATGCTTGAGATCAGCAATCTGCATGCGCGGCTCGCAGATGGCCGCGAGATCTTGCGAGGTATCGATCTTTCCGTAAACGCTGGCGAAGTGCATGCGATCATGGGGCCGAACGGCTCCGGCAAGAGCACGCTCGCCGCCGTTCTCGCCGGACGCGAGGGCTGCATGGTCGGCGAGGGGACAGTCACCTATCTCGGCCATGATCTGCTGGCGATGGCGGCAGAGGAGCGCGCCCGCGCGGGCCTGTTTCTGGCCTTCCAGTACCCGGTCGAGATCCCGGGCGTGAACAACGTGTATTTCCTGCGTACCGCGGCCAACGCGCAGCGCCGCCATCGCGGCGAGCCCGAGCTCGATGCCGGCCAGTTTCTCAGGGCAGTGCGCGCGAAGTTGAAATTATTGGATATCGGTGAGGATCTGATGCAGCGCGCGGTCAATGTCGGCTTTTCCGGCGGCGAGAAAAAGCGCAACGAGATCTTTCAAATGGCGATGCTGGAGCCGCGCCTGGCGATCCTCGACGAGACCGACAGCGGTCTCGACATCGACGCGCTCAGAGTGGTGGCCCGCGGCGTCAACGAGCAGCGCGCCCCGGACCGTGCCATCGTCATGATCACCCACTACCAGCGCCTGCTCGGCTATGTCGAGCCCGACCGCGTGCACGTGCTGCAGGATGGCCGCATTGTCGAGTCCGGCGATAAGGAGCTCGCGCTAGAGCTCGAGCGGCGCGGTTACGGTCTCATCGGGGACGCCGCCTGACCGCTGCGGAACATGCCGATGAGCGCTGCCATCGATTTCCCCGTCAAACCGGAGGCGCGGCCCTACCTGGATGCTTTCGGGCGGGATGATCGCGACCGGCATGTCCGGGAGCCCGAGTGGCTTGCCGGGCAACGCTGGCGGAGCCTCGCCCGGTTTGCCGAGCTCGGCTTTCCCAGCCGCCGCAGCGAGGCTTGGCGTTATCTCGATCTGCGCGCGCTCGAAGAAAATCCGATGCTTCCGGCCGGCATGCCGCACCCGATTGCCGGCGTCGCGGCCCGCGCTCAACTCACCGAGGTCGGATTCCCCGACACGGCATATCGCCTGGTCCTCGTCGATGGTCGGTACGCACCGGAACTCTCCGCGGTCGAGCGGCTGCCTTCGGGTGTCTGGCTCGGCGCAACTGGCACGGCGATCGGCGAGCGACCGGATCTGGTGCGGTCCGCGATCGAAGCGCCGCCGCTGGACGCCGCGCGGCCCTTCGCCGCACTCAATGCCGCGTTTTTCGCCGACGGCTTTGTCCTCGATATCGCGCCGGGGGTCGCGGTCGATCGACCGCTCGAGATCGTTCACTTGGCCTCGGGCGAGACCGGCGCTTCATTGCACACGCGAAGCCTCGTCGTGATCGGAGCGGGTAGTCGCGCCTCGATTTTCGAGACCTTCACCGGCCGTGGCCGCTACTGGCGCAACGACGTGGTCGAGCTGCGGCTTGCCGCCAGGGCTGAACTCGCCACGGTCGCGATTGTCGAGGAGGCGGCCGAGGCCTTGCATACCGGCGAGATGCCGGCCGTGCTCGGGCCCGCCGCGCGGCTGGCCAGCTTTGTCCTGGTGCTCGGCGGCCGGACGGTGCGGCACGAGGTGACGGTGGTGAGCGAGGGCGAAGCGACGCGTTGCGCGCTCAACGGCGCCTTTGTGCTGTCGGGCCGCCAGGAGGCGAACATCGTCACCACGATCGACCACGCGGCACCGGGCGGCGAAACGCGCGAGGTCTTCAATGGCGTCGCCGCCGGGCGGGCGCATGGCGCCTTTCAGGGCCGCATCACGGTGCGACCGGGCGCGCAAAAGGTCGATGCACACCAGCTCAACCGCAACCTGGTACTGAGCCCGCGCGCGGCGATCGATACCAAGCCCGAGCTCGAGATCTTGGCCGATGACGTGAAGTGCAGCCACGGCGCCGCAGTCGGCGATCTCGACGAAGCAGCGCTGTTCTATCTGAGGACGCGCGGCATCGGGGGCGAGCAGGCGCGGCGCCTACTGATCGAGGCCTTTGTCCGGGAGGCGGTCGAGCTGGTCGAGTCGCCGCCGCTGCGCGAGCACTTGCTTTCGCGTCTTGCCCGGCGGTTGGCGATGTTGGAGGAATGAGGATGACGACGGCAACCCTGAGGAGCGTCCACCCGGGACCGGGTCGGTTCGATCCGCGGGCGCTGAGGCGCGAGTTTCCAATATTTGCCAACAACCCCGGTCTGGTGTTTCTCGATTCCGGCGCCAGCGCCCAGAAACCGCGCGCGGTCATCGACCGTATCGCCGATTACTACCGCACCGACTACGCCAACGTGCACCGCGGCGTCTATCGTCTGAGCGCCCGCTCGACCCAGTTGTTTGAAGAGGCGCGCGAGAAGGTACAACATTTTCTCAATGCCGCCGACCCGCGCGAGATCGTGTTCGTGCGCAGCACCACCGAAGCGATCAACCTCGTTGCCCAGAGTTGGGGACCGGCGTTCCTTAAGCCCGGCGACGAGGTCTTGATCAGCGTGCTCGAGCATCATTCCAACATCGTGCCCTGGCAGCTGTTGCGCGACCGGATCGGCATCCGGCTGGTCGTGGCGCCGATCGACGCGACCGGTGGGCTGGATTTGGCCGGCTTCGAAGCGCGCCTTTCGCCGCGCACCCGTCTCGTCGCGATGACCCATCTCGCCAACGCCACCGGTGCCGTCGTTCCGGTCGCAACCATTGTGCAGATGGCGCACAAGAGGGACGCCAAGGTGCTGATCGACGGCAGCCAGGCGGCACCGCGGCTGCCGGTCGATGTGCAGGCACTCGGCTGCGATTTCTATGCCTTGACCGGCCATAAGGCCTATGGACCGACCGGGATCGGCGTGCTCTATGGCCGCTACGATCTACTCAGCGCGATGCCGCCCTGGCAAGGCGGCGGCGAGATGATCCTCCATGTCACCTTCGATAAGTCTGAGTACCAGGATCCGCCGCACCGTTTCGAAGCCGGCACCCCGGACATATCGGGGGCGATCGGTCTCGGCGCAGCGATCGACTTTATCGAAGAGCTCGGGCGCGACAACTTCCTTGAGCACGAGGAAGCCCTGACCGGTTACGGCGTCGACCGCCTGTCACGCATTGTCGGTCTCAAACTGCTCGGTGCTGGTCAGCGCCGGCTCGGCATTCTCTCTTTTGACATGGATGGGGTTCATCCGCACGACATCGCCCAAGTGCTCGATCAGCGCCATGTCGCGGTGCGCGCCGGCCATCATTGCGCCCAGCCGCTGATGGAGTGGTTTGGTCTCTCCGGGACGACCCGCGCTTCGCTCGGCGTCTACAATGACGAGCGCGATATCGATGAACTTGCCGCGGCAATCGAAGCCGCGCGGGAGATGTTCGGCCGATGATGGATCTGCGTGAACTCTATCAGGACATCATCCTCGATCACGGCCGTCACCCGCGCAACTTTCGCAAGATCGAGCATCCGACCCATCTCGCGCATGGCCACAACCCATTGTGCGGCGACCGGGTGACGGTCTACCTGTCGCTCGACGGCGACCGCATCGCCGATGTCGCGTTCCAGGGTCGCGGCTGCGCCATCTCGACTGCGGCGGCCTCCCTGATGACCGAGATACTGCAAGGCAAGACGGTTGAGGAGGCCCGCGCCCTCTTTGCCCAATTCCGGGCCCGCGTCACCGGCGCCGAGCCCGCGGCCTTGCCCGAGCCGCTGGCCGAGGAGGCCGAGCGGCTCGAGCCGCTGACCGGGGTGAAGGCATATCCAGCACGGGTCAAATGCGCGACATTGTCCTGGCACGCGCTCGAGGCCGCGCTCAAGAGCGACGGCGCGGGCGCCACCGTGAAGACGGAGTAGTAAGATGGAGCGGGATCCGTTCGATTTCGAACCGCAAGGGTCCGCTGACGAAGTCGAGGTCGAGCGTCCGGAAGGGGGCGAAGACGATCCCGCGCTGATGGCGCCGGTGCTCGAAGCGCTGAAAACCGTTCGGGATCCGGAAATCCCGATGGATCTCGTCGAGCTCGGTCTGATCTACGAACTGATCGTCAAGCAGGGCGGCACAGTTTATGTCGAGATGACATTGACGACGCCCGCCTGCCCGGTCGCCGCAAGCATGCCGGGCGAGGTCGAGGCTGCGATCCGAGCGGTTCCTGGCGTCACCGACGTCCGCGTCAAGCTGGTCTGGACGCCGCCTTGGGGTCCAGAGAAGATGACCGAAGAGGCAAGGCTCGAGCTCGGCATGGTGTGATGCCCCGCCAAGACGGGCGGTCAGAACCGGCTAAAAGCGTGTGCGACGACAGGGCTGTGCGCGTAAATGGAGTTCCTGCACGAAAACCTCAATTTTTGCACGAGAGTAGCATCTAGGGCTCTGGTTTAGAGTCGCCGAGACGGCGGCTTGGGCGACTCAAGGCAGGCTGTCAAGCCACGCGCCATGCGGGAGCGGGACATGAGGTGCAGGTTATGGCGTCGCTGACTGAGCAGCCCCAAGCCTCCATTCCAGGGCTCGAAGCCCTAAGTAATATTCGGTCCACGGCTCCCATTCGCGATTTACGGGAAATTGTTCAGTCAACTTTTGAATATACGACTGGTCCCCAACATATACAGCGAATTCCAGAATCGATTTTTGATCAGATGATGAAAACCCGTTGAGTAGCCGTCGCCGTCTCTCCCGATTGATTGCCATATCGGCATCCGACGCGATGCTAAAAATCTGAAACATCTGAACGCGCAAAAACACCGAAGCGAGTGTTTTGGGAAGTACCTTGTGCTCATCCTGCCATGCCATGTACACCCCTCGGGGTTCCAAGTGCGCCTGAACCAGACGAAAAAAATCATACGAATAAAGATTGTTGCTGTAGGACATGAACGACCACAATGCGTCAGTGGTGATAAGGTCAAACTGCCTCGTCGTGTTAAACAAATATCGTCTCGCGTCGTCTATGATCAAATGTACTCTCGGGTCATTCAACATAGTTACAAATAATGGTATCTTGCGGAGATTGCGAATTAAGGTTCGATTTATTTCTACTAAAACGATCTCCTTCACTTCATCACTCTTGAGGAGCGTTTCGACTATCGATCCCGTACCATAGCCGATCACCAGGGCACTTTCGAGATTAGGCGTGCGGCTCATCGCTTCAATCGCCTCACAATAAAAGTTATAGCCCGGTCTGCCACCATGAGCGGCACCATTTATAAAGTTCCGTACCCGTTCATTGCGGTGGTAGGTCATGACAGTGCCGTCTACACCTTCTTCGAAAACGAAGTCGAGGTTCTTTCCGGCTGAGCTATGCATGATTTCATACAATTCTCCCTTCCGTGGAAAGGTCGTCCCGACCCCTATAAGTAGCACGATAGTAGTGGCTGCTCGAAGAGGTATAGATAACGTCCTATCGCCGAACTGTCGCACCCCCATTCCGAATGCAATGCCGATCATGATAAATAGGGTTACTGTTAATTCGGTGCCTAAAAATGGAAGGAGAACAAATCCGGTTAATATTCCACCCAAGGTGTTCCCAACAATAGTTAAGAAGTACACGATTCCTACAGTCTTGCCTTGGCGATCCTTCTCCACCAAAGCGACGGCGGCTACTGTGGGAAAGCTCGCGCCCATCAATACTGTCGGGGCTAGAACGAAGGCTAGAGGCCAAAGAAATACGTCAAACGAGCGAAAAACACCCTTAAGGATATCCTTGACCCCCCCATCATTAATGTACCACCCGGGGTGGGGGTATTCAAATGTTCCGAACGATAGCTCGGTTAATGTCTGGAACCAGGACGAGTGCTTCGTAAGGTAGAAATACGAGATTAGCGATAGGAAGACAACAACGCCAATTAAAAACTGCAGTACGCAAAACAACTTATAGAGGTTGATATTTTCATATCGATCTAAAACTTTTTTCATGCCATAACTGCCAATCGCAATACCAGTCAAGTAGACTGCTAAAATCGAAGAAAAAGCATAAGGCGAGTTTTTGACAAGAACGCCAATTACGCGAAACCAGGTGATCTCATATCCAATAGCGAGGAAGCCGGTTACAAATACCAGTGGATAAACAGTTTGGCCGATGGCATACTGATCAGATCTTCTGGGCGGTGTTTGGACGCGTACGGGCGGATTGGTCTCTAGAGACGGCGGAATAAATCCAGGGCCTCGTCCGGATCCGTCCGAAAGGACTTCGGTCAGCCCGAAGATCTTCGCTGAGTGGCTCCCGCGTGTCCACAGTGTCATCCCTACATAGATGGTGATAGCGATGATGAAATTGATTGAGGCCGCGAAATAGACAGCAGTCAGCAATCCAAAAAATGAAATAATGATATAGCTCGCAACTAACGCCCCAGCAGCGGCACCTATGGTATTTATGAAATACAGGGAGCTGACTGCCTCAAAGAAGTTTGCGACAATCCGGCTAAAAACTTTTGTTAGCAAAGGTAATGTCACTCCCATGAGCACGGTAGGTATGAATAGAAATATGGACATATAGACAAACGAAAGCGTTAAAGGACTTCCAGCAGTATATTTGCCCAGAAACATTAAAAAAGATGGGCTAATCAGACCAAATACACCTATGCAAAGTTCGATTAAGCAATATAATAGAGCCTTGTGCCTAAGTCGTTCCGATAGATAACCGCCAACCAAAGCCCCGAATCCAAGCCCTGCAATATATACGCTGACGATTAGTGAGATAGAAACGGGGCCAACGCCGTAGTAAGTCGCTAGAAGGCGTTGCCAAACCACTTGATAAATTAGCGCAGACAGACCGGAAAACAGGAATACAGATGAAAGTAATCGTTTCATCGACATCTATTTGATTTCCCCGATTGTACAGAGAGGGTAATTGGCCGACAGGAGCCGCCTTGGCGGGCGTGGTTAGGCGACTTTCCGGATTGGGTTTGGCTGTGGTGTATTCTCCTTTCTGATGCCGTCGATGAAGGCGGTGATTGGGGTGCGGCCGTTCATGCCGCGGCCCTGATGGGGTCGGTTGGTATTGTACTCGACGAGGTAGTGATCGAGGACGGCCTGCATCTCGTCGAGGGTCTCAAACCAGGTGCGGCGGCCCTCGACGCGGAAATGCTCGTCGAGAAGCGTGCGGTGCCAGCGCTCGACACTGCCGCTGGATTGTGGCCGGTTGACCCGGGTTCGCTTGCGCTCGATCTCTTCGAGCTGCAAGAACAGCTCGTAGGGATGGCGGTCCTCGCGGCCGCAGAACTCGCGGCCGTTGTCGGACAGCACGGTGTCGATCTTGGTTCGGTGCGCCTCAAAGGTCGGCAGCACATCATTGTTGATCAGCTGGACGGCGGTGACTGGTAGTTTGTTGGGGTAGAGCCGGGCCCAAGCATGCCGGCTGTGGCAGTCGATGGCGGTGTGCAAATAGACCTTGCTGAGGCCCTTCAAGACGCCGACGAAGAAGGTGTCGACGGCAACCAGCGCGCCGGTGTGCGGCGCCTCGATATGACGCTCGCGGTATTCCGGGCTGAACCGCTCGAGCAGCGTGATCTGTTCCTCCGAGAAGGGTGAGCTGGCGCTCGGCCGTGGCCTTCTCCAGCCGCAACAGCCGATCGTGCTTGGTCAATAAACTGTGGCGCTGCCAGACCCCGCGCACGCCGCCGGCGGAGACCTGGATGCCGCGCAGCATCAGCTCCTGGGCAACCCGCATCGGGCCGTGGCAGGGGTGGGCGAGGGCATGATCGAGGATCGCCGCCTCGATCTCTGCCGGCACCCGGTTGGGGTGCGGCCCCTTGACGCCGGGCAGACGGTCGAGCAGCCCATCGGCCCCGTAGGTCTGAAAGTTGCGCCGGATCTCATAGAATGGCTGCCGACGGTAGCCCATCACCCGGCACGCCTTGCTGACGTTGCCGAGATCGCTGGCAAGCTCCAACCGGCTCAGCTTGCGCCGTGCTACCTTCTTGTCTGTGGTCATGTCGTTCTCCGTTCGAGGCTTGAATGTTGTTCGCAACACCATCCTAACCTCGCCCGAAGGCGGCATGGCCACGCCGTTCGGGTCGCACCGACTCTTGCGGTCCGCGAACCGAGCGCGTGGCCCCTGCTGTCAGGTGATTACCGTCTCAGGACACCCCGATCGTAACTCCGACCCGAACGGCAATGCCAGTTAGAACCGCATCGCACCCGCATTATCGGCGAAGTCAATTCTCCGACTAAGGGCAGATCGGTTTGCCTCCTTTCATCGCGGATCACAGCTGAAACCCCCATGTCCCGTCCTATTTCCTGCGCGAAAGAGCGCGGCAGAAGGCTACACTGAATCGAGCCCTCCTAATACCCTGATGCCCTAATACCTAATAGATAGACGATACCCAGACTGACACACAAGCGAGGTATGGCGCTTCTAGACTTCTAGAAAGCGGCAGAAGTCCCGGCGTTTTTCTTATGTTTGTCTGAACAAGGCCATGGACCGGTTCGCCATCGGGACCGAGTTCGTGACGGCTGCAATGGAAACTGCCGAGTAGACTGAGAAATGATCCGGGGACAGGCAAGGGGCCGGGCACATCGCTCGGCTCCTTTCGCATGCTCGGGATTATCTGCCTCGATGACATCTGACGGAAAAATCATGTCGGCTGACCGAGAACCATGCTTTTCCGCGCACAGCCGCGACGACGGGAGACCTATCTCGGCGGTGTCGGCATTTGCCCACTGGCGCCGGCTTGGTAACCCGCACTATAGGAGGCGGCCTGGTCCTGTTTCACCTTGTTGAAGATCAGTCCTCCCGCGAGGCCCGCAGCGGCACCAATGCCGGCGCCAAGGCCGGCATTGCCGGCGATCGCTCCAATGATGGCGCCGCCGCCCGCACCGATCGCGGTGCCGGACAGCGCCCGCTGCTGAGTTGTGGTCATGTCCGAACAACCGGCCAGCGGCACCACCGCCAACGCCGCCGCGAGAATGAGCTTCTTCATCGCGCCCTCCGGTTACTGGAGGC
>Ga0310916_10002173_pt1 | contig 11915 bp, 9 predicted proteins | sample GREbulkMGLF176_FD_203444 | JGI IMG/M metagenome (GOLD analysis project Ga0310916, IMG submission 203444) | Lab enrichment of tropical soil microbial communities from Luquillo Experimental Forest, Puerto Rico - GRE.bulkMG.LF176 | ecosystem: Environmental > Terrestrial > Soil > Tropical forest >...
CGTCTGCTGCTTCCCGGCCCTCTCGAATGCGAAATCGGGGACCTCTAACGCAGCAGCCGTCGTGACCTCCGGCCCGATCCCGCGGGCCAGCACGGCCGCGGCGCGGGCGCGGATGAAGTTGATCACGTCCCACCGCGCGTTCACGCTCATCACATCGGCGAACCCAGGCATCACCCCATTGTCAGTGCCCTCGCTTACCCACCAGAACAAGTCGCCCTCGGTATGCGCGAACAAATGTGGTGCTGTCAGGTCGGCAGGGCGAACCGGTAGGCCAGCGGCAACGGGGCCCTCGCCACGCCCGGTTGTCCCGTGGCACAGGGCGCAGTTCTTGGCGTAGAGGGCAGCGCCCCGCACAACGGACGGCGCGGCGTAGGGCTCGCCGGGCGCATAGAAGCTGGTGGGGTAGGCTGGCTCGATGGCGGCGCGCAGCGGCACCCAGCCAAGTACAACACAAACGATGAGGCCGGAGCCGAATGCTGTCATCCGCCGGTAGTGCCCGGCGGCCGCGGCGGTCACAGCCGCGATAGCGCAGCCGCTCGCAAAAACCCCAAGGATCGCCAAAAACACGACCGATTGTAGGGTCAATACCTCGAGATCCACGCGGAATGGCAGCGGCCATCCGGGCTCCGTGTGCAATCCCGGCGGCAAAGTGCCAAGGGCTCCCACGATGGCGAGAACGCAAAAACCGAGGCTTGCCTCGATCAGGGAATTCCGCCGCAACTGGAACACCGTGCGCCTGACGACATTGCGGGTGCCGCCGTCGGCTGAGGCGAGCCGCGGTGTGAGCCGCAGCAGATTGACCGCAGCGACGATCAACATGGCGATGAACAGCCCGATCTTGGCGAGGAGCAGGCGGCCATATTCGGTCCCCACTAACGCCGGGACGGTGCCGGTGAGGAACCAGGTGTTGACTAGGCCGCCGGCGAGCAGAACCGTCACGCTCGCCATCGCTAATATCGAATAGCGCCGGGTCGCCGTCCCCACAACGGCCGCCCAATTCGTGTCACCGGTCTGCCGCGCCTCTGTCAGCAGCAGCGCCAGCGGCAGCAGCGTGCCCAGCCAAAAACCGGCGCCGAGGAGATGGAGAATATCTGCTAGGAGGTGCAGATCTCCAGGCGGGCCGGGCGTTGCCCCACCATGGCCGGCCCAGGTGAGGCTCACTAACATTAATGCGGCGAGGAGGAGTGCTACCCAGCCGATGGCTCCGACAGCCCGGCGCCGCCCTTGCCGCGCGAGCAGACAGCAACCGAGAAGCCCGGCTAAGGTGAGGCGCAGCAGCCAATCCTCGCCGAACCGCGTGCGGGTTAGCACCACCGGCAGGACGTCTCGGCAGAGAGAGATGCCGACGGGCTTGCCACTCATATTCGCCGCCACCGCAACCAGCCAGGCGGTACCCGAGCCGATCGCCAACGCCAAACTGGCCCAAGCCAGCCACCCGAGGCGCCGTCGAAGTCCCGCCTCGCTCGCGGCCGCTACTCCGGACAGTCGTAAGGCTGGACTGGCTACAAGGCAGTCGAAGGCGAACACTCCGGTCAGCGCTATAGCCGCGGCGAAATGGAGGGTGCGTGCAGCGATCAGAACACCTTCCATCGCCTGCTCCGAGTTTCGCGGTTTGGGCTCATCCAGTTCCGACCTCGAAGGTAAAGGTGCCTTCGGTTGGGTGGGTATCGACCGAGACGACATGCCAGCTGACTGTGTACGTCCCCGGCGGCAGTGGCTTCAGCCCGATTTGGAGCTCGGCGGGACTGCCTTGAGCCGCATGCGCGTTACCTAGGTCGACCCGCTGTCCGGCATCATTCGTCACCGTCACGTCGCTGAATGCCGGTTCGAGGTCCTGCGTAAACCATAGGGTAACCACAGCTGGCGACGCTGGCACGGAGCTGCCGACAGCCGGGATCGCATGGTCGAGGAAGGCGTGGGCGCGTGCAAATGGCGCGGCCACGATTGGCACCGCGCCGGCAACGAACGCCACGAAGATTCTGAGCATCACCACCACTCCGAAATCGGTTTGCCGATGCTGTGCGGGAACAGATCATCGAGGTAGATATGGAACTGGAAGACGCCGCCGTAGCCGTGCCCAGTGAGGCGCGTTGCCGGCAAGATTGCCTCCGCGCCGATCTGGAAATACTGCCCGGCCCAGATGACCCCGGGCTGGATCGTACCGGTTGTCTGACCCCCGAAACCGCGATTGAGTGAGGTCGAAAAGGCGACCTCGACCAGCGGGATCAGTCGATTGAAGGGCTCGCGAAGCCCGATATCCTTCACACAGCATTGGAGGTAGGGCAGGCTGTATTCGAACGCGAAGCCGTAAGTGAAATTATTGGGGTTCGGCACGCCGGCGCTCTCGACCTTGGTCGGAAAGTCAAAGCCGAGATTGCCAGTGACCGCAAACGGCCGCAGATAAGGGAGTGACCGCGGCAGGTCACCCAATCCTTTGCCGAAATCGAAGGTGGGAGACAACGTCGTAAAATCGGGCGCGCCCAGCGCCTGAACCCGGCCAGTGTGCGCCCAAGTCACGTTGAGCCCCACGAGACCGAGCGCTTCGTGCGGTCCGTTGACGAAGAGCTGGTATTGCGCTCCGGTCTGGAGGGCACCGAGCCCGGTGACGGCCGGCAGGCCCACCGGTTTCAGACGTTGCCATTGATCCCTAACCGTCACATCGGTATCGGGCGTGATGCGTTTTGCCAGATCGATTTGGATGTCGGTCTCTCGCGCGCCATCGGTTCCGGGCGGGTTGACGCTGACCTGCGGCAGCGACATTTCGTCGGCGACAAAGGGGTCGTCGGTGAGGATCGTCGCCGGGAAAAAGCGCTGGCCGGCCCAGCCGTGCGCCAACGCTGCGGAATTTGCGGAAAGGAGGATGACCGCCGCAGGGCCGGTGGCCCTCCATAGGGTACTGTCCATATCGAATTTCCCATATACGGTAAGAGCAGACGATCGGCCGATGGCGAGCCCGGCGCGGGCTCGTCATCGTGTCATCGATCAAGTGAAGGCAGGCTAAGCTCTTACCGGCGGGGCCCGAGCGCCAACAGAGCCGGTCGGCCGGCACGGGAAGACCTGCTTTGGCCGCGCGAAGGCGATAACCGATTGAGCGAATGCTATCGGCTCCGAGGTTGCGGCGGGGACGGGGACCAGACCGGTGCTACCGTGCCAGAAACAGCACGCCGCATGGATGTGATGGTCGGTGCTCGGGGTTTGGTTGGCTGGTGCTTCGGTGGTGCCATTGTGTGCACTCAGGCACAACGCGTGCTCAAGGTCGGGCGCGCCGTTCCCAGAACGGGGGAGTGGCTGGGTTTGGGAGTTCGATAAAGCAATCTGCAGCAGCAGAGCGACCGCTGCGAAAAACCGGCCGACGCGGTCGGCCGCTCGCCCGGAAGAGCGGTACCGCTGCGGTGTCCGCCGTCGAGACGACAGCGTTGCTGTCGGGTGGGCCCGCATCGGGTCGGAGCTGATCAGCCTCCCAAGAGGGCCGCAACGTTGCTCGATCGCGAGCCCTTTAGCCACCGCCTTCTGGGCAAAGGCGAAGTGCAACCGGCTGTACAATGCGATGCAGCGGGGGAGATATCCAGTTCCGAAGAATTTGTGGTTAATTTTAGGGATCTTGATTGCAACTTAGACGAGGCCGCCGCATTATCGCCCCGCATCGTATGTCCCGATTGCAAACTCAGACGATGCCCATTGCCCTGTCATCGCAGCCAGCTGTCAGGGCAGAAGCCCCGGCCGTCTCGGCCGGGGCTTCGTTTTAGAGCGGGTGCGTTCGTGCCAGCGGCTCGCCGCCACAACCTGCCGCTTTCGAGGAGCTGCCACGCCGCTAGTACAGGCAAGCCGATTATAAGGTCGCGCCCCCGCTTCAATAGCGAAAGAGCCAGCGCCATCTCGGGGGTCAGCCCAAAGCCTGCACCGATGAGAATGTAGGCCCCCTCCTGCACGCCGACCGCGTTTGGGACAGTGAAGGCGGCGCTTCGGGCGGCATAGAGAAAGCTCTCGATCACCAGCACCGTCGAGAAGCCGAGCGGCGCATCGGCGAGCCATAGGGCGGCCCACGCTTCGAGTGTGCTGGCGATCCAGCATGCAAGGTGAAGAATAAAGCTGCACCAAACCCTCGCTCGCCAGCCATAAATCTTGCGCAGAGCAGTATGCAGCGCGGCCGCCCCCGCTGCCGTCTTGCCGGCCCAGCCTCGGCTCACCATTTCGGCAAATCGGCCGAGTAGGTCGAACCCATGGCGCTGGACACCGAGAAATGCCAGCGCCAACGAGCCCGAAACGGCCAATCCTATGGCGACCGGGGTCAAGACCGCCGCCTCGGGGCTGAGATAAGAAAGCCAAGAAACAGAGAGCGCGGTATAAGCGATTTGCGCGAACAGCTCGAGAGTGACGTCGACAATCGTGCTCGCTGTCGCGTCCGTTCCGGAAACTCCCGCAAAGGTGACGGCGCGCGCTCCCAACACATAACCACCGACTTGTGAAAGCGGCAGTACTTCGGATCCCGAATCGCGAACGAGGCGTCCCCAAATCGCGACCCACGTTCTGGTACCGGGCAACAGTGCTGCCCAGGCGATGCCCATGACCGCGATCAGCGCGAGATGGATCATGCAAACAGTAGTAAAGCCGGTCCAGCCGAACGCGATCAGCGAGCGGGTGACGGCGCTCACCCCGAAATGAGCAATCAACACCGCTATGAGCGTCAGTCCGGCGAGCCCGGCGAGTACGGAAAAAAGTTTCACACACGTCCTTCCCGCATCCCGCGAATTCCGGTGCCTAGACGCAACCCTGCGAGCGCGACGCCGGCTAGTGTAGGCAGAAAACGCGGCTGCAGCAGGTCAGGGCCGAACTCCCCCATGCGCCTCTCGTGTTCGGCGTAACATTCCTGGACGAAGCTACGAGGGCTAAAGGCATCGAGAAAAACGCTCGCTTGGGTGGCGGAGAAGTCCTTTCCGTCATTTGCCCGTCGGCCCCGCCGGATCGTGCCCAGAAGCCGGCCGATGGCTCGGCAATAATACCCCGCCGCGGTGAGCCCGCGGAGCCAGCGCGCACCACGTCCCCGGGCTGCCTCCTGCCAGGCCACCCAGTTGATGAAAAAGACGATATGACGTGTTTCCTCACGCATCAGCACGTCGAAGATCTCGAACAGAGGCTCCGGCAGGAAACCGGACCGGCGCGCGATCTTGAACACGCCAAATCCAAGAAAAGAGTCGAGGCACTCGCCGTAACCGAAATCGGCAAAAGCGCGGCGCAGATCCGAACTCATTGGCTCGTCGAGCGGGCGTTCTTCTGCAGCGATTCCATAGCGGCGAATCATCACCCGCAGCAGTTCGGCATGGCGGGCCTCTTCGAACCCCTGGAGCGTGACGGCTTCGCGAACCAGAGGATCGGCTATCGTTCGGGCATAGGCGGCGACGATCGCGCCTGCGCGTCGCTCGGTGTAGAGCACCTCCTCCCAGAACGGGATACCGCGCAACCGGCCGAGCGCTGCTTCGTCGAGATCCGGCCATGCAAGGGTCATGGGGTCAAATCGGCAATGGGTCGCCATGAAGTGCCGGCAGAAGCGCTCCTTATGTTGCTCCGATCCGATCTTCATGCTGTCGTAGCCGCTTTCGGCCGCTGCATAAAGCGGCGGGAAAGGCGCATCAGGCGCGGCACGACATTGGGCCGCAGCAAGCGGGGGTCGTAACCGGACAGCCGCCTCTCGTTCTCTTCCAGGCAGACATCGATCAGGTCTCTGACAGAGAGATCGACGGCGCCAACGGCCTTGCCGCCGGTCAGTGTGAAGTTGTTGTCCTGGGGCACTGCTGACGCTGCAGACGAGCTGTCACCGGCGCTCCCGGTCCCCCGTGCGAGACCGATCCGCTCCCAGACCAGGAAAACCCAGACCGCCAGTATCTTGGCAAAGAAAAGCGGGCGCCTCCATACCGCGAGGTTGCGCTTGTGCCAAGCCACCCAATTGACAAAAAAAAGTATATGACGCCCTTCCTCTTGCATCACCGGTTCGAAGGTCTCGACGAGGGCGGGCGGAAAAAATCCCGAATGCTTTGCCAGCGCAAAGAGGCCGAAGGCGAAGAAGCTGTCGATGCACTCGCTGAACCCGGTCACCATGAAGGCCCATTCCGAATCCCGAGGGCGTCGGTACTCGGCTTCCGGCGCCAGACGGATGCCGTAGGCCGCGACCAGGTTGGAAAGAACCTCCTTGTGGCGGCCCTCCTCGAAGCCATCGAGCTCGACCGCGCGCCGCAGCAACGGATCATCGATCGTTTCGGCATAGCTCAACACGCGCAAGCGCGCCTTGCCTTCGGTCTGCACGGCGATGTCCCAGATTGGGAGGCTAACCAGCCGGTCGCGCGCGTCGGGATCGAGCACCGGCCACTCGATGATCGCAGGTTTGTAGGGGTTGTGCGTGTCGAGCAGCATACGGCAAAACGCCGCCTTGTGCGCCTCGCTGCCTGGAGCGATAGGCCCGGATCCGGGCGCCGACCATATCCGGGCTGCGCGGTCGGCGGCACTCACCGCCGCGTCATCCAACATCGCAATCACCTCCCTGTACCGACCCCCCGACATGGCGTAGATTGCGCCACCGCACAAGCCGGTTGCGTCAACGAGGCTTAGGGCGTTTGGTTGCATGACGCCGTTGACCGCCCCAATCGGCTTTACTATATAGCCTCCTTTGTTCGATAGAGATCGCGTAATCGGAGTGAGCGCCCGTGAAGCGCACTTACCAGCCCAGCAGACTCGTTCGCAAGCGTCGCCACGGGTTCCGGGCGCGGATGGCAACGGTGGCCGGCCGCAGGGTTCTGGCATCACGCCGTGCGAAAGGGCGTAAGCGCCTATCAGCCTGAAACCGCTGTGAGCTCGGCGCCAGCCGCCGTGGCCGCCAAGCTCGACAGGCTGAAAGTCCGGGCCGATTTTGTCCGCGTGGCAGCCTCCCGTCACAGGGCCGCCCGACCGGGCCTCGTCCTGCAGGCGGCGCTATGCCCAGGGGAATATAATAGCGTTTCGAGCATCAGGGTCGGGTTTACCGCGAGCCGAAAAATCGGTAACGCCGTCGCGCGCAATCGCGCAAAGCGCCGGTTGCGAGAAGCGGCTGCCAGAGTCTTGCCCGATCGCGGGAGACCAGGAACGGACTACGTCCTGATCGCCAGGGAGGGTACAGCCAAGCGGCCCTTTCCAGCGCTCGTTGACGATCTCGCAACAGCTCTCCGCCGGATCGACCACGGCGGAACCCGTCCGCGTTCTAATTCTACTGTTGAGAATGATTGCGTGCGAGCGTTCGGACCTCAGCGCCGCATAAAGCGCCGAGCAAAACGCATGACGCGCGGCATTACGCTGGGCCGCAAAAGACGCGGGTCATAGCCGGAAAAACGTCGCTCGTGTTCGCTTAGGCAGATGTCGATCACTGCCGCGGCGGAGACGTCTTTGTTGCCGCCGATAGCTCTACTGCCGGTAAAGACAAAATTGTTGTCCTGGGGCTCTGACCCGGCTCTCGGGCAATCGATGCCGCGAGCAATGCCGATCCTTTCCCAAATTAGAAAGGCCCAAACCGATAAAATTTTGGCGTCAAAGAGCGGACGCCGCCACGGCGGCAGATTACGCCGGTGCCACGCCACCCAATTCACAAAGAAGAGAATATGCCGGCCTTCCTCCTGGACGACGGGTTCGAAAGTATCGACGAGTTCGGGCGGAAAAAATCCCGACTGTTTGGCGAGAGCGAAGAGGCCGAACGCAAAGAAGGTGTCGACGCATTCACAGAAGCCGGCAAGCAGGAATGCCCACTCTGGATGTCGTGGAGGCAGGTATTCGGGCTCCGGCGACAGATGGATGCCATAAGCCTGTACCAAATTTGACAGAACCTGCTTATGCCGTGTCTCCTCAAACCCGTCGATCTGGATCGCTTCTCGAAGCAGTGGGTCGGTTATAGTTTCGGCATAGCGCAGCACCCGAAGGGTCGCATTGCCCTCGGTCTGCATCGCGATATCCCAAATCGGCAGACTGACGAGACGGTCGCGCGCCTCGGGCTCAAGGATTGGCCAATCGACAACCGACGGTCTGTAGGGGTTGTGGGTGTCGAGAAGCATCCGGCAGAAAGCCCGCTTGTGCTCCTCGCTCCCGAGAGCGATCGGCCCGGCCTCGTCGGCGTTCCAACTCCGAGCAGCGCGGTCAGCGACACGAACCTTGGCAGGATCCAGCGTTAACGGCGCTTCTGTGCGGTCAATCGCCTCCGACATGCTGCCCTTCACCCGGTGAACGCGATGCGAGAAAATTCCGAATATTCTAAGCATCCATCTGAGCCGCTGTGACCAGCCGAGCGGCGCAGCTGTACTAAATAGTGGAAGAACTCCTATCGCAAGCGCCACTTCGGGTTCCGGGTGCTTCGGCAGGGGCTTGCTTCCTTTTGGGGAAGCACGTGCGTGCAGAGCACCGGCTTCCCGGGGTGTGATCAGCCCGATTTCCTAGGGTGCCGGGGTTGTAACGCCGGACATTCGCCCCGATTTTCTTGCTGTCGCCGCCCGGCCAGCGGTTTGCCGACTGTGTCGCGGCTGGTTGGTTCTGGGCTGCGGAATGCCGATATAGGTTGGGTTCACCCCGATCCCAATTGTTGGTAAAAGCCGACACGCAATCGCTAAAACCTGCGGCTTGGCGTGCCCCTTATGCCGCATCAGTCACCCGCCAAGTGAGGCATAGCAAGGGCGACGCCGCTCCGGAGCTGTCGCGACAGCGCAGAGTTGGCCGGTCGTCCGCAGGGAGTAGTAGATGAAACGGCAAGATCGTGCGGGGGTGCTGAGTTTGGCGCTGCAGGTCGCGGTTCGCCTCTATCAGCTGCTCGTATCTCCGGTGTTGCCGCCCTCCTGTCGTTTTCTGCCGAGTTGCTCGGGATACGCCGCAGAAGCGATCCAACGGCATGGCGCCCTTCGAGGTGTTGGTCTCGCGCTGTATCGCTTGGCGCGCTGCCACCCTTGGGGCGGCAGCGGCTATGATCCCGTTCCGCAGCCCGGCGTCGTTGAACGCCGACCCGGCTAGGTCCGCTCCGACCGATCCTTCTGACTGACCACCACGAGATGGAACAACGCAACCTTCTGATCGCGATCGTGCTCTCGGTCGGGATCCTGATCGCCTTTCAGTTCGCGTTCGAGCGTATACGCCCGCCGCAGCCTCAGGCTCCAACCGGAGGAACGCCGGTGACCGCGCCGGCGACCCCCGGTCCGGCGACGAACTCGGCGCCTCCTGCTCCCGCAGCATCTGGTAACGTCCCGGGCGCGGCAGCTCCGGGGGCCGTACCCGCGCACGCCGTCGAGACGCGCGAGACGGCCCTTGCCGAGCAGCCGCGTGTCAAGATGGTGACGCCGCGCCTGCACGGCTCTGTCGACCTGCTGGGAGCGAGGCTCGACGACCTGACCTTGGCCACTTACCACGAGACCGTGGATCCCAAGAGCCCCGAAGTTGTGCTGCTGTCGCCACCCGGGACGCAAGACCCCTATCTCGCCGAATTCGGCTGGGTTGCCGGCAGCCCGGACGTCAAAGTACCCGGACGGCAGACCCGGTGGACGGAAACTGATGGCCCCCTGACCCCCGACCATCCTGTGACTTTGACTTGGGACAATGGCCAAGGGTTGGTCTTCACCCGGACGATCAGCGTCGACAAAGATTACATGTTCACTTTGCATGATGGGGTGCGCAATAACGGCACCATTCCGGTAAAGCTGCTCCCCTATGGGCTGATTAGCCGAACCGGCACGCCTCACGTAGCCGGTTATTACATCCTGCACGAAGGTCTAATCGGGTATCTCGGCGGCTCGCTGCAGGAGGTTAAATATTCCTCGCTGACCCCGGGAACGCCGATCGACTACACGTCTCATGGCGGCTGGCTCGGCTTTACCGACAAATATTGGCTGACGTCGCTGGTCCCTCCGCAAGACGAGGCCATAAGGGCTCGCTTCACCCATACCGTCGATGACGGTGTAGACCGCTACCAGGCCGATTACCTCGGCCCGGAAGTCACGGTCGCTCCCGACGCCACCGCATCGTCGTCTGCCCGTTTTTTTGCTGGCGCGAAGGAGGTCAACCTCCTCGATGCCTACAAGGATTCGGGAATCCCACTTTTCGACCGCGCCATCGATTTCGGCTGGTTCTATTTTTTGACCAAGCCGATCTTCCTCATTCTTCAGTTCTTTTATGAGATCTTGGGAAATTTTGGGTTGGCCATCCTGCTGCTGACATTGTGCGTGAAGCTGATCTTCTTCCCTCTCGCGAACAAATCCTACAACGCGATGAGCAAGATGAAGCTGCTGCAGCCGGAGATCCAGAAGCTGCGCGAACGCTTTCCCGACGACAAGGCTCGTCAGCAGCAGGAGATGATGGCGCTCTACAAGCGTGTCGGGGCAAACCCGCTGGCGGGCTGTCTGCCGATCGTCATCCAGATCCCGGTTTTCTTTGCTCTTTACAAGGTGCTGTTCGTCACGATCGAGATGCGCCATGCGCCGTTCTTCGGCTGGATCCATGATCTTTCGGCACCGGACCCGACCTCCTTCGCTAACCTGTTTGGCCTGTTACCGTTCGCCCCACCGGCCATCCTGATGATCGGCGCCTGGCCCTTGATCATGGGCTTGACGATGTTCCTGCAGCAGAAATTGAACCCGCAGCCGGTCGATCCGGTGCAGGCGCGAATGTTCATGCTGCTCCCGATCGTCTTTACCTACATGCTCGCCGCTTTTCCCGCTGGGCTAGTGATCTACTGGGCTTGGAACAACCTGCTCAGCATCGCGCAGCAATGGGCGATCATGCACCGCCGGGGCGCCGCGTAAACGCTGATGGGGGTGAGAACAGACAATACCGGGCGAATTTCGTCCGGAATCTTTCCGCAGCGTACGGTAGATCCTGACCTAATCGAAGCGGGGCGGCGTCTTTTTGCCCGCGAAGCCCGTTTCATTGCCGGCGCTTCCGAACCTTTGGCGCTTCCGCCGGAAGGCTTACCCGAGATCGCCTTTGCCGGTCGTTCCAACGTCGGGAAGTCCAGCCTTGTCAACGCGCTGACCGGCCGCCGCATGCTGGCGCGGACTTCGATTACGCCCGGGCGGACCCGACAGATCAACTTTTTCGATCTCGGCGGACGGTTGATCCTCGTCGACCTTCCCGGCTATGGCTATGCCGATGCACCGAAGGCTGCGATCAAGAGCTGGACTGACTTGGTGCGGCGCTATCTGCGAACCCGCGCCGCGTTGCGGCGAGTTTGCCTGTTGATCGATTCGCGACACGGTATCAAGGAAGTCGACCGTCCCTTGATGTGTATGCTCGATGATTCGGGCGTCTCTTATCAAGTTGTCCTCACCAAGACGGACAAAGCGTCCGCCGAGGAACTCGGAAGGGTTCTCGAAGAAATCACCGCCGAACTCGCAATTCATGTGGCGGCGCACCCGGAGATCCATCTGACAAGCGCGGTCGATCGCCGCGGCATTACCGAATTGCACGAGACACTCGGCGAGTTCGCCGTCCGCGTCGAAAAATTCCGATAAGGAAAGCGCATTGATGAGCCCAGCCTCGAACTCCCCTTCGCTCACTCCGATCCCCAACCCGGATCCGGTGGTCAAGGCCGCGGTGTTGGCCGAGGCGCTACCCTATATGCGCCGGTATGCCGGCCATACTCTGGTCGTGAAGTATGGTGGTCACGCGATGGGGGGCGCCGCGTTTGGCGATTTGTTCGCCCGCGACGTGGTGCTCTTAAAGCAAGTCGGCATCGACCCGATCGTTGTTCATGGCGGCGGGCCGCAGATTGCCCATCTGCTGCAGCGGCTCGGCATCAAGACCAGTATCGTCGATGGCTTACGGGTCACCGACCGCGAGACGATGGAAGTGGTCGAGATGGTTCTCGCCGGGACGATCAACAAGCAGCTCGTCTCGGCGATCAACGCCGAGGGCGGCTGCGCCGTCGG
>Ga0310916_10002175_pt1 | contig 11914 bp, 9 predicted proteins | sample GREbulkMGLF176_FD_203444 | JGI IMG/M metagenome (GOLD analysis project Ga0310916, IMG submission 203444) | Lab enrichment of tropical soil microbial communities from Luquillo Experimental Forest, Puerto Rico - GRE.bulkMG.LF176 | ecosystem: Environmental > Terrestrial > Soil > Tropical forest >...
CCGTTTGCGCGCGGGCTCGGCGCGGATGCGCAAGCCTTCGGCTGCCCCCTGTTGGGCGGTGACACCGACCGCACGGGCGGGCCGATCACGATTTCAATTGCGGCGATCGGCGCGGTGCCGAAGGGCCGGATGCTGCGTCGCGCCGGCGCCAAAGCGAGCGACCGCGTGGTGGTCACCGGCACGATCGGCGACGCCGCGCTCGGCTTGCTGCTGCGACGCGATGTTTCCGCCGCCGAGCGCTGGAGACTTGCTCCCGAGGCGCGCAACAGCCTCGAGGCCCGTTATCTCCTGCCGCAGCCGCGCACCGCTATCGCCGAAATTCTCCGCGCGCACGCTTCTGCGGCGATGGACGTTTCCGACGGCCTCGCGGGCGATCTCGCCAAGCTCTGCCGCGCCTCCGGTGTCGCAGCCGAAATCGCGGTGGCGCGCGTTCCGCTCTCCGACGGCGCGTGCGCCGCGCTCGCCAAGGAGCCCGCGCTGATCGAAACGGTCCTCACCGGCGGTGACGACTATGAAGTCGTGGCATGCGTGCCGGCCGGCAAGGTCGAGGCATTGCGCCAGCAAGCTTCGGCGGCCGGCGTCGCGGTCACCGAGATCGGCGCCGTGACGGCAGGGCAGGGGGACGCGCGCTTTCTAGGGCCCGACGGTCAGCCGCTCGTATTTCGGCAACCCTCGTTCAGCCATTTCTGAGCATCCAGGCCGCGATCGTGGTCATCGCTTCGGTCTTCGGCCGCAGAGCGCTTGGCGGGCGAGACCGAGGTCGCGCGCCTCGTTGCCTTGCTATAATGACGAGCGAAAGGGCAAGGGCACCTCATGCACGACACGACTGCTTTGGTTCGGCCGGCCGCGAACGACTACACGCCAGCCGACAATCCGCGCTTCGTCAAGCTGCATCGGCGCTTTCCGACCGTCGCTTATCTGCGCCGCTATGCCCGCCGGCACGTGCCTAGCTTCGCCTTTGAATACATGGATGGCGGCGCGGGTGCCGACGGCGGTATCGCCCGCAACTGGAGCGCGCTCGATGCGGTCGAGCTCGTGCCGCGCTACGGCGTCACCACGGCCTTGCCGCCGGTCGATATCGAACTGTTCGGCAGACGCTACTCCGCGCCGATCGGCGTGGCCCCCATGGGAGGCCCCTCCATCGTCTGGCCCGGTGCCGACCAATATCTCGCCACCGCGGCGCAGCGCGCGCGTGTGCCCTATACGCTCGGCCTCGTCGGCGGCATGACCGTCGAGCGCGCAGCCGAGATCGCGCCCGACGTGCTGTGGTTCCAGCTCTATCGCTGCTTCCGCAACGAGCACGCCATCGGCTTCGATCTTGTTCGCCGCGCCGAAGCCGTCGGAGTGCATGTCCTGGTCCTCACCGCCGATGTGCCGGTGCGCACCACGCGCCCGCGCGAGGTTGCGGCCGGCATTACCTCGCCGTTTCGGCCGGATCTGCGCATGCTCGCCGGCATTCTCACCTCGCCCGGCTACCTCGGATCGCTGTGGAAACATGGGCAGCCACGCTTTGGCAATCTCAAGCCCTACACCGCCGACACCGTGGACGTGGACGAGGTTGCAGCCTTCGTGCGACGCGAGATGGGCGGCGCCTTCACTTGGGACGAGGTCGCGCGCTATCGCGAGCGCTGGAAGCGTCCATTGGTGATCAAGGGGATCCTCCACCCGGCCGACGCGGAAAGGTGCGTGTCGCTCGGAGTCGACGGCATCGTGGTGTCGAACCACGGCGGACGCCAGGTCGAAGCCTTGCCCGCGCCCATCGACGTGCTTCCGGCCATTGCCCGCGCCGTCGGCGGCCGCGCGACCGTGATGCTGGACAGCGGCGTGCGCTCGGGGCTCGACGTGGTGCGAGCGCTCGCGCTCGGGGCCGATGCCGCGTTCGCCGGCAAAGCCTTTCTGTGGGGCCTTGGCGCGCTCGGCGCGGAAGGTCCACTCCACGTGATCGATCTCATGATCGACGAGATGCGTTCGGCCGTCGGCCAGCTTGGCGCCCATCGGCTTAGCGATCTGAGAAAGCTAGATATTCGGCACGAAAACGCTATCGGTTTCGAGGCCAAATGAGGCTGCGGTAGCTCGCCTGTTCGCAGAGCCCGCCATTCGCTACTGGATAGAGAAGAACCGAGCCGACGTCGCCGAACAGGCGCGCATCGAGGACGCCACGCTAAGCACCTTTACGGCATCCTAGGGTCGTAGGAGCTTACGCTCGCAAAGGGTGCCAAGTAATAGCTCTCGCGGGGTGGGGGATAGGGCCAATGGGTAGTACGCACGAGGAGCCTTACGGGACGCACGAGGAGCCTTACGGGATAGCCCGTCGAGTACGGCTGCGGCGCGTAGTAGTACGGCGAGCTATAGCCGTAATATGAGCCATAGCCGTATCCGGCCACTCCAGCCGCTGCGGCTGCATAAGCCGCGCGGCGGTATGTCCTGCGGTAGACCCTTCGATGGACGCCCGCAGTGCTTGTTCCGGCATTAGCGCGCGAGAGAGATACCTCATCTTGCGGCCACTGCAGCGAAAAGGGAGCCACAGTCAGCAAGGCGGCACCGCCGATAATTCCAAGCATACCGAGCTTTTTCATGATTTGTCTCCGACCTCCAAAGGCACATTCCAAGGCACAAAGGCACCAATGTTCAAAAATCAAATCGGGGCAAGGTGTTGCAAAAGTCGGGCGCCGCCGCGGTAGGAGATTTGGTCACCGTCGGGAAGTTTTGATGCCCCCGCCGGTCGAAAAACGAGCCTTGCCACTCTATCAGCAAACGCGACCGCTCAGGGAGCAGCGTAGGCGCTCGCCAGCGATTGCACGGTCCCTCGCACCCTTCTCCAAAATCGTCGCCGTTCCTGCCGGATCAGGTTGCGCTGACGGACAAACAACGGCACCCGGATGAGACAGCAAATACCGCAATTCTGCTTCATGGTTAGGTGGCTGCGGGAACCTGATGCACCCCGTTTGGGCCTGAACTTGGATCGGCGCAATCAGGGTAGCGATAGTAAAGCCTAGAAATGCAAGACGTTTCATCGCAGAGCTCCTTCGACTTGATCGTTACGAGGCTGCTGTGAAATCAAAGCAGCCTATCTTTAATCATAGACGCCGACAGGCTTTGTGAGGTACGTCACCACGGTATGGGTCATTGGGCACTCACAGCTAGAGGGTCGCTTCGCCTCGAAGGGCCGAAGCGCTGTTTCGTGTTTGGGGCACCCATTCAAATGCAACGGCCCTGCCGCGCTTCGGCGGCTTCGGGGCCTGGGCCGCGGCTGGCGCGGGTCCTACTTCGAGGGTCAAAGCGGAGAGCCTATCGTCGGCCGGGCTCGCGCGGTCGCATCTACCACGGCTGCTCTTGCTGTGGTTGCTGCTCTCGCTGACGGCTCTTGGCTGCGCGCTGGCGCTCGCGTGCGGCCAGGCTGCGGGTCTGCGTGACGCCAATTTACACTGGTTCGGGTTGTGATCGACGAGATGAAATCGGCATTCGGCCAGATCGGCGCGTTGCGCCCGGCGCAAGCACGCTCGGCAGTGATCCGCCATCCGGGTGCGTTGCACTTCTGATCTGCGTTGCGTGCACTGGCTTGTGCTCGGATCCGCCGCTAACAAAAGTCTACGCGAATCCCGTTTGGGAGAAAGGAGGATGTCGGCTCTTGCTCAACCAGTCGCGGACGCGGCGGCGGGCGATCGCCTCGCCCGGCGCAACGCGCTGGTGCTGGCGGTGACGCAGGCGCTCGCGGGAGGCAACAGCACGGTGTTGGTCGCGACCGCCGGCATCGTCGGAACCATGCTTGCGCCGGACAAGAGTTTGGCCACGCTTCCGATCAGCATTTACGTCCTCGGCATGTGGATGGGGACGCTGCCGCTCGGTGCGCTGGCGCGGCGCCTGGGCAGGCGCGACGCGCTGCAGATCGGCACCGTCTGCGGCGTGCTTACCGGATTGATTTGCTGCGTCGCCGTACTGCAAGGCTCGTTTCTCCTTCTCAATGTTGGCGCCGTGTTCAGCGGCCTTTACGCCTCGGCCCATCAGTCCTATCGCTTCGCCGCCGCCGATACTGCGAGCGAGGCGTTCCGGCCGAAGGCGATTTCATGGGTCCTGTTTGGCGGCGTCGTTGCCGGCGTCGTCGGACCACAACTCGTCATCGTGACCCAGGATCTGTGGCCGCCCTACCTCTTCGCCGCGACCTATATCGGCCAGGCCGCGCTCGCCCTGATCTCGGCCGGCGTGCTGATGTTCATGAACATACCGAAGCCGCCGGCACGCTCAGCGGCGGGTGACGGTCGCCCGCTGGGCGAGATCGCAAAGCAGCCGCGCTTCGTCGTGGCGGTCGCCTGCGGGGTTGCAACCTATTCCATGATGAATCTGGTGATGACCTCGGCGCCGCTCGCCATGGTCATGTGCAATCATTCGGTCACCGACGCGACGCTCGGCTTGCAATGGCACGTGCTCGGCATGTATGCGCCGAGCTTCGCCACCGGCGCCCTTATGTCCCGCTTCGGGCTGGAACGGATCACCGGGGCGGGCCTCGCCCTCATCATCGTCTCCGCCGTGATCGGGATCGCCGGGATTTCGCTCTGGCATTTCTGGATCGCTCTTGCCCTGCTCGGCGTGGGCTGGAATTTCGCGTTCATCGGCGCGACCACCATGGTGACCCACTGCCATCGGCCGAACGAACGCAACAAGGTGCAGGCCTTCAACGATTTTCTCGTCTTCGGCTCGATGGCGATCGGCTCATTCTCCTCCGGGGCGCTGTTGGTGAGCTTCGGATGGAGCATGGTGAACGGGGTCGTGTTCCCGGTGGCGCTGGCGGCAACTGCGCTGCTCGTCTGGGGCGTCCTGCGCGGCCGCAGGCAGGCCGCGTGATGCCGGCGACGACGGTATCATTCGACCGAAGATCGATGGGGCTGATCCCCTTACGCGCTCGAGCGCATGACAGCGACCGAGGTCGCGATGCGCACAATGCCGCCGCGCCGACCAGCCGTTAAGCAAGCGAAACACTGGGCCTACGAGCCGCCTTGCTGCTGAAATCGAAAAGCTGCATCTTGAGCCGAGAGGTGAAGGCGAGCGCAAGCGCTGCAAAGAAATGGCGCCGGCAGCCTTCGAGCCAGCCCGAGGATTCACTGACTGAGGAGCAAGCAATGAAAATGGTACTGAGTGCGATTGCCATGTCGGCAGCTATGGTCGCAACCGACGCGTCGGCCCAAGGCGTGAATCTGACGGGCCCATATCGGTGCGTCGCGGGTTGCGCATCGGCTCGACCGGGCCTCGCCTTCGTCACCCAGAACGGTTGGGAGCTCAACCTGGTCAACGAGGTCGGCGAGCCATCCCGAGGCTGGGTGGATTACCCGGGTCGCCTGTGGATTGCCCGGGCCAATCTCGGCGCGATCTATTCCCCGGACGGCATGACCATTCAGTTCGATAACGGAACGATCTGGCAGCGCGCCCTGGAAGCGCCGCCGCCTCCGCCGCGTCGGCGCCGCGGGTAAACGCGGGGGGCGCGCGCGACTAATCTTTGACCACGCCGGAGTTTCGGGACATATTGAACTGGAGACGCGCGTCGGCGTTGAACGAGGAGAGGCGGGCGCGCGTAAACCCGGAAAGGCCGGCCATGACTGGTGATTTGCGTGAGCAGCCCAGGTGCGCTGGACGTATCGCATTTCTGAAACTGGCGGTCGTTGCAGTCATTGCGGGCGCCGCCCTGATGTCGGCTTGCAGCCAGCCCTCGGATTCGCAACAGACGGCGGCACAGCAGCAGCAGGCGGCCGATGAGCAGACGCGCAAGGAGGCCGACGAGAAGGCCTGGGCCGACGCCGAGAAGACCGGCACCGTCGCAGCCTATACGGCGTATCTGCAGAACTTCGGCGCCGGCGCGCACGTATCGGAGGCGAGCCAACGCATCGTCGCGCTCAACGAACAGGCCCGCAAAGCGGCGGACGAGAAGGCCTGGGCCGATGCCGAGAAGGCCGGCACCGCCGCGGCCTATACGGCATATATTCAAAATTTCGGCGGCGGCGCGCACGCCGCCCAGGCGCGCCAGCGCATCGCCGAGCTAAGTCGCAAGGAGGCGGACGACAAGGCGTGGGCCGACGCAGTACGCGCCGGTACCGCCGCGGCTTTCACCGCGTATACTCAGAACTTCAGCGCCGGCGCGCACGTGGCCGAGGCGCGCCAGCGGCTTGCCGCGCTCGATGAGCAAGCCCGCAAGGACGCGGACGACAAGGCTTGGGCCGACGCCGAGAAGGTCGGCACCGCCGCGGCATTCACCGGCTATGTTCAGAAGTTCGGCTCAGGTGCGCACGTGGCCGAGGCGCGCCAGCGGCTTGCCGCGCTCGATGAGCAAGCCCGCAAGGACGCGGAAGAGAAGGCCTGGGCCGAAGCTGAGAAGGCCGGCACCGCCGCGGCATTCACTGGCTATGTTCAGAAGTTCGGCTCCGGCGCGCACGTGGCCGAGGCGCGCCAGCGCGTTGCCGCGCTCGAGACGCAAGGGCGCAGGGAGGTGCCGAGTATCGATATTCAAAAAACCTGCCAGGCTGCTGCCGGTGCGATGGTCAGCCTGATGGGCGGCACCACGACCGAGCAGGATGTCAACGCGTGCCTCGACTCCGAGCAAAAGGCGCGCGATCAGATCGTCAAGGACCGGGCGACCTATTCCGCCGCCGACAAAAAGCAGTGCATGCGCACGGATAACTACCTCCCAAGCTACGTGGAGTGGCTCACTTGCCTCGAGATGGAACGGGACGTGAGAAAGATGGAGCGACCCGAGCAGTTCGGGGCGGGTCCCTGGACGCTGCCGAAGGTGAGGCCCGCCATCAACACCGCCGGGCGCTGAGAACCCAATAAAAGCCGGCATTTTCGAACGTTGCGTCGCGGGGCCGTTTTTGGCAATGTCCGCGCCGCTTCAGGCCGCGCCGTGGGCGACACATCAGGCATGGCTTAAGCGACGGCCGGGCAGTTCGCCCGGCCTGCTTCGTCAACCGGGGTTTCAACAATGACCGCTCTTTGGCTGATCGTCCTTTGCGGCGTGCTCGCCATCCTCTACGCCGTTTGGGCGATCCGGTCCGTGCTCGCGGCTGACCCGGGCACCGCACGGATGCAGGAGATCGCGGCGGCGGTGCGCGAAGGCGCGCAGGCCTATCTCAAGCGCCAATACACCACGATCGGCGTGGTCGGCATCGTGATCTTCGTCATCCTCGCCTATTTCCTCGGCTCCTCAGTGGCGGTTGGATTCTTGATCGGCGCGGTGCTCTCGGGCGCAGCCGGCTTCATCGGCATGAACGTATCGGTGCGCGCCAACGTGCGCACCGCCCAGGCGGCGATCCGTTCGCTCGCGGATGGGCTCGAACTGGCATTCAAGGCGGGCGCTATCACCGGGCTGCTGGTCGCCGGCCTGGCGCTGCTTGGCGTCACGCTCTATTTCGGTTTTCTCATCGGCACGCGCCACATGGCGCCCAACGATCGCACCGTCATCGACGCGCTCGTGGCGCTCGGCTTCGGCGCGTCGCTGATCTCGATCTTCGCTCGTCTTGGCGGCGGCATCTTCACCAAGGGCGCAGACGTGGGCGGCGACCTCGTCGGCAAGGTCGAGGCCGGCATTCCCGAGGATGATCCGCGCAATCCCGCGACCATCGCCGACAATGTGGGCGACAATGTCGGCGATTGCGCCGGCATGGCGGCCGACCTGTTCGAGACCTATGCGGTGACGACGGTCGCTACCATGGTGCTGGCGGCGATCTTTTTTCGCACCGCCGGTGCCGACGTGCTTCTCAAGATGATGACCTATCCCCTCGCCATCGGCGGCATCTGCATCATCACGTCCATCATCGGCACCTTCTTCGTCAAGCTCGGCGCGAGCCAATCGATCATGGGCGCGCTCTACAAGGGCCTCATCGTCACCGGGGTGCTCTCGCTTGCCGGCGTTGCGCTGGTAACGCATCTTCTGGTCGGCTTCGGCACCGTGCCGGGGCAGTCCTATTCCGGCACGTCTCTCTTCATCTGCGGCGTGGTCGGCCTCGTCGTGACCGGGCTGATCATTTGGATCACCGAATACTACACCGGCACGCATTTCCGGCCGGTGCAGTCGATCGCCAAGGCCTCCGTCACCGGCCACGGCACCAACGTCATCCAAGGTCTGGCGATTTCGCTCGAAGCAACGGCGCTGCCCGCGATCGTCATCATCGCCGGCATCTTGACCAGCTATAAGCTCGCTGGCCTGTTCGGGATCGCGGTCGCCGTGACCACGATGCTTTCGCTTGCCGGCATGGTCGTGGCGCTCGACGCCTTCGGCCCGGTCACCGACAATGCCGGCGGTATCGCGGAGATGGCCGGACTGCCCAAGGAGGTGCGTAAATCGACCGACGCGCTCGACGCCGTCGGCAACACCACCAAGGCGGTGACCAAGGGCTATGCCATTGGTTCGGCTGGCCTCGGCGCGCTCGTTCTGTTCGCGGCTTACAACGAGGATTTGAGATTCTTCATCGCCAGTGGGGCGAGCAATCCGTACTTCCAGGGCGTCCAGCTCGATTTCTCGTTGAACAACCCCTACGTCGTCGTCGGGCTCTTATTCGGAGGGCTGCTGCCCTATCTGTTCGGCGCCTTGGGCATGACGGCAGTCGGCCGCGCGGCGTCTGCGATCGTGGAGGAGGTGCGCCGGCAGTTTCGCGAGAAGCCGGGCATCATGCAGGGCAGCGATAAGCCCGATTACGGTCGTGCCGTCGATCTCCTCACCAAGGCGGCGATCAAGGAGATGATCGTTCCCTCACTGCTGCCGGTACTCTCGCCGATCGTGGTCTATTTCCTGATCTACTGGATCGCCGGCGGCGGCTTGGCCGGCAAGTCGGCGGCATTTTCCGCGGTCGGTGCGATGCTGCTCGGCGTGATCGTCACCGGCCTGTTCGTCGCGATTTCGATGACCTCGGGCGGCGGCGCCTGGGACAATGCCAAGAAGTATATCGAGGACGGCCACTACGGCGGCAAGGGTTCGGAGCCGCACAAGGCGGCCGTGACCGGCGACACGGTTGGGGACCCCTACAAGGACACGGCCGGTCCCGCCGTCAATCCGATGATCAAGATCACCAATATCGTGGCGCTCTTGTTGCTCGCCGTGCTCGCCCACTGGCGCTGATGCCCGCGGTGGGAAGGGTGGTTCGCACCGCGCCCAGTTGGATGGCGTGATGCCCTAACGCCGCAGCTCACTGCGGTGGCGCATCACTGCTTCACAGGGTTTAGAAAATCTTGAACAGCGCGTTGAGATAGGCGACATCCTTGCCGCCGGTCGGCGTAGCGCGGCTGACAAAGTCAAAGACCTTGCCGTCCTTGAGACCGTAGTTGGCGAGACGCTCCACTCGCCGATTCTTGTCGAAATACACGGCCACGACCCGCTGGTCGACGACCCGTTGTGGCATGAAGCCGATCGAGCGCTCCGCGCGCTGGGAAACATAATAAAACGCCTCGCCGCTCACCGTCGCGACGGTTGATGGCGTGCCGAGCACGATCAAGACTTGTTCTTGGGTGGAGCCGATCGGGAGCTGCTCGAGCGCCCCTTCGGGCACGATGTAGCCGCGTTGATAGGTCTCCGAAAAGCAGCCGCCGAGCAGCATGCAAAATGCCACCGTCACCGCGATGCGGGCCGCCGCTATGCGGAACGAACGGATCGGTCCATTCATGCAGCTCATGATCCCCCTGTCATGGTCGCAGGCGCTGGCGCATCGACGTCGTCGGCGTTATCACGTTTTCCCTGTCGGTCCCTGCATCGGGCCTGCGCGGCCGAGCTAACACGATGATATTGAAGTTGTTTCGCCGCACCCCGCAGGAAGGTACCATCGCGTGTCTCTATGGCACGATCGTGGCACAGGCGCGCCTGCCCGCCTTTTACCAAATCTATGGTGTGCCAGATACGGTTAACGGCCGACTGGAGATGATCATGCTGCATACCGTGCTGTTTCTGCGTCGCCTGGAGGGCGCGGCGGCGCCCAGCCGCGCGCTCGGTCAAGGGCTGTTTGACCGGTTCTGCCAGGATATGGACGACAGCATGCGCGAAATGGGTGTGGGCGATCTCGCGGTGCCGCGAAGCATGCGCCGGATCGGAGAGGCTTTCTATGGCCGGCAGGCAGCCTATGGGGTGGCGCTGGACGCGCCCGACGACGGGCTGCTTGCCGCGGCCTTGCAACGCAATGTATTTGCCGACGGGTCGGAACCCGGGCTGGCCTGCCGGCTGGCGGTCTATGTACGCGAAGCCGCGCGTTCGCTTGCCGCGCAGGATGGATTCGAGCGCTCGCGACTCGCATTTCCCGATCCCGAACAGGTGCTGCTGTGCGCGCGAGGGACGAGGATAGCGCAATGACCAGGCCCGAACGCATGTCCAAACGTCCTTGGAGCGTTCCGCTTGCACTCAGCGATGTGCCCGACAGCGGGCGCCACTTCGATCTCGTCGCCGATGAGCAGGCGCGCAACGCGGTCGCCAAACACGCCGGGCTCTCCGCCTTGCCACGGCTCGAGGCGAGCTTCGACGTCACGTTGCATGGGCGCGGCGGCTTGCATGTGCTCGGCCGGGTCTCGGCCACTGTCGGCCAAACCTGCGTGGTCACGCTCGAGCCGCTCGAGAACGAGGTCGACGAAGCGATCGACCTCGTCTTCGCCCCCGGCGGGGCGCTGCCACTGGTCGCTGGCGGGGAGGTGGAGGTGCCGGCCGTCGATGAGCCGGAAGTGCTGGTTGGCGGCGTGATCGATCTCGGCGCGATCGCGACCGAATTTTTAATCCTCGGCCTCGATCCATATCCGCGCAAGCCGGACGCCACCTTCGAGGCCTCGGCGGTCGGCGACGATGCAGCTCATCCATTCGCGGCGCTTGCCGCGCTGAAAAAAGGGCAGGGCGGGGAGGAGCGGTGATTGTCCGCCCCCCTGTTGTGGCTCCCGTCGAGACGGTATTGTCGCGACATGCCCCATAAAGTCCGCATCGCGCTCGACGCCATGGGGGGTGACCATGGGGCAGCGGTGGTCGTTCCGGGCGCCGAACTGTCACTCAGCCGCCATCCCGATATCGAATTCTTTCTGTTCGGCGACCGCGCGGCCGTAGAGCCGCTTCTCGACGCCCGTCCGCAACTCAAGGCGGCCTCGCATCTGGTGCACACCGAGGTCGTGGTCCAAATGCACGACAAGCCCAGTCAGGCGCTGCGCAAGGGGCGGCGGAAATCCTCGATGTGGCTTGCCGTCGATGCGGTGAAGAAAGGCGAGGCGGATGTTGCCGTCTCCGCCGGCAATACCGGCGCGTTGATGGCCATGGCGAAGATCGACCTGCGAACCATGGCGGGGATCAACCGCCCGGCGATTGCCGCCCTGTGGCCGACGCTCAAGGGCGAGTCCGTCGTGCTCGATCTCGGCGCCTCGATCGGCTCCGACGCCGAGCACCTGGTCGAGCTCGCCGCCATGGGCAGTGCCATGGCGGGGGTGTTATTCGGTCTCGACCGGCCGACGGTGGGGCTCCTCAATATCGGGGTTGAGGAGGTGAAAGGGCTTGAAGCGGTGCGTGAGGCCGGTCAAATGCTGCGCGCGGGGGAGTGGCCGCAATTCGAATATGCCGGCTTCGTCGAAGGTGACGATATCGGCAAGGGAACCGTGGATGTGGTGGTGACCGAGGGCTTTTCCGGCAATATCGCGCTTAAGACCGCCGAGGGCACCGCGCGCCAGCTCGGCCAATACCTCAAGCACGAGATGGACCGCACGCTGGCGAGGAGGCTCGGCTACCTTTTGGCGCGCGGCGCATTCCGCGCGCTTGGCAACAAGATGGATCCACGCAAGTCGAATGGCGGTGTTTTCCTCGGCCTCAACGGGATCGTGATCAAGAGCCACGGTGGCACCGATGCCGAGGGCTTCGCCTACGCCGTCGATCTCGGCTACGACATGGTGCGCCACGAATTGCTTGCCAAGATCGGCCACAGCCTCA
>Ga0310916_10002179_pt1 | contig 11902 bp, 10 predicted proteins | sample GREbulkMGLF176_FD_203444 | JGI IMG/M metagenome (GOLD analysis project Ga0310916, IMG submission 203444) | Lab enrichment of tropical soil microbial communities from Luquillo Experimental Forest, Puerto Rico - GRE.bulkMG.LF176 | ecosystem: Environmental > Terrestrial > Soil > Tropical forest >...
AAGTCTTTCCGGAAAAGGCAATCTGGAGGGGGGTCAAACTCGATCCAGGCGAAGTGTGGGTCGCAAACCACCTCGCGCTGCTCGAGAAGGGCATTCCCATGATTCAGTTCGTCACCAATCTTTCCCAGATTGGGAAAAACAGGTTTGTGATGATAGCAGCGCCCCTAAAGATCAAAGGTGGAGACGCCAGTCCGGCGCGTGTGCTCGCGCTGGTGGAATGACCTTGGGCATTTAGGGTGTTTCGTTTTTGTGGCGATCCTGGAATGCCGGCCTGCGAGCCGGTCGATCGCCGCCGGGGTAAGAGAGGCTGCTGTCGGTCCGCCGACTCTAGACCGGAACGCACAGGGCATTCGGCACGAGAAGATTGTCGTAGACGCAACGGCGCTCGGCGAGCTTGAGCTCGCCACCTACGCGACGGAACACGTCATAGTAGACGCCGACCTGATGCAGCGTCGCATCAGGACGATCGAACAGTACCTGAAGCACGACATAGTTCGCGCGGGCCTTCACCATTGCGTTGCTGTCTGCACTCACAACAACCTGGTTTGCGATGATGTGCCGCAAATAACGCGGCGCAAACATCGAAGTTTCCATGAGCGCGAATGCGCGGTCGTGGATCATTCGCTTGTTCTCACAATAGATCAAGCCGACCGGCAGTCCGCGGTCGAAATTTTCGCGCGACAGGACAACGTAGAGCGCATCGTCGGTGAACATCTCCGTCCAATCCGCCAGGCGCTGCTCGTCGAGCGCCTGCGCGTATCGCGCATTGAAGGATTCGATCTCGTGATGCAACAGCAGAGCTTGCAGGCGCGAATCCGGCGACCCGGCGTCGGGCGGGTGATCACGCGTCAGAGCGGGTTCACCCATGGTTCTAGAGCCCCATCTCCGTGCGCCAGTGCTGATACATGGCCCGGATCGATGCTTCGGAGATCAAACTATCGGAAGTGCCGGACGCAACCGCGGGATCGAGCTTCACCAGATGCTGGCCGCCCGGAACATGCTGCATTCCGTCTTGCACAAACTTGATCGCCTCGTTGTCCTCCAGGCCGAGGAAGCCCGCCGGGCCCATGAGATTGCCCTGGCGCAGACGATGGCGGGTCATCTCGTCGTCGTCGTCCTCGAAGCCGAACATCGTCCACTTCATAATGAACTCGTGCGGACCAGTCGGTACAATTTGGCGCACGCCGAGCGTATTCATCTCGCGCTGGATGATCAGATTCGGCCAGATGGTTGCCATCGTCACCGACCAGGGACTGTCGAACTCCTCGATGAAGTCCATGAAGCGCGGCTCCGCCAGCGTCATGCCGTCGCGATAGGCGCGCATCTCCTTCTTGGCATCGCTGGAAATGCTCTTACGCTCCGACTTGGCCGACGCCATGACCCCGTGCCGCCCGGTCGCGTCCGCAAGCATGAGCGATCGGTTGCCCGCGACCAACAGCCCGAACGTCACCAGGAACGTGTGCAGCAGCGTGGCGTGATAAGGGTCCTTTAGATTCTCGTGGTAGAGCTTCCAATTGCCGGGCAGCGTGTGGCGGTAGTAGCCCAGAAGCCGCGGCTTGCGACCGTCGAAAGTCGCCTCGAACTCCTTGAGCACCTCCGGCCCGAGGTAATCCTGTAACGATTCCATGTCCCGGACATAGGAAGCGAACACGACGCCGCGGTGAGTCGTGACATTGAGCCGACGCAATCCATGCTGCGCGCTGTCGAAATCGGCGGGCATGCCGCCCTTTCCGTTTACGCCGCGTCGGAATGGAACGCCGGCGAGATTGCCTTGAAGATCGTAGGTCCACTGATGGTAAGGGCAGACGAATTCTTTGACGTTGCCGCTGAGCTCGCGACAGAATTCTGCGGCGCGATGTGAACAGCGGTTCTCGAAGACATTGATGGAGCCATCGTCGCCGCGAACGACGACCACCGGCGTTGGACCGACATTGGAGCGGATGAAATCGCCGGCCTTGGGCACTTCGCATTCCAGGGCGACGTAGTTCCAGGTACGGCCATGAAAAATCTTCTCGATCTCGCGCTCATAGATCGTCTGATCGGTGTAGACCCAATCGGGGATGCGCGTGAGCCCTTCCGCCGGCCAGACATAACGTTTCGTCAGCGAAAGCTCAGGATCCATGTTCATGGCGGCAATCTTGCGAGTATTCGCCTTATTGTCTTCTTCGGCAGCCCGAACGCCGCCCCCCGCTTTGCGATCCGGCGCGGCGTTCGCCACGACCTGCGCCGAGGCGGCCGGCCGCTCCATATCGATGAAGACGTCATCGCCTTCGAGCTTCACGGCGTAGGTGCAGAGATCCTCCGTCGCCGGCGCACACAGCGCCCTGCCCGAGCGAATGTCGAATTGACCCTGATGCAGCGGGCACTCGATCTTGCCGTCCTCGACGAAACCCTCGCTCAACAACGCCAGCGCATGGGTACAAATTCCGGAGGTGGCAAAGACCTCGTTCGATAACCGGTAGAGCGCGACGGGCGAGCCGTTCACGTCCACGCCCAGCACGCCGTCCACGTCGATTTCACTGAGGGATGCGGCCCTTTGCCATGCCATCGTCTGCGGCCCGAAACGAGATCGTTCAGCATAGCTTTGATTTTTCACAAGGCCAATAGCTCAGCGCAGAACCTTGAGCAGCCGCGGCAAGGTCTTTGCGAGTCATCAGTATACCATCATATCTTTCTTAGCGGCCGAAGAGGCGGCGTAGCCGGTCAACGAACCACGACCAGAGGAACCGCCCGGCATTGAACGGCACGCCGGGCGTTGCGCGTATTTTTGCTCCCGCGAGCTGCGCGTTGAGATTGGCGGCAAAATCGGACACCAAGCGACGGCCAAGCGCGAGGACAAGGCCCGAGCGCGAGAATTGGGCGAGGGGGCCTTGCAGGCTATATTCGACCGTCACGGAAACCCGGGTCTGCCGCCCGTCGGCCTCCGGCGTAAGGCGGTAGACGATTTCGCCCTTGGTCCGCGAGCCGGTACCCTTGTCGCTGCCCGCGCCGCGAATGATACCGCGCTGCGCCCGATCGTCGCGTTCGATCACGGCGGAGCCGGAGAAGCCGGCCTGGATCGGACCGAGCTTTATCCGCATCTTTCCCTTCGCGGTATTCGCGTCGTGCTCGGTCAACTCAGCCCCGTCGAGGCAAGCGGCCACGGCAGCGATGTCCGCGAACATCGCCCATACCGTCGCCGGCGATCTCGCCACCACAAAACTCTCCTCGAACCGCGTCCAACCTGTGCGTATCTCTTCGACCGCGGGCGCTGGCGCGGTCATCGGCGGCGGCGCGACTTCGCCCGTCGGCACGAACGCATGAAGAGGAGCTGGCCGCGCAGCCGCCGCGGATGTGACGGCCATGGGTTTCGACCGGCGCGCCGCGACCACGCTTTCCACCGCGTTGATGATGCCCAGATATCCCGTGCACCGGCACAGATTGCCGGAAAGCTCGACCCGGATCCGGTGCGCGTCCGCGTCCGGGAGCCGTTGCACGATGTCGCGCGCCGCGATCAGCATGCCGGAGGTACAGAAGCCGCATTGCAGGCCATGCTCACGCGAAAATGCCGTGCGCAGCTCCTGCATGATCGGATCGTCCTCGAACCCTTCGATCGTTTGCACCGCAAAGCCGTCGCACTGAACCGCATAGGTGATGCAGGAGCGCGCAGGCTTATCGTCGATCAACACGGTGCATGCGCCGCATACGCCGTGTTCGCATCCGAGATGAGTTCCCGTCAGACGGCAATGCTCGCGCAGGAAATCGGCCAGATGGGTGCGCGGCTCGACCAGCGCCTGGACCTTCCGCCCGTTCACGCTCAGCGCAACCGGCGTCACGACGCGAGCACCTGCGTCAAGGCGCGCGTCACCGCCGCTGCCGCCATGCTGCGCTCGACCGCATCGAGATCGCCAACCGATTGCGCGAGCGCCTGGTTTATGAATTCGGTCGAGGCGGCGCTCCCTCCGTGTTTCGCCACCTGCTGCGCCAATGACGCGAGCGGCTGGGGTGTTCCGCGCAGCGCACCGAGAAAGATATTAGCCACGCCGGATTCCGGATCGAACACGGCGGCCGCGCTCGCTTCGGCAAACTCGCCCGTCTTACGACAGAATTTGTAGAAGCCATACCGTCCAGCGCGTGACAGCTTCGGGATAACGATCGATTCGATGATCTCGTTTGCCGCGAGCGTCGTCGTGAAGGCCCCTTGGATGAAGTGCGCGACCCGAATGCTGCGCGGCGTCGGACCGCGAATATTGACGGATGCGCCGAGCGCGGCAAGCGCAAGCGGCCAATCCGCCGCCGGGTCGGCGTGAGCAAGACTGCCGCCGATGGTGCCGCGGTTGCGCACCGAACGGTAGGCGATAGCCGCCGCCACCTCGCACAGCATTTCGCTGCCGGACAGCCGGCCGCGCGCATCCTCCAGACGAGCGTGGGTGACGCCGGCACCGATGTGCCACGTGCGACCGGTATCTTCCATTTGCTGAAGCGCCTTAAGCCGCGAGATGTCGACCAGGAGCGCAGGGCGCGCGAGCCGCAAATTCAACATCGGTCCCAGCGACTGCCCACCTGCCAAAATCTTGGCGCCTTCTGCCTTCGCCAGGGCAGCCAATGCCTCCGCGACGTCACCGGGACGCACATAGTCGAAGCGCGCGGCCTTCATGCGCTTTCCATCGGCGGCTGGCTCGACGCCTTGGCGCGGTCGATCGCCTCGAGCAACCGGCGCGGGGTGAGCGGCGTCTCGGTCAGTTCCACGCCCAGCGGCCGCAATGCATCGTTGACCGCGTTGAAGATTACCGCAGGCGGGGCGATCGCACCGCCTTCTCCCATGCCCTTGATGCCGAACTCGGTGTAGGGCGACGGCGTCTCCATATGATGGATGCGGATCGCAGGAATCTCGGTAGGTCCCGGCAGGAGATAGTCGGCGAAGGTCGAGGCAAGCGGCTGTCCATTCGGATCGAATGGGCTCTCCTCGTAGAGCGCGGTGCCGATGCCCTGGGCCGCTCCTCCGAGCGTTTGGCCTTCGACCACCATCGGATTCACCAGCGTGCCGCAATCCTCCACGATCACGTAGTCGAGAATCTCGACCGCGCCCACCTTGGTATCGACGGCCACGACCGCGGCATGTGAGGCATAGCTGAACGCGCCCGTGTCGCGTTTCGGGCGAAAGCCGACCGTGGCCTCGAGCCCGCCGAGGTCGACGTCGGGCGGCAGCTCTTGCGGCCGCAGGTACCAGGCTTCGGCGACCTCGCGCAGCGAGATCGATTTTTGCGGTCCGACGATTTTCCCGTTCTCGTATTTCATCGAGACAACGGCAGCCTGCATGAGATGCGCACCGATCGCGAGGAAACGGGGGATGAGCGTCTTGCACGCATTGGCGACCGCGCCGCCCGCCATCACGATGCTGCGCGAGGCATAAGTGCCGGTGGAGTAGGGGGTGGTGCCGGTATCGCCGAGCACGACCCGGATGTTGGCGATGTCGATGCCCATGACCTCGTGTGCGATCTGAGCGAGCGTCGTCTCCATGCCCTGGCCATGGGAGTGGACGCCGGCGCGGACTTCGAGCCCTCCATCCGGCGTCACTCGCACCGTCGCTGGGTCGTAGCCGGGAATGATCGGCAAGCCCCACCCCGAGAACACGCTGGTGCCGTGCGCGGTCTGCTCGCAATACGAGGCAAACCCGACCCCGATCAGTCGGCCATCGCGCTCTCCGCGACTCTGCCGCTCGCGCCACGCTTCGAGGCCGATCTTTTCGCGCGCAAGGATGAGCGCCTTGCGATAGTCGCCGCTGTCGTAATGTTTGCGCGCCACGTTGTCATAGGGCATGTCGGCGGCCGAAACGAGATTGTCGTAGCGGACCTCCCACGGCTCGCGGCCGACCGCGCGCGCGATCGCGTCGATCACCAGCTCCATGGCGAAACAAACGCCGGTCCGGGCGACGCCGCGATAGGGCAGGAAGCCGGGCTTGTTCGTCGCCACGCACTGGGTCCGGCAGCGGTAGCCGCGGAAATCGTAAGGTCCTGGAAGGTTGCCGGTTGCCTGTCCCGGTTCCAACGCCACGGTGAACGGCCACGCCGAGTACGCGCCGCCGTCGATCGTGATGTCCGCATCGAGCGCCAACAACCTGCCGCGTTCGTCGGCATGGGCGGTCAGCCGGTAGTGATGTTGTCGTGAGTTGGCGCCGACCACCAGATGCTCGCGGCGATCCTCGATGTAGCGGAACGGCCGTCGGAATTTCAGCGCCAGCCACGCCACGCACAGCTCTTCCGGCTGCAGGATGCATTTGTAGCCAAAGCCACCACCGACATCCGGCGAGATCACTCGCACGCGCCCCTGGTCGATGCCGAGAAACTGCGCCAAGCCGACACGGATAATGTGCGGGACCTGGGTCGAGGCATAGACGACGAGCTGGTCGCTGCGATCGTCCCAGTGGGCGAGCACGGCTTTGCCTTCCATCGGCACCATGGCCTGACGCGCAAGCGCGATCTCGCGCTGGATCACGACCGCTGCGCCTTTGGCCTTCACCTCGAAACCGCTCTCGTAGTTGAGCGTGAGAAAGATGTTGTCGTTCCATTGCTCGTGGACGCGGACAGTCGACTCCATCCCTGCCGCCTGCGCCTCGACGAGGACCGGCAGCTCGTCGAATTCGACCTCGATCTGTTCGCTAAGATCCTCGGCCTCGGCCCGCGTTGGGGCGACGCACATTGCGATCGCCTCGCCCACGAAGCGCACCTTCTCGTACGCCAACGGGTGCCACTCGGATAATTTGTAGCCCGGCACGGTTGTCGGTGCGACCATCGCCGCGACATCGCCCAGATCCGCGCGGATGAAAATCTGGTTTTCGGTGCCGGGCGGTTTGACGATGCGCCGGACGCGGCCATGCGCGATGGGGCTGCGGAGAAAGGCAACCTCGCTCTGCCCAGGAAGGATCATATCCGAGACGAAGTTGCCGCGGCCGTGCAGGTGGCGGGCGTCCTCCTTGCGCTGGATCCGGGCTCCGATCCCTTGCGTCATGCTTGATCTCGGTGCAAACGCGGCCGCTGCCAACTCACGGTCTGTCGCGCGGGCGCTGTGGTGGCGCTACCGCGGCTGTGCGGACATGGCGAAGCGATAGTTGTCGAGCGTGTTCTCGGCGACCCGGAACCAAAGATTGGAGTCCGCCAGGAACTTCTGCCACGACTCGTAAATCAGCTTGAAATCCGCGCTCCTGCCAGCGAGCTCGTCGTAGGTTTCGAACGCCGCTTTGTAACATGCGTCCAAAACCGGACGTGGAAATTGCCGCAGCTGGACGCCTGCCGCGACGAGCCGGCGCAACGCCTCGGGGTTTCTGGTGTCGTACTTGGCCATCATCAGGACGGTTGCTTCGGCGCACGCCGCCTCCAGCGCGGCTCGATAGGACTCCGGCAAAGCCTCCCAATGCTGGAGATTGACGAGCAATGTGACCTGAGCGCTGCCTTCCCACCAGCCAGGGTAGTAGTAGTACTTGGCGACTTTGTGCAGGCCGAGCTTCTCGTCGTCGTAAGGACCGATCCACTCGGCGGCATCGATCGCGCCGCGTTCGAGGGAAGGATAAATGTCGGCCGTGGGAATCTGCAGGGGCACAACGCCGAGCTTCGCCAGGATCATGCCACCTAGTCCGCCGATGCGGAACTTGAGCCCTTTGAGGTCGTCGACGGAGTTGATCTCCTTACGGTAGAAGCCACCCATCTGCACGCCCACATTGCCGCAGGGAATGGGCAGGATTCCGTCCTTCTTGAACAACGTGCGGATGAGCTCCAGCCCCCCGCCGTAATTCATCCAGGCCTGCTGCTGGCGCGTGTTGAGCCCGAACGCGAGCCCGGAATCGAACGCGACCGCGGGGTTCTTACCGATATTGAACGAGGTGAGCGTGTGGCCGCACTCGACGGTGCCGTTTTGCGTCGCATCCCAGACTTGCAGCGGCGGCACGATTTCCCCGCCAGCGAAGCTCTGGATCTGGAACTTCCTGTCGGTCAGTTGCCCCACGCGTTGACACATCGCTTCGACACTGCCGTAAAGCGTGTCGAGGCTCTTCGGCCAGCTCGTTGCCAGCCGCCAACGTACTGGGGTGCCAGTCTGAGCGATCGCCGGCCTGGCAACCGCGGTCGCAGCCACGCCCGCGCCCGCTCGCATGAGAAACGCACGCCTTTGCATTTGGCTCTCCTGCTGAGATGTAACTGCCCGAACCTGCACCGCCGTCGGATTTGTAGTTTTTTTGCCGATTGCATCTGCGCGCAGCGTGGGTAAAAGCCTAACACAGTCCCGGACGCGTGCAAGTATGACTGTATACTGAATATTTGCCGCTGCGCGCGAAGCGGGACTGGTGCGACGAGGAGGAGAGTCCAATGGCGACAAGAATGAAAACGGCAAGAAAACACGTAGAGAGACTCGCCGGCGAAAGGAAACCTCGGCGACGCAAGGCCGAGAAAAGATCATTGCGCATTGGGACGGTCCATTCCGAGATGCCGCTCTGGGGGCGGCCCGGCTATCTTCTGCGGCGCTTGCATCAAATCCACTACGCGCTGTTTTTCGAGGAATGCGCGGGATTCGACATCACACCGGTTCAGTACGGATTGTTGACGACGCTCTCGCTCAACCCCAATCTCGACCAAAATTCATTGGCCCGCGAACTCGGAATCGACCGCACCAATGTCGCCGATGTCCTCAACCGCCTCGCGCGACGCGGGCTCCTGGAGCGCCGCCGCAGCGCTGACGACGGACGCATGGTCCTTGCGCGATTGACCCGCGCCGGCGAGCGACTGACTCGAAAGATGTATCGACCGATGCGACGCGCCCAGAAACGTCTACTCGAGCCGCTTCTCGCGCAGGAGCGTAACGCGCTTATCATAACGCTGATCCGCCTCATCAACGGCAACAATCATCTTGGGCGAACGATCTTTCAGCCCAGTTGAGGTCGATGACCGAGAACGGGTGGGTCTTGCCGATGCCCGCTCACGCCGTCAGGTTCAGAATGCGTCGGCTTGGGTGTTAGGCTGCGTCGCGCGAAAGGCGTCGAGGGCCATGCATCGCTCGAAGATCGCAGTCAGGGTGCCGTAGTCGTCGAGCGGACAATCGAAGCGCTGGGCATTGAAAATCTGCGGCACCAGACAAATGTCGGCCATGGTGACGGTATCGCCATAGCAGAAGAGACGGGCGAAGCCCGCGCCAGCCACGTAAGTTTCCAGACCTCCCAGTCCCTCCGCGATCCAATGGCGATACCACGTCTTGGTCGCTGCCTCGTCGGCACCAAATTGCGTGTGGATGTGCTTGAGCACGCGTACGTTGTTGAGAGGATGAATATCGCAACCGATGATTTGCGACACCGCCCGCACGTAGTGGCGCCCACGCACGTCTGCCGGCATCAGCGGCGGTTCCGGGTAAACCTCGTCCAGATACTCGATGATGGCCATGGATTGCATGAAGGATTGATCGTCATCGATCAGCAAGGGCACTAACCCTTGGGCATGCAGCGCCCGATATGAGGGCGTTCGATGCTCCATTTTTGGCAGGCTTACGTAATGCGGCGTGTATTCGAGCCGCTTGTAGGCCAGCGCAATACGAAGCCGGTATGAGGTGGAAGACCGGAAGAACGTGTATAGATCGCGCGACAAACGTCTACTCTGCCGCAGCGGCTTTGTTGAGAATCTCGTCGGGCGTCGACGAGACCACCTCGACATATTTGGGAATGAATGTCCCTCCTTCGATATATTTGATGAATTCCGGCTTGATCTCGTTGGCCAGCACCTTGCGGATGCGCGCGTGCTCTTCGATGTCGGACCACTCCGCGATCAAAAAGAAACGTTGCGGATCCTGGGTGTCACGGCACAGCACGCCGTCCTTCACTTGCGCCCACGACTTATGCATGGGGTTGCCGTCCGAATAGTCGAACGTCTCGAACGAGCGGACGAATTCCTCCTCCTTGCCCTTGGTCACGCGAAAATCATAGATGTGCAGAAAGTTGCCCTTCGTTGCGAGGGGTTCTTGCGCCATGGCGTCCTCCTGTTCCTGATCGATACGAAGGTACGCTGATGAATTTTTGAAAGCAACCACGGCTGGATGTAGCCGGAGATCGTCGTGCCATAGACATATGATTGGCGATGATCGCCGGCATATCGATGCCATTGACGAGTGGCGCACCACCGAGCGCCAGTGCGGGTAGGGCGCCGCCGATAGGCGGCGAAGTTGTCGCGTGGCTTCTTGCTCGGCGAATGATAAAAGATTGGCAGGCGTATTGGTTTCGGGCTTAAATGAAACGATAGCCGCGAGGGAGAGGGCCATGAGAACACATTCCCCCATTCTGTGTATCGCTGTCGCTGCAAGTGTTGCTCTGTTCGCTGCTGCGAATGCCGCCCACGCGCAAGACAAGGTGATCAGGATCGGGGGCTTGTTCGCGATGTCGGGCCCCGGTTCCTATTTCGGGGTCCAGGACAAGCAGGGCATCGAGCTCGCGATCGAGCAGCTCAACAAGACCGGGGTCAACGGCTACAGGTTCGAGGTCCAATACGAGGATTCGGCATGCAGCCCGCTACCGGCGACGCAGGCAGCCAAGCGGCTCCTGGAGCAATACAAGCCCCAAGTCGTGCTCGGTGAAGAGTGTTCGGACGCGACGCTGGCAATCATGCCGCTCATGGAACAGGCGAAGGTGCCGCTGCTCAACGCGGGCTCGTCCTCGATCAAAATCACCGACCCCGGCAACCCGTGGACGTTTCGCATCATGCCCAACGAGGTGATGCAGGGCGTCGACATCGCCACCCATGCCTATAAGCGCCTTAACGCGCGCACGGCGGTACTGCTCTATGAGAACACCAATGCCGGGATCGGCAACGCGAAGGTGTTCGGCGACACGTTCAAGTCGCTCGGCGGGCAAATCCTGGCCGATATCGGCTTCGGCCGCGACGTGAACGACTTCACCGCGATCGCGACGCGCATCGCCGGTCTCGGCAAAGTGGATGTGATCCCGACCTATACGCTCGAGGGCCAGGGTCTACGCATCACGCAAGCGCTGGCGCAGGCTGGTGTCACCAAGGGCGGCGGCGGGCAATCGATCCAGCTCGGCACGATCTGGCTGCCCTTCGGTTTCGAGCAGAAGGCGGGCAAGGCGGCGCTCGGCTACGTCCGCATCGTCCAATTCGATCCCACCGACAAGCGCGACGTGGTGCAGAACTTCATTCGCTCCTTCAAGGCCAAATACAATCAGGAACCGACGCACATCAATGCCCACGCCTTCGATCAAATCCTAGTCGTCGCTGACGTCGTCCGCCGCGGCGGCAAGGACTCGCAGTCGATCCGCGATATCATGGCAACGACGAAGGACTTTTCCGGTGTGACCGGCAGCGTCGAATTCGACAAGAGCAACCAAAACATCAAGATGGATACGATCCACTATATGGAGACGTTGCCGGATCTGTCGTGGAAGGCGCTCGGCTGGAACTGAGCGGTCATGCTGTGCGCCGCGGGCCGTACCGGCCCGTTCTAGCGCGTGCCATTTCGTCAATGTTTTCGGGCTTAAAGCGACCTCATAAGCGCGCCGCTGTACCACTCAGTTCCGCCAAGTGCTGCCTAGTTGGGTAGCAAAAATGGTAGCAAAAAAGCGAAGCAGTCGCGCTAACACCGGGCGAATTGGAGGGGCGGTTAGCGGCTCGACGAGGTGGCCCTTCTGATCGCGTTAGAAAGGCGTTCGTTTAAGCGGTCTCGCTGCGCAACAGATCGTGAGCCAAGAGAAATCGAGGGCAGGCGGGCAAAACTCGGCCCGCGGGCTCATTCGCAGAGGCCGTCAGAGAAAATCCTCCTCGGCACGCAGCCGATGGCCGCCATCTCGGCTTGATGGTTGGACGTTCGTTCAGCGGATCGCAGTTGGCGCCACCGTCGAGCCGGTCGCGCCCTGCAGCTTTAGCGGTTGCAGGACGAGCGC
>Ga0310916_10002200_pt1 | contig 11856 bp, 10 predicted proteins | sample GREbulkMGLF176_FD_203444 | JGI IMG/M metagenome (GOLD analysis project Ga0310916, IMG submission 203444) | Lab enrichment of tropical soil microbial communities from Luquillo Experimental Forest, Puerto Rico - GRE.bulkMG.LF176 | ecosystem: Environmental > Terrestrial > Soil > Tropical forest >...
AAAGAAAGTTTTGCTCGGCACGACAAGGATGCGAACAATCCGGTGCTGGAGCAGGCCGTCAAAGTCGCCGCTCCAGGTCAACGTGCGCGGCAGAGACAGAACGTCGACTGGCGTTTCAGCGCGCGCGGCAGTCGGAATGCAGGTCAGCAGCAATGCAAAAATCAAAGCGAAATGGCGCATGGCTTCACACTTCGCGCGCAAGCAAACCGTTCATATTTTTGGCGTTCGCCGGTGAGCCACTTTGATCTATGTCAAGGGGCTGCCGGCGTACCAGCCGGCTCCGCAAGCGGGGAGGGGCTTCTCTCGCCGGAGGTGGGTAGCGGTCCCCAGACGCGCCCCCGTCGCGCTTTGCGAATGTCTTAGATCAGGTTTGACCAGACGGTTACTGCGATCAGCAACTCGACCATCGCCGCGGCGACGAAACTGCGTTCTGTGATATCCATGGCATGTCCCTCCACGCCCATCGATATTGATCTTGTGCAATTTCCCGGCAGCCGCTTTGACTTAACTCAATCAAAAACACATGTGGACCTGGTGCCGCACGCGCGACCCAAAGGATGCTTTCGGCTTGATCTAAATCAAGTCGGGTTTCCCGGCTTGCGAAAAGGGTATGGTCACCAGTGTTCGGGACCGAGAGGGGAGCAACCGCATGAGCATCATTTGGACAATAATCATCGGCTTTATCGTTGGAGTGATTGCCAAGTTCCTTATGCCTGGCGATAAATATGAGCCGAAGGGCTTCATCCTGACGACGATTTTGGGAATCGTCGGCGCGTTCGTTGCCACTTACCTGGGCCAGGCTGTCGGATGGTATAAGCCCGGAGAGTCGGCAGGATTTATTGGTGGTATCGTCGGCGCAATAATCCTGCTTGCGGTCTATGGGTTTTTCTCAGGTCGCCAAGGGCGGGCCTGATGGAAGTCTTTGTTTAGGGTATGCGATAGCTCTCGACCGATATCGCGACAGTCCTGAGCATGCACGGCTTTGGGCCATAGACAGACTGCATTTCCTCTGCCGGAAAGTCTGCGACAAAGTAGCCCGCTCCTCGATCTATTTCCGGGAGCCACATGGCCTTGACCTGCAAGCAGGCCAATGCAACTTTGCCATCGGTAGTGCCCGCAAGGGCTTATCAAGGGAATGCGGTGCGTCCGTTGCGACGGACAATGCCGCGGCTGCCCCCGCAACTGTGAGCGGAGAGCCGATAGCCATTTAAACCACTGGGATCACTGGATCCTGGGAAGGTGGCTTGAGGCGGTGACCCGCGAGCCAGGAGACCTGCTACCAGCCATGGTCATGCGCGAACGCGTCGGGCGGGGTGCTCCGAAGCGTTGGAAGCGCCGTTTTGGTCTGCCGCATCAGGGGCGAAGGGCAGATTTTCTCGGCCAGCGTGCATGACGGTGTAATCGTTCGCCGTCGGCCACGACATGTCGATTCTCAAACTTTGCGGACTTCATACGCGATCGCGCGACTGCGCGAGTTCTCTCCACCTCACCTCATCACGGCAGAGCAGGCTGCCCGGCGCTTCCTTGCCGCCAACGCTTGCTTTGGTGTTGTTTGCGGCCACAACGCCGCTCTCCGCACAAACCTCAGCGCCTCCTGCGCAAGGCCCCAGTCAGCTCGAGCCGGTGGTGGTCTCGCCCCCGAAGCCAAGGAGCACTGCGCCTCGGTTCGGGGGCAGTTCAAAAGGCGCGCCGAAACGAACGAGGCAATCCGCGCCGACGACTGCGAAGCCGTTGCCGCAGTCGGCCGCCAATGCCGGTCCGCCGGCGACGCCGCTCAACACCAATGTGGTCGCCGGTAGCTCGAACCTCCTGGGCCTCACCGTCTTCCAAACGCCGGCGTCGGTGCAGGTCGTCGACCAGCAAACCATGCGCGAACAGGGCAACCGCACCACCCCGGAGACCGCGCAAGGCGCGGTGGGTGTGCTCGCGGTCGATGCGGCCGGGGCGCCGGCCGGCTTTTCCATGCGAGGCTTCTCGTTTGGCGAGGTGACGGTGCTCTACAACGGCATCTGGATCGGCCCGCAGAGCATCACGTCGCGCGTGCTGGACACCGCAAATCTCGCGCAGGTCGAATTTGTGAAGGGACCCTTATCCTTGATGTCGGGCCTCGCCACGATCGGCGGCTCCGTCAACTATGTGAGCCGGCAGCCCACGACCGGCCCGATCAGGAGCGAGCTCGACACCTCGATCGATACGCTCGGCACCTACCGCACGCATTTCGGCTCGGGCGGCAGCTCGGCCGTATCGGGGCTCGACTACCGCTTCGATGTCAGCTCGTCCAAGATCAACAGCTTCATCGACGGCGCTTACCAGAATCTCAACAACGTTTCGGCTCAGCTCAATTATCGGGTGAGCGACTCGTTCAAGGTGTTCGGCGCCATCGAATATAATCGGGACGACGGCCACGCCTATTGGGGCACCCCGCTGGTTCCAATCGCCTTCGCCGGGCCCTTTGCGACGAAGGGCGTCGTCTCGGGCGCCGCGGTCAATACCTTCGACGGCACCATTCTCGGTCCCCTCACCGTGGATTCGCGAACGCTGACGACGAACTACAACGTTGCCGACAATTCCGTTGGCGCGCACGAGCTCTGGCTACGCGGCGGCTTCGAGTTGGCGCTGAACAACGACATCACGATCAGAAATCAGGCCTACGAATATGGAGCCAAGCGCCACTGGTTTGACAGCGAGACCTATGCCTTCGATCTCGGGACCTCGATGATCGACCGCGACCGCTTCTTCGTCACGCACAAGCAGCAGGTCGTGGGCGATAACACCGATCTGCTCTGGAACAGCTCCTTCTTTGGCATGGAGAACAGTTTTGCGGCGCGATTACAGGTGCAACGGAACGATATCCAGTTCGCCCAGGAGGGAAATCCGAATGCCTTTCCGGCCGACTCGGTGACCGTGCTCGATCCCGACCCCGGCCTTTACGGCGTGCCGGAACCAAATTATCGCAACAGCCGCCTCGATACGGTTGCGGGCACGATCGAAGACCGCCTGAAGATCACTCCGATGCTTTCGCTGATCGGCGGCATTCGCGTCGAGAATTTTGCGCTGTCGCGCGACGGTATCAATTTCGACGGCACCATCCCCGCCGGTCAGCCCTTCACCACGACTTGGACGCCAGTGTCGTATCGTGCGGCTTACACGTTCGAGCCGATCAAGGGACTGCTGTTCTACAGCATGTACGCTACCGCCTACGATCCGGCGGCCGCCGGCATTTTCTCGGTGACGCCGGGGACGACATTGGCGCTGACCAGCGCGCGGATCTACGAGACCGGCGTCAAGGCTCTCTCGCCAGACAAACGGGCGGAGTTTACGGTCTCCGCCTACGACATTGACCGGCAGAATGTCTATGTGGCGCTTACCAACGCGATCTCGACGCTGGCCGGCGACGTCAGGAGCAAGGGCATCGAGTTCGCAGCCGCTGTCCGGCCGATCGACAATCTCAAGCTCTGGGGCAACATTGCGCTAACGGAGGCGTACTACGGGAATTTCGATGTGTGGACCGGCAACACACCATCGAATGTCGCGCCTGTCATCATCAATGCCGGCGCATCGTACCGTTTCGACTGGTGGCGCTGGCCGGTCGAAATCGGCGGGGCGGTGCGGCATGTCGGACAGCGATACCTGTTCGAGGATGACCTCACCGCCATGCTGCCCTACACCACGGCCGACCTCTTCGCCTTCGTCGATATTCCGGGCAGGGACTTGTGGTGGCAGGGACTGGAAAAGATGCGCGTCACGTTCCGCGTGCGAAACGTGACCAACACCGTTTACGCGGCCTGGTCCGATCCCGGTTATCCCGATCAGGTCTATCTCGGCGCGCCCAGAACGTTCGAACTGTCCGCATCGGCGAGATGGTGAGACGCAAACATGGGCTTGCTCGCGGCGTTGCATCGCTGGTGGGGCGTCGCGTTCTGCCTGCTGTTCGCGATGTGGTTCGCCTCGGGGATCGTGATGCACTTCGTGCCCTTCCCGGCACGAAGCGAGATAGGTCGCGTCGGCGGATCGGATGCCGGCGGCGACCGTGGAATTCATTCGGAGCAAGGCGCTCTCCGCATCGCCGCCGCCCACGCGCGCTCGCGTGGGCTCGACCCGTCGCGCGCGACCGTGGCGTTGATCGGCCACGATCAGTGGACCGTTGCGGGGAATTTCGATTCCGATCGCCCGCTGTATCGCATCGCTGTCAATGATGCCGCGGGCAGCGAGATCTACGTCTCGTCGGCCAAGGGCGACGTTGTCCTCCTCACCACTCGAAGCATGCGGCTAGCCAATTACTTCGGCAGCATCGCCCACTGGATCTATCCGACCGTGCTGCGCCGTCACGGCAAAGCGTGGAGCGCGCTGATATGGTGGCTGTCCTTGGCGGCGACCATCAGTGCGAGTATTGGCGTGATCATCGGTATCGTTCGACTGAGCGGGACTACGGCCTATCGAGGCCTGCAGCGCGCGCATCACACCTTCGGCCTGATCTTCGCACCATTCATCCTCTCCTGGATATTCTCGGGTTTCCTGTCGGTGGACGACGGCTGGCTGTTCTCCCCAAGTCAGAGCCGGATCATTTCTGCCGGGCCCGTCGACCTGTTTCGCAAGCTGCACACTTTCGATTTCGCGCCGCTGACGTCGCACCCGCGGTTGCGTTCAAGCCTGGTCGTCGGCCTCTGTCTGTGCGGCCTTGCCTTCAGCCTTACGGGCGTGGTGCTTGCGTGGCGAAGGCTGCGCTTGGGCGCAGGCCGAAGGAAAAATGTTGTTTGAAAAGAATGTCGTTTGAAAAGGTAGAATCCGCGAAAGGCCGGCGCCGAAAGCGTGCCGTATCCGGCAAAATCCGCGTGGCGGGCCCGAAACCCAGAGCCTTGATCCATGTCAAGCCGTTATCCGTATCCCCCGCAAGGTATTGAAGGGCGGCTCACATTCGTGTGCGCCGCGCACTACTGCCACCGTTATCGACCGGCCGGCCCGCCATGCCGAGCCGGTCAACACGTCGATGAGCCATGTAGGTGCGTCGTCGGAACGCGGCCGTAGGTATTTTCGTGCAACGAGGAGTGTCAAATGAGCGATGAGTTCAAGGATAACGACCAGATCAAGGCCGGCTCGAAACATCACGATCAACACGCCATCGATCGCCGCAATCTTCTGCTCGGCACGTCGACGCTGGTGGCAGCGGCAACGCTGACCTCACCCGCATTGGCGCAGGCCCAGAAGGCTGCGCCCGCCGCGGCACCCGCGCCTGCCGCCGCTTCCGGCAGCAAGCCGAACATCCTCGTCATCATGGGCGACGACGTTGGCTGGTTCAATGTCGGCGCCTATCACCAGGGCATCATGTCCGGCAAAACGCCGAACCTCGACAAGCTCGCCGCCGGGGGCATGCGCTTTACCGACTACTACGCCGAAGCAAGCTGCACCGCAGGCCGCGCCAATTTCATCACCGGGCAACTTCCCCTGCGCAGCGGGCTCACCACCGTTGGCCAGGCTGGTGCGGATGTCGGCATGCCGGATCAGTGCGTGACGATCGCGACCGTGCTCAAATCGCTCGGCTACGCCACCGGACAGTTCGGCAAGAATCACCTCGGCGACCTGAACAAATATCTGCCGACGCTGCACGGCTTCGACGAATTCTTTGGCTACCTGTATCACCTCGACGCGATGTCCGATCCTTACTGGTTCGACTATCCGCAGGACTGGATCGACAAGTATGGTCCGCGCAATCTGGTGCATTCGTATGCGACCGACACGGACGACCAGACCGTGATGCCGCGCTGGGGCAAGGTCGGCAAGCAGCGCATCGTCGACGAAGGTCCGCTAAAGCCGTTCAAGGACATGGGCGCGGATCACCAGATGTGGCAGAAAGGCCGCGACGCCAAATACGACATGGAGACCTTCGACGAGGTGCTGGTCGATGCCAGCAAGGCCTTCATGGACAAGGCAAAGGCGGCCAACAAGCCGTTCTTCGTTTGGCACAACACCACGCGCATGCACGTCTTCACCTACCTTGCGCAGAAGTACCAGGCGAAGATGAACTTCGAGTCCAACTTCGGACTCGAAGAGGCTGGCATGGCGCAACTCGACGACGATGTCGGCGATCTCTTGAAGCATCTCGACGATATCGGTGTCGCTGACAACACCATCGTCATCTTCACCACCGACAACGGTGCCGAAGTCTTTACCTGGCCCGACGGCGGCATGACGCCGTTCCGTGCCACCAAGGGCACGGTGTTCGAGGGCGGCTTCCGCGTGCCGTGCATCGCCCGCTGGCCGGGCAAGATCAGGCCGGGCACCGTGGAGAACGGCATCTTCTCCGGACAGGACTGGCTACCGACACTTGCCGCGGCGGCCGGCAATCCGAACATCACTCAGCAACTGCTGCAGGGTGTGCAACTCGGCGACAGGAGCTACAAGAACCATCTTGATGGGTACAACCAGATGGATGTGTTGACCGGAGCCGGACCCTCGAAGCGTCACGAGATCTTCTACTTCGGAGAAGCGCAACTCGGTGCCATTCGCATCGACGACTTCAAGTTCCAGTTCTATCAGCAACCGTTCGGCTGGCCCGGCGAGAAGGTGACGACCGACATGCCGACGATCGTCAACCTTCGCCAGGATCCGTTTGAGCGCACGCCGTCGATCCGCGGCGAATCGCTCAACAATCAGGGCGGCGGCTATATGAACGACTTCATGGCGCGCGAGTTCTGGCGCTTCGTGCTGGTTCAGCAGAAGGTTGCCGAAATGGCGCAGTCGTTCGCCGAGTTCCCGCCGATGCAGACGCCGGCTTCCTTCAATCTTGCCGCGGTCAAGGAGAAGGTCGAGGCGATGATGAAGGCTCGCGAAGGGCAGTAGGCGGGCAACCGCAAAGCGGCGGGCGGCGCGCAGACCTGACAGGGGTCAAGCTCCGCCCGCAACGAGCGTCAGTATATCCTTTGTAGTCCCGGCACAGGTGTTACCTTGACCCACCTGTGCCGACTGAAACAATTCTACTGGCACATGTACAAAATGCCGTCCCCGCCTTTGATCACGGAGCCCGGATCGCAAACAATTCCGTTGCGCGCCTTATAGTCAGGCCAGCCGCTGTAGCAGGTCCAGTTATTAAGACCGGGCCCGTACCCGTACCCGCCGTACGCGCCGACCCGACACCAAGGACCGTCCGCGTAGTAAGCCCTCACGGCATACCAAGGAAGACCCAGTTCAGCCTGGGCGCGGTTATAGTAGTAGGTGGGGCTCACGTAGAGCCTGGTGCGTGCCTGAGCCTGCTCGGACCAGCCGAAGGATAGCATTGCTGCACACGCGAAGGTCGAGGTCGCAATTGCCAACGTCTTTAGACTCATACGCATACTCATGGTTTGCCTCCAGAAGCGGTTGCTCCCCCCTTTTTTAGCGATGTACGTTGCAGCGGGCCTGTGTTTGATCTGGATCAAGGCGTCGGTGCCCGGGCGGGGCCTGCGAGGGCCGGCCGCGAGCCGGCGGTTTAGAACCAGGGGTTGTTATGGGAGCCAGGCTCTTCGCCTTCACCTGCGGCACGGTAACTGGCGACTTCGCGCGCCTGATGGAAGGCGGTCAGGGCGACGTCACGGTGCCGGTACCGGTGTTCCTGATCGAGCATCCCAAGGGGCGCGTGTTGTTTGACACGGGGCTCCATCCAGAGTGCCGGAACGACCCTGTCGGGCGGCTCGGCATTGGGACTGCGAAGCTGTTCCGGATCGGCTTTCGGCCCGGCGAGGAAGTGAGTGCGCAGCTCGAAGCGATCGACCGCGATCCCGCCAGGATCGACCTCGTCATCAATTCGCATTTTCATTTCGACCATGTCGGCGGCAATGCGCTGATCCCCAACGCGACGGTGCTGGTTCAGCGCGGCGAGTGGGATGCCGCCACCGATCCCGACATCGCGGCGCTGCACGGTTACAACCGGCGCGACTTCGACCTCGGACATCAATTGCGCCTGATCGACGGCGAGCACGACGTGTTCGGCGACGGCGCGGTCGTGTGCCTGCCCACGCCGGGACACACGGTGGGGCACCAGTCCCTGCGGCTGAGGCTCGGCTCGGGCGAGGTCGTGCTTGCGGCGGATGCATGTTATTTCTGTCAAACGCTGCGCGAACGCCGTCTGCCGCGCTACGTGCACGACCGCAGGGCAATGTTGGCGTCGCTTGATCGGCTTGAGGCGCTGGAACGGAGCGGGGCCCGCATCTTCTTCGGCCATGACGCGGAATTCTGGCGGACGGTACCGAAGGCGCCGGCCACTGTCTCGTGATCGCTTTCTGGCTTGTGGGACGGCTCGATCGCTACTCGCGAATGTTGAGGGGGCCGGGTCACAATGTCCTGGCTGGCAAGTCAGGGCTGTTTGTTCGCCGCGTCCTTCTTGTTAGCGCCCTTCGCAACAAAGCGAACGCCGACCTGGACTCCATCGATCCAGACCAGCTCGCATCTTCGGAATGCCAGACCGGTGGAGGACAGCAGCAGAAAAAATTCCTTCGCTTGCAGCACTTTTGCGGAGCCTTCGAGCTCGAGTTTGGCGCCGCTCTGGGAAATATCGATGAGAGTGCAGCTCAGTCGCCATGTGCCGTCGACACCCATCAAATTGACGGGGTAGCGGTGCTCGAATCGCACTCGGCTCGCTCTGCGACTTTCCCCTCTCACTGGCCCATCCCCCTCGCTATCATACCTTTATGCCGTGATCGGACCGGATGGCGTTCCGTGCCTGATGGCCCATTGCGCAGCAGAAAGAAAAAGCTTCTCGAATTGTTCCTTGGCTTGCGCGATCTCCTCGTCCGAAATCTGTGGAACGTTACGGCTGCGGACAATGGCCAACGTCGTCTGCCAGTTCAGCCGAGATGCTCGGCACGCGACGACCAGGCGCTCGCAGCTTTCCTGCTCCATCAACGGCTCGATGGTTTCCAGCGGAGCCCCGGAAAGCAAGACCAGCGCCGCTATGACACTTGTATATTCCCGGCGCACGGCAAAGCCGTTCACCGCGGAGTCGCTGAGCTTGCCGGCCTTGCTGAGTTCGAGGACCCGTGCGTGCGCCTCGGAGTACACGAGCGGTTCGGGTGCTTTTTCCGAAACGTTGCTTGCGATGCCATCCAGGGCTTCGCGAATGCTCTGACGCGAATGGGGAGGGGCAGCCTTGAGCAGCGCAAGCCGCTGCTTGTCGCTCATGGCCGAAAGGAGCTGGCAAAGCATTGCCGGCGCGATATCGGATCGCAGACACAGGGATTCGGCAATGTCCGGATTGCCCTTGGCCGAGGCGACCATCAACTCGAAACCGTCTTCGGAGAACCGTGCGCCTGCATTTTTTGCAAGCACCCGACAAATTTCATTGCCGCCACGCTTCAAGAGAAGATCGGTAACGGCTTCGTCGAGAGTTTGCCGGCCCGCAATTGCGACGAGGTGCTTGCGGCCCAGATGACTGGCAAATTCCTGAAGCTCCTCTGTGGCGAAGGCGTGCGAGCGGTGCAACACTGGGTAAGCAACTGTGACATCCGCATGTCGAGCCAGGTAACGCACCGTCTGCTTTGGTGCCGGATCCAAATCGGCCAGGCTCGCGCTGAGCTGAACCAGCGATTGCACGTCGACGCAATCGACGAGCTTCAGGAGAACGTCGTCAAATGTTCCGATCTGCTGGTCGTTCAGTCGCCGTCCATACGACAGAAACAAATTTGTCGCGCGGCGCAACATCAAGACGCGGCGATCGAGGGATCGGCCTGATACCGCCTCAGACAAGTCAACAATAAGTTCGGCTGAAGCGCGAGCAGTCATGGCCGATTAATAATTGCGCGTGAGGAATTGTGCTTCTTTCGCTACCACCCACGCCAAGACGGTGGAGGGTAAGCCACAAACACCAATGAAATCCTAAGCGGTTTCCCCGTTCAGGCGGTTGCCGGTCGGAACCCGGGCTCGGCCGTGGAGGGCAACCATGGCCGGTGTGCAGGGGACCGCCTTGGGTTCGTTAGAGGTTCCCTAAGGGTCCTTTGGCAACATGCCCCGTTTATTCATTGGGGTTATCATGATCGACGACAAGGTAAAGTTGAGGTGCCCGGGCTGCAAATGGGTTTTCCGGGAGCGCGCAAGCAAAATTCGTGATGGCTTCCAGGTCAATTGCGAGCATTGCAATCGCCTGATCACCCTGAACAGAGATACCGAAGATCCCTTTATCCGACGAGCGTTGAAGACGGCGAAGGAAGTCCGGGCCGCCATGCAGGCCCTGCGAACACCGGCCAGCTATTCCGGCGAACCCAAGACCTGATCCGTCTCACTTTCCTGGTGGCGGCGAGCCGGTGTTGCCTCCGCAAATGGCGACCATGGAGCAAAGGAACAAGGCACTCCTCGCGGCGTTGCCATCCGCGAGTCAAGGAGAGTTCGTCATGCACCGAGTTGCATTCGCGATCGCGGCCACGCTGCTTTCGCTGGTCGCAACGCCAGCCGGTGCTCAAGCCGTGATCACGAATCCGGGATGGTGTGCGCAATTCTATCCGAACGCCAATTGCCAGAATTTGGGGCCGGGCAATCCGTATACCAGCTATGGTTGGGCGACCAGCCCTTCGCCGCGCGCCGCATATTGGCCCTATCGCCATCACCGCCATTGGCGCCGCTACTGATCGCCTCGGCCCATAGCGCATCCCGGACGTCCGGCCCGGCGCGCCCTCGATTGCGGCAGGCTGTTTCAACCCTATATGCGGGTGGTCGTTACGCATTGTTCCCTCGGACCATGACCAGAATTCGCCTACTCATCGCCGGCCTTCTCGCAACCGGTGCCATCGCCGTTTCCTTCCTCACCGCCATTGCAACGCAAGGCGAGGACAACGGAGGCGCGAACATCAATTTGCTGGCGGGCGTGATCCAGTTGGTCCACCGCGACTACGTGCATCCCGTTGGTTCCGACGAACTGACCAAGGACGCGCTCAAGGGCATGCTCAACCGCCTCGATCCGCATTCGGACTACATGGACGAACAGGAGTTCAAGCAGACCGAGGCCGACATGTCCGGCAGCTTCGGAGGCCTCGGCATGCAGATCACCGAGCAGGACGGAATACCCAAGATCATCTCTCCGATCGACGATACCCCTGCGGCGCGTGCAGGGATCGAACCCGGCGACGAGATCGTCCAGATCGGCCGCGCGAGCACGCACGGCATGAACTTGCGCGAGGTCGTGGGCCTTTTGCGGGGCGAACCCGGAACATCGGTGACGCTCACCATCCTGCGCGGCAAAGAGCAGCCCTTCGATGTCAGCATCACGCGAGATATCATCCGCGTCGCGTCGGTCAAATCGCAACTCGAGCCTGACGACATCGGCTATATCCGCATCAGCCAGTTCGGCAACGATACCGCGGGCGGATTCAAGCAGGCCATCGCAAAGCTGAAGCAGGACGCGAAAGGAAGCCTGAAGGGTCTTGTGCTCGACCTGCGCGACGATCCCGGCGGACTATTGACCGCGGCCGTCGACGTCTCGGGCGATTTCCTCAATGGCGGGCCGGTGGTCAGCATCCGCGGCAGGCACGCGAGCGAGAACAGGACGTTCGGTGCCCCCTCCGGCGGCGACATGCTGCCCGGCACGCCCGTCGTGGTGTTGATCAACGGGGCTTCTGCGTCGGCCTCGGAGATTGTCGCCGGCGCGCTGCAGGATCGCCATCGCGCAACTGTGATGGGGACGCAGAGTTTTGGCAAAGGATCGGTGCAGACGGTCATTCCGCTTTCCGGGCACGGCGCAGTTCGTCTCACCACCGCGCTCTACTACACGCCGTCAGGACGATCGATCCAGGACGACGGCATCGCGCCCGATGTCGTCGTGGAGGCGCCCAGGGATCAGCAGATCAGCGGCGGACCCATGCTGCGGGAGAGCGCGCTGCACGGCGCATTCGACAATCC
>Ga0310916_10002204_pt1 | contig 11847 bp, 7 predicted proteins | sample GREbulkMGLF176_FD_203444 | JGI IMG/M metagenome (GOLD analysis project Ga0310916, IMG submission 203444) | Lab enrichment of tropical soil microbial communities from Luquillo Experimental Forest, Puerto Rico - GRE.bulkMG.LF176 | ecosystem: Environmental > Terrestrial > Soil > Tropical forest >...
CAGTGCCGTCGCTCGCTGGCAACATGTTCGTCGGGATGCCAGAAGCATCGGGAAACTTCATTGGCTCGGCGGTGTCCTTCTTTCCCAGCGGGTAGATCTTCGATTGTTCTACGAGTTCAACCGCTGGCGTCAGATTCTTTGGGTCTTGATAGAATGAACGGAGAAAGATGAAGACATTATTGGTCGCCGAACGATAGACAAAATAGCCCTCCGTCACATCGCCTCTGTAGTTGGGAGGCAACAGTAGAAACTTGCCACCTTTTCCGCCGTCGGGTCCCGGTAGGCCGATGTCACCGAAGTACTTCCCACCGTCGACCGGAATCGGGCGTTGCCAGAAATCAAGCAGAATGCCTTGAAGCATCGGTGGCGCTTCGAAGACGATCGGGCCGTCCTTGCCCAGATCTACGTAGCTCATCGCGTAGATGACGTCAGAGTTGGGAGTCGTGACCAAGGTCTTGGCGTCGAGGCGCTCTTTCCAAATCGGCAACACGTTGTAGCCAGCACCGAAGACCTTTTCGGAGCCGTACTTCATGCCGAACGTGTTGATCAACGGCAGCGCCCAGAGATACGTCTGGGTGGCGCGTTGAAATAATAATTCATCGAGTAGGGTATTTGCGGTTTCCGCCGTCGGACGATTTTCGCTGAATGGCAGATTGGCAATTTCGTTAAAACGTGACTGTGCCTGAATCATTTCGATGGTGGTGCCCAGAGACAGGGCGATGAGCAGTGCTCTGAGTTTGGTTTTCATGGATAGGGTGCTTGCGCCACTAAGGTCTTCCGATCCGCCGGGCAAGCCGTCGGAAAAGCTCAAGACTTTAGCGGTACTTTGAGTGGGGGTTCCCAAATTGAGAGGTTCCTTGGTCTTTCTCAAGCACAAAGCCTTTTTCGATTCTCTCAAGGGGGAACAACTCGCTCCAACGAAAAGCGTTGCGTAGAAAAAGCGCGGAATAATGGGTACCGGCCCGACTTTTCCAAGAACAAACTCTCGCGGATTTGGCGACATCGAACACCCGCAAATACAAAGACCGCCAGGGGGCACCGAAAACCCCGGACGGTTTCGCTATATGCCAACCATTCAACCAGGGGCAACCCGAAAACTTTACTCTCAAGTCAACGGCGCGGTGACCGCGAATGCGCCGGATGCCGCACCCCGACATCGCACAGCAAAGCCGCAAAAATTCGGACTTGGTTGTTCAAGGCCAAAGTAAGCGGATCGATCAAGAGTTCGACCCCGCGACCCCAAATACAAAAGGTCATATTGTTCGGGCGTTCGCCAAAAGTTCTCTTATCGACGATTCCCGGACTACCCGAGGGATTCGATCTGCTTGAATATAATTATCCGAACGAATCTGCTTCCGAGTCGGTTTTCCCAACAAACCGCGCCTTCTTGCCGAAGCTGCTGGTAGTGCGCGGGCTACCCGTTAACAAATTTCGGTCCCGCATAAGCGAGGCCGCTTCACCCAAGCGATGCTGCTCCCATGCGGCCCTGCTAACCTCTAGACCTCACCGGTCTGAGGCGCGGCCTCGCTAGCTATTCAATCTGCACCGATTCGAGATCGGCGAAAACGTAGCCGATAAAAATGTCTGCCTCGATCCGCAGCGGGATGCGGTTGGCGTCATCAGATAGCCAGCCGCGGCCGCTTTTGAACAGCTTGTATTCTTTCAAGTGCATTTTGTTATCGATTCCGCTTAACTTCAGGTCGAGTTTGATAGCTCTTTCCTCATGCCCATTGACTTTGATCGTGTCTCGGCCCAAGACCGTTACCGTCGCGAGATAGGGAGCGTTTGACGCCCACACAACGATCGATTCAGTTTCGCCATCCGCAAGCGGCTGGCTCCTTACCCAGAGTAGCGCGGCAGCCGTATCGAATACCGGGCTGAATCTGAAAATCCTCGGCATGGCGGGATAGTCGCTTGGGATTTTTTCCCGAAGCCCGGTGACCTGATTCGATTCGAAGTCGACATTCGTTTTGACTGTTGCTGACCGATATTTCTCTTCCTGAAAAAAATGGACTGGCCTGAGCGTCATTTTGTTCTCCATGGCCTGCTGATAAATGTCCAGTTTGAACAGCGCCCCCGCCAGTCCCGAGGTCGCGCCGGTCGCGTCGACCTCGACCGTGGTCTGGGTTGGCGAAAAAAAGTGGATGCCGGCCTTGGCGGCCTCCAGACCGCACCAGCCAAATCGATACGCCAGGCGCATCGCAGGAAGTGGGGCAAAATTGCCCGGACCCTTGGCCGTCGTGAGCGAACCGGACCAGTCCGGGCTGTCCTCTGCACTCGTCGCACCCTTCCACTTAAACACGGACAAAACAACTTCATCACCCGCCTTAAGTTCATAAAACAACTCATATTCGCGAGCGAATTTCGCATTGTCAGTGTCTTTAACCCCGTAGTAGTTGGTCAGTACGTAGTAAGCAATTCCCTTATCCTCTTCTATCCTTATGCGTCGGCTATCCTCGGGCTTCAACATAAAGACGCTCCTTTCTAGCGGAGTAAAACTGTCAGCCCAAACAGTAATCACAGGACTTTTATCATGTTCCAGAATGTACTCGAGCGCTTTTCGATTACCCAGACCCCAGTAATCCATCTCATATCGCGCTCTCAGATTTTTGCCGCCTAACACATTAAAATAAACGTTCTCCAAGGGATGGGCCTTCCACATCCACATCGCCGTGCACACGACCGAAATTGTGGTTAAAATAAGCAAGCTTATTTTATTACCACTCCAGGCACGTCCAGCAGACCACACCACCATCCACCCTTTGGTGGCAAGCAGCAGGAAGGCTGGGTATATGAAGTATAGATGCCTCCATCCATTATAAAGCACTGAATGAAACCAAATGACACTTGCTATTGGACCGAAGAAAAGTCCCAAAAACACTATATCTTGCAGCTCTGCGTCGTCCTGCCACAATTTCATACCACGAGTGACCATCTGACGGCACGTAACAAACCCACCGACCACAAACAGTACTAGATAGAACAAAGGCGTTGTAATTGATAGCCAAGTAAAAGTATAATGCCATGGGAGTGCAGTCGATCGGATAAAAGCGCCCATATAGCGAATTTCGCCCCCCATTCGGAAGTGCGCCATATTCTTAAAGGCCTCCAGGAAATGGCCCAGTGGACGTGACCACAGGTAAGGCCACATGACTACGACAAAGGTGCATGTGACCACCAGGTAGAGGGCCAATACCAGGCATGTTCTGCCCAATGCTAGCTCGCGCCGTATTAGTCTGATCAGCAAAAGTCCCACTGAAACAATCAGAAGGAGAACTGCCATGATACGTACATCAATGGCCACAGCGGTTCCTAATGCGTGTACGAAGGCCGTCTTAACGCCCGGCCGGAGCACGAAGGAGAGCGTCGTATTCATGGCAACTGCGAAGACCGCCATAAACACCATGTCCTTGGAGTTGTAGAACGATTCAGCAAAAAAACGTGGTGTAAGTACTAGAAAGAGCGCTGATAATAATCCTATGCGCCAATCTAAAAAGCGTCTGAGGGCAAGTCTATAAACAGCATAGACACCAGCAAAAAAAACCAGAAAAGTAAGCAAATGGCGAAACATGTATACATCGCGAAAATCTTTTAATCGCAAAAGCTGCTCAAGGGCAAAAGCCGGCACCTCGAAAGCAACTCCATAGTCTCGATCTTGATACTTAGCCAGGGAAGGAAGCCGTTCCTTCCAGGGAGCCATGGAAGCAGGAACATGAAACGCGTCCGCTAAGTACTTTAGCGTGACTGCGCCGCTTAATCTTTGAATCCGCTCGTCCCATGAAATCCCGTAATCGCGATAGCTGCTAATCCCTAGAAGTAGCAACAGAAGAAAAAAAAGCCCCACCGATATATGCTTAATCAGCTTAGTCATTTTGGGTGGGTTCCGAGTGAAATGAAAAAGTTGGGCATACTGGCACTGCTTGCAAAAATCGCCATCGAAAATACCTGAAGAACCGTTCCGCGATAAGGGCTTGGCTGGGCCGCTCGAGCGCCCGCATGACCCCTAACTCACAGAGGTACGCCTTCCAAGCGATTCTCAAGTTTTGATCCGTCAGCATATAGCCGTCCTCTTTACGCGTTCACGCTCCTCTGCCAAAATGAGTTCAAGTCGGCCATCGGCGAGCGCATTCGAAAATGCGCGCCTAGACGCGGCATCGCACCGCACGCTGCAGAACTTGCCGCGATTCGGCGTCACCAGCTGGTATCTCAAAGCGCTAAAGGGCTTAGAGCACCAGATGCAATGCCGATACGCGGCGCCTGCGCCAGGATAGCTCATCTCCAGAGCAACTCCTACCCCATCAATGGATCAGGAGTCACGAGGAATCCGCGAACAAAAAGCCAGTTCGCGGCCCATCAATCATTTCGGCAGACCCTTAAAAGAACCGGGGGATGATTTGTCTGACGCATCAAGGCGAAGGATCCTAACCCGCAAAAATCACACGCTTGAGCAGCAACGCCCTCATTGCGGGTTAGAGAGCTCTTAAACAGACGCTGCGCGTCCGGCTCACCATCCCAGATCGCAACAGGTCCCGAAGTCGACGGCTTAAGCACCACCTTACGAATCGCGTCGCGGACCACCTCCGCTCAGGAGCAAGTTCCGATTTGCGCTATGGTGGTTTGAATGGAGTCCGGCTTGCGTCAAATTGAGGCCGGCTGAAGCCTAGACGGAAATTCGAACGTGTTTTCGAAACCTGAAACCTAACTTAATCCACCTATGTCTATTGAAAATCGTGCTGCAGGCGCTGTGATGGGCGCCTTGATCGGTGATGCTTTGGGCGTTGGCCCCCACTGGTATTATGACCTCGAGGAAATGAGGCGCGATTTCGGGAATTGGATCACCGGTTACACCAAGCCGAAGGCGCATCGCTATCACGCCGGGCTGAAAGCTGGTCAGCTATCGCAGGCAGGCATCATCACAGCAATGCTGCTACGTTCGGTGGTCGAGAGAAACGGGTATGACGAGGGCGACTTCTGCCGCCGCCTGGACGAGGAACTGTTTCCGCTGCTTGACGGCAGACCGGTCAGTGGTCCCGGCGGCTACACCAGCCAATCGATCCGCGAGACATGGAGACGGCGCGTCGAGCAGAAGAAGTCGTGGAAGGAAACCGGCGGTCACGCCGACACCACGGAAGCCGCCGAACGCGCACTGGTGCTAGCCGCGCGATACGCGAAGATTCCCGCGAAAGCGGCACAGGCAGTAAGCGCGAATTGTCTCCTCACTCAGGCCGATGAAGCCATTGTCGCGATGACGACGGCCTACTGCTGCGTCCTGGCTTTGCTCGTAGCCGGCGAGAAGCTTGACCCATTCCTGTCCGATAAATTGCTGGAGCTCGTCAAGGAAGGCGATCTGCCCTTTCACCTGGTGACCAGCGGAAATCGTCAGCCGCCAGGGCCCGGTGATCCTGATCCGCCGCGGGCTGGCAGGTTCTCTTCTCCCGATGCCTTGCTTACCCCTTCCTACATGGCTGAAGCGGCCATTGATCCGGAAATCAAGATCGAGCCGGCCTGGAAAGTATCTATTGTTTACGGAATGCCTTGCGCAATTTATCACCAGCTTCCCGCTGCATATTATCTCGCAGCTCGTTTTCACAATGACTTCGAGCAGGCCGTGCTACACGCACTCAATGGCGGTGGGCAGAACCAGGCTCGCTGCATTCTCACGGGAGCTCTTGCGGGCGCTCAGGTTGGGCTGTCGGGTATTCCACAACGTTTTCTCGACGGCTTGGAAAATTCAGCCGGGTTGACTGCGCTTGCCGGGCGACTTGGAGAACAAGCCGAACGGGAATCCGTAGAGAAGCTATGAAATATGGTGGCAAGTCTGAAAAAGGATTGGGTGGCCAAGCCAAGCCGATTTAAGGTCCAATGAATTTGTGTTCGGCATTTGTTTACCCGCAAAAACGGTTTTGAGCACCACGCAGCGATGAACGCCTCACATACAGCGAAGATTTTGAACGAGGCCTTCACCACCTATTTTGGTTGGAAAACCTACCTACACGGCGCAAGCTAGAACACAAATCCTGATGAATGAACTTCACCAAACGGCTCGAGGTTTCTTAGCCACTTCCCGAACCAGAACGGCCATCACCGTCTTGGTTGCCTGCGCGATTATCGTTTTCCTGTGTCTTCATCCCCCCTTCGTCATCAAGCCCTTGCATCCCACCACCGGCTCCGGACCCGCAGCCATCAGTAGTAACTCCGATAATGCCAGCTCCTTTGTCGAGCCGATCTGGAACAGCAAAGTCGTTCCGACGATTCTAGCCAAAGCGGTTGAGGCCGCGGTGTTGCTCCCCGAAATTCGGGCAAACCCAGAGGCAGCCGGCCAAAGGTACGGCAGGCGGGAGGCCACCAATCCTTTCAACTATATGATCAAGGGATCGGGCAAAGTCACCCAGGTGAACACCGAATCGCGAGCAGGAACGATGACCGTGGAGATCGACAACGGTAGCAGTCACGAAACCATTAATCTGCAGATCGGTCCGGTCGTTATCGGCACGGCGTTACGGGACGCAACGGGCCTGGTGAGCTTTAATCAATTTACCAATCAAATCGACTACGCGGGCGTTTCGAAGGAAATGAATTTACGCGCCATTAAAGACGCGCTTGCCGGTAGAGACCCCGCCAGCTTTGCCGGCAAGACCATTCAATTTTTCGGTGCTTTCACTTTCGATCCGAAGTCGACCAGCTTTATTCGTGTAACTCCGGTCAAATTGGCAATCGAAAACTAGCCAAACCGCGACGCCATGTCCTCCGCTCCACCGTCAACTCAGCGCGAGATTTCACCAAATGGCGTCATCCTCTCAGCCGAGAACATAACGAAAGTTTTTCCGGGCACCACGGCCCTCGACGGAGTCAACTTCAGGGTCTACCACGGCAAAGTGAACGTTCTGGTGGGCGAGAACGGTGCCGGCAAGTCAACCTTAATGAAGATCCTGGCAGGCGTCGAACCGCCGACCTCGGGCCGTCTTCTCATCGACGGCCACGAAGTAACCTTTAAAAATACCCGGGAAGCCGCCAAGGCCGGTGTCGGGATCATTTACCAGGAACTTAATCTCTTCCCAAATCTCAACATCGCGGAGAACATCTTCGCCGGACGCGAGATCACCAGAGCAGATGTGATTGACCACGGCGCCCAGGAGAAGCTGGCCCGCAAGATTCTGGATCGGCTGGAACAACCGCTCAACCCGCGAACCTTGGTCAGCGACTTGCGGATGGGACAGCAACAGATTGTCGAGATCGCAAAGGCGCTCTCGCAGGACGTTCGCGTCCTCATAATGGATGAACCCACTTCGGCTCTGACTGCCGCTGAGACCGAGGCGCTCTTTCAGATCATTGAGGACCTCAAAGGCCATGGAGTCGCCATCGTCTATATCTCTCACAAACTTGAAGAGCTCCTGCGGATCGGCGACTTCGTCACGGTGCTGCGCGACGGCAAGGTCGCAGCGGAAGCGCCGGCAGCCGATGTCGATATTACCTGGATCATCGAAAAGATGGTCGGGCGCACAGTGCGCGTCCCAAGCCGGACGCACGGTGCCGCCAAGCACAACGGCAAGGAACTCTTGAAGGTAGAAGATCTAACCCTTCCCCGGGAAGGTAAAGGCTTTACTTTGAGACGAGTGTCGTTCTCCCTGCACGAAGGGGAAATCCTGGCCATCTACGGTTTGATGGGAGCCGGCCGAACAGAGCTCTTCGAATGCTTGATGGGCTTGCACGCTGAGGCCACCGGGAAGATCACTTTGGCGGGCAAAGCCTTGCGCCACGAGCCGATCTTTGATCGAATCGCCGGCGGAATTACGCTGGTGCCCGAGGATCGCCAGCGGCTCGGGCTGGTCCAGCAGTTGTCGGTAGCTCAAAACATTACCCTGGCCAGCCTGAGACATTATCTTCGCTCTTTCTGGATCTCGGATCGCGAGGAGCATGCTTCTGTAACCAGAATGATCAAAGAGTTAGCCATTAAGGTGCGTTCACCCCAACAACCGATTACTTCGCTGAGCGGCGGCAATCAGCAAAAGGTCGTAGTGGCGAAAAGTTTGTTGACCCGGCCAAAGGTATTGTTGCTGGACGAGCCCACCCGCGGCATTGATGTGGGCGCCAAAGCGGAGATCTTTCAAATTATTAATCGTTTGGCCAACGAAGGTCTCGGAATCCTCTTCGTCTCATCTGAGCTCCCCGAAGTGCTGGCCGTGCCCGACCGAATCCTGGTGCTTTCCAGGGGTCGGGTGACCGGCTCTTTCGGCCACGCCGAAGTCACCGAAGAGCTTCTCGTCCGCGCTTCGAGCGCTCATCGTCAAACAGACCTTGTGGGTGTCGAAGACACCGGGGCTGGCGATCGTCAGACACCAGGGATGCATAACTAATCAGTTACCATGACAACCGCTCTGTCACCTTCTGTCGGGTCAGCCGGTGTTTCTCGACTCTCCATCGGAGTATTCCTGTTTCGGCTACGTGCCTTTATCGCATTGCTGATTTTGATGGGAATATTCACTCTGCTTACCCCCTCCTTTTTTACTACAGAAAATCTTATTATTCTGGTGGGTCAGACTGCCATTAACGCCATCATGGCTGTCGGCATGACCTTTGTGATTCTCACCGGAGGAATCGATCTTTCGGTGGGATCCACGGTTGGGCTGGGCGCGATGGTTTCCGGTCTGCTCATCGATCGAGGGCTGGAGTTGCCGATGTTTGGCGTCGTTGTCTACTTCAACGTTCCTGCCGTCATCTTTCTCGTCCTTTGCCTTGGTATCCTGGTCGGCGCGTTCAACGGCCTTCTGGTAACTCGCTTTAATGTCGCGCCCTTTATTGCGACCTTGGGAACCTTGTATGTCGCGCGCGGGTTGGCTCAACTAAGTAATCAAGGAGCGACCTTTCCCAATCTCGTCGGAAATCCGGAGCTGGGAAACACTGGATTCCCTATTCTGGGGGCTGGCACGATCCTTGGCATTCCGATCGTGATCTGGATCATGATCATTTTTACTGCTCTTGGCTGGTTTGTGGCGGGCAAGACCCCCTTCGGGCGCCAGGTCTACGCAGTCGGGGGAAACGAGCGAGCTGCGGAGTTATCCGGTATCTACGTTCAGCGAATCAAAATGGCAGTGTACATGATTTGCGGGATGTGTGCGGCCATGACCGGCCTGATAACCGCTTCTCAATTGGTAGCAGCCCATCCGGCAACGGGCGAAAGCTACGAACTCAATGCGATTGCGGCCGTCGTCCTGGGCGGTACCTCCCTGGCCGGTGGCCGGGGTACCGTCTGGGGCACCCTGATCGGTGCATTGGTTATCGGTGTATTAACTAACGGTCTGGTCCTTCTCGGAGTCCAGGAGTTCTGGAAGAAAGTTATTACCGGACTCGTGATTATCCTGGCCGTCGTGCTCGACCAGTTGCAGGCAAGGCTGCAGCAGCGCCTTGCCCTCAAGCGAAGCTAGCCACCGGATCGAAGGAGGTGATACCCAGCCCGTAAAATCGTGACCCCATCTCAAGAATAAGTGCGTAGAATCTTTTCTTACTGTAATTTTGAAACGCTTTTTAACCCTAAACCCGAACCGAGAATGGATCTCTTTCTTCGGTTAACCCCCCAATCGTTAACTTTGCTATGTCCAAGCTGATTCCCCAAATTATTAAGAATCTGAGTAACTGTTTTCTCGTTAGCCTCTTAGTAACCGGCACGTTCCTGCTTCCCGCCGGATTTGCTCAAGAGAAGAAACTGATCGCTATCATTGTGCCGTCCCCCGAAAATCCCTTCTTCAAAGCAGAAGCCGATGCTGCCGAGGCGAAGGCGAAGGCTCTCGGATACGATACTCTGGTTCTTGTTCACAACGATGACGCGGTGAAACAAGACCAGCTTTTCGATACAGCGATCGCGCGGAAAGCGGCGGCAATTATCTGTGACAATGCCGGTGCCGACGCTAGCATTGCGGCGGTGAAGAAAGCCAAGAGCGCCGGCATCCCTACCTTCCTGGTTGACCGCGAGATTAACGCGACGGGAGTGGCAGCGGCTCAGCTCGTCTCAAATAATTATCAAGGCGCCACCTTGGGCGCCCAGGAGTTCGTCAAACTAATGGGCGAAAAGGGCAGCTACGTCGAACTCATTGGAAAGGAGACGGATACGAACGCCGGGGTGCGATCGCGTGGCTACAATGATGTGCTCAGCCAATACCCGGATCTGAAGAAGGTGGCAGCGCAGAGTGCCAACTGGAGTCAGACCGAGGCTTTTCAAAAGGTGCAAACCATCATCCAACAATTCCCTGATATTAAGGGGCTGATTTCTGGGAACGACACTATGGCGCTTGGGGCCTACGCTGCGCTGAAAGCAGCCGGGAAGGGAAATGTAATCGTTGTTGGCTTTGATGGCAGCCCCGATGTGGCGCAGTCGATTAAAGCTGGTGAGATCAAGGCGACTGTCTTGCAGCCAATCGTTAAACTCTCTGAAATGGCGGTCGAACAGGCCGATCAGTATATCAAGGCTGGAAAGGCGGACAAACAGGAGAAACAGTCCATCGATTGCGTTCTGATCAATAACGACAACGTCGCCAAATATACCATGTTCGGGCTAAAAGATTAAGGTGATTCCGGCCTCCTGGAACTGCCGCGCTTGGTGCCGTTATCATTTCCGCCTCCGATTATGGCGTCACCGTGGCTACTAGCCCGCAAAAATCACGCGTTGTGAGAAGCCAAACGTACATTGCGGGCTAGAACGCTTTGGGTTGATTCGGGACGACAGTCGCGACTCAAATTCTCGATACTCGTATCGACCCGTAAGGGCCGCTTCGATTACTTGCTCGTGGAGTCGAGGGGGATCTCGGAGCCGCCCCGGGCTGCGGAGCCTAGCCTGGCAGGAAAAGCCGAATCCACCGAGAGCTGCGTCTTCCGGTAATATGCAGCCGGCCGGCCCTCAAATCACAAGAGTCCTCCGGACAGCTCTCATCAACACGCAACTTTGGGGCGGGCGCGAGCCTTTAGGGCCCGTTCTTTCTTTCGTGAATGAGGACGAGGAGACGCGCGAGCGGCTCTTCCGCGCCTGGCGTGAGACCAAGGTCAACGCCTCCAGATGAAACCTCCTTCCTGCCCGAGAGGTATCCGGCTCCTTGCTAGCCGACAAAGCGACTCGGCCTCCCCCAGCTGTTCGTGGTACGAACCACGTTCGTGAGCCGCTTTCTCAATTGTTCCTTGAGACTCTCCTGGGGTGTCCCAAAAGATGACTGGTACTGCCAGGGAGACCACATCTGCGGCCAAGCGATGGACGTCGGTGGTGTCCTGGTTAAGTACCCCAAACTCTTCCTGACTAATCGAGCTGGCATACTTCTCATTGAAGTCTCTGTTCTCCAGCGCATACAGTTTTTGACCGGTTCCGCCGAATTGGGCAACTCCGAGAACCGGAATACCGGCGATGCGAGCCCAGTTGGCCGCGATAAACGTGCCTCCGCAAGAAGCGCGGCGCACAGACTCAAAGCAAAATCCGCGGTTCGCGTAGAACGATCGGTCAGATGCGTAAACGCTTCCGTGAAGCCGGTCCGCAATGCCACCTCCAGTACCAGCTCCGCCAACTCCACGCGCGGCAGTCTCGGCCACGACCTTGCGCAACTGGATGAGCGACGGCGGCTCGTCCAGCGCATCCAACGGCGTGAGGATCAGTTCTTCTTTGCCTTTGACCTTTTCAAATCGAACGTCTGGATTGTCCGGCAGCCGTCGCGCAACCTAGCGATAGGTTTTGTCCAACTCTACCGCCAAACTGTCTAGAATCGGTTGCGGATCGGGCGGCAGTCCGAGTGTGCGGCAGACGATTGGGCGTGTCGCTTCCCACTCGGCATCGGACAACAGATTGGCCCGCGGATCGGCGTATCGCCAGCTCGG
>Ga0310916_10002207_pt1 | contig 11842 bp, 9 predicted proteins | sample GREbulkMGLF176_FD_203444 | JGI IMG/M metagenome (GOLD analysis project Ga0310916, IMG submission 203444) | Lab enrichment of tropical soil microbial communities from Luquillo Experimental Forest, Puerto Rico - GRE.bulkMG.LF176 | ecosystem: Environmental > Terrestrial > Soil > Tropical forest >...
TTTCTCGAGGATTATCCCGGCACCGTTGTGACCGTCACTCACGACCGCTATTTTCTCGACGAGGTGGCCGGCTGGATCCTGGGGCTCGACCGCGGCCGCGGCATTCCCTATGAAGGCAATTATTCGGGCTGGCTCGAGCAGAAGCGGCAGCGGCTCGAGCAGGAAGGCCGCCAGGAAGCGGCGCGCCGGCGCACCCTCGAACGCGAACTCGAATGGGTGCGGCAGAGCCCGCGCGCGCGGCAGGCGAAGAGCAAGGCGCGGCTGTCGGCCTATGAGACGCTCGTCGCGCAGAGCCGCGAGGAGGCACCCGACACCGCGCAGATCGTGCTACCCCCCGGACCGCGTCTCGGTGATCTCGTCATCGAGGCGCAAGGCGTTGCCAAAGGCTTTGGCGACCGGTTGTTGATCGAGGGGCTCGATTTCGACCTGCCGCCGGGCGGCATTGTCGGCGTGATTGGCCCTAACGGGGCGGGCAAGACGACGCTGTTCCGCATGATCACCGGGCAGGAGGAACCCGACAGCGGCACGTTTCGGGTCGGCGAGACGGTCAAACCCGGCTATGTCGACCAGTCGCGCGACACCCTCGTCGCGGCGAGCACGGTGTGGCAGGAGATCGCTGAGGGCCGGGACGAAATCGATCTCGGCCGGCGCAAAATGGCGAGCCGCGCCTATTGCGCGCTGTTCAATTTCCGCGGCCCCGATCAGCAAAAGAAGGTCGGTCAATTATCGGGCGGGGAACGCAATCGCGTTCATCTCGCCAAGATGCTGAAGGCCGGCGCCAATGTGCTGCTGCTCGACGAGCCGACCAATGATCTCGATGTCGACACCTTGCGCGCGCTCGAGGAAGCGTTGCTCGAATTCCCCGGCTGCGCCGTCATCATCACTCACGACCGCTGGTTTCTCGACCGCGTCGCCACCCACATCCTCGCCTTCGAGGGCGACAGCCAAGTGGTCTGGTTCGAAGGCAACTACGCGGATTACGAGGCGGATCGCCGGCGCCGCCTCGGCGCCGAAGCCGACCAGCCGCACCGTATCCGCTATAAGCCGCTGGTCCGGGCGTGAGTACCAGATCAGACGCCTTCCCCAATCTGGGCGCGCATGGCGATAAGCAAACCGGTCATCAAGGCGATCGTGCGGCGGAGCCTCCGGTCTTTTCGCGAAGCATCGCGATGAGACCCTGCAATTGTCCGCCGTTATGCTGGATGACCGACGCGAACTCGGAGCGCTGCGTGACCGCCATACTGATCCCGTCTACCGAGACATCGCTGATTTTATAAATCCCATTGCGGCCGGTCAGGCGCCAGTCGACTTTGATCGGCGCCGAGCCGGCGGGGCGCAGGATTTGGCTGGAGACGATGGCGCCGTCACCGTCAGGTCTGCTGCCCGTCACCTTGAACTGCTCGCCGGCGTATTCGGCGAGCCGCGTGGCGTAGGCGAGGGCAACGTAATTCTCGAACAGCTTGACGAATTCCGCCCGCTGGTCCTCGGTCGCCGTATTCCAATAACGCCCGAGCACGAAACGGGCGATTCCCGGCACGTCGAAATCTGCGCGCAGCAATTCGCGAAACCGTGCCACCCTCTGCGACTCGTTGGTCCCCTTGCCGAGCACCGCGAGCGCCTCGCGGCCGAGATTGTTGATCAGCGCGGTCGGATCCGCCGCCGCCGCTGCCGGCGGATGAGCGGCAAGGATGCCGGCCGTCAGGATAAAGGCGCCCATCAGAAAGGAACGTCGCTCCATTACTTGGATACCTCGGAGAGATTTGATGCATCCGAGATCATAGACGGTCGGGCCGCGGTGTTCACGAACGTAAAAGGCGAGCCGTGGTCCTCGCGCCGGCTGAAGCCGGCCTTCGGCGGCAGTTCCTCTTCTTTTTCATGACGGATCAGCGCCGCTCGCCGCTGCCGATAGAGTGAGCGAATTGTCGCATAGTAGTCGAGTGAGGTGCGCTCGATATCGGCCAGGGTCTCGATATAACGCGACCGCGTATCGATGCCGCTCAAGGCACCGCGCGCGTACGGGATCCAGTACAGGGTCCAGGGATTTCCGCTGACGAGCCGGTTCCACGGATCGCCGAAGCCCTCAGCGACCTGGCCGCCTAAATCGCGCGGGGTGGAGGGGCCGAGGATCGGCACGACGAGATAGGGGCCTTCGGGAACTCCCCAAGTGCCAAGGGTCAGCCCGAGATCCTCCTCGTGATAAGGAACACCCCAGCGGCCCATGACATCAACGGTCCCGGCCATACCCACCGTGGAGTTGACAACAAAACGCGCGAGGTCTTTTCCGGCGCTCTCGAATTGGCCCTGCAGCGTGTCGTTCACAAAGATCAGCGGTTCGCGCAGGTTGTAGAGAAAGTCCCGGAATGAATCGCGTACTGGGTCGGGAAACACCGCGCGGTAGGCCTTGGCGGCTGGTGCAATCGCATTACGATCGACGAATTGGTTGAATTCGAAGATCTTGCGGTTGGTATTTTCGAAGGGGTCGTTGAATTCCTCCTCGTAGGTGGTCACCTGCTGCTGTTCGGTCTCCGGGTGGGACGCGCAGGCCGAGAGTGTCAGTGTCGAGAGCAAGAGCAGGTCCCATAAGCCGAGGCGGAGCGCGCTAACATTCATCGATCGGTCTCGCACTGGTCTGGCAGTTGGCCCATGGCGAGATAATTGAGCGAAATTCGCGGAATGAGCAAGTCTCCGCTGGTCTCCTCGCTGGTGAAACTGCTTGCACATATAAAGATATCTGTATATCTTGCTGCCACTGAGACGAAAAGGCAGCCCGATGGATCACCTATTGGCTGCGTTGCGGGCGGTAGCCGAGGCCACGCGGCTGAGGCTCGTCGTCCTGTGTGCACGCGGCGAACTGACGGTCAGCGAATTGACCCAGATCCTTGGTCAGAGCCAGCCGCGGGTTTCACGCCATCTGAAGCTTCTGTGCGAGGCCGGTCTTCTCGACCGTTTCCGCGAGGGGAGTTGGGTTTTTTATCGGCTGAGCCATTCGGGCCCGGCAAGCACGCTCGCCCGCCAACTGGTGGCGGCTTGCGACGAAACCGACCCGACAATCAGCCTCGATCTCCAACGGCTGAATGCGATCAAACGGCAGCGGGCTGAAGCGGCCGGGACCTATTTCCGCGAAAATGCCGCGCAATGGCATCGCATCCGCTCGCTCTATGTCGATGAGCGCGAGGTCGAGGCAGCGCTCGTCGAGATCATAAGTACGGCCGACCCGCGTGATCTGCTGGATATCGGCACCGGAACCGGCCGAGTGCTCGAAGTTCTGGCGCCACAGGTTCAGAGCGCGTTGGGCATCGACCAATCGCGCGAGATGCTGTCGATCGCGCGGGTCAATCTCGAGCGGGCGAGGCTCGACAACGCGTCGGTGCGACTCGGTGACATGTACCAGCTGGCGGTGCCTGATGCTTCCTTTGATGCGGTAGTCATTCATCAGGTGCTGCATTACGCCGATCGCCCCGCAACTGCGATCGCCGAGGCGGCCCGCACGCTGCGTCCGGCTGGCATTCTCGTGCTCGTCGACTTCGCTCCGCATGCCCTCGAATTTCTCCGCAACGAGCACGCTCACCGCCGGCTCGGTTTCTCCGATACCGAGGTGGCGGAATGGTGCCGTGCAACCGGCCTCGATCCGGGATCGCCGCGGCGCCTGCCCGGAGATCCGCTGACAGTTGTGATCTGGACTGCGCATCGGCCTGCGGCGGCGACGTCGAGGTTCGCGCAAGGTTCGCGGCAGGCAACGACGGGAGAGCTCGTTACAGGGGAGGTACACTGATGCAAGGTCAGAGCGCAGGGCCGTTGCGCGGCTTACTCGCCGCCGACCCGCTCGTCGACTTCGATGCCGGCCCGCCGCGCGTCTCCTTCGAATTCTTCCCACCCAAGACGGAGGAGATGGAAGCGAGGCTCTGGGAGGTGATCAAGCGGCTCGAACCCTTGGGGCCTCGGTTTGTTTCCGTGACCTATGGGGCGGGCGGCTCCACGCGAGAGCGCACGCACGCGACGGTACGGCGCATCCGCCAAGAAACCGTGCTGGAGCCCGCGGCTCATCTGACCTGCGTCGGAGCGAGCCGTGGAGAAATCGACGCCGTTGCGCAGGCGTACTGGGCGGCCGGGATTCGTCACATCGTAGCGCTGCGCGGCGACCCGCCCGCCGGCGCCCAGGAATATCAGCCGCATCCCGGGGGATACCCCTATGCCGCCGAGCTCGTGGCGGGGCTGCGCCGAGTCGCCGATTTCGAGATCAGCGTTGCCGCCTACCCCGAGACGCATCCCGAGGCCCAGAGCGGCCACCACGACCTCGACAATTTGAAACGTAAGCTCGACGCCGGCGCGATTCGGGCGATCACCCAATACTTCTTCGATGTCGATCTTTATTTGCGGTTCCGCGATCGCGCGGCGGCCGCCGGCATTACGGTCTCGATCGTGCCGGGCATCTTGCCGGTCACCAACTTTGCGCAGGTCAAGAAGTTCAGCGCCGCGTGCGGCGCTACAATACCTGATTGGATGGCGGCGCATTTCGAGGGGCTCGACGACGATCCCGATACGCGGCGTCTCGTCGCCGCCTCGATCGCAGCGGAGCAATGCCGCCGGCTGCACGCCAATGGTGTGCACGAATTTCATTTTTATACGTTGAACCGGGCCGACCTGATTGTTGCGATCTGTCACCTGCTCGGCGTTCGCGCTAAAAGGCCCGCTGCAGCGGCAGCATGATGACGCATTTTCTCGATTATATCGCCGACCGGGTCGTGCTCTGCGATGGCGCGATGGGCACCCGAGTACAGGCGCTTAATCTCGACATCGAGCGGGACTTTCTCGGGCTCGAGAACTGCACCGAGATCCTCAACGAGAGCCGCCCCGACCTGATCCGCGAGATCCACCGCAGTTATCTCGCGGCGGGTTGCGATGCACTGCAGACCAATAGTTTTGGCGGCTCGCCCGCTACCCTCGGCGAGTTTGGCATTGCCGACCGCACGTTCGAGCTGAACCGGCGCGCCGCCGAGCTGGCCCGTGAGGCGATCGCCGAATTTGACCATGACGGCCGCACCCGTTTTGTGCTCGGCTCGCTCGGGCCGGGCACCCGCCTGCCCTCGCTTGGCCATATCTCCTACCAGGAGCTTGAGGACGGACTCGCGCTGCAATGTGCCGGCCTCGTCGCCGGCGGCAGCGACGCGATCGCCATCGAAACCTGCCAGGACCCGCTGCAGATCAAGGCGGCGGTCAACGGCGCCAAGCGCGCCCGCGACGAGGCCGGCAAGGACATCCCGATCCTCGTCAGCGTGACGGTCGAGACCACCGGCACCTTGCTGGTCGGCGCCGATATCGCCGCCGCGGCGACCGTCGTGCACGCCCTCGGCGTCCCGGTTATCGGCCTCAACTGCGCGACTGGCCCGCGCGAGATGGCCGAGCACGTGAAATGGCTTGGCGAGAACTGGCCGGGGCACATTACGGTGCAGCCCAATGCCGGACTGCCGGAGCTCGTCGATGGCCGCACCCTTTATCCGCTGGGTCCGGCCGAACTCGTCCAGTGGCTCGAACGCTTTGTACTGGAGGACGGGGTCGGCATGGTCGGCGGCTGCTGCGGCACCGAGCCCAGGCACATCGCCATGCTCGATGTAATGCTCAGGCGCCTCGGCTGCGGGCGTGACCGGCCTGGGGCGCGGCCGCGCAACGTGGCATGGACACCATCGGTCGCCTCGCTCTATGGCCAGGTCAGCCTGCGCCAGGAGAACGCCTATCTGTCGATCGGCGAGCGCTGCAATGCCAACGGCTCGCGCAAATTCCGCCAATTACAAGAGCAGGGGGACTGGGACGGTTGCGTCGAGATGGGGCGCGAACAGGTCAAGGAAGGCTCGCACACGCTCGACCTGTGCACCGCCTTTGTCGGGCGCGACGAGGTCGCCGACATGACCGAGGCGGTGACCCGGATGCGCGGCGCGGTCAACGCGCCCCTTGTCATCGACTCGACCGAATACCCGGTGCTCGAAGCCGCGCTCAAACTCTATGGCGGCAAGCCGATCATCAACTCGATCAATTTCGAGGACGGCGAGGAGGCGGCCGATAAGCGCTTGCGGCTCGCGCGGCGTTTCGGCACGGCGGTCATCGCCTTGACAATCGACGAAACCGGTATGGCCAAAGAGGTCGAGCACAAGGTCCGCGTCGCGCAGCGGCTTTACGACTTCGCATGCGGCAGGCACGGCCTGCCGCCCGCCGACCTGCTGTTCGACCCGCTGACCTTCACGATCTGCACCGGCAATGACGACGACCGCAAGCTCGGGCTCTGGACACTGGAGGCGATCGAGCGGATTTCGCAGGCTATGCCGGAGTGCCAGATCATTCTCGGGCTGTCGAACATCTCCTTTGGGCTCAACCCGCCGGCGCGTCACGTGCTCAACTCGGTCTTTCTCGACCATGCGCTGCGTCGCGGCCTGACCGGCGCGATCGTGCATTTCTCCCGCATCACGCCGTTGCACCGGATCCCGGAGGAGGAAGTGCGGGTCGCCGAGGATCTGATCTTCGACCGTCGTCGCGAAGACTATGACCCGCTACAGGCTTATATCGCATTATTCGAGAACCGCGCCGCCGAGAAGAGTGAGAAGAGGGGGCGTCCGGAGAAGCTCGAAGACCGTCTGGCGCAGCGTATCGTCGACGGCGACCGGCAGGAGCTCGAAGCCGATCTCGATCTGGCGATGCAGGGCTATAAGCCGCTCGACATTATCAACGACATCCTGCTGGACGGCATGAAAACGGTCGGCGACCTCTTCGGCGCCGGCAAAATGCAGCTCCCCTTCGTGCTGCAATCAGCCGAGACGATGAAAGCCGCGGTCCGCTATCTCGAACCGTTCATGGAGCGCCTAGAGGGCCAGCAGAAGGGCACGGTCGTGCTCGCGACGGTGCGCGGTGATGTCCACGACATCGGCAAGAACCTCGTCGACATCATTCTCACAAACAACGGCTACCGCGTTGTTAATCTCGGTATCAAGCAGCCGATCGCGGCGATCCTCGAAGCCGCCGCAGGGCATAAGGCGGACGCCGTCGGCATGTCGGGCCTGCTCGTCAAATCGACCGTTGTCATGCGCGAGAACCTCGAAGAGATGAGCCGCCAAGGGCTTTCGCTCCCGGTCATGCTTGGCGGCGCCGCGCTGACCCGGCGCTATGTCGAAGAGGATTGCGTCAAATCCTACGCCGCGGGCCGCGTCGCCTATGCCCGTGATGCCTTCGACGGCCTCGACCTGATCGACAAGATCGTCAACGGCCGGTTCGATCTACATCTCGAAGAAGTCCGCCGCAAGAACGAAGGCCGGCCAGTCAATCGCACCCGCAAACTCGGGCGCGCCGCCGATCCGCGCCCGCTGCGCCCGGTCGATGCCGAGGAGATCCGCGTGCAACGGGCCGAATTGACCCGTGGGGTGCCGATCCCCGAGCCGCCGTTCTGGGGCCCGCGGACGATCTCGCAAGTGCCGGTAAAGGCCGTCGCGCCATACCTCAACGAGCGCATGCTCTACCAATTCCAATGGGGCTACCGCAAAGACGGAAAGAGCCTCGCCGAATACCGTGAATGGGCGAAGGATGAGCTGCGCCCGATCCTGCGCCGCATTCTCGACATCGCGATCCGTGAGGAGATCTTGTCGCCACAGGCGGCTTACGGCTATTGGCCCTGCGCCGCCGAAGGCAACGATCTCATTCTGTTCGACACCGATGGCGAGCGAGAGCTGACCCGCTTCTCGTTCCCCCGCCAGAACAAGGAGGGCGGCCTCTGCATCGCTGACTTCTTTCGCGACATCGACGACCGCAGCCGCGACGTGATCGGCCTGCAGGTCGTCACGATGGGCCGACGCGCCTCGGAGGCGGCACGCGAATGGTTCGCCGAGAACCGCTACCAGGATTACCTCTACCTGCACGGTCTGTCGGTCGAAATGGCAGAGGCGCTCGCCGAATACGTCCATAAGCGAATCCGCGCCGAAATGGGTTTTGCCACCGAAGAGGCGCGCGATCCCGAGGCAATGCTCAACCAAGGCTATCGCGGCAGCCGTTACTCGTTCGGTTACCCCGCCTGCCCCAACCTCGCTGACCAGCAGCAGCTATTGGCTTTGCTGCGCGCCCAAGAAATCGGCATCACGCTCTCAGAAGAAGATCAGCTCGACCCCGAGCAATCCACCTCGGCAATCGTTGTCCACCACCCGCAGGCGAAGTATTTCTCCGTGTGAACACTTGGGTCCTCAGATGATTTTCCTGTCCCTGAAGTCTTCAATCTGCGCCGGGGTGTAGCCGAGCCTCGCTAGGATTTCATCGTTATGTGCCCCGAGCTCGGGGGCGATGCCGATATGGGCCGGCGTTTCGGAGAAGCGCCACGGCGAGCCGTGGACTTTGAGCCGCTGACCATATTTCGGATAATCGACCTCAGTCACGTACCCATTGGCCAGCACGTCGGGGTCGTTGGAAGCTTCGAGCAATGTGTTGATCGGCGCCGCGACGATATCGGCGGCGCGCAGTTTCTCGACCCAATCGTCGCGTGGTCCGGTCGCGAACAGCTCGTCGAGCATGCGCAGTAATGTCGCGCGCTTTTCGTCCGAGCCGATGATCACGCCGAGATCGCCGAAGCCGGCCTCTTCGAGGGTCTGGTAAAAGCCGAGCGCGGTCATCGCGTCGCGCCATTTGCGGCCACCGTTCAGCTGGAACACGAGCGGTTTGCCGTCCCGATCGTTGAAGCTGGCGCTGAGTCCAGGGCGCTGCGGCGTGCCGGTAACGCGGGCCTGGCCGGTGACCGGATTGCGATTGCGCCACATCGCCGTCGTCAAGGTCCACCCCATCAGGCGGATCTGGCCGCCCAGCAGCGAGCAATCGACCTTCTGGCCAATGCCAGTGGCGCGCGCATGGGTCAGCGCCGCGAGCGCGCCGCCAAAGGCGAGGATTGCGCAAGTCTCGTCGGCGACTGAAACAATGCCGGTCTTCAGCGGCTCACCTGGAGTCGAGTAGGCTTCGGCGATGCCGCCGAGCGCCTGCGCCATCGAGTCGGTACCGGGCAATTCGGCATGCGGTCCCTTCGGGCCGTAACCTGAGACCGAGATGTAGACAAGCCTTGGATTTACTCGCCGCAGCTCTTCGTAGCCGAAGCCGTTCTTTTCGGCCGCGCCGGGCCGGAAGTTCTGCCCGAAGATATCGGCCCTCGCAACCAGCTTGCGAAGGATTTCGCGGCCCTCGGGGGTCTTCAGGTTGAGCGTCAGGCTTTTGACGCCGCGATTGTTGGTTTCGAAATAGGTACTCGGTAACCCCGGCAGCAAAGTCGAGCCGCGCGAATTGTCACCGGTTTCCGGCACCTCAACTTTGATCACCTCTGCGCCGAGATCGGCCATCAACATGTAGGGTACCGTGCCGGCTTGCGCGGTCGAGCAGGCGACGACCTTCACGTCGCGGAGGGGACCATGTGCCTCAGTCATGTCGAATCTCTCCTGGCACCAAATGGCAGCGTGTTGTCGATTCGATAAAAAGCTATTTTAGATAGAACGCCAGTACCTGTCAGATCGCCATCCAGCCGCCGTCGACGTTGTAGGCGACCCCGGACACGTAGCTCGCGCGGTCGGAGCAGAGCCAGACGACCATCTCTGCTATCTCTTCCGGGCTACCCAGGCGGTGGAACGGCACCTGCGCGAGGATTGCCTCACCGCGCCGACGCATCGTTTCCTCGGTCATCCGCGTCTCGATATATCCGGGGCAGACGGCATTCACCCGGATGTTCGCCTCCGCGTACTCGATGGCCGCAGTCTTGGTCAGGCCGAGGACACCGTGCTTAGCCGCCACGTATGCGGAAGAAGTCGGCAGACCGACAAGCCCCGCGATCGAGCCGGTGTTGACGATCGCGCCACCACCCTGGGCCTGCATTTGCGACAGCTCGTGCCGCATGCACAGCCACACGCCCTTCAAGTTCACCGCAATCATCCGGTCGAAGGCTTCTTCCGACCACTCCGCCGTTTTCTTGCCGGCCGCTTCGACCTGCCAGCCGGCGATGCCTGCATTGTTGAAGGCGCAGTCCAGCCTTCCATGCGCACCGACCACAGCGCTGACCATCGCCCGCACGTCGGCGTCGCGCGTCACGTCGCCTGACAGCGACATTGCTTGGCCGCCTGCGGCATTGACCTGCGCGACCGTCTCATGCGCAGCCTCGACCGCGACATCGGCGACGGCGACGCGCGCCCCTTCCCGCGAAAAGGCCAACGCCGTCGCGCGGCCGATGCCGCCGCCGGCGCCGGTGATCAGCGATACCTTTCCTTCGAGCAGTCCCGACATTGCTTTTCTCCTCGGTGAATCCGCTGGCACGCTGAGTGTAAGTTGGACCGCTGCGTGTCGGCGCCCTTCCGCTCATTGTTCTCGTCGCCAATTGGTCAAGGGCCCAGCTGGTGCATGCCGGCGCTTTCCGCCTCTTTACGGCAGGCGTAGCGGCCTGTGCCCACACCACCATACGACGCGCTCTCCTTGAGGGAATAGCTGCCGCTCTGGGGGTCCGCCCAGACGACCGTATCGTTGGGGCAATGTTGTTCCGCTTGCTGCTCGGTTCGGAAGACGACCAGTACCTCAGGTGAGTTCGCGCAAGCCGCGCACGAGAGTGCAACAGCTACCACGAGCAACTCCAAAGTTAGGCTATGCGCCGTAATTTGGCGCGGTATCACGTCGGTCATGGCTATTTTCCGGTAATCGCGGATCCCGTCCCGGGGGGACGTGCCAGTATGGGGCTGTTTCGCGATCTAGCCACTATCACGAGCCACGCACAAGACCGGGCCTGTACATGCTTCCCGGCCGGTTCTCCGGGATCGGCGGCCGGTGAATTGGATTGTGGTCGATATCTTGCGAATCGAGAATGGCCTGCTCGCCGAGCATTGGGACGTGATCCAGGACGAGACGACGCAAGAAGCCCCGAAAAGTGGCTTGCCAATGTTCGGGGACAAGTTTCCGGACTGAACGAATGAAATTCCATGTCCGGCCTGCGATAGGGCTCGCTTTGGCGTCGATCTTGGCACCGGGCGGCTCTCTTCAGCGTCGCCGCGCTCGTACTAACGTATTGCGGCGGCGGCTAGTGAAGCTGCATTAGACGCCGCAGCCCGTCTTATGGCAGCCATTGATCTCAGGTCGGGCCGCTTGCCGCAGGGGGAGGGCGCGAACCCCGTGTCGCAGCACGTGGCAGGCTTTCCCGCTCGGCGGCTGACCGATGCCCTGAAAGCCGCAGGTCCTCTCTGCTGTTCGGGCTGCGTCTGTGGGCTTCGGTCTCGCTCGCGCTCTAGGTCGCATTCTGGCTCGAGCTCGACAATCCGGTCTGGGCCGGCACCTCGGCGGCGATCGTCTGCCAACCGCATCTCGGCGCGTCGCTGCGCAAGGGCTGGTACCGGATGATCGGCACCGTCGTCGGTGCTCTCATGAACGTGGTGCTGGCCGCCTGCTTCCCACAGGACCGCGTGTCCGGCATCAGCGCTTATGAGACAGAAATGGCGGGTTGGAACGGCGGATCTCCCTGATAACTTGCTCCGCCGGTTCCCACCCGGCGGCAGTTTTCCGCAGAGGAGAAGTGCCAGGCGGCGGGCTTGCCAAGGACGGCACCCGTTGGGTCTCATGCAAGCCTCACGTCTGCCTGCCGGTGCGGGTTCTCTCGAAGCTGTTCCGCCGGTTGATGCCTCATTCGCGAGGTCATGAGCCCGCTGGACCGGCTCACGCCGCTCGTACCGAAGAGAACAGTCGCTGCGCGGACGTAACCCGCCTGCGTGGCCCGGCCAAGTCTGGAGGTCGCGGACATCTTCCGCGGCCACGGGGCCGCATGGCGCGATGCCAACCGCGGCCGCGTGAGCCTTGACCAGCTCAAGGT
>Ga0310916_10002209_pt1 | contig 11838 bp, 23 predicted proteins | sample GREbulkMGLF176_FD_203444 | JGI IMG/M metagenome (GOLD analysis project Ga0310916, IMG submission 203444) | Lab enrichment of tropical soil microbial communities from Luquillo Experimental Forest, Puerto Rico - GRE.bulkMG.LF176 | ecosystem: Environmental > Terrestrial > Soil > Tropical forest >...
CGCCCCCTCCTGGGTCTGACGCTAAAGGTACGCTCTGATTGCGGCTAAAGTGGCGTTACACGCGTTTTGGGCTGTGCAAACTGCAAACTTCGTTCGGCTGGCGCAACTGGGGGCGAGGAATTTCCAACACGCAAATAATTTTTAAAGCGTGTTTGGAGGTCGAGGAAATCGGGGATGAATTTGCGCGGGGATATGCGAGCGAGCGCGGCGATGAATTTTGGGGTACCCCCGTCGAGGAGGGCCAAATCGCAAAGCTCGCGGAGAGCCACGACCAAATAAACAACTAACAAATAAAGTCGCACCGCGCGTGGCGATTTAATTTTATTTGCTCGATTGTTTATGATAAAAGTTAGCGGCCAGCCGAAGTGATCGCAACACCTCGACTGGCCTAACCCAAGCCAAAGGAGGCCCCAATGGCTCAGGCTACCGATAGACTATCCCAACCATTCTTCACTGAGAACTCGCCAGCCATGCTCGATCTCGAAGGCATGGTTGATCGTGTCGGTATCAGGAATGTGCTCTACGCCTTGGTCAAGATTTGCGATGGCAAGGCGGAGCACGTTGCATCGATGTGGCAGGACACATCGACTGCACAAGTCTGGAATAGGTGGGCGTGGAGGATCGAGGGTTTGGCAGAAGGCAGTCAGCTCGGTTGCTGGCTCGACTGCATCGATCCACTAGAGCGCGCGAGCATATCCAATTATCGTCATGAGTTTTGTTCCTGAGTTTCGTTAAGAGGAAAGGCCCGATTGACGGGCCTTTCTGATTTTCACTTCGTGTCTACTGACGGCCAGTCCCTCCAATCACAGACAGAGGCGCTGCATCAGGCAGGCTGTGGGAGGGTCTACAGTGAGAAGCAATCGGGGGTCTACACTGACAGGCCACAGCTTGCCAAGGCCATCGCTGCGTTAGCTGAGGGCGATTGCTTGGTGGTCTGTAAGTTAGATCGGCTGGCGAGATCGACGCGCGATCTCCTCAACACGCTCGATGCAATCGGCAAGGCTGGCGCGACCTTTCGGTCCTTGAGCGATCCTTGGGCCGACACGACCACTCCACATGGGCGGCTAATGCTGACGGTGCTTGGTGGTCTCGCAGAGTTCGAGCGTCACTTGATATTGTCGAGGACTGCTGAAGGGCGCACTCGCGCCCCAGCCAACGGCATCAAGTTTGGACGCAAACCCTCCCTTACTCCCTATCAACGTGCAGAGGCGTTGCGGAGACGTGCTGCTGGCGAGACCCTGACCGAGATCGCGCAGAGCTTTAATGTTTCGCACATGACCATTGCGAGGTTGGGCAATGACACGCGATGAGCTAGCAGGGATCGCTGTTCGTGTGTTGGCGCAGCAAGTCGCGCGCAAGCGGATCAAGGAACAACTTCGTCAACGGGGCGTGAAGCTCAGCTACGTTTCTGCGAGGGAGATCATTGCGCAGAGTAAAGCTTGGCTGAGGGAGCATCCTGAGATTGTTGTGGAAGCAAGAGCGAGAGCGGAGGCCTTGGGCTACCTAGCCACTCAAATGACACAGAATCAAAGTAAGTAAATGCAGACGAGGGATGTTAATTGCGCGAGGACGATCAAGACGAACACTGCACCCTAGGCTGGGAGGATGTTAATCAGCCACCAAGCAAGAACCTCTTTGTTTGGCGGGATGCTATCCGGCATCATAATGCGCAGCTCCTATTGGCGAGACAGGCAGCAAGGCGCGCAGTTGGGCCAAACGCAGCCTCCAATGAGATTGACGTCTATTTGAAGAAAAACCGAGATCGGTTGATGGCTGAGGCAGCGGAGCGCATATCGAAATCACCAGAGTTGGCGAGGTGGAGGCTCAAGCGCTAGGCGCGCCGACGCATCCTTGGAAACGGGCCCTTCAACTCCTCCGCGCTCTGCACCTCCACCGCCTTGCCTTCGATCGACAACGATGGTGGTGGACGATTGGCACGTCTATCGATTGCTTGCTCAAGGGCCTCGGCGAAACTTCCCTGATAGTGAGCGACCGCTGTTAGCTTGGGCCGGTAGTAGGGCAAAAGCTCAATCAACAATCTCATTTGCGGTGGCGTAAGCTTAAGCTTCCCGCGAACAACTCTGTCAGCAATCTCGTCTAAGGAAATGTCGTCAGGGATCGCAGTCGGCACTTCCGTCACCAACTTCGGATCAGTGAACCTATCATCAGGAAACTTCATCCCGCTCACTCCTTTATTAGTTTTATATCTTTTATAAGAAAGATAAAAAATATAACTTTGATAGGTTTGATAGGTTTGATAGGTTTGATATCTTGTTTCTCATTCCCCTAAAAATCTTATACCGATTTTAAACCGGCTAGCTTACCTATCAAACCTATCAAAATCACACTCAGCCTCCATCGTGTGGCTTCACGCCCCAATCTTCGAGGTTGGGTTCGAGCCATTCCCAATAGCCGCCTGAGCGCTTGCGCCAGTCCTCGCGGGCTTCGGAGAGTGGCGGGAATATCCAGCCCCATTTCTTGCCGTCGGATTTGTGCTCACAGCGCATCTTGCCGATGAAGGTGCCGAGTTCGGTTTCGTTCAGGTACTTGTTGCGCTGGCTGTAGTTCTGCGCAGCTTCGAGGAGCCATTCGCTCTTAACCCTGCGCGGGTTCTTCTTGTCGGGCTGAGGCAGTTCGCCAACGTTCAGCATCGCCACCCACCATTGCTCCAGGCCAGTGAGGCTGAGCATTTTCTGTTCGAGGAGTGCTTTGGTTTGCGGGACCTTCCTAGGATGCCAGTCGCCAAGTGGAAGGTTTAGCAAATCGTAGAGCATTGCTGCTGCGCCGCCGGCTTTGATCTCGGCGAATAGTGGAATGAAATAATCCTCATTCTGCTTCCAACGTTCGTTGACGTTGCCGACTGCATAGCGCCGCTCGTCATGCGAAGCTGGCACAACCCAATCAGCATTTGCCGCCTTGTAGATTGACAATCGGTTGGGCCATGGGAAGGCGTTGACGCCTTTGGGTTCAATCATCATTCGCTTTTCGGTGACGATGCCCTTTAGTGTTCGCTCGGCAGTTTTGTCGCCAGCCCAAAATGCTTCGTCGGCGAATAAAAACAATTTATTTTGTAGATGCTGATTATGCTTGCCGGTGAGGTGGGCAGGATCGAAGATTTGTAGGCCATGTTCGCCAAAGATAATCATCAACACATCGCCCCAAACTCCTTTGCCGCTGCCTTTGCCACCACGGAGTACGAGTGCTGCTTCTGGTCGCTCAGCAGGGTGTTGTAGCACCCACGCAGTCCAACGAAGAATGTAGTCAGCAAACTTCCGGTCGCCATCTGCAAGGACTTCGTCAACGTGGTTGTGCAGCAATGACCAATCGCCTTCCTTTGGGTCAACACCAAAGCCTCGCCAAAGGTTGAAGATGTTGCCCGGTAAGACTTCTGGTCCATGAGGGACTAGGTCTAGTCCCGCGTATTGTCGGCGGTGCTGATGGCCAAGCCAAAACTGGCCCAGTGATATTCTCTTGCCGCCTCCGTCGTAGACGTATTGGTTGAGGTAACGTTCGCGGAAGCTTGTGAAGGATTGATAGGCTGGCTCGGTTGATCCTGGCGTGACGTTGCTTGGCACAAACTCCATGATGACGCATTTGCCGCCAGGGTTGGAAATGACAGCGTGTTGGCGGTTGAGCTTTATGATCTCTTTTGGCGTGTAGACTGGAGGCGGCTCTGCCTCATCTTCAGGCTCGGGCTCAAACGGTACTAGCTGACCAGCAGTCGGCTCAGGCTCAGTCGCGTCCTCGTTATATTCAACACCCTGATCCGCAATCGCACTGAGGCGAGTAATTGTGCCTTTGGAGATCGCAGCTTCTTGCTCCTCCTGTGGTTTTGGCTCTTGGGGTTTGGGCTTCGGCTTTGCCGCTGCCACCCGTCGATTGAAGCGGGCGCGAACGTCGAGTTCAACGACTTTGCCTTCTGGTTCATCGTAGACGAAACGTCCATCAGGACCCAGTTTGCGTTTCTGCTCAAACATCACTCGCTCCACTCAATCGTACGGAATACTTCGAGGGCGGCAATCTGCGCAACGGTGCTTGCACAGAGTTGGTCAAAGATCTTCCGATAGTGAGACGTGTCATCAAAATCGGGCGGGATCACCCCGAGTTTAAGTCTGGTGATGATTGCGCGGTTGTTTGCAATCGCGTCGGCAATGACGGCAGCCAGAGGTTTTTGCCAACGACGTTTGGCGATGCTGTATGCGCCGTAGCTTGGCCCCGCCAAAGGCGAGACAAGTTCGGCCCCAGCCACAAGTTCGCGGCGTTGCGTTTGTGAGTTCATTGTTTGCTTCCTTCTCAATTCCAATGTCCCCAGCCGAAGGGATCGATCTCCCGATGTAGTCGGCGATCTTCTTCGTCGAGATCTCGCATCCGTTGCCATGCGCGATCGAGGGCGAGTTGGGCACGGGCCCTGCGGGCTTCGGCTAGCTCTTCTTTTTCTCTTTCCCGGCGACGACGATCTTGTTCATTCATCGGTTTGGCTCCTCAATAACTTCGCCATCAAAGACCTCGCGGCCAGCGCTGGGTAGAAATTGCAGATCATTTCCGCGCAGTTCGGGCGGAGGGTTGCGCCCAATCTTGGATTGCAGGTCCTTGAGATCAATAAACTGATCGGCTTGACGCCGAAGTTCGTCGGCGACCATCGGCGGCTGAGTGGAATTCGTGGAAACCACGACCACTCGAACGCCTCGGCGTTGCACTGCTTCCACCAACGAACGGAAATTGCCGTCGCCAGAAAACAGCACCATCTGATCGATATGCGGCGCGATCTCCATCGCATCGACCGCAATTTCGATTTCCATATTGCCTTTGATCTTGCGCCGTCCGGTCTGATCGACGAACTCCTTGGTCGCTTTGGTGACCACGGTATAACCGTTGTAGTCGAGCCAATCGATCAGCGGACGGATCGAGGAATATTCCTGATCCTCGATGACGGCGGTGTAGTAGAAAGCCCGCACAAGATAACCGCGTGACTTGAACTCAAGAAGCAGGCGCTTGTAATCGATGTCAAAGCCGAGCGCCTTCACCGTCGCGTAGAGATTGTAGCCGTCGATAAACAACGCAATTTTTTCATCCTTTGTCATTTGCTTCTCCTAATTTCATTTTCCATTTCCGATCAGCGCGCTCCCGTGCAGTCTCCTTCACCTCGAAGTCAACCGAGTAGTCGATGGCTTCACTCACGAGCGACGGCCTGAGATCGCCACCCTCGAACCACTTCGCCCACCGCTCCAAATTCGGTGAGCGCGGGGTCGGCACAAAGTCGGACGGATCATTGATTAGCGATCTGTCGGTCATTTGCCCCTCCCTCGCCTCTTGCTTTTTGGTGGGATGAAGGCAGGTGGGCGTTGCTGCTCCCGCGCGCTCAGCCGAAGTTGGCCTGGAAGTCCAAGCATCCACGGGAGTGCGCTGACGATTGCTCGCTGCGTCTGCGACGTTGGTCGGGTCGCACGCCCTTTCACCACTTTGTCCTTAGGCATCCACGTTCTCCACGCTCCGGGCACGTTTGAGCAGCCGGCCGACTTGGCGATGCTCAGAGAGCGCGGCTCACTCGCCCATCTTGCGTTTTAGCTCTGCACGCTGGCGTGCATCGTCGGCGATAGCGATGGCATCGACCCAGTTGGTTCCCGGTGGGTTGGTGAGAGGTCGGGGATCAACGTAGCCAGTGCCATGGCCAGCGCTCCCGCGAACGTCGCCAGTTGGGATCATGCCCGGTCGGCCAGTTGGTGCGTGGCGGTCTTGGATGACCCCAGGCATTACTTGGTTGCACGGGTGGCCCGCCATCGCCTGCAAAGCAGAGGGTGGCATCCGCATTCCCTCAGTGGGATCGTATCGCTGGTAAGGTTCCGGGACGAATTCCTTCGGTTTGGGTGGGGAGACTTTGGCCTCAAGCTCTTCGACTTTCTTCTTCAACGCAGCGAGTTCATCGTCTTTGTTGTCGGTCATCACACTACCCCACGCTTATTGCCGTGGATGTCCACGCCTTCACGGCCTTGGCCGTATTGTTGGACGCGGGAGTGGTGCACGGACGTCACGGTGCGGTTCGGCGAATGACCGACGGTCGTCACGCTATCGGCGTTGGCAGTGTCGTTGCTGGGCCGAAGTCGGTGTTTGATACGAGCGTCGGCGGTAGCGCCAGCGTGGTGAGAGGTGTTGTATTTCACTTCCTGTGCCATGATGGTCTCCTATCTCAGTCTTGCTCTAGAGCATCGTGCCTTGGGTTGGGACGTGGATTGCCGGGGTTGACGCTTCCATGGGTCCCCTGAGACCCACAAGCCATTACGTCGCGCCCTTTGCCTGGACCGCCACGACCAACATTAAGGGCGACCTCGTTCCCAAACTTGACCGGTTGGAATGTTCGGTCGTTGTGCAGCTTCTCGCCACGATATGACGTTTCAGAACCACCGCCGACGGTACTGTGCGAGCCTTGCATTGTGCCGAACATCGCCACGCCTGCTGGTCTTGCGCTGCGTGGGCCGGTGCCAGTTCTGACGGACTTCTCGACGTGCTGACGGCTGTGATAGCCGCCTCCTCCACTACCTCTAGACATTGCTCAGTCTCCTCTACGTTGCGACTTCGCTTAAGGCGGAAGTCAGTGCCTTTCCCTTTCCCTCAATGCGGGCAAAGCCACGTTCGATTGTCCTGCAGCAGCCTTCGACACCGAGAAGCTTGGTCAGGCCACTGACTGCGCAGTCTTGCAGAAGCAGAGCCTTGATGGTTGCGGTCCACCTACCGTCGATGATCTCGGCCACGAAGCAGGAAGTATTGAACAAGTTTTGTTCTGTTGGGTGGCATCGAAGCCACTTGCGGATGCCGTCGAAGCGCGAACGCCAATCTCGCGCCATTAAGAGAACCTCAGCACTCCTTTGTTGTCTGTGTGGGGTGTGAGGTGGCTTGACCTTGATCCCCGCTTCTTTCAACGCACTCATCAGCGCACCGTAGTGTCGCGCTGGTGCGCTATCCCACTTGCGTTCGATCACGCGGGCATGATGCGCATAGTCCGGGTCTTGCGTTGACCACTCCGTAAACTCTTCGCGCGTAATGCCCGCCGCCTTGCATGCCATCAGCAATTCGAGCCAAGGGTCATGCGCGCCATTCCAACGACGCGGATCGAGTTGGAAGAATGCTTCCCTCAACCCCGCCCTAACCACCACCCCTGACATAGCGGATAATGAAGTGCTGAGGTTCTCTTTAGGCCGCCTGCACGCCTCCATCGCCTCCTTCAGCAACCACTCCGGCCACCCACAAATTGGATGATCTTCGATTGGCAACCCTTCCCGTGGCCACCAAATGGCGTAGCCGCCTTGGGCGCGCACATCGATCCCCGCAGAGATTTTGCTGGTGGAGCAGCGCAAGCCGGGAGCATGTTTGAACAGCAGATGTAATCCGCGTTGCGTTTGGTGTGCTCTAGTGGTGGGCAGTGCATCAAAATTCACGTCGAACCAATCTCGCCCACGAGGATCGATGTCGAGCACATCGATCCCGCTTGCTTCGCCTGTCGGAAAGGCGATAAGTGGCCAGCCGTCGTGCTTGACGTTCATTCGTGCCGACTTAAAACCACGCGCAACTAGCGGCTCCTTCGCTTCGTTGCAGGGGAAGATTGGCAGGGCGTCGATCACTGCCAGCCTCCCCCCAAAAGGTGACGGTGATCCGGATAGGCTTGCAGTTGCGCTTGCCATGCTTCTTCATCTAAGGGCACTGAGGTGATTGGTGGCGGTAAGCCTCTTGCCCGGCGCGACCAATAATCGTCAGTGCTTGTGTCGATCACAGTTCCGGCGGGGCAGCGCACTGCGCCTAGGCGACGCCAAGCTTGCGAAAGCCTAAACCTCATCAACGTCTCCATTTGGCAACGGCCTCGCGCAGCCCTTGCCGCAAGATCTGTCGGTTGCGTTTGCAGATTTCATCCCACAAACGCTGATCTGCTTCCTTCGCCTTCGCCTCCCTGCTCAAGGCGGGAAAGAGAGCGTCGGCGACGTTGGGTTTGCGTCGGTGCTCCACTTCGTTCGGGGTGCCGCTGGGCAGATGGGGATATAAAGCGGCTGCTGCTGATGGTGGCATCGCTAGATCCTCCGCTTGAACGCGGTTGGCGTTGGGTTGGAAAGAGGCCCGACATCGCGCCCCAAAGGAGAAGGGTCGTCTGATGTCGGGCCAGTTGCTTGAGCCGGAGAAGCAGGCTCAAGTTCGTCGATTGCGTAGCCGAGTGGTGGCTCTTGCCCTACCGGATCGGCTTGGTGATGAGCGGCCGCTGGGTAGTTCGGGATTGGATTAGCACCGACAACGACTTGCGCCTCGACAGCGCTGAACCTACCGCGAGGTGTTTCGGCATCGGCCTGGGCGAATTGGTGCATAGTGGTGGCTTCCTTGGGCAGTGATTGGTCCTGCGCAAACACTCGTTGCTGCTCCTCGCGCACCCGTTGCTCATTTTGCATCACAGCCCTACGTTCGTGCTGGTCGATTTGGTTTTCCAACATTCAATTTACCTTCCGTTTGCGTTCGAGCATTGCTCTCGCCAGCGCAGCATTGGTGGCACGCCACGCATCCATCTTGTCTAGCGATGCCGCATACTTTGCTCTGCGCTCGGCGTTGGGATCGACGCGGATCAACCGCTCAAGTGCTAAGCGTGCACGACGTGCGATGGCGAGCAACTCGTCGATCGACAGCTTCGTCATGCCTGCTTGCGCAGACCGTAGTCTTTGATTGTCGTGGTATGCATCCCCGCTGTCGTCGTAGAGTTCTTCGGCTTCGACAATGGCTTCGGGGCCATACTGCGCGCCCGCGACGGCCATGCAGTAGACGGTGTGAACGCGAAGACCCCATTGCGCAGCAAGTGCACGACAGGGTTCGGCCATCCACGCAAGGCGTTCCGGAAACGTGCGGTAGAGTTGGTCGATGGAGCACCAGACGTGGCCGGTCACGAGATTGTTGTTGCTGGTCATGCGCTCCTCCATTGGCACTAGGCTGCATCCCGCAACTCGCGAACTCGTGCCCACGCTTGCTCAGCTAACTCTTTCCACTCCTGTTGCGCATTACGGTGCTCAGTCGCTTGAGAGTTCGCTAGCTCTGCGACAGTACGACAAGCCTCGCCAGTCTCGGCATACGCAAGATCACCCTGCGCAGTTTCAAGCGCCTGCTGCTGCGATTGCCGATCAAGCTTCAATACGGTTTCGAGTGGCAGCGCCCCCCACTTCGCTTGAGCTTTTTCTTCGTTAGTAGGCCCCTGACGTTTCTTCAGTACCCGACTGTGCGCTGCCTGTTTGGTAATTGTGGATTTTTCTTCCTCGGTAAGTTCTCTGCCCAAGTGCTGTTCCATCTTGGTGATTAGCTGTTGCACCACGTCGGTCGTTTCATTGCTGCTTGTCATTTGCTGATCCTCTCCTCCGCGTTCATATGCGGCGCTTGAAATTCGGGGCGGGCGGCGGTGCTGGTGGACGTACACTCGCGAGCAACGAACGCACGTCGATCTCCTGCGGAGCGTGGCCGTTCATCCGCTCTTCAGCAGCCTCAATTTCGGCCTCGTATCGCGCGCGTTTGTGAACGAGTTGATGCCAGCGCTTGCGACAATAATCGGAACAGAACCTTTGCTCTGCTCGCGCCGGTAGGGTTGGCTTGAAGTCGTTGCCACAGTGGGCACAGCGCATGGCGCACTCCTCCAAATTCTAAATACTCCCCATACTACCATGCGGCGACGCGTTTTGTCAAGGAAAATCTCAATCTTGTCAATGACTTAGCGTCGAAAGCTGAAGCTAAACATCACGTTTGTCGAGGGGGTGACGCGTCTCTGCTCGCGATTTTTTCTGAGAAGAATAAAGAGAGCGGAGCAAACAAGGCCCCGCTCTCTGCCCGGACGATTAAGCTGCTTGTTCTTCTTCTTCCTCTTGCGGCTGCATCTGAGCGATCTTCTCTTGCAGCACTTCAATGGTCCTCTCTGCATACTCGGTTGCATGACCAACGCTAGAAAGCGCCTGCAAGTCATCGAGTGCGTCTAGCAGATGGTCACTGAGTACGCGGTAGGCATTGACAGCCGAAGCAGCGTCATCTGGGGTGATGTACTCAATCACTGTCTTTGGTTTCTGCTTTCTGTCCTCGTCCTTTCTATTGTCCTCCTCATCACGAACTTGTTTAGCTGCCTTGGCCACTGCCAATTCGCCACTCAGAACTTTCTCTGCAAGATCGGGACGTTTCAGGACCTTCGCTGCATCAGTGACCATCTTGACGGAAACGCCGGCTAGCTTGGCGGCATCTTCTTGGGTGATTTCGGTCGGTAATTTTACCGACCGATCGCCACCCAGCTTGCTCGATACTAACCTCACGACAATAAGTGCACGCTGTGAGGCTGATAGATGCCGACGCTTGACGTTCGCACTGATGACGTAGGCAAGGGCTTCCTTAGCGCCGCCAAAGAAAACCTCTCTCTTGAACTCCACTGGATGCCCTTCGTTCTCAAGCTCAACGCAAACATTGTACCGATTACGCCCATCGAGAATTTTGGTCTCGAAGGTTTTGATCGGCACTTGGAGGCCATTCTTTCTGATGTCCTCCTTTAGCTCCTTGAACTGTGCCTCAGTGCAAGGAGGAATGATCTCGCAGAATGCGTGCAAGTCGAGCGTAGGCACCTTCTTGAGATCAGGGTTGGTTGGGGCTGGGGTCGTCATCGCACCGCCCTCCCCTCTGCCATCGCCGCTAACGCGGCTTCGCATTCAGCACGCAGCCAGCGACTAGAGCCGGGACCAACCTTTACAGGTTGTGGGTAACGGCCCTTGCGAATGCCACGGTAGAGAGTTGCGGGATTGATGCCGCCGAAGAAGCGGCAGACTTCTTTAATTCGAAGTAAGTCCATGATCGTCTCCATTAGCTCGGATTTGAGCTAGCGTGACGATGCGCGCCAATGCGATTGATTGCGCCCTATCTAATTCCTGATTTTTTGGCCGAATTAGTTGCAAGAAACCATTCCCAATTTCGTAGATGGCCGGAATGGTCCGCAGCGGTAGGAGGTTGATCGCAGGCTTGCCAATAATCCTCACAGGCTTGTTGGAGAATATCGCTATTAGCGCCAGAGGTAGGATGAAATTCCCGCCAAATGCTAGCGCATATGCCAGCACAGATATGTCGGCGCTGGTCGATCTTTTTGCCACGCTTAGTTGGGCGACGGTAGGCTTCGATCAGCGGCAACAGTTCGGTTAGTGCGGTGTCGGCCTGATAGAGTTCGTTGGGGCAATCTTCGCCCAACGCATCGTAGGCTTGAGCTTCGACACGAAGCCAAAGCTGAAGTTGAAGCGCAGCCTCGTGGGCTAATCGGTCGAAGGTGTCATCGGGGTCTTTCTTGTCACTGCGGACCGCGCGAGCATAGCGGCGAAGGCGATCAATCGCCCAATCTGCGCCGTTAGCGCCAAGCAGCGCAGCAACGTCCTCAAGTGTTGGCTTGGCATCGGCCTTCATTGCTTACGCCCTCGCAACTGCACCACTCCAGCTTGTGTGCCGGTCACGATCCGCTCAATGAGCGCAGCCAAGGCCTCGAACGCTTGCTGCTTCTCAGCATGGTATTCGTGGCGATCATAAACCCCACGAACCCCGCCGATCACATGGCCAAGGCAGCGCTCAGCGTGGTCGGTTGGGACGCCTGCCCTACTCATCAGCGAGCGGGCTGTTCTCCGGCAATCATGGAGGGTCCAACCCTTCGTGCCACTCGCAGCGTCAAGACGGCGCTTGAACAAAGACAGTGCTGCTGATTGGCTTAAGGCCATCATTGGTCGTGAACACGAAGCTTCCACGCCGAGGTAGAGCCTCAATAATTTCCCTTGCTGCTCGACTGAGAGGGCGGACTAAATCGACTTTGGTTTTGTTCCT
>Ga0310916_10002211_pt1 | contig 11835 bp, 16 predicted proteins | sample GREbulkMGLF176_FD_203444 | JGI IMG/M metagenome (GOLD analysis project Ga0310916, IMG submission 203444) | Lab enrichment of tropical soil microbial communities from Luquillo Experimental Forest, Puerto Rico - GRE.bulkMG.LF176 | ecosystem: Environmental > Terrestrial > Soil > Tropical forest >...
AAGAACAAAGCCGTAGTCGGAATACTTACGTGCCGCCCTTTCTTCCGAACGTTGGTAGCCGTCTGTTTTCGTAAGTAATGACATTGCTCACCCCCTGAGTGCTGATGATCAATGCCGCACATCACCATTCATTGGTGGCTGGTGTCTGTTACCAACGTCACAAGAAGAGGAGACTTCCCTATCTGATGAGGGGTCGGGCGCCGCGCCGCTTCCCGCCGCCCTGGTCCGTCGAGGAATTGGAACGCCTGTTTTTCAGATGGAGCCGTCGGCACAGCACGGCGCCGATGTCGCACGCCTTGTTGATCCAGATCAAATCGTCGCGGCCGTCAACTGCGTCCTAATTGCTCCGCCAATTATTGGGATAATGCTATGCTGGAAAATGACGCAAATGACCTAGCCGAACTCGATGAGGATATTCTCACATTTGACCTATCAGATGACTCATTAGAGCGCGCCGCCGTAGTTACCGATGGGCAAGCCATAACGATTGGACATTGCACTCATTGGTGGCACTGCAGCTGGCCGATGTAATACAGTCGCGCCGCCGATCGGCTGCCTTGCTGACAAAAGACGAGGCGCGGCGGATCGCGGCGAACATCGCCAAGCTGCCGGAGCCCCATTGGAATTCTCCAAGTCAAAAATCCGAAAGCGCTAGCGGTGAAGCGCGAGGCCGAGGAGGATTGGGTAAAATAGCCGAGCTAACGCCGCCGAATGGCTGGCGAGCCGGGCTGGTATGTCGAGTTTTGAGTGCAGAACCCGTTCTTCGCCGCCCGATCTACCAGACACTGTTCAAACGTGGCGTAGGTGCAGCTTTGGTAGCCGCCCATAGACGAAGTCTGCAAACACCACGGTGCATTTTGAGCCTGCGCGGGACTCGCACCTAGTATTCCAAAGATAACGAAAATGAGTTTCACGGCGACCCGATAATACCACGAACGCCGCGCCATGCCCGCCCGCCGCTTCCCGCCACCTTGGTCCGTCGAAGAATTGGACGCTTGCTTTGTCGTGTGCGACCAAAACGATCTTCCACTCATTGATTTTCAACAATCGCAAAATTGAGAAACCGCCAGTCGCTTACTTGTTCACTTTCGGACGATGCGAAGAGTCCCATCGTACCTCCGACTTGCGGTTCCTGACCGCGAAATTCACTGACTTGGCTGCCGTTGATGTAAAGCAAGCCTTTGTCCTTGTTCAACACGACTTGCAAATCATTCACGGCATCGGTGCCCTTTTTGATTGCTTCCGACGTCGCCCGCGGAACAACCGTGGCCCAGTTACCCTGCACCGATCGACTAACAGCGAAAGTTCCGTTCGGGTAAATCACCGCTACGTAGAAACTCTGGTAGTCGCCCGTCGCCCAGAATGCCACGCCGCCAGAGAACGCAGCATCTAAATTAGAAACTGCGGGAGGAGATTTTACAGTGACGCACACGCTAGCGTTTTTGAAGATCAAAGGGCGATACAATTGCGTGTGACTGCGGCCTCCATCGGGTTTGATCGAAATCTGCCCGTCGACATAATTGGTCGTCGGATTTGGTATCCCCCAAGCCCGATCCGGTTTCTGAAACCCGTCTTGAAAATCGGTAGGCTTGGTCGCCTGACAACTGCCAATCGTGGGTCCCGATGGCGCCGGTGGCAGCACAACCGGTTTCGACTGGCCCTTGTCCATCACGGCAATATCCAAAAAGCGCCATTCGTCAGGGACGGACTTCTCTGATCCAGCGTATAGCCCGAAGGCACCGCCACCCTTTGGTGGTTGGCCGCGGAATTCCTGCAGCTTGGCGTTATTGACGAACAGCGCGGCGAAATGGCCGATAATGACGACCGTAACTTCGTTAATGGCATTTGGGTCACTCTTAATTTGCTCGTTCTTTGTGCGCGGCATCAGTTCGACCCAGGTGCCGGCAATTCTTCGGTAGATCGAATAGCTACCCTCCGGCCCGATCGACGCCACATAAAAATTGTCGTTATCGCTAGCCCAGAAGATGACGCCTCCCCAGGCGCCGCTTTCCGGTACCTTAACTTGCGACGGCGACTTGATATGCGCGCAGATCGTCACGTTTTCGTACCGCAACGATAAATATTTGGGCGCTAAAAACTTGTTCGGCGCCGGCGTCACGACGAGTTGTCCGTCGGCGTAACGTACTTGATCACCGATGGTGATATTCCAGCTAACATCCGTTTTATGAAAGTCATCGTAGAAGGCCGCCTTTTCCGGACTGCAGGCAGCAGAAGTAAATGTGGGCGGCGGAATTACAGCCTGCACCGTGACCGGGGGTTGGGGCGCCGGATTCTGTTGAACCACAGGTGGGATGGCCGCGGGTTTGGGCGGCGGATTCTCTTGAACGACAGGTGTTACGGGATTCTTTGATTTTATGTAAAGCGAGATCGAAAAATAGATCCAAATCCCGCCTACCGTCACAACTAGGCAGGCGATGGCGCCCAGCACGAACGGAACCCATTTACGGCTCGAACCGGGCGGCTCGCCGCTATGCGAAACTGGTTCTGCCTTCAATGTCTGTTTTATTGGCGGAGATTCGCCCGTCTTCAGAATCTGGTCGATGCCATTGATGAGCCTACTCATGTGCTGACGAAAGTCGCGTCCGCCGTCCACTTCGCCAGCATTGATGTAGCAAAGCTCTTGCAAGCTTTGGGGTAGATCGACAGCCTTCGGCATTGTGGCGCCGCCGACCAGCACCGGAATGATTGGCGTGCCCTGTTGTAACGCGGTCTCGAGCTCGATTCGAACCGGGTCGTTGTCCGCGTTGATCCGCGCATCCTTACCCCTGCCGCCAAGCCATTTCGGACCGATCACCGCAATCATGACCTTGTTTTCGGCCAGCGCATCCTTCATTTGCTTACGATAATCAAATCCAAGCGGGATACTATCGATGTCCATAAAGATGGCGTCTTCACCGTAACGATTTGCAAGATTGTCTCGGATGCGCCCTGTAATAACGTCCGAGTCCGAGCGGCGGTATGAAAGTATGATTTTACTTGGCATTGGCTCAAGCAATCGAACTAACGCGCACACAAACTTAGCAGCACAGCCAAGCACAATCTGTGACCCAGGTCACGGATTTTCGCGGCGTTTGCTTAAGCTTAGCTAATTAAATCCGTTGCTCAGCAAGGATGAGGCGCGAAGGATCGCGGCGAATATCGCTAAGCTGCCGGAGATGTTGGCAAAGGTCTTCTAGAAGAACGCTTGCCCAGCGCCACCTAGTGTTGCAAATTGTTTGTGGAGTATTTGGGGGCTAGATGTCCACTTGATCGAGTTCGTTACTCGTTACAAAGACGAAATTGTCGCCATTGCTACGCTTTTTCTTGCTGTCTTTGCCGGCGGCAGTATTTACATAGCCTGGCAGCAAAACAAGCTCACGCGAACCCTGGAGCGGGCATACTTGGCGATTAAGCCGCTGGGCATTCGTCCGCTGCGATCCGACGTAGGTCAGTTCGTGGGATACATTGCCATCGAAAATGTCGGACACTCCCCCGCCAAGAATGTAAGGTGGTTCATCAGTATAAAAACCGCCAAGGGATCGAACGAAACTCAGTTTCCCATTGGCAAACACGCTGGGGATAATTTTCTTCCTCGCGGCGTTGAAATGATCCAAGGAAGCGATTCAATCAGCAGCCGTGATATCCTCAGCGAGCTTCCGACAAATTTATATTTTTATGTTTGGGGCGAAATTAAATTTAATGACGGTTCAGACCCGACCGATGGATCAAATTTTGCCACCGCTACAGCTGGCATTCTTTCAGCGATGTTGGCGGACGAGGTTTGCATGTGGATCCTGCAGACGCTCGCTATCACGAATATGGAAACGATGCCGCCTAACACACCACAAGTTAACGCGGCTCTGCCGGCCGCGCGTTATACGGAGACGCGATATAGTGAACGCGAACCGTAGGAGCGACAATGGCAAGCCAACCACCCAATTTCGATTCCCCGACTGCTTGGCGACCAACAAATCTTTGGACGTCGGCATGGCCGCCGAGTTGGTATTGGCCGCCCGACGCGCCAGATCCACCTCCGACCGATCCACTAGCGCAATCACAGCCGGCCGCTAAGGAAGAGTCGTCCGGCAAATAGCGCGCCTTGTTGTTCTCTAGACAAACGGCGCGTTCGTGCTAGCCTTGCTGCAACTGCGCCGAATCATCCGCGCAGGAAACGCGATTTCTACAAAGCTCCATGCCAGAAACCGGCTCTCTATGAGGGCCGGTTTTGCTTTGAGGAGTGGCCGAGAAAAGAGTCAAATCCCGAAGGACCCAGTTAAACCCCTCAGCGAAGAACAACAGTGCAAGCCTCACTGTAGACACTACGGGGGTCCCAATAAGAATGCTTTCGATATGGATAGTTCAGAATTTCATAATTCTTGCGAACCCAGTCTCCGAGGAAAGCGAACGAGCGACTTTTGGGCGTGGGGGTGGCCTAAGAGACGTTCGAACACGCTCGCATGCTCGCGTGCGCCACGCGTCGGAAGTGTTGTCGACGACCAGGTGAGCGCCAAATGAGAGCGGCTAGAAGCCGTGAATTGCCACTCCTGCCAGCCACGCCATCACGGAGACAGCGATCAGGAAGATAAGCGGCTTGACGCCCGATTTTGCCATTGCCATTCCCCGCGCTGCCTCGCCGTCAGAATTTCCGATTGAAAGCAAGGACGTTGTATCGAGCCATGCTCGGCGAAGGATAGCTGAGTCGGCCTTAACCAACTGTTTAACGGCGCTCAACTGATTAGTGTGGTGATGACTACCTGTTTGCTAGACTGGTGCTCTCGCGTTTTATTGGGCTTTTAGAGGTTCTAGACCTAGCCAGGGTCGCACCACCAAGCGGGGTGAGGGCTAATTGAGTGCTAATGCTGATTGGGCTTAGGAACGCTATAGCCCCTGCAATGCGCTACTCAACTTCAAGTTCGTCAATCAGGCAGCGGCTCGTAATTATCGCCAACAAGATCGTCAGCGTAGCCTTGCGGAAACGGGAATATGCCGGCCTTGAGGAGCGCATTCCGCCGCCGCAGGATTTCAGTTGCTCGCCGGATCTCTCTCTTCCCCTCACGAGTAGCGCGGCCAGGTGAGACCCTACGGGCTTCGACACGACGCAATAGCTTTAATGCATCAAGCTTGGCATTCACAAACGTCTCGCTGTCCTCCACGATAGACATCAATACTGCCTTCGCCTCATCGATGACCTGTGGTGGACATTCGTAATCCAACAAGTGTTCGCCCGCCTCAATGCGCGCTGAACGTGGCGCCTCACGGTCCCGCATAATGTGGACGAGAGCAGCAATGGCACGGCTAGTCGTGGTCGGCTGCGTGATGGTTTTCCTAAGTCTTTTCATTCTATGTTCCCCGATGTTACCGCTGAAGCGGTAACATGTTGTCCAAGCGGTTACGCTGTAAGTCTTTGGTTCTCTTTATTTGTTACTGCTGTAACCGCTGTAACCGGTAAATGTATACATTATAGTAGAGGGGTTGATATGTATCTTCAGAGCCGTGTAAGAGTTAGCAGTTACAGCAGTTACATTTTATCTAGCCCCCGTTGTCGTTAGCTTTTTCGTTCTCACCTGAATTTCCCGCTGTTGAGGAAATCCTCGTCATCTTTCTGAAGGTACCTATGTGAGCTGTTACGAACCAAGGTGCTATCGACACCTTGCTCAGCGTCGTTTTTGCCGGTGCCTTTGACATAGCCTTTGACTGGTTTATCGCCCATCCTTAAGGCCCTTGGGCCTTTCCATCCGAGCCGTCTCATCACTCTTGCGAGGCGCTTGGTATCTTTCATTCCGACCTGAGCTGGATTGAAGCGCAGCATTCCTTCTAACAGGAATTCGGTTGTGACCCGCATTTCGCCATCGACGCGTTCGACGTTGGTGTTGCCCGTGGTTTCGATCTTGGCCAGCATGTCTTCCCAAGGGTCGCTTGGGAGCCGTTCGGCGGCTCGTTCGGCGGCTTTGCTCCAGAGCGCCGGGTCGATGACAAGCGTTTCGCCTGTCGCCTCAGCGGCGGCTGCTTCGGCCCATAGTTGATTGCGGTCCCGCTCAAGCGCATCGAGGTCGATATCGGTCGTGGCAACCGGCCAGAACCTTCGATTGCCGCTTTCATCCGCCAGATAGTCGCCGTTGGTTGTGCCGATGAAAATACAGGTTCGCCCACGCTCAACGGGAACATATCCATATGCGGGGCGGGCCTTGTCATGCGTTCGGCTGCAGAACGCCTTCACATGCGACACGTCGCGCTTGCCCAACCCCTCCAATTCGCTGAGTTCGAAAATCCACACGCCTTTGGTTAATTCCAACACTTCGCGGCCGTGCTGGCCGATAATCTCGGCATCGCTGAAATAATCACCAGCCAGGATTTTAAGCGCACTTGATTTGCTACTGCCCTGACGGCCCTCCAACACCAAGATCTGATCGAATTTGCAGCCAGGCACGCGGACACGCCGCACGGCGGCGATGAGCACCTTGCGACCGATGGCACTATTAAGCTGGTCGTCCGCAGCTCCGAGATAAGTAGAGAGCCAAGTGTCGAGCCGGGGCGTGCCATCCCACTCCACTGCGTCGAGATAATCGGAAACCGGATTGAAAGCGTTGCCTAGGCATAACCTGTAAACGGCGGCTTTTATCCGCTCCACGCCTGGGTCAAATCGGAACTTGCTCACGATCATGGTGCGAAGCATCAGAAGAGCGTGCTCGATATTTTCACCAATTCGTTGCTGTAACGCCAAATCGCCAACATGGTATCTCGCGCGAAAGACATCGTAGGAAAAAGAGAAATCGAGCTTGGAAAGCGCCGCAAGGGTGCGCTCAGCAATGGCGCGGTAATGTCGTCCGAAGCTTTCGGCGGGGCGATTTCAAGCTTTGGCTTTACTGCTTCGACACGTTTCGGCTTCTCCGCAGGCCGCATTGATATGACCTCAGCCCGACCGTTCATGGCTTTGGCAAGTTTCACCGCTCGTTCGGCCTTTAACTTTGCAACTAGTGCTTCAGCCTCGGTCATGGCACACCCCTAAAAAGGCACTTCGTCATCGAAAGCGCATACGTTTGGCGTGACGCTCGCCGTAGCGCCTGGCGTCGGTAATCAAGATCGCGTCGAGCAGCGCCAAGGTTTTATTCTGCTGCGGACGCATTGACGGCTCCGGCTGCACCGGTTGATAGGTCACCCGGTCCCTTTCTTTTGACCTCCTATTCGTCCATCTCTGGTTTAGCGAACGGATTGTAGTCCCGCTCGATGCGCGGGCCTTTTTCGAAATGACTTTCAATCCATCGGTTTTCCAGCTCGACGCGAGCACGCGCAATCTGGTCCGCCCGATCGGCGGCATCGCACATGCGATCGATATAATTGATGCCGGGCGGCGGTCCCCGTTCGATGACGCCACCACTTACAGGACGTTCTGCTTCTGCAGCTCTTTGCTTCTCAGGGATGAGCGATGCTGATTGGCTAATGCCGCGCCTGGCATCGCTGACAATATCGGCCACCAGCCGGTTAGGCACAGCGCGGAGTGCATCTTGCTCCCACTCCTGGCGCGGCCCCGTGTACTTTTTCTCTGTCATGGCTATTACCGCCCGGCGTCTTTAGGTGGTTGCGTACCGGGCGCGATTGGATGTCCGGCACCGTGAATGTTGTGATACACGCGCTGAGCGCCTTCGCCCTGCTTGGTCGTCACGTTGGGCTGGGCGCCGGCACCCGAATTTTTAAGCCGTGATGCAATGCGTTCCTCGGGACCAGAGCCCGCGTGATGATTGCTATCGTACCTCGTTTCCATTTTCGACACCTTTCCTGTCTATCTAAAAATTAGACCGACTGCCCAACCGAATACCAAAAGCAAACTGAGAATTTGGACCACCGTCATTATTCGCTCAGGCGTACTCATCGGCGGTTGTTAGTCATCAATGCGCGGCCGCCGGGCATCGGACGCGGAGGCTTTAGGCCCTGTTGCGCGCCGCTTTTGTAGATCGTTCTGCCAGTGCCTGGTCCGCCAGCGCCGACGTTATTCACCAGCGCGTTGCCCAAAGCCGCTGGCCGAAAACTTTCGCCGCGGTACGGACTGGCGCGGTGATCGCGCAACACTCTGCCTTTCTCGGTGATGTGGTTGCCCTGCGAGCTTCCAATCTGACCGACCCAGTTTTTGTCGATAGCCCTTGCACCCGGGCCGACGCGAACGGGGCGCTCCGTTACATTTTTCGATTTCAATCCACCCGCCGGTCGATGACTACTCATTGTATTTCTTCCTTTCTCTCATCCTGTCCCAAGTCTTGATCGCAACGCGGCCATACCATCGGTCGCGTTCTTTAATTCCTGCTGGCGCGTTTGAAGCCGCCCCTCGACGTCCAAAATCTGTTCATGAAGTCTATCGACCTCAGCATTGCCACGCGTTTTTTCGGCAGCGGTTGCTTGCCGCCAGCGGGTATGTTCCTCGTCGTCCTTGCGAAGTTGTTCCCGCATCGACAACAAGCGCGCTTCGACCTCGGCGAGCTCCTGCTTCTTTGCGGCCGATAAGCCGTGTATCGCATCGATCGCAGCGTGATCCTCGTCCGCAGAATTTAACTCTCGCCTGACCGCTTCGACGGCTGTCAAACAACGTTTGATTTTGTCCGAAACAGCCATCGCTTATCTCTTGCGGGCCAAGTGGGGGAACAAGCGAGCCGCGGCGCTTGATGCGGTTTGTTGCGCTTGGGAAATTTCTACACGCTGAGATGACGAAGCATGTCTAGGATACAGCGCATGCGCTGCCGATGGCCGCCCCGGCGGCTGGTCTCCATAAACTAATTTTTGAAGCTGACGCTCCTGACTTGTAGTTTCATCGGCGTACGACTTGGGTGAGCGCCGCATTGCGGGGCTGTTCATGGGTTAAGCCTTCCGGCGGCGTTTGGACGGCGACGGCGCTGCAACGTCGCTGGAAGGATGGCCAGTTTCGGAGCGCTCATCGCCGCTTGGCTCGACACTCGACGGCACGGATGGGGAATTCGTACCGTCGCTCGCCGTGCGCAAGCATTTTTCCACTTCAAACATTTCGCCGACTGGTTCCTGCGCGTTGACATCAATCCCAAGTGGCAATTCGTCAGGCAGACGGTCCTGTGTCCACGTCGCAGCGCGGGGATAGTCAATCGTCGGCTTCGAGCCGACTACCGTGTTTGGTACTTGCTTCAAAAAGCGTCCGCCGGCGTCGTCATGTGCGTGGTCGGCGTAAGTACTCTCATTCGCATTGCGGGTCCGCTGATCATTCCGGAGCACGTTGCGGCGCACATCCGGCGGGGTCGGATTGTGGTAGAGTTGTTTGATCATGCGGCAGCGTCCTGCCGGTGGCGCGGCTCCGCTTGATCGAGCATCCGCTCCAACGCGATCACCGGAACGCACAGTTTGCGACCGATTCGAATCGTCGGAAGGTCGCCACGAGCCGCTGCCGCGTAAGAGCTGGCGCGACTAAGCCCGAAATATTGTTTCCCAGCGGCCGGCACGCTCATCGTCTTCCGCTCAACCGCAGCGTTGATCTTGCTGAGTAGTTCGTCGTCGGCCTTAGACATTATTTTGTGACCTTTCCCGCACTAGCCCCTACGCACGGGTAGCTTGCCATTGTTTTCAGTTATGTCACGTGCTATCTGGTTAGTCCGTTACATCTCCGTGACAAAGATCCTATGAAGCTGCCTCGCCTCGACTTCACCACTTTCCGTGACCCCAAGGGCTACGAGATCAAGGGCGTCAAACCACCACCGCAGCAGGAAAAAACCCTCTCCTCTAAGGAAATCGAGTTCTTTAGGACCATTATGCGGGTGGCAGAATCCGGACGCCTCGGAAAGCCCGATGCAGAGGGGCGGATCCGCGGCCCGTGGATTTCGGGGCGCATTGTCGGCAAGGGCGGCAAAATGGAAATGAAGCAAGTTCACTTAAGTCAATGGCCGCGAGCGTTTGAAGAGTTTGCTAACGTCAAAACACCAAATGAATTACTGGCATTTGTGACAATGCATGGCCCGCTATACATCTCAGATCAGAACGTATTGGCATTGCTCTTCGAAGCAATGGAGATGCGGGAATGTATGCGAGGGGGGACAACTGAACCCTATTCGCGCCACTTATCGGCGCAAATGTACAAGGATCAAGAGACCGGCGAATTCGAAATCTCGATTACCCCTTCTTGCCTCCTCGATGCGCTGTGGCTTCAATTTCAACATTCGCAATCGAGCGGCGCTGATTTCCGAACCTGTCCGTATTGCCATGTGACATTTGCGGCAGGCGGCAACAGCGGGCGCCTTCGGAATGCCGAGTTCTGTTCGCCCGAACACCGCAAGCGCTTCAACAGCCTTGCACGCAGCAATCCAAAGATGAGGAAGATGAGGGGGAGACACAAATGAAACGGGGGCATGGTGACGGGGGCATCGATGCCCGCGGCGAAAACACTTGGCGACTGCGCTACCGGATCAATGGGCAGCGCTACACCAAAACTGTTCAGGGCACAAAGTCGGATGCACGCAAAGCACTGCGCAAGCTGCTACATTCGGGCGACACTGGCACGCACGTCGAACCCGACAAGATCACTGTGACGCAATGGATCGAGCGCTGGATCGCGGTAGGAGCACCAGGGCGCAGCCAAAAGAAGGCAGGTCGGCGCACTGTCGAACGATATTCCGAGCTGATGCGCTGCCACGTCACGCCGACGCTTGGCAGCCGACGACTGCAGCAAATCCAAGCCGCTGAGATCGACGCTCTGTATATTGCCCTTGCCGCCAAGCTGAAGCCGCGTACAGCACATCATGTTCATGTCGTGCTTGGTGCGTGTTTGGCCACGGCAACGCGCAAGGGCCTCTTGTTGGCGAACCCGATGGAGCGGGTCGAACAGGTCCCCTCCCCCGGCGAAAGTGATCACGGCGTGGCGCTTGATGCGGATGCGCTCCGTAAGCTCATCGAGGGCTTTCGCGGATCGGTGCTGTTCCCGATTGTGGCCACCGCGGCCCTTACCGGCGCTCGTCGTAATGAAATCTTGGCGCTGCGGTGGATTGATTTCGATGCAGCCAACAAGACCCTGCGGATAGAAAGAGCGATCGAGGAAATCAAGGCGGGTCGGTCATTCAAAGCACCAAAGACAGAACGAGGAACGCGGACTATCACCATCGACGATGACCTTGTCGCGCTACTGACCGCAGAGCATGAGAAGCATCTCCGAATTATGGCGGGGGTGTCGGATGTCGACACGGTCAACTTGTCGCTTATCAAGCTGCCCGAAGGGGCTCTGATGTTCCCCTCACCGGCTGGCGAACTCGACCTCATTCGGCCACGCGATCCCCACGCCGTTACTCGAGGCTTTGTCAGACGCTCCCGCAAGCTCGGCTTCAAAGGGCTGCGCTTCCATGACCTGAGAGGCAGCCACGAAACCGCTCTGCTTGACGCTGGCGTGCCCGTTCATGTGGTTGCCGAACGGTGCGGTCATGATCCTGCAGTGCTGCTCCGAAACTACGCCAAGCGCACACGCAAGGCCGACACCAGCGCCGCAGCGGTGATCGGCAGCTTGTCTAAGGGCATTCTCGGCTGATTGGGTCCAACTTGGGTCCACGCACCCGTTTTGTTCAGGGTGCCAATTTCGCAAGCTATTGATTTAGCTGGCAGGAGTGGCAGGACTCGAACCTGCAACCCCCGGTTTTGGAGACCGGTGCTCTGGCCATTGAGCTACACTCCTAGGCGGCATCGACATTTGCCTCTTAGCGTCCGGCAGCGCAACCCCCGGCCCGATCGCCGGGAGAGGACGGCCGCTTACGCTTCGCCTTCCTATTTCCTAAGATAATGTCGAGCAACGGACCGCTTTTGCGCGGATCTCGGCCATGGATCGGAGATCTTGCGATGTTCCGTTTG
>Ga0310916_10002223_pt1 | contig 11820 bp, 9 predicted proteins | sample GREbulkMGLF176_FD_203444 | JGI IMG/M metagenome (GOLD analysis project Ga0310916, IMG submission 203444) | Lab enrichment of tropical soil microbial communities from Luquillo Experimental Forest, Puerto Rico - GRE.bulkMG.LF176 | ecosystem: Environmental > Terrestrial > Soil > Tropical forest >...
TTCGACGACCTGACGAGGGTGCACCTCAGCACGGTGTTTCACCTCAGCGCTCTCCTACTAGTAGTTGTTGTATTCCGAGAAGACAACCGCGTTGCCTTCGCTATCGGTCGCGAGCAGAGTCAAGTAGTTTCCCTCATCGTCGGTTGCGCCCCTCGAATTAATGGACGGGATCACCGGAAAAGTCGATCCCATCGACTCGAGCTTGGCGTGGGTATCCTCGACCGAGTTGACGACCAAGCTGGCAGAGCTGTTGGCGCGCCCCGCCTCAACGCCCTCCGCGCGATCCGCGGTGTAGATGCCGAATACGGACTTGATACTCCAGAAGCCGTACCAAGATTCGTCAGAGTACGGCTTCCCGAAGCTCATCGTGTCGCCGTAGAAGCTCCTTGCGGCTTGCAGATCTGGCTCCGGTGTCTCGACGTAGTCCAAGTTTCCTACCTCGCCCGTGGGTTGGTGCATCTTGGTGATGAACGTTTCGGCGAGTTGAGTGCCGCCCTCGGCGTCCTTTTCGAAGATGTGCGTCACGAAGGCGACTTGCTTGAAGGGGTGCTCACCCTGACCGGAAAGCTCTCGCTGGTAGGTCACGATCGCGCCCGCGCCAAAGCGCTTGGCGCGGAGAGATCGGATGGTCATGCTCGCGGCCAGACCGGACTTCGAGCGGTCGTATTGATTCCAGTTCGCAGCAAGACCGTCGCGGATGCCGTTTGGGCCGCGATCGATGCCGCGGTTGTTGAGCCGGCTGCTATCGAACCACCGGCTGTCGTTCCCTATGCCCGCCGCCATGACGCCGCGCTCATCGGTGTGCAGCCAGGCGCTCGCGAGCTGTCGGACCGTGGCGACGACGCCCGCAGGCGTGCCGTCCACCGCCTCCACGGGCGGTGTGCCCCGCGCGGGCTGGTCACCGACGGGGTAGACGCGTTGCATGAGCACGAAGACGTTTCCGGCGGGGTCGCTCCCAATCGTGTAAAGGTCGGGGCCTCGATGGCGTATGCCGGTGAGGAACTTGGTGCCGGCGGCCTCAAGGCGCGCAACGGTTTTGGCGAGATCGTCCACATATATCGTGTTGTATCCGTTCGGGAGGCCCGGCCGGACCGGCGCGAATCCGTCGAGGCCGGTGTTGTCGAGGACCAGACGCGGGCCGCCCATGTCGAATGCGGCGTATGTCGGAGTCTGGACCTCCGGTTGCCCAAGGAACGTTGAGTAGAACCGGACAGCGCGCGCGAGGTCATTGACCGGATAGGTGAAGTCGTAGAGGAAGCTCGCCGTGCCCGACTTCGCCGGCATCTTGGCCACCGGGTCGTAGGCGAGCCACCAAGAGTCCGACTCGTGCGAGAGCTTCCAGCAACCGCCCTCTTTCACGAACGCCTGGAGGATCAGGCCGCGGTTGCCGTAGGCCCAATCGCTGACATGGTTGGCGATGCTCGTCGTCTCACCGGAGGCCATATCGACCCAATAGAGGGCCTTGGCTGTTTGGCCTTCGACCGACACTTCGGCGCGGCGGATGGTCATTCTCGCGGAGCGCGTGTGACCGTCGGGAGCGAGTTCGAGGAAGCCCCACTCGCCGGGCAGCCCCTGCGCCACCTCCTCCGGGCCGGACTGGATACCTCCGGACCACGAGGTCAGGCGCGTCACGTCCGAGGTGACTCGATCCACGTATGCGGCCGCATCAGCGCCGATCCAGGACTGGTGCAATGCCACGATGGTGTCCATGACGTCCCGAACGTCTGAGTTCGAGGCGTCGCCGGCGACGAGCTCGGATGGGTCGAAAGTGACCCGGCCCGCGGCGTCCGCTGGCGGCGCCACTGTCGGGCAAGAGCCACCCTCAGCCGGCTTGAGCTCGTGCCACCACGGTCGGAAGGCGGAACACCCGACGAGCGTTATCGCGAGCACACACGGGACGAGCGCTGCCACGAGCACGGGACGCAGCACTCGTATAGACATGGCATTACCTCGAAGTTGTCAGCAGGCAGGATCTTTGATGGGCGCTCGATCCCGCTTGCCTCATTACAAATCTTCTTGGAGCACATCCCTGAGCATCTTGCCGATAGTGTTCATTCTCGAAAGTACCGTATCACGTAAACCGGGGTCGGCTACTTCCCAATTGGCGATAACGGCATAGGAGAACCACGTGTTCTTCCATCCGATAGCGCCAACATCTGCCCTGACTCCCGTATCGGTGCCAGTTTTGTTGCGTATGGAAAAGCCCCGATCTGATTCGGCATGCGCCAGCGGATCAAAACCAAACGCAGACGCCACCATCGACAAGTCCACACCCATCGCCAGCCATGCAGTTAGCTGTTCCGATATTGCTTGTGATATGAGTTCTTTTCTGACCAGCCGACTCATCAGAAAAGACAACTCCGCGGCTGAGCCTATCGAAAAGGTCGGGGCGTCACCCGGGCCACGATGATCGCGAACATAATCAAGTAACGCCGTGCCAAGCAATCCAAGCGCATCGGAAAGATCGCGAAGCCTCTCAAATCCGATGTGTTTCAGTAGAACATTTGTAGCTACATTGTCGCTGACGCTAGCAACCAACACACAGAGGTCGTGAATGGACAGTTTGTCGACCTGCAGGTACTGCCAGATACCCGAATCGGCAACCACGAGCTCTGGATCACGACCAAGTAATTCCATACCGGTTATCTCACCGGCATCACATTGTCGTGCGACCTCGGCTAGTAGCAACAACTTACCTACGCTGGCAATCCTCATCGAAGTATCAGGGTTGCGGGATGCTAATTCCTGACCGGTACCATTTCGGATGCAGATAGACCAAGCAATGTTAGTAGTGGTGCTTATCGCATCGTCAATTGATTGTTGCAGCATAGGGTGCGGCATTTGCCCTCTCGACCTCTAGATCATTCGACCAAAGTACTACGCCGAGACATACACCCCGCCTTCTACTGGTTGACGGACGGCAAACCGGAATCACCTTCGGCGACTCACGCCAGGTGCTCGCAAAATAACTGCATCTGATTGGAACGATGAAGCGCCGGGGCGGATAGGACCGAATCTTCTGCACCGATAGCGCCCCACGCTGTGGCGAGGTGTACTCGTCCCGACGGTAGGGATCACCGAGCGGTCCGCGCGCGGTCGGAGGAATTCGAGTACCGCACTACCCTATTGAGCCGGCGCCCGCGGCGGAATCCTAAAGGAGCGTGGCGAACACAGAAGTCGTTCGCCGCTTGTGAAGGGGTTGACATGGACGTCCAAGGGCCGCGGATCCCGTGCACCACTAGTCGAATGGCGCGACCATCATGACGACAGCGGAGAACTCAGACACTGTCGTGCCGATCCATCATCGACGCTGGTCCATCGTCACAAACGCCTGGGCAAAGGTGGCATCCGTCGGCATCCCGATCGGCGTGGGCGTGTACATGTTCGCCAAGAACTGGGCGCAGGCTGATCCGGAATACATGTTCATGATCGGCTTCTCGGGGCACCCCGACTACCTGAGGAAGGTGCAAACACCTCCCGACCCAAGTGGTCTACCGGGAACCCTGATGAAGGGTCTGGGGCGGGCGCTCGAACATGACTGGTGGGTGATACCAGGTTATCTCCTGGTGCTGATTACCTGCGCCCTGGTCTTCACGAACCTGGCGTTCTCCAAGTCCGGCAAGAAGCTCAGCCATTACCTCCTTGCCGCAGCGGTAGTCGCCGTAGTCGCACACGTCCTCGAGGACGCGTTGATCAAGTGGGTGATCGACCGACCCGGGCGCCTCGGCGCTCTGCCGGATTCGTTCTGGATTTACGCGCCCGCGGCGATGGCCACCGTCAAATGGTGTGCACTGGTTGTGGCGGTCGCGGCGATACCGGCAGCTGTTTTCTCGGTGGTCCGGGTGATCCTGTCGCACCTGCGCCTGCATAGGTACCGGCGGCGATACCACGCCAACTGGTGGGACGCCGCGTTGTCGCAGCCGGCGCCGGAGCCGGTCGAGGCCGACACCGAGGCGGCCTGGCATCAGGCGTATTTCGTTCCCGACGCCGCACCACTGGTGCTCAAGACCGACGACGGACAAGGGCCCGTACCGGCGCCCACGGCACTGTGCCTATCCGGCGGAGGAATCCGCTCTGCCTGTGTGGCGATGGGCGCGATGCAGAAGCTCGCCGGCCCGCGGGATAGCATTCCGGACGCGTGGCAGCGGGCACCGGTGCTTGACGACTTCGACTACGTGATCTCCGTGTCCGGCGGCGGTTTCAGTGCCGGGGCCCGGGTGCTTGGCGTGCAGAGCGACGCAACCCAGGACGGTCGAGCCGGCGGTGCGATCGCGCCCCTTTGCGAGCGCTTCAGCCCGGGCTCAGTCGAATTCGACTCCATGCGTCGCCGCTGCGACTACATCGCTGATTCACCGCTCGCTTTACTGCGGGCGCTCGCCGAGGTGCTGAAGAACCTCCTGGCGTCAGCGCTCATCCTGGCTTCGTCTGCGGTCATTCTCGGATGGCTGCTGGGGATCTTCGTGACCTATTTTCCGTTTAGGGCCGTTGTTCCCCGTAGAGGCGGTGTGCCGCCCGATAGCGCCCATATCGAAGCGCTGCAGGCCCGCCCTGAGGCCGGGCTTGCGGCCATCGCGATTCCCGTTGCGGGAGTGGTAATTTGCATCGTGGGCAGTCTGATCTGCGAGTGGGCATCCGCCTCGCGGTTGAGCACCAACGCGCAAGCTGCCTTCGGCTGGTTGGGTCGAAAAGCCGCACTACTGGCTCTGCTGGTGTTCGTTCTCAGCTTTGCCGGGCCCGGACTGATGTGGCTGTGTCTACAGCGACCCGACAAGGGGCTTCTGGGGGCGATTGGCGGCATCGGGGCCGTCGTGGTCCTACAATACGCGACGACGCTGGTGTCGATGATGTCGAAGAACGACAGTTTTCTGAATCCATCCCGGTGGAGGAAACTCGTGCCGTCGGGAGTGGTGCGCATCACCCTAGTGCTGTTCACCCTGGCTGTGATGCTGGTTGGATGGCTGCTGCTGCTCGGCATCGTCGCCGAGCGTGTCTACAACGCGGAGGTCACTGAGCTGATCCCCAATCCCGGCCAGCCACTGACTTCCGACGTTCAGTGGCTATACCTGGGAGGGATCGCGCTGCTAGCGCTGCTGCTGAGCAGTTTCGACGTGACCTCGCTGAGCCTGCATCCGTTTTATCGGCAACGACTCGCACGCACATTCGCTGTCCGCCGCATCCGCGGGAAGGCCGTGGAATACAAGCGTAGCGAAGGGACGTGGCTCGACGAGTACGGCAAGGCACAGGCAGGTGGCCCGAAATTCGTGTTCGCCGCGGCCGCCGCCATCTCTGACGGCGACATCCGGCCTGCACCCGGCCTCAACGCCGTGTCGTTTGTCATGACCGCCGATTACGTTGGGGGACCGGCCCTTGGCTGGCTCAAGACTGCAGAACTGCGCCGAGCGGCACCCGCGCGCATCGAACGCGACCTGACCGTGGAGGCAGCGATGGCGGTCAGCGGAGCGGCGTTCGCCTCGGCGATGGGACGACAGACCAAAGGAATTCAGACGCTGCTGGCGTTGTCCGGTGCGCGGCTGGGAACCTGGCTTCCCAACCCCACTTTCGTGAGAAACGCTCAACGCCACGCTAAGCACCCGACTTTCCCTAAGGCGCTGCCATCGGTGCGCGGTGCCGGGTACTTCTACCGCGAACTGTTGGGTATCAATAAGTTTGACGCGCGGCTTGTTCAAGTCACCGACGGCGGACACTACGAAAACCTTGGTCTCGTCGAAGCCCTACGCCGGCGATGCCGATTGATCTACTGCATCGACGGCGGCGGCGATGCTCCACCCCTACTGTCCGGTCTCGCCGACGCGATCAGGCTCGCTAGATTCGAACTCGGCGTCGAGATCACGATGGAGAACGGCGGGCAGTTCGGCGTCGAGAATCTCGCACCGGGATCCGGCGAACAGTTCGCCGATTCCCATGCGTTTTGCAGCCTTAACTCCCGCATCACCAAAAGCGCTGTGGCCAGGGGGAAAATAGAGTATCCCAAGGCGGCTGGAATCGGGGACGAGGAGGCCAGAACCGGATGGCTCATCGTCGCCAAAGCTGTGTTGTGGCACGAGTTGCCCGATTGGATTTTGACCTATGCCGCGGAAAAGGGCGGCGCAGAGTTTCCACACGACAACACATCGGACCAGTGGTTTTCCGAGGGCCAGTTCGCCGCCTACACGGAGCTCGGCCGCAATATCGCGGTGAGTGCCATGCAGGTTCCTGGTGACGGCAGCCGCCCGCAGCCCCAAACCCCAGTGGCGGCGGCAACTCCGAATGGTGACTCGCCCGCGGAGCCACCGACACCGGCGCCAGACATGGCCCAAAACGGGGTGCCAGATGCGGTCCCGCTGTCGGCATGACGCGCATGGAGAGCGAAACGCATGAGAACCGACACAAGGCCGACTACCCGGAAGGAGTCCCCATAATGATTACTTGCCCGACGACCAGTCTTGCTCGTCACGTACGTGTGCGTCGGCTTGTGTGCGCCACCCTTTTTAGCGCGGCGCTCGCGCTCGTAGTCAGCCCGTTCGCACAGCCTGCCATCGCGCGCGCCGATTACGACCACAACTTTTACGACTTTTGCCGCAATAGCCTTCAACAGGGTGTTGACTACTGCTGCGCACATGCCGGCGGGGTCGTAAACGACGGGAAGTGCGTGTGATCCGGTTACCGGGAACGTCTTCTCGCCGGCGTCCGCGGTAATGCCGGGTTGATGCCATCGCGGATCCGAGTCACATCACCACGGCCAGACGGATGAAGGACGACCGACAAACTGGAGTCTGTGTGCGCACTCACTGCGTGGTGGATGCGGCAGCAACGTAATTGGCCAGTTGCCAGTCTGTCCCCACAAACGACGTTGCCGCTATGGGAGTGACTACCGGATTACCGGGGTGAGCAGCAGCTGTGATCCCATTCCTACAGTGCTGCCGAGTGTTTCGACGAATGCGTCGAGCAGATCATTGACCCGTCGTAATTCCCACAGTGTCTGTGCGGTCAGCCATGCGACATCACGCGCCTTCTCGATGTCCCACGAGCAGATCAGGTGCGCCACGGGTTCCAACTGGTTGTCGATGGATTTTTCGACTTCTGTCAGGAATGACCGCCGGATTTCGGCTTCGACGCTGGCCAGCAACTTGTTGATTGTGTCGTAATCTTCTCGTACGCCTGGGTCGTCGGGAGTGCGGCCTCGCGCCGTGCACGTGCCGACGACGGCAAGCGGCAGATCGTGTTCGATGTGCGCGTTCATCCCGGCTAGCGCGAATTGAATCGGCATTATCTTTCTGTTCGCGCGAGCGGTGAATAGGGGAGCCCACGCCTTGGGTTTATCGCGAGGGGCGTCGTACGCGCTGAACCAGTAGGTGGCGAAGCGGACGTCCAGGTCGGTGACGAATGCGCCGTCGCGAAAAACACCGCCTTTGGCCAGCTGGTCTCGCATCATTTCGGTGACCTTTAGATATACGCCGTTGAACACGCCGGCACCGTCGCTCGCTGGCAGGTCTGAGGCGATGTCTCGCATGCGCGCGAGGACCTGTGCGACTGTGGTTGGACTCATATCTGCACCTTAACGAAACCGTGGGCCTCCGTGATGGTTTGACATTCGTCCATGGTGATCGACACTGCAACCGAGGAACGAAATCGCCAGCGCCATAGCCTGTTTGGCATGCACGTGACGCAATTCGATTTATCGCGCCGCGGTGGTGTTGCGGCTGCGCCGTGGTGTCAGGTCGCGCACTTCGCCGTTGCACCAGGCGCTGGCCGGCCTCACTTCTTACATGTCCGCCTCCTCCGCCGCGAATGGGTTGGACGCCGAGTCCATCTTGGCGTTGTCGACGGCGGAGACGCACGCGTAGCGGAATACCCGATCATCAGCAGGCAATGACCGCCAGATTCGAAACCACCAATCAGTGACTTTCAGTAGGCCCGGTACTTGTTGTACGCGCTCTGCTTCCGTTGAGTAGCCACCATGCCACGATCATGTCGGCCGTCCGGTCGGTGTCCAATCCGGTGATCTGGGCGATGCGCGTCAGTCGGCCGCCATTTTGATAGGCGTGGCGTGCGGCGTAGCGTGCGGTGCCGGCCTAGTCTTGGCGTGGCACATCCTCGGTCCCGAGCACGGAGGTATACGTGGCTGGCGCATCTAGCTTCGTCGTCGAGCACAAGCGGTTCGATCCCAGCGATCCCCGCCTGGGTCGCCATGTCGAGCACGACTCGCGTTCCAAGGAACCGCGCTTCGTGGTGCGCGCGATGGCCAAGACGAAACTCAAGACTACCTACTGGCCCACCGAAGCGCCCGGCCTGGACCAGGGCCAGGTCGGCTCCTGCACAGGCAACGCGTCCGCGCAGCTGATCAACTGCGAGCTGTGGACCCAGATCCGCGAGAAGATCCTGGGGCACGGCGTGTTCGCCGACGAGGCATACGCGCTGAAGATCTACCACGAGAACACCGTCCTCGACGGCTACCCCGGCACCTACCCGCCCGACGACACGGGGTCATCCGGTCTGGCCGCGGCCAAGTCGCTGCAGAAGTTGGGGCTCGCGAGCTCATACAAGCACTCGCTGTCCATCTCGGAGCTGATCTCGGGCCTGCAGACCGGCCCGTGCATCGTCGGCACCAACTGGACCAAGGGCATGTTCAACCCCGACAAGAACTTCTACGTCAAGCCCACGGGGACGGTGGACGGCGGGCACGAATTCTGGTGCGTCGGATGCGACTTGGAGAAGGAAGAACTGTGGTTCCGGCAGTCGTGGGGTGCCAGCTGGGGCACCGAGATTCCCAACGTCTGCCCCAGCCAGGCGTTCCGCATCACCATCGCGAACTTCACGAAGCTGCTGGCCGCGCAGGGGGATGCGACTTTCCCCGTTCCGGCGGCTGCGTGAGCGTCTATCCGGCGTAGACGGGCGCGGAGGAACCCGACGCTCACCTCCTGATCACCGAGCGCACCGGCTGCAGTATTAGTGAATAGGTTTATGCCGCAAAAGAAGTGCGGCTGCCCTCATGAGGCAGCCGCACCTTCTTAGTGCTGTTCGTTAATGCCGATTCGCCGGATTCGCGATCCAGTCCATCAGCCCCTTAAGGTCCTGAGTGAAGTAAGGCCCATACTCAGTCGTGTCTCCGTCGTGAAGATGAAAGCTCTGGAGCCCATTGGCATGGGTCGGCGCAGTTTCATTCCACGCCGTAATCCACGGTGCCCCGCTGCTGCCGTGCTCCATGTTGTCGTTCGTCAATCCAATCGTCCCCGCGGTAGAGCTCGACGCAACGGATCCGATGCACTCATCCATGATGTTTCCGTTGAATGGCGGGTTCGGCGTAGCCGGATAGCCCCCACAGCATCCCAGGTCCGGCCTGCCGTCGGAGCGTTCCACAGCGTGCCTAACCAGCCGATGTTCGCCCGAATAATGAGTTCTCCGCCAGCGAACGGCCGCGATTCTCCGTAGGCGATTGGCGGTGGCTGAGGTCGCGACGATCTTCTGCACTCCGGTTACCCGCGGATTCCGCGCTGCCCGGACTGCGGCTGCCAGGGCCGCTACCGCGCCGCATCTCTAGACGCTGACGCCTGCCGGCGGCGGCGTTAAGCGCGAGGCCTACGCCTGTGAATCGCCGGTGTGCGCGGGGTATGCGTGCACCAGTGCGCTGCTGAGTTTGGGTATGGCGTGGGTGAGTTGGTGTTCGGCATCGTGCGCTATGCGGTGGGCGTCCTCGAGGCTGGCATCGGGATCGATGTCCAGTTCGGCGTCGGCGTGGAGGCGGTGCCCTATCCAGCGCATCCGGATGCTGTGGACACCACGGACGCCGGGGCGGGCGGCCAGGGATGCTTCGGCGGTGTCGATGAGATCCGGGTCCACGGCGTCCATTAGCCGGTGGAATATGTCGCGCACGGCGGTGCGCAACATCGCCAGGATCGCCGCAGTGATGATCAGGCCGACGATTGGGTCGGCTAGCGGGTAGCCGAGGGCGACGCCACCTGCTCCGAAAAGCACGGCCAGCGAGGTGAATCCGTCCGTGCGTGCGTGTAGGCCGTCGGCGACCAGGGCGGCCGAGCCGATGCGGCGGCCGATCCGGATCCGGTAGGTGGCGACGATTTCGTTGCCGAGGAAGCCGATCACGCCGGCGGCGGCGACCCAGCCGACGTGCTCGATGGCGACGGGGTGGAGCAGCCGCCGGATGGCTTCGTACCCGGCGATGATTGCCGACAGCGTGATCATGGCGATGACGAATAAACCGGCGATGTCTTCGGCGCGCCCGAAGCCGTAGGTGTAGCGCCTGGTCGCCGCGCGGCGGCCCAACGCGAACGCGATCCACAGTGGGACTGCGGTCAGGGCGTCGGAGAAGTTGTGGATGGTGTCTGCGGCCAGGGCGATCGATCCCGAGACGACGGCGATGACCACCTGCACGGCTGCGGTTGCACCCAGTCCAATCAGGCTGATTTTGACCGCCCGGATGCCGACCGCGCTGGTTTCGAGTGCGCTGTCGACGCTGTCGGCGGCGTCGTGGCTGTGCGGGGCGAAAATTTGCATCAGGACACCGCGAATGCCCTTGGGATGGTCATGGTCGTGGTCGTGACCATGGTCATGGTCGTGATGATGTTGGTGGGTGCTCTGGCCGGTCATCGCCGCCCCACCCGCCGTGTTCGGTCCCGGTTGGGGCCCAGTACCTGGACGTCGGCGCGGTGGTGGGCGGGTACGCCCGGCCCGGCGTGCTCAGCGTTGTATACCGCGTCGATGACCAGGCGTTGGACGTGCTCGTTGTCCAGGCTGTAGAAGATGGTTGTCCCGGCGCGGCGGGTCTTGACCAGTCGCGCCATCCGCAACTTCGCTAGGTGTTGTGAGACCGACGCGGCTGGTTTGTCGATGCGGCCGGCCAACTCGTTGACGGACATTTCACCGTCGACGAGCGTCCACAGCAGCCGGACCCGAGTGGGGTCGGCCAGCATTCGAAAGACCTCGACCACCAGCCGGACCTGATCGTCATCGATCGGATCTGCCCGCTTATCTGCATCCATACGTAGATAGTAGATTAGTCGAGTCGCCCAATCGAGCGCGCGTCGCTACTTCTTGGTCACAGTTTGTGCGGGCTGCGCAGACGCGGCACCAAGCCGAATGGTTATCTCGGCGCCGCCGGCGGCACAGTTTGGGCGGTGACCGTGCCGTGGTTGCGTTGAGCGAGGGTGTCAACGATGGCCAGTCCGAGTCCGGTCCTGTGGTGCGCGCCGTGTCGGCGCGGCTGAATCGGCCGAAGGCGCGGGGGAGGAAACCACATCACCACCCGTCGCCCGCTCGTAACGACCCAGGCGTGAATTGCTTCACACCCGCCTTCCGAAATGGGGCAGGATGATCCCGACCGAGCCGGGGCCGGACCCCGCCCGGATGGGAGGCGACCATTTGCGGATTCGTAGCCGGGCCGCTCCGCGACGCCGTGGAGCCCAAGCGCCTCGACCGCGCGCTCGAGACGCTCCATCACCGGGGCCCCGACAGCGTCGGCCGTTGGATCTCGTCCGACCGGCGCTGGTTCCTCGGCCACACGCGCCTCGCGATCATCGGCCTGAATAACGGCGACCAGCCGATCGCCAACGCGGCCGGCGACGTCCGGATCGTCGTGAACGGCGAGCTCTACGGCTACCGCGTGATCCGCGATCGCCTGCGCGCAGAGGGTTGCCCGTTCAAGACCGAATCCGACAGCGAGATCGCGCTGCACCTCTACCTGCGCGAGGGCATGACCCTGGGGCGCCACCTGCGCGGCGAGTTCGCGGCCGTGATCGCCGACCGCCGTAACGGCGCGATGCTCGCGATCCGCGACCGCTTCGGGATCAAGCCGCTCTTCTACACCGC
>Ga0310916_10002228_pt1 | contig 11808 bp, 10 predicted proteins | sample GREbulkMGLF176_FD_203444 | JGI IMG/M metagenome (GOLD analysis project Ga0310916, IMG submission 203444) | Lab enrichment of tropical soil microbial communities from Luquillo Experimental Forest, Puerto Rico - GRE.bulkMG.LF176 | ecosystem: Environmental > Terrestrial > Soil > Tropical forest >...
GTCAAGGTCTTCCCCTGCGCTCCGCTCGACGGAGACAAGTACATCAAGGCGCTCCACACCGCCTTGCCCCAGATAGCTCTGATCGCAGCCGGAGGCGTAAACCAGCAAACCGCCGGCAACTATATTCTGTCCGGAGCCACAGCGATCGGAGTGGGCACAGAATTGATTCCAACCGAGGCCATTGAGCGGCGGCAAGCTGATCGCATTCGAGAATTGGCCCGCCGCTTCGCAAAGCTCGTAAAGGATGCTCGCAAGCAGATAGAAGAATGGCAACTGAGCCTCGTCATCAAGACTTACACGGGAACCGAGGACTGTGAGAAGCAGGACGCGTCGTAACGTGAGTTTCGTCTCAGGCCTCTCCGGCTCTTTGTGAAACAATGGTTCGGAGAGAGGTGGCTCGAGGCCGCTGCAAACGCATGCCCGATTACTCTTCGCAACCGACCCTGAAGGGGGCACATCCGCTCGCGCAAAGCCGGAAAACAGCGACGCCTGGTTTGCCATGCACTTGTCGCTTGTTTTTGGGCTGCTGATGTTGGCCGGCAAGACGACAGCTATGTTCTGACAGGGGCGTCCGCGATTCTGGCTGACGCTGCTGAGTCGGTGGCTCATGTGGTCGCGGTGGGATTTGCCGCCTTTAGCTTGCGCCTAAGCAGCAAACCCGCTGTTCCTAAGTTCCTCTATGGCTACGACAGAATCTCTTTCTTCTCCGCGGACTTTGAAGGACCGATGATCGTGTTGGCAGCAATTGCGATCATTGTGACAGCTATCCAGAAGTGGTTGGCTGGATTGCAACTGGAAAACCTTGGTGCCGGTACTCTCCTGGTTTCGGGAGCCGCAGTGCTCAACGCGGTTCTGGGATGGTACCTGATAAGAACAGGACGCCAGGTCCATTCCCTCATTTTGGAGGCAAATGGCAAACATGTGTTGACGGATAGTTGGACGAGCTTTGGCGTCATTGCCGGTTTGATGCTGGTGATGCTGACCCGATGGAAGCCGTTTGACCCATTAGTGGCGATCGCAGTTGCGGCAAACATCCTCTGGTCGGGCGGCCACTTGATCTGGCGATCCGTTCAGGGATTGTTGGATTATTCCGACCCCAACGCCGGGTACCAGATACGAGAGAAGCTCGATATCGTCTGTTCAGAACTGGGAGTGAACTACCACGGTGTGCGCTTCCGCACCACCGGATATCGGCAGCTGATCGAGATACACCTGCTTTTTCCAAGAGATACCCCGCTGGAGATGCCCACAGACTGGCGACCGTGATAGAAGAGCGCTTGCCGGCGGAGCTCAGCATGCCCGCAGAAGTCATCACGCACTTGGAATCAGAGGAAGATCACCAGGAAGTTCACACCCGGGAACACTACACTGGGCTGCCGCTGTAGCTCCCATCGCGATATCGAAAACTCTACGAGCACTAAGTGGCATTGCGGAAGGGTTGAAAAATGGTAGGCGAGGAGACTCGAACTCCTGACCTCTACCGTGTCAATTCCTTGTCCGAAGTGAAGCCTGACGATACCGAATGAGCTCAAGTGATAGGGAAGGGAAGTGTTCGTGCGGGCTTGCAGCGTTTGCGCTGTCTCTCGCCTGTTCCAGAATCATTGATAAACACAACCCTGCATATCATATGAGGAGCATTGCATCAAACAGCCGTGGTCGGGTATGAGAAGGCCCACCAGGTAGGCTGCAAATCAATTCCGTAGCAGCGCCGCGCGTCCCGCGGGCACGATGAGGACCAGGAGCGAGGCAGCCGCCAAGGCCAGCATGATTCTGTGGTAAAGGTCATTACTTGCGGTTCGCGGACCGGCCCCGACGGCCAGCGAGACCATCCCGATTGCCCCACCAAGGATCGCAACTAGGTTCCCGAGGAGCGCTGCTCGCCACGCCTTTGGCGATTGTCTCAGGACTGCTACCGCGCCCCAGACAAGCGCCAATGCACAGATAATTTCAACAATGCTCGCAGGAACAATCACCGGCTCATGGAGCGGCCCGATCGAACGCCAGCGTGCTGCAATGCCCCGAAGACGCAAACGGCTGCGTTGGCTAGCATCAGTGTTGTCAGCAGCTGCTTCATAAACTTAATTGATCTCGTGCCTGGGAGTCTGTTCCCACGGGCTGCCGCTGTCGATCACTACAATAGTGATGTCATCGGTCTGCCCCCGGTTGTTCCCGTTCTGGGGCCACGCAAGCACCGCATCCAGCAAACGTTCAGCAAACCGCTCAGCCGGAAGATCCTGGTGAGTCGCAATGAACTTGCCCAATCGGATGTTTCCGAACTCCTCACCGCGACTGTTCACCGCCTCCACCAGCCCGTCTGTGTAGACCAACAGGCGGTCACCCGCTTCCAATGCGAATTCTGTTTGTACGTATTGCTCGCTTGGCCGCACTCCAAGCAACAATCCACTTTCCTTCAATTCGAGCAAGGTTCGCGCCGACCGGCGCCAGAGCAGCAACGGCGGATGTCCTGCGGCGGAGTAGCACCCCATTCGTCTGGCTTGATCAAGAAACACATACACCGCTGTTGCGTATTGACCTTGCGCATGACGACAAAGTGCGGAGTTCAACCCCGCGAGGACCTTGCCAGGCTCTGCTCCAACATCCGCGTGCGCAGACACCGACACTTTGACCATCGAGGCCACCAATGCTGCAGGCACTCCATGGCCGGTAACATCGGCCACCACGATTCCCAGGCAGCCAGGCTGAATCACAGGAAAATCGTAGAAGTCTCCAGCCACCGCCGTCATCGGCGCATATCGGACAGCGACGTGGAAATTCCCCATCTCAGGTGTCGTGTGCGGAAGGATCGAATTCTGGATTCGTGTAGCCGCTCGCATCTCTTCGCCCAACGAAAGGAGCAGTCTTTCATTTGCGAGAACCCGTCGCGTGGCCGCGTAACCAAGACAGCAAATCAGCACGAACAGCCCGTAGGGCTCAGTATTTCCGTGCCAGTTGACCAGCCCTGTGCTGGCAATTCGATCGTGTGCGAAGGTCAAAAAAAGAGCCAACAATCCGAAAGACAAGACATATCGGTCTTGCACATGCGGCGGCTTGTATCCCATCAGACGTCCCAGCAGGAGAACGGCTGGTATAAGGAAAACAGTTCCGACGCCAGCTGGCGGGATGAGGTCGGGGCGGCGTTCAATCACGATGGCCGTGAACGTAATCGTGGCGAATACAACATAAGCCGATATCATCCAGCGAACGGACGAGCGCCAGCCCTTGCCGTAAAAATCCTCGAAGAGCAGCAAGGCCGGCACAATAGTTGCCAGCTCAATAAATCTGCTGACGAAAAGCCATGCCCCCTGCGGTTTACCGAAGGCCATCTGGAATGGGGCCGTGTTCATCAGCAGTCGCAAGCCGTATGGGCCGGCGAATAACCCGAACCAGAGCGAGACTCGCTCAGTCGATTCCCAGCGCGATAGCTGTACAACCACTGCGGCAATCCCAATTGCCGCGATGATAGAGCCGAGGACCAGCAGTAAAAGATCTCCGCGTAAGTTGGACCTCAGCTGCTCTTCGGAAACCGCAACCAGGAGCACGCCAATCACCATGAGACCTGGTTAAAACCTTCTTGTTGGACTTACGGCGCCCCCTCGCAATTCTGAATCCGGGGAATAGCAATTACGGGCGAGCACCTCGACAAGTATAGCGAGGTCCGCTAATGGGCAGGCTCGCCGGAAACAGACCCCAATCGACTGACCTGCATTGAGCTTAGTAACGAGCACTGGCGCTTCGTTTACTAATCCGATCCCACAGAAATCGCTGTTCATAGATGGTCTGACAATACTTTGTCAGTCCGTCCCACAGTGCACAAGTAGCTTTCCCTCTTATCCAACCTCCCAAAAGATGACAGCGTTCCCGGTTGGTTTCGATCCACTCACCATCATCCAAATAGCCCTCAGTGCAGTAGTCAGTATGCACTGGTTCACCCATGATCTCCTGGGCTTCCCGTACTGATACGTGCAAGATTGAAGCTGTTGAGATGCCTGGAACACGAAGGGACGAATGCTATAGGGCTGCGCCCATTCACTCTTCGAGTGTTCCAGCGGTTACGCGAAAATTTCCAATTGCAAATTCCTTTCTTGGCCGCAGTAGACCACACGGGGGATGTTCGGGTACAAACGTGGTGCTTCAGTGGTGTTTGTCGCACCGCATGAATCACAGTCAAAGGTCCGTGGCAGAAATGTACGTCTTTGCCAAGATCGCTGGCTGAACAGCCATTCAGACTTACAGTTTCCACAGTTCGTTCTATACAACCGATGTTCGTAACCCATCCGTAGCACTCCCCTTGGCCTTTCGACTTACCAATTTCCTTCGGGTTCAATCGAATGGTATCGCTATACACACGATATATACATGGAATTTTGGGGAATAACCAATATCCAACCAAGTCAGGCTTTCATGCTTTTCAAGTACTCGATCAGCGCCGTTCGCAGGATGTCCTGATTCGTCCGCCGTGTCTTGGCGCTGAACATAGAGAGCTGAACCCTGCCACCATTCAAATCAAGTCCGAATCTCAGATTCCCAGCTCAAAGGAGTTTATTCATGAGTCCTCGCACCTCACTCGGTCGCCTAAGGTCGCCCGCATTCGGTCGAACTCTAGTTCTGAACTGCTTTCTCTTGGTGTTGGCAGCCATTGGCTCGTTCGCACAAAACGGCAGCAACTTCTTCGCGCCGGGCAATCTCGTGGTGAGCCGAAGCGTATACGACAACAATCCGAACAATGTGCGGGTTGGCCAACTGCTTCCACCCAACTGCCAGGCCACACAAGCAGGTTGCAGCGGTAAGGCGACCTACGACGGCACCTATCCTCTGGTGTGGAACAATGACACAGTCGATAGCAGCTTCGGAATCACATCGAAAATCCTTCTGGACCAGTACACTCCCGCCGGCCAGTTCTTGAATTCGCTGGAGGTTCCGAACAGCTCGCAGAACGGGGTTCCACTGCAGAAGGACCAACTCGTCACGAGTTTCTCCTCGAAGTCGGAACTTGCTCTCAATCTCTCGACCGACGGCACGTACTTGACCTTCACGGGATATTTGTCAGCAATTGACAACCTCGACGTCTCCAATTCAAACACCCCAGCCGTGGTAGACCCGACCAACCCTGTCGGCACGACCTACTACCGGGCCGTCGCCCAGGTCGACGCCCACGGTAAGTTTCATTTCACCTTGACCAATGCCTACAGCGGCAACAATGGACGCGCCGCGATCTGGAACAATTCCGATGGCGCCAATTTCTTCTATACCGCCGGCAACGCGGGAAATGGTGGCAACCCTCAGCCGGGCGGGGTAATCATCGGCGCCGGGACCCAGATCCTCAATCCTGAAATCAAAGCCGAAATCGCACAGCGCCCCGGCATGCCTACGCCCGTCGGCAGTTTCAATATCACCCAACTTGGCGACAAGCCCGACAAGATTGGCAAGGACACCAACTTCCGTGGGCTGACCATCTTCAACAATGTCCTTTACTTGAGCAAAGGCAGCGGCGGTAACGGGGTCAACACAGTCTACTGGGTCGACCCCACGCTTACCGTCTGCAACAACTCAAATGGCGTCGGACTGCCTTCGCCGAACACAACTCTGCCCACCGCGCCGTTGGCCTACGATCCGAGCGTGGTTCAGACCATGGGGCTCGATCCCAACAACATGTGTATCCTGACCGGATTCCCCACCGCGCTGAAATCGAAGACTTCGTTCCCCTTCGGCCTGTGGTTCGCCAATGCTACGACACTCTACGTCGCTGATGAAGGCACCGGAGACAACACCTACGCGAACGGGATGTACACTGTTGCCGCGGGACAGAAGAAGGCCGGGCTACAGAAATGGATCTTCGATACCACTCAGCAGCAGTGGAAGCTGGCCTATTCGCTTCAGGCGGGCCTGCAACTTGGCGTGCCGTACACGGTGAGTGGTTATCCGACCGGCAACAACCCGGCGACTGGTTTGCCGTGGTCGCCTGGAACGGATGGCCTGCGCAACATCACTGGCGTGGTAAACGGTGACGGCACTGCCACGATCTATGCGGTGACTTCGACCGTGAGTGGCAACGGCGACCAGGGCGCCGATCCTAACAAGGTCGTGGTCATCAATGATCTGATCAGTGCGACGCAACTGCCGACAAGCGAAAGCTTCACGGTGTTCACGTCGGCTGGCTTTGGCGAAGTGCTGCGAGGCGTGTCCTTCACTCCTTCTCGTTAGCCAGAAGTCAAGTTCCATGCTTTCCCACCTATCGCCGGGCGTATCGGTGAATAAGGTGGGAACGCCCTTGCTGTTCTGGGTTGCGTGCTGCGCGAACATCTTTATGGCGGCGGCTCTTCATCGACGGTTGAAGGGTAACAAGCGTCCGCGCAAGAACTCCCAAGGGCATCTTTTCCAGTGATCCAGATGATCGCTAAGCGAAAGTAAGCGATCAAGGTCGATAAATTGCCTTTACAAGTAACCCTGTCGCGAACGAAGGACGGGCATACAGAAATTGGCCGTTGCGCAGTCGATATTGGTCTGATTGCCGGGTTGCCGACCATGCAGCCACTACACTTCCTTAGACACTCTTTCAGGGCTGAAGGTTCATTCTGAGCAATAGATCATGAAAGCGCGAGTCGTTGTGAAGCCTGTAAAATCTTGGCGATTTTCCAGTATTGACCCCGAGTCTTGAGATCAGATTGCTAGATTGCTCTTGGATCACGAAATAGTGCTACATCGAATACGTGGTCGTGGAAAAACGACATGACGGGATATAATCCCACGCACAGATGCCACTCGCAGCGGGATCTCGGCTGGATTCCTATGAAATCTCGAGGACAGAACCGCCAACGAGTGCCAACGGACGCCATTTATAACTTATTGAAACAGAATAACTTTCTTACACCACTTTAGGGTAAGAACCTGGGTCCCGAACCAGATTTCGGCTCTTTTCTGGGGAACTTCCGGTTGCCGGCAAGAAATCCAGTGGCTGGGATGTAGCTCATGCCTCTTCGGAAAACAGTGTTGGCAGTGGCGGGCGCCGGGTTCAATCGAAAGTGGCAGTAACTGCTTGATTGCAACGTCCCTTCGGTTGGAAGCCGTCTGGTAGCCTACTTTCCGGTGGCCACTTTCTGCTTCAGTTCTTCCGACCAGTGCAATACGACGCGCATCTCATCGGGCCCTGCTTGCGATTCTGCTTCGCGAATGAAGATGAACCCCTTGTCGTCTGGAGTGACGGCGATGTCATGCCCGCTTTGGAAATACGGCCCTTCAAACAGCAAGCGCGGCCCCTCCTCCTTCGCCCGTGCTTGGGTGGTTGCAAGGACGTGTGTTAAGGACCCTTACGTTGTAGGACACGCCGTATTCACAGCGTCCTAGTCTAGAACTGTGTGATGAAAGATGCGAGTATGGCCCTCGGATCCAATATCCCGGGCGAAACGCGGAGAGGCTGGCTTGAGGAACCCACTGCGGGAAACCTGCACGGTGGGGTCTGTGAGGGAGGAGATATCTCGATGAGGCCATGGTGGACCTAACCGGGCACGCAGCTGGAAACGGCGGATACAGCCAAGGAAAACCTACAGCTCATCGGGATCTCCTCTACTCGGATGAAATCAGGTGGATTACTTCTGAGTTGCTCGTGATCCGGGACTAGACGTTTATCACATGACCAAGCAACGGCGCTTGGATTCCAATGTCATGCCGAAGTGGGAAGATTCATCTTTCTTAGAAGCTCGACGTAGCGTGGATCGTTGCGGATGCGTTGCAGCAACGGATCAATTTTGAGGTTTCGCATACCGGCATCACATTGCTCATAAGCGCGATTCAGCCACTGAAATGCCCTGTCAGCGTCGCCTCGATCGGCATATATCTCGGCGATCTGGTAGGCCATGTACTTTTGGTGATCGTTAATGAGTTCAGTCAGGGCCGCATCCGCCTCATGGCTTCGGCCCAAAGCACGATACGCCAGAGCCTCGCCTGTCAGCCGCCAGAAAGTGGCCGGTTCGTGTTGGAGTTCCACGAGCGCCTGCTGCGCACGCCCTTGTGCAACAAGGATCTCGCCGAGAATGAAGTGATCGTAGGTTTTTTGAGGATTGAGCTCCAAGGCCCTTCGCGCGCTGGCTTCAGCCTTATTATAATCGCCCGCAGAGTAGAGGAGAAACGCCAGGTAGGAGTGAGAACTCGCAAGCAGCGGATCTATCGCTAATGCCTGTTCGTGAAACGCGATTGCTTCGTGCAGTCGACCAAGAGAGTGCGCTAGAAAAGAGCGGAATCGCAAAAGCGAGGCGCTCCCCGGTTCCAACTGCGCGGCCTTATTCAGAGAGAGTTCTGCGCCTTCCCAGTTCCAATCGCGATTGATCTGCACCCAGGCCAGCGCCAGATAGCCCTCCGCTCCATTCGAATCGAGCTCAATTGCTCGCTCGGCATCTTCGCGCGCCATACGAAACGCAGTTGCAGGCTCCCTCAGTTCAACGTCCGCCATCGTGTCCAGAATGTACGATCGCATCGCCCAGGCAGATGCATACTTCGGATCCAGGCTAATCGCATGTTCGCAATAGACGAGAGCGTCGTCGAGGTCTGACTTGTCTCGCCCGCGGGTGACGAAGTACCGGGCGTGGAGAAGAGCTTCATAAGCAGCGCCGTTTGGGCTGCGCTCCCTGGCAGCGCTCGCGCCTTCGTTGGCGCCCAGCAACTTCAACTGCAGAGCGTCGGTTACGGAACGAGCGATTTCGTCTTGCATTTCAAAGATGTCATCGATCTTGCGGTCGTAAGACTCCGCCCAGAGTTGAAATCCGTCCTGGGCCTGGACCAGCTCCGCCCGGACGCGAACCCGATCACCTTCGCGCTGGATGCTGCCCTCGAGAACGTTAGCAACGCCAAGCTTCCTGCCCACGCTTCGCAAATCCTCGTTCCTGCCCTTGAATTGAAAGGATGAAGAGCGTCCAACTACCTTAAGCCCGGATACTTTCGAAAGGTCGTTGATCAGTTCTTCTGCCAAACCATCAGAAAAATACTCTTGATCGCGGCCTGGACTGAGATCGGTAAAGGGAAGCACGGCGATGGAGGCCGTGGCTGAAGTGGGCAGTGTCGCCCTATCGTGTCGATTCCAGAGATAACCGCCGAAGGCCGCGGCGATCAAAAACAGAAAGACCACGGCACTTGGGACCCCGATTAGAGGCTTTGGATAACTGAAAACCGGCACGTCGACTTTGTTGGCGCCTCTGGTTGCGACAGAGCTGGCTTCTTGATCCTGGATGAGTAAGCCCGAGACCGAAGCTGCGGATGTGTCCGCCAGACTTCCATTCCCGTTGTGAGTTGCGAAGTTACCAACCTCGGACAACAAAGCGGTAGCCGCGGCCGGGAACCGTAGCAATATACCGGCAGTCCTGAGGGTTCTCGCCGAGCGCCTTGCGGATCGCGGAGATGTTCACCGCCAGATTGACTTCTTCAACGAAGGTGTCCGGCCAAACCTGTTTCAGGAGCGAAACAGGCATTCCCTCACACGACAGCACGCGTTCGGTCGGGTCGAGAATGAAATGGCCGAACCTGTAGATCTCTTTATCCGCCAGTGACATTGGAGTTCCCAAGATTTCTTAAAAGAAATTCCAAACGCGGCCCAAAGACATTCAGGTCTTCACTCGCTTAGATAGTTTGCATGAGTTCAAAGATTCGGCCCAAATGCAACGGATCTTCAGATTCGGCGAAGGGACGAAGCGCGAGCTGAGAAGGACGAAATGCAAGCAACACCAGGGAACGAAAACGCACCAAAGCCATCGATCGAATACGTGTTCGATAACCGCAACGAGCCCAGTGAAAAGCGTTATCGCGAGCTGTCGGTACTTTACGACGCGCAGACCCTTCGTCACATCGAACAGCGAGGTATCGAAGAGGGTTGGTCCTGCCTCGAAGTCGGTGGCGGAGGCGGTTCGATTGCTTCATGGCTATGTAAGCGGGTGGGTCCAACCGGCCGGGTACTTGCTACTGACATCGAGCCGCACTTTCTTGAGGCCCTTGCCTTTCGAAACCTCGAAGTGCGTCGCCATGACATTCGCTATGAGGGACTTCCCGAACGTCAATTTGACCTGGCACACGCACGCCTGGTGCTAATGCATCTTCCTGGGCGCGAACTTGCATTGCGTCGAATGCTGGCTTCGCTAAAGCCGGGCGGTTGGATTGTCGTTGAGGAATTCGACAATCTGTCCATTTTGCCGAACCCGATTGTCAATCCGGGTGAGGAAGAACTTAAGGTAATTCGCGCTGGGCTGCGAGTCCTTACGGCACGCGGCGTTGAACTCCGCTATGGTCGCTGGCTGCCTCGACAATTGCAGAGCCTGGGACTTGTGAATGTTGGTGCTGAGGCCAGTACCACGATGTGGCATGGCGATTCTCCGGGTACGAGGCTTTACAAGCTCACCTTCGAAGAGCTGGCCGACCCAATCCTGCGCTCTGGCCTGATATCTGAAGCGGAGTTCGAAACGGATATGCGGCGGCTCGACGAATTGGATTTTCTCACGCTGTCTCCAATGATGTGGACCGCTTGGGGCCAGGCTCCTGAGGCTTTCTGTGGGCCGACTGGAGAAGGTCTGGCTTACGAAAATGGCCTACCGTTCGGTGAGTGCAGGAGGTGATATGTACGACGCGATTGTGATCGGCGCCCGCTGCGCAGGAGCGGTGACGGCCATGCTGCTTGCCCGCCGCGGCCACAGGGTCCTGCTTCTTGAGCGAGGAGATATCCACGCCGATGTTCCTCAAGGGCACTTCATCCACAGGCACGGCCCAAAGCGGCTCGCCGATTGGGGCCTCTTGGACAAAGTGGTCGCCACCAATTGTCCGCCGATTGTGACCCAACTCACCGACTTTGGAGATTTCCCCCTAATTGGAAGAAACATTCAGGTGGGAAACACGGCTTGGGGATACGGCCCCCGGCGGCGACAACTGGATCAGGTGCTGGTAGAAGCCGCGGTCGATGCCGGCGCGGAGCTTCGTCTGAATTTTCGCGTGGACAAGTTTTTGTGGGACGGCGATCGGATTGCGGGTATTTGGGGGCGCGACACGCGTCGCGGCATTAACAGCGCAGAAAAAGCATGCGTCACTATCGGCGCAGACGGCAAAAATTCGCTTCTCGCTCGCACCGTCTGTGCTCCCTCCTATGAAGAAGTCCCGGCGCTCACCTGCTGGTATTACTCCTATTGGAGCGGTGTGGCTACAGAAGGCTTTGAGCTCTATGTTCGAGACCGTAGAGCGATTTTCAGCTTCTTAACTAACGACAATCTCTTTGCAATCTTCATCGCCTGGCCTATCGACAAATTCGCTTCGGTGAAAGCCGATATTGAGGGTGAATTCATGCGAGTTGTGGATTCCATCCCGGGATTCGCCGAACGTGTGCGCAGCGGACGCCGCGAGGAGCGCTTTTACGGCAGCGCCGACCTGCCCAACTTTCTGCGCCGTCCATTCGGACCGGGATGGGCACTCGTCGGAGATGCCGGTTGTCATAAAGACCCGTTGGACGGGCTAGGTATCTGCGATGCCTTTCGTGATGCAGATTTCCTCGCCGAGGCGCTTCACCAAGGCTTGTCGGGCCAGAGTTTTTTTGACGTTGCACTGATGCGATATGAGCTGCGGCGAAACGATGCCACTATGGCCGATTATCGCGAAAACATTGCCCGAGCCAGATTCGGCCCTATTCCCGCTGAATTGCTTCAACTCCGCATGGCGCTGCACGGTAATCAAGAGGACACGAATCGTTTCGTCATGGCGCGCGAGGGCATGATCCCGCCCGAGGAGTTCTTCAATCCCGAGAACATACAGCGGATTTTGACCGCGGCTGGATGCAGCCTTGTTGTGCCG
>Ga0310916_10002237_pt1 | contig 11786 bp, 7 predicted proteins | sample GREbulkMGLF176_FD_203444 | JGI IMG/M metagenome (GOLD analysis project Ga0310916, IMG submission 203444) | Lab enrichment of tropical soil microbial communities from Luquillo Experimental Forest, Puerto Rico - GRE.bulkMG.LF176 | ecosystem: Environmental > Terrestrial > Soil > Tropical forest >...
GTCGGCCCGCTGCTGTGACAGCGGGTTGTTCACGGCGTCGCCGCCCTCGCTCGAGGTACTCCCGATGAGGGTGACGGGCTCGTCGCTTCCCTTCAGAGTGCTGGCGAGCTGCCTCAGGGTGGCGTCAGCGGCGGACGGGTTCCTGAAGGTTGCGGTGCCAACGACGAAACCGACCGATCCCGAGTCGCTCAGCACCGTGGTGCCGCAGGGATGGATGACAGTGGGCGGCGGGAGCTGAGCTATGGCCACCGAGGGCGACCCGGCTACCTCGACTGTCGTGTTGGCCACCGGGTCCGCTGTGACGCAGCCGCCGCCGGCCCGGATGATGGCCTCCCACTGGGCGATGACGTTGTCCCGCTCCGCCTGATTCAACACTGGCTGCGGGGCCGCGGTGTAGCCGAACCCGGACAGGAGCACGTGCCTGCCTCGCAGGTCCGGGATGAGCTTCTGCTGCCGGAGGAAGCCGACTATGTCGGCGGGCTGCGCCATCATCATCCCGCGTTGCTGGTACTGCAGCGGGGCCACGGTCTGCAGGCCGGAGTCGATGACGATGATGTTGCCGTCAGGACCGGTGGCGGACGCGGCGAGGTTGAGGGCGGTGAGGATGTCCGCCTCGGGAACCTGGGCGTGAATGGTGGTCCGCAGGGCCGGTTCGATCGTCTCGTTGAGGTACTTGTTGAGATCTGCCTGGCGCGCCGGGCCGTTCTGGGCCGTCGTAGAGAAAGGCTGCTGCATGAAGATCTTGGGCTGCCCGTCGATCCGGATCAGCGAGATCTGCTGCTGGTCGTTGGCGGCGGTTTGCAGCAGCGCTCCCACCGCGGGCGGGAACCGGGTCGTGGGGACGTTCGACCGCGCGCCTACCGCGAGCGCGAGCGGCGCGGCGCCGTTCGTCAGGCAGGTGTCGGCGAGAGGATTCGTGTCCTTTGCCGTTGTGGATGGTCCGCAGCCCGCGACTTCGGCCATCAGCGCGGCGGCGGCGACCGCGGCGCAGGCGACCCTCACGGCGGGGAAATCCTTGCGTCTCATTTTGCCTCCGTGTCCGTGACCGTGGCTAACTGGTGAAGGGCCGGTAGGTGTAAGGCCTGGCGTCGTTCAGGAGGAACGCGTCGGTGGCAGACACGTCGCGCAGGCGTTTGGCGAGTTCCAGGCGCGCCTGCTGTTTGAGTTCCTGGGCTAGGGCGAGCCGGGACCGGATCGCTTCGTCACGGACCCTTTCGGCGGCGATGATCTGGTTGTCGAAGTACGCTCGCTCGGCTTCGGCGTGGCCAAGTCGCTTGGCAGACTCCGCGTTGCGCTTGGCGGCCTTGCCGTGGTCACGCACCGCACGGGCGAAGGCGTTGTGCAGGGGATTATGGGTGAGATAACTGCCGATAAGGGCGACCGCGCCGGTTGCCAGGTACAACCCGGCGAACATGGCCGCGCCCGGCGCAGTGCCCTGGGAATCGGCGGACCCGCTCGACGCCGTTGGAGATCCGGTAACCGAGGGATTGAAAGGTGCACTGCCTCCGCCCAGGTTGCCCCTCAGGCGCATCCAGAACGCGAGGACGCCGAGCGCGACCCACACCACAGCACAGATGATGAGCAGGAAGAGCGGGATCCATTTCGCGCCCGCTATGCGATCCCTGAGCATGGTGCCGGCGAAATGCACAGTGGTGAGGGCCGTACCCGTGAATCCGAGGACGAGGACGACCACCAAGGTACTCGAAAGATTTTGCAGTACGAGCTCGATCACCTGGTAAAAGGCGACGATGTCAGCCGCGGCAGCTATTAATAGCGCCACCAGGTAGACATACCTTCCTGAGCGGCCCGCGAGCAGCGTCGGGTCGGCGTGCCCGGGCTCGGGCCAGGCTGCTTTCTCGTCCTCGCCGCGCAGCCGCAGTGCGGCGGCATTGCGAGCAGTCTCGGTCTCGATAACCCGGTGGGTGTCTGGCGACTGGAGCCGCGTCTGGTAGATGACTTCCGAATCGGCGTGGTCGCGCTTGTACTTAAGGCCTCCGGCGTATTGCGCGAATTCGCTGTGTACCTGAGCGGTCCACTGGTCCGCGCGTGCGTTGATGTGATTGTCGAGGGCGTGGCCGAGCGCCTCGTCTACGGCGCCGGGCGCCAGCTGGCTCGCCTGACTTATCACCGATGCGATTTCCTCGTCCCGGTTGACGGGTGTCGGGGTGAACGGCGCCAGCTTGGGTGGCCGGGGACCGCCTCCCGCCGGCGTGTCGGCTTCGGACATCAGGCCTCCTCGTTGTCGGCTTCCAACAGCAGCCATGACGGCAGCTCCGGGCCGGTCAGCTCAAGCAACCGCACAAGCTCAGGCCCCCGTTTGTGCTTACGCGCGAGCGCCCCGACGTAGGCGGCCTCCCGCCGGGCGACGTGATGAACGATCTGCCAGCCCACTGCCTGCGCGGCCGCCAACCGGCCAGTGAAAACCGAACGGGCGTGATCCAGCGCCACCTCGGCCACCCGCAAGTCGGCGTCCACCTTCCGGTGAGCTTCCTCAGCCAGGGCACGGGCTTCCGCCCGTTCCCGTTCGCGCCGCCGCCTGACTACTTCCTCGGGCAAGTCCGCCTCGGCCAGCCGCCGTCGCGTCATCTCCTCATCGGTCAGCGGTTTCGACACCTCGTCCAGCCGCGCCGCGGCGACCTTTTTCGCGGCGGCTAGCGGCTCGCTGCGGGTCTTCGCCGCACGTAGCTCCGCGCGGAGTCGCTCGCACTCGTTCTGGTGACGCTCCCAGACCTTGAAGAGGAGCTCGCTGCGGGTATTTCGTAATCCATCCATGTAAGGAGTAACAAGTTGCTCGAGAACCGTTTCTTGCGGTCCCGTATCGCCGTTCTCGGACGCGGCCTGGTTAGGCTGGATCTGATCCGAAGGCACGAGCGGAATGCTCTTGCGCGCGTCGGCGCGCCCGCGCCGGTAATCTGACCAGCGATCACGGAGACGGTACCGGCGTGGTTGCTCCGGCGGAGCGACCCACCCGCCCCGATCTGCCATAAGCACCTCCCAGGCTCAGGGCAGCAGCTAGGGATTCGACCTTGCCGGAACAAACGCAGGCAAGCATTATCGATCACAGGTCAATTTCGGTAAACATGACCTGTTTGTACGTTTAGGTGTCCCGCCCCGAGTATTCCCGCCCCGCCCAAATTTGCATTGACGGTAGCATGGCATCCTAAAGTCTGCAAGCCCTTGTAATCGGGGATTGACTTAGCCATAAGATCAGCCGCCGCCAAATCATCTGACGTGGGTTAACGGCGTGGCTAGCGGAGGTATCCGTATAGATGATCATGATGCTGGTAGGAGAACCTTCAAAAGTTTCCATCGCAAGGGGTGTTATGGCTGATCCGCTGCACGACGACATGTCGCGCCGCACAGCGGAATCGCTCGCGCGCTGTTATCTGCCCTGGCCGACGAACACTCCTGACCTGCGGATCACTTGCCACCGCTGCCGCGTGCCGAGTAGCGCGGTCATCGCTGACTGGATCGTTACCAGGTACATGAGCTGCCGGTAGACGACCTGCTGGAACGGCAGCACCCAGAGCGCGCGCAGCGGTTCGCGGTCGAGCCGGAGCGCGTAGCCGCCTGCCAGGGCCTGTAGGGCGACGAAGCTGAGCCAGAAGATCGCTACGTGCAGCTTGTTGAGGAAGATGAGGCCGTACAGGGACGAGATGTCGATCGCGGGCGCGACCAGCGGCATCAGCACCTGGAAGAGGGTCAGGTAGGTCAGGCAGAGCCGGCCGAACCGGCCGGACCGGCCGTGTTCGATCACCGCGCGGCGGTGCTTCCACATCGCCTGCATGGTGCCATAGGACCAGCGGTAGCGCTGCTTCCACAACTGCCGCAGGCTGGCCGGCGCCTCGGTCCACGCGATGGCGTCGGCGGTGTAGACGATCCGCCACGGCGTCCGGCACAGCGCCATGGTGAGGTCGGTGTCCTCGGCCAGCGTGTCATGGCTGACCCAGCCGACCTGGCGGAGCGCCTGCCTGCGGAACGCCCCGATCGCCCCCGGCACGGTCGGCATGACGCCGAGCATGTCGTACATGCGGCGGTCCAGGTTGAACCCCATCACGTATTCCAGGTGCTGCCAGCCGCCGATGAAGCCGCCGCGGTTGCCCACCTTGGTGTTGCCGCTCACGGCCCCGATCTCCGGGTCCGACAGCGGCGCCACCAGCCGTTCGATGGTGCCAGGCTCGAAGACCGTGTCCCCGTCCACCAGGACCAGGATCTCGGAGCGGGCTTCGGCTATCCCCCGGTTGAGCGCGCCCGGCTTGCCGGTGTTGGGCTGGGTGATGACGTATACATCGGGGATGCCGAGGCCGCGGGCTATGGCCGCGGTGTCGTCGGTCGAACCGTCGTCGACGACGATGATCTCGAGCCGGCCGCGGTACCGGCTCGCCGCCATGGAGCGCACGGTGGCGGCGATGCCGGCCGCCTCGTTGTAAGCGGGGATGACGACCGAGACGTCTGGCAGGAATCGCGGCGCGTCCGGCGGGATCCAGCGCGCCTGGCGGCGCTCGCGGCGCCGGTGCGCGACGGCGAAGCCGACCAGCAACAGCACCCTGAGCACGGTGAGCACGCTCATCGTGATGAGCGCCACCGCGAGGACCGCGACGGCCTTGTCGGCGCCCTGCTGAGTGTAGACGAGAGCGGTGCCGACGACCTGCTGGCTCCGGCTCACCGGGACGTCGCCCTCGGCCAGCTTCAGCGCGCCGGTGACGGTGGCGAACCGGTAGCCCTCCGCCTTCAGTCGCTGGATGATCTCGGGAAGGGCGGCGACGGTCTCGGCGCGGTCGCCGCCGCCGTCATGGAACATGATGACCGCGCCACGGCCGTCCTTGGGCATGGCCGCGGCCACGATGTGCCGCACGCCCGGCCGGGCCCAGTCCGTGGTGTCCAGGCTGGTGAACACGACCAGGTAGCCGTCCTGGGCTGCCTGCCTGGCGGCCTGCCAGTCGGCGGCGGAGATCGCGTCCGGCTCCGACGAGTACGGCATGCGCAGCAGGCGGGTGTGGATCCCGGCCGCGCCTGCCAGCGCGTTCTGCGTCAGGGTCAGTTCGAGGCTCTCCCGCCAGCGCGGCAAGGCGCCGAGGTTGGCATGCGTGTAGGTGTGCGAGCCGACCTGGTCGCCGTCTTGCAGTTCGGCCCGCACCAGTCCCGGATAGCTCGCCGCGTGCGCGCCGACCAGGAAGAAGCTGGCCGGTACGCGGTACCGCTCGAGGACCGCGAGGATGCGCGGCGTCCACGTCGGCTCAGGGCCGTCGTCGAAGGAGAGCACGACGGTCTTCGGCGGGATCTGGTAGCTGCGCGGCTGCCCGTTCACGACGGTGAGAACCGGCCCGCCGTTCGTCACGCTGGCCGGGGCGGCCACCGCGTGCGGGCTGACTGGCGGCTCGTCCGCGCTGTTCTCGCCCAGCACGCCGTGGGTGTAGCCCTCGATCAGCAGGCCGATCGCGAAGACGAAGACGACAAGGGAGACCAGCGGCCAGTGGCCGCGAGGCGCGCGGCTCATGCGGTGGCTAACGCGCCGCTGGCTTTTCGCCGGCGGTCTGTGTGAGCCATTTCCGGTCCGGTGTGGCGCTGGGTCCGGCGCCGTCGTGCCCGGCGCCGGCGGCCACGGCCCGGACGCCTGTCTAGGTGGCACTGGCGGAAGCGTGCGGATGGGCCGACTTGATGTGCCCGGGCGGGGTCTTGCCCGCGGGGTTGGTGGGCGCGGGCGACTGTCTCGCGGTACCCGAGGTCGCAGTGGCGGATGGCGACGATCCCGCCGACGGGGCGGGACTCGCGGTCTGCGACGGCGTGGTCCCGGCGCCCGCGGCGCCCGTGGCACCGGCCGCGACAGGGTCCTGCGCCCCGGCCGAGCCGGACCGGCTACCTGGCGAGTGGCCTGCGGCCTGGGAGTTGTGCCCGCCCGACGGGCTCGCCGGTACCTGCGGGACCGCCCACTGCGTGAACGGCGCCTGCGGGCCTCCGGTCATCGCTACGGCCACGGAGCCAAGGCACACAGCGAGTACCGCTGCCGCTCCCAGGCCGGCGAACCGCATCACGCGATGGCGCCGACCGGACGGATCCGCGAATACCGCCCCAGATTCCACGACGGGAGTGTATCGATCAGCCGCTCTTTGAACTGGGGAATCACAGGCACCGGTATCAATCCGATGTCACGGACGCTCGTCAGGAAGGCGGAGTCAGGTGGTGCCCGGGTGATCGGTGTGCCGGGTGGGATTGGGCGGCGAGTGCGGGCGTGGCCAGTGTCGGGGAGTTGTCTCGTCATTCGGGCACTTCTGGGCACTTATGGCGCTAAACCGGCATTTCTGCCGACGTTTTGCCCGTTTTGTCATAGGGATCAGCGCCATAAGTCGCCATCCGCTATCACCACGCGAGAATAATCCGGGTCTTTGAGATGGCGTCCTAGATCGTATCGGCCGGGACCGGCTTGGTACCGGTGAGCAGTATGCGGTTCATCACCCGGCGCTGTCCCTGGTAGTCGTTCACCGCGAAGTGCCACACCTGCCGGTTGTCCCAGAACGCGATCGACCCTGGTGCCCAGGTGAACCGTGTGACGAACTCCGGCCGCACGCCGTGCTCGAACAGGAACCGGAGCAGGGGAAGGCTCTCGCGCCGGGTCCAGCCCTCGAAGCGGGTGGTGAATTCCGGGTTCACGTACAGCACGCTTCGTCCCGTCTCGGGGATGAGCCGGACCACCGGGTGCAGCGGACCCTCGGCCGCGTCGTATTCCGCGATCGACGGCTCGGGCGGGTCGGTCTGCTCGTAGCTCAGGCCGAGCTTGCGCACGTTGGCGTGCACCGCGTGCATTCCGAGCAGCGTCTGGCGTAGCCCGGAAGACAACGCCGCGAACGCGGGCCCCATCCCGGCCCACTGGGTGTCGCCGCCGTAGGGCGGGACCTCCTCCGCGAACAGGATCGTGCCGATCGGCGGTTCGTCGAAGCACGTCATGTCCGTGTGCCAGCCCTCGCCGATAGCCCGCGTCTGCTCCGGTTCCTTGCGCACCTCCTGCTTCACCCGCATCTCGCCGAACCGCCGGGCGAAGTCCTCCCGCTGCCCGGCGGTCAGGTGCTGGTCGCGGAAGAAGATGACGCCGTGCTCGGCCCAAGCCCGCCGCACGGCCTCGTAGGTTTCGTCCGGGTACTCCCGGGTCAGGTCGAGCCCGCGGATCTCCGCGCCGATCAGCCCGCCCGTCTGGTGTACCTCGGGCATCACCGCCGTCTCCATGACGTCATCATCAGGCGGAAGCGCCACCAGGGGAACAGGCGGCGGCACAGGAGGTCGCCTGCCGAACCCTTGCCCGAGCACAAAACCGCGCCGCACCCGGTCCCGGGCGGGGGGCCCCCACGACCTTTCAGGGCCTGGTATGCGGGGCTGACAGATCTCGCTGACCTGGCCTTTTCTCCGTAGACGGCCGACGGCTTCGCGAGGACTTCCATGATCGTGGGTCATTTTTGGCGGATATCGCCAGTTTTGACCCACGATCATGAAAGCCGACCTTCGGTATACCCGGGCGGGTATCCCAGGACCGGGAACGCGGGGTCGTTCAGCTGCCGGCCAAGGCCCTAGCCACGGCGCGGACCAATTAGCCAACAGCATCAACCGCGGTGCGTAAAGCAGACAAACAGCGCGAGTAGGCCCTAACCGGTTTGGGTACAGTCAGGGCTGACGCCCAGGGGGGAACGGACGATTTCCAAAACTTGGCAACGAACCAGAACAGCCGCCTTCTACGCGCTCACCTTCCTCATCGTGACAGCGGGGGCCATCTGGCTCGCGTTGCGGGTAACCCCGCTGCAAACGGTCTCGGCCGCCGGGCAGACGGCGCAGGTCGGCGCCACGCTGCCGAACGCCGGCATCAAGGGTTCCGGTGAGCTAGACCTGTTCGGCCAGGTGATGGCGACCAAGCCGCAATTCACCGGGCCCATCAGGCCCAGGCTGGCGCTCGAGCACGTCACGATCGACCCGCAAGTGGTGCAGATGCTGCGCACGGACGGCCCGCAGAAGGTCGAGCTCTCGCTCAGCCAGCAGCTCGCCGCCGGATGGGAGCGGTACTTCCTGTGGGAGACGCTGATCGCCATCGGATTCGCCGCGATCCCGCTGGTCGCGGTGGCCGCGGTACGCAAGCGGCCCGCCATCTGGAAGATGGTCGCGATCGGCGTCGCGGTCGTCTGCGTGGTGAACGTGGGCGGCATCCTGCTGACCGCCTCCGGCACCCCCAAGGTGCTGCGCAGCGTCAAGACGCTCGACGACCTGGTGGGCGTGGACCCGGCCACCGAGCCGCCACCCGTCGGCAAGCCGCAGCCGGGCGTGCAGGCGGTGGTGATCGGCGACTCGACGGCGTCTGGCTGGGGCCTGCCCTGGGGGCCGAACCCGAGCGACCTGGACAAGGCATGCGGCCGTTCCCCCGACGCCTACGCGAGCGACCTCGCGGCCGCCAACAACTGGAACGTGCTGAACCTGGCCTGCGGCAGCGCGACGATCCTGAACGGGCTGATCGGCCCCGAGGTGCTGTCCAACGGCCAGATCGCGGCCCCGCAGCTGCCCGAGGCCGAGGCGGCCAGCCACGCGAAGCTGATCATCGTCAGCGTCGGGGCGGACGACCTGTCCTGGTCGGTGATGACGCGGCTGTGCGCCGCCGCCGCGGTGTGCAACGACAAGGTGTCCTCCGCGTACTTCAGCCAGCTGCTCGACACGTTCACGCGGAACTACTACGAGCTGCTCAGCGACCTGGACAGGCTGCCCTGGCACCCGGCGGTGCTCGTCAACCAGTACTACTCGCCGTTCGGCTCGTCGATCGGGTGCCTGCGGCACTACGGGATAACGCCGGCCAAGGAGCGGGTGCTGCTGTCCCGGCTCGGTCAGCTGAACACGGTGCTGGCACAGGGCGCCGGGCTGTTCGGCTTCGGGGTGGCGGCCCCGCAGTTCACCGGCCACGAGCTGTGCACGCCCGACCCGTACGTGCAGGGCCCCGGCGACCCGGCGCCGCTGCACCCCAACGCGCCCGGCGAACTGGCGATCGCCCTCGCTGACGAGCAGACGATGCCCACCCTGTCCCCGGCCCCGGTGGTGCTGCCCACGCCGTCCCCGTCGCTCACCTCCCCGCCGTCGCTGGGCTAAGCCCGTCTTATCCCGAACGGAAGCGGCTGGCTCCCCAGCGCCTCGTTGCTCCCCTCGCGCTCGGGACATGAGCCCGGCCAGCGTGCCCAGGCAGGCGAGCGCGAGCAGCAGGTACGGGACCAGGTCCGACGTGGCCTGGGCCAGCGCCCCGCTGCCCGAGGCGGCGATGGCCTGCCCGCCGGCCCAGGTGAGGTTGGACAGCGAGAACGCGATTCCCTGGTTGAGCCCCGAATCCTCCGCACCCGCGCTGACCAGGGCCGAAGCCGGGGCGAATAGGGATCCGTAGAACGGCGCGCCGACGACCAGGACGCCGATGAGCAGCGACTGCGCGGAGATGGCCGGAATCAGGAGGCTCACCGCCGTCCCCACCGCGAGCGAAATCATGAGGGGCCTGGACGTGCCGAAGCGGTCGGACATGCGCCCCGCGAGCGGTGACAGCGCCGCCTCGATCAGGGCCGCGCACAGGAACGTCGCCGCGATGACCGTCCCCGATGCCCCTAGCCGGGCCAGCCGCAGCGGCGCGAGCACGTCGAGCACGCCGAAGGCTATGCCGGCCAGCGCCATCAGCCACATGCCCATGGCGAGCTGGCGATCACGCAGCGCGGGCAGCGCGGCGCGGAGCGGTTGCGGGGCCTCGGGACGCGGTGACGGGATCGCGTACGCGACGGCCATCAGGGCCGCGCCCGCGACGGATGCGGCGGAGAACGCCGGCCCGGTGCCGACCGCGTTCGCCACCGCTCCGACGATCGGGCCGAAGAGGGCGCCGATCACCGCCGCGCCCAGCGCCGTGCCGAGTAGCTCGCCGCGCCGTTCTTGCGGAGCGGCCGTCGCGAGCCAGGCCAGTCCCGCCGCCCAGGTGCACGCGCCCGCGACCCCTTGGACGAAGCGGGCCGCGTCGAGCACGATAGCCGTCGAGCTCCAGCCGAACACCAGCGTCGCGGCGCTCATCAAGGCCAGGCCGAGCAGCGCTACCGTGCGGTCACCGAGCCGGGCGATGAGCACCCCGCTGGGCAGCGAACCGACGAGAGTCCCCGCCGGGTAGGCGGCGACGAGAATGCCCGCCCCCGCCTTGGACAGGCCGGCCACGGCCACGTAGTGCGGCAGCAGTGGTGTCAGGGCGGAGTAGAAGATGGTGTCGACGAAGACCAGGGCGCACACGAACGCGAGCAGCCGGAGCATCGGGGGTTCCAGCCGCCACCGGCTCCCCGACATACCCGCTCCGTCCCGCCGAACACATGCAACCTGACTTTTATCAGGCTAGTGCGCACTTAGTCTGGCTACTCGATAAGGGTGAGGGCGTCGCGGAGGCCGGGCAGGAGCGGGTCTTCTGCGTTGAGGACGTGGTGGCCGCTTCATTTCGGGCTGCTCCAGGTCGGCTCACGGACTGGCTATCTATCGCCGGCGTGGGGAAGCGCCGGCAGCTTAGACTCACAGCGTGGTGGGCCATCCTTTCGTGCTCGCGTATGACCGCGAGGCGGTGCCGCTTGGCGAGGTGCTCGACCGGCAGGTCGCGCTGCTGCGCGGGGCGCACCGCGTTGGTGATCCGGTCGCGGCTGAGCTGCTGCGCGGGACCGGCGCCAAGGGCACCGATGAGGAACTGCTCGGCAGCGCGCTGACCGAGGAGGCGGCGCGCCTGGCGATCGCGCTCGACCACGGCTACGCCGGCTGGGGCGCTGCCCGCGCGGACGCGGATCTCAGTGTCGACACCCGGTTCGAGGCGGCCGCGGACGCGATCCAGTGGGGCGAGCTCACTGCGCTGCGCGACCTGCTCGACGCGCATCCACCGCTGATATCGATGCGTTCGCCGTTCCCGCACCACTGCATGCTGTTGCACCATGTCGCGGCGAACGGGATCGAGGTTGAGCGCCAGCTGCAGTCGCCGCCCAACGCGACACAAGTCATGCGGCTGCTGCTGGACCGGGGGGCCGACCCGGACGCGGCGTGCGACCTGTACGGCGGGGGGTCCAGCATGACCACGCTGTGCCTGCTGGTCTCCTCCTGCGTGCCCGCCGAGGCCGGCGTGCAGGCACCGCTGGCCGGGGTGCTGTGCCGCGGCGGCGCCGCGGTCGACGGGCCCGAGGATGACGGGGCGCCGCTGCGCACCGCGATCACCTTCGGATACACCGAGGCCGCCGAGGAACTGGTCCGCTGCGGCGCGCGAGTCGACAACCTGGTCTTTCACGCGGCTCTCGGTGACCTCGCGGCCGTGCGGGGGTATTTCGCCGCCAGCGTGCCGGAGGGGAACCTGCTTGAACAGGCCCTGGGCGCGGCGGCCCTGCATGGCCGCCGCGACGTTGCCGAGTTCCTCCTCGGCCAGGGGCCCGACCTGAGCTTCGCTGACCCGTCCTTCGGCGCTACCGCCCGCGGAGCGGCGAGCTACGCCGGGCACACTGAGATCGTCGCGCTCATCGACGAATGGCTCGCGTCTTCCTGACTCTGTGGCCGAGCCACGGCCTAGTGCGCAAATCCCGCCCTCGTTCGCCCGCGAACCCGCAGCTCACAGCACTACGACCGGGCGAACCCCGCTCCGGTGGTCGGGTGGCCCAGGGGAATTTCACCCCTGGGCTCCCACAGATCCTGGCGTGACAGTCTCCCGTCACCAGGCTCTTCTTGCTCTCGCCGTGTGGCTGGCTAGTACCAGGCCCCGGTTTCCCAGCGCCAGTGGGGCAGCAGCCCCG
>Ga0310916_10002251_pt1 | contig 11758 bp, 9 predicted proteins | sample GREbulkMGLF176_FD_203444 | JGI IMG/M metagenome (GOLD analysis project Ga0310916, IMG submission 203444) | Lab enrichment of tropical soil microbial communities from Luquillo Experimental Forest, Puerto Rico - GRE.bulkMG.LF176 | ecosystem: Environmental > Terrestrial > Soil > Tropical forest >...
GGCTCAGCAGCGACGACTTCCAGTGGCTGGTCGGAACCCAGCCAGCCGTCCGCGCGGAGCTGGCCGAGATCCTCGCCGACCGGCTCCGGCAGCGGTAGTCCGTCCGGCTCCGGCAGCGGTAGTCCGTCCGGCTTCGGCCCGGCAAGACGCTAGACCATCGCTGGCCTGCGATTCCAGCGGCTCCAGCGGGCTGTCAGCGCGCCCGGCCTGGTATCCCGCCAACCGTGACGGCCCATTGGCGGGCTCGGCGGCTTCCCGCGGAAAGTCCCAATACTTGGGCAACTGATTACCTTCATACGGGGGTGTCTAGGGATAAAGGCTGGTGGGGCGAGGAGACATGTCATGAAAGACACCCAGATACCGGAAAAGGTGCCGGCCGCGGGCGCGCCGCCAGCGAGCAGCGGCCGCCACCGGAGTGGCGCGCTGGCTGTCGCCGCGTGCCTGGCGCTGGCGGGAGTCACCGCGTGGCTTCCGGCCGCCTCGGCCTGGGCGGGCCAGGCCGGCCGGATAGCCTCCGCCAGTAGAACGGCCGGGCTGGCCCAGGCGCCGGGGCTTCTGGCGTCCAGGCTGACAAGCCAGGGCTTGGCTCACCCGCTCGGGCAGGCCAGTTTCAGCCGGTCTGCCCGGCCTGGGTTCGGCAGCGCCCTGGTCGGGTCAGCGCCGGTTGGCAGGGGCCCGTCGGCCGTCGCCGTGAATGCGGCCACCCACACGATCTACGTCGCCAACGGCAACAACGACAACGGGCCGAACGCGGGCGGGAACACGGTGTCGGTGATCGACGACCGGCACTGCAACGCCCAGGACGTATCGCGCTGCAAAGGCCCCTGGCCCACCATCACGGTCGGCGACCTGCCCGCGGGAGTTGCCGTCGACCAGAAGACCGGCACGGTGTATGTGATCGACGCCGGCGCCAACACCGTGTCGGTGTTCAACGGCGCTACCTGCAACGCGCTGGACACCTCTGGCTGCGGGCAGAAGCCGGCCACGGTCCCGGTAGGGGCCGGGCCACTGGCGCTGTTCGACGACCCGGCCGACCACACCGTGTACATCGCCAACTGCGGCAGCGCCTGCCAGGGCAGCGGGGCGGCCAGCACGGTGGTCTCGATGCTCAACACCGCCACCTGCAACGCCACCGATCTGGCGGGCTGCCCTGCCACCGCGCCGCCGGCGTTCGCAGTCGGGGCGACGCCCATCCACGTTGTTGTGGACCAGGCTTCCCACACGGTGTACGTGACCACGTTCGGGGACCACCCTGCGCAGAACGGCTGGGCGGTGCTGAACGCGCGTACCTGCAACGCGGTCGTGCAATCGGGGTGCGGGCGGATCGGCCGCCTCATTGGCGACCCGGCCGGCCCGAACGCCGCCGAGGTGGACCCGGCCAATCACACCTTGTACACGGCCAACTTCGACAACACGATCTCGGCGTTCAGCCTGCGCCACTGCCACGCCGGCGACCTGGGCGGCTGCGCTTCCGGCAAGCCCGGCATCGTCACACCGTTCCCGGGAATTGGCATCGAGCACGCCCTGTTCGTGGCGGTCGACGTCCCGCGGCACAGCGTGTACGTCTCCTACCAGGCGGACGACGCGCTGGTCGTGGTCGATACCAGCGTCTGCAACGGCAGCCACCGTGCCGGATGCGCCACGCTGCGGCCGCCGACGATCCACACCGGGGCCGACCCGCAGGGGATCGTGCTCAACGGCCAGACGCAGACGCTGTACACCGCCGACGAGGTCGGCAACACCGTCTCGGTGATCTCCGCGGCGCGATGCAACGCTCAGCACACTCGCGGATGCCGGAATCCCCCGCCAGCGGTAAGCGTCGCCCGGCCCGGCCCGCTGGCCGCCGACCCGGCCGTCCACACCACGTACGTCATCTCGGGTGCACACGCCATCTCTATGATCGACACTCGCGGCTGCAATGCGCGGCATCGGGCGGGCTGCACCCAGACGCCAGCCGGGGCCACCGTGGGTACCTTCCCCGCGGGCATAGCGATCGACGGCCACACGCACACCGTGTATGTCGCCAACTTCGGCTCGGGCAAGACCGGCACCGTGTCGGTGCTCGACGCGCGCACCTGCAACGCCACCAGCGCGACTGGTTGCGCGACGCGATCCACGCTCAGGGTGCCCAGCGGGAACCCCGAGGGGATCGCCATCAACGCCGTCACCGGCACCCTCTACGTGCCCACCCTCACCACCCACGGTTCCGACCTGATCTCGGTATTCAACGCCACCACCTGCAATGCGGCCACGACGGCCGGCTGCGGCCAGGTGCCCGCGGTGCTCAAGGCGGGTCCCGACGGCGGCGGGAATTCCGCCCTCAGCATCGCTGTCAACCAGGCGACCGACACCATCTATGCCGCCGATGTCGTGACCGGGCCCAGCGGCCCGTTCCGTGGCCACAGCGTGTCCGTATTCAACGGTGCCACCTGCAACGGAACCGACCACACCGGCTGCGGCCAGACCCCGGCTACCGTCAGCGTGGGGTCCAACCCGCTGGGCATAGCCGCCGATGAGGCGACCGACACCATCTACACCGCCAACATCGCCGACGGCGAGCACCCCGGCACCGCGTCGGTGATCAACGGTGCTACCTGCAACGGAACCGACCACACCGGCTGCGGCCAGACCCCCGCCACGGTCAGGACCGGCTACGGCGCAGCCTCGGTGGCCGTCGACCCCGCAGCCAACATGGCCTACGTGACCAACTTCGCAGACACCAGCGTGTCGGTGATCGACGGCAACACCTGCAACGGCACTAACCACGCCGGCTGCGGCCAGACCCCACCAAAGGTCGCGGTCGGCAACTACCCCAGCGCCATCGCCACCGACTCCGCTGCTGGCACGGCGTACGTTGCGAACCTCGACAACACCGTCTCTGTCATACCGCTCAGCCACCCCATGTGGTAAGCACCTTTGCCGCGGTGGCGCCGGGCGCCCAGCGCCACCGCGGCGGTGTGCCATGCGCCCTGAGACTCACAGGGCTTTGACCTTGCCTGCTCTCTTACCGGTTCTGGCCAGTGGATAGTCCGGCCTGTGCCTCGGCCCGCCGCTCCACGAAACGGGTCGCCCGGGCGTTGAGCGCCTCGAGGGCCACAGCGAGGTCCTGCCGTGCTTGTTCACCTTCCGCGTCCAGGCCTGCAGCTTCGAAGACCCGCCAGTGGCGGAGCAGCGGCATGACCACATTGTCGTGGTGGATGCGCAGGTCGTAGATGCCCGCCCGGGCGATCTGCACGGCCTTGCGGGTAAAGCCGGGAACGACGCTGCCCGGCATCACGAAGCCGACGACCTCGTCGGCGATCGCTCGGAGGGTCTGGCTCGGGGCTATCTCCAGCGCGGCCTGGACCAGGTTGCGGTAGAAGATCATGTGCAGGTTCTCGTCCATCGCGACCCTGGCGAGCAGCTTCTCCGCAATGGGGTCTTCGCACGAACGGCCGGTGTTGCGGTGCGAGACGCGGGTGGCGAGCTCCTGGAAGGACACGTAGGCGCAGGCGTGGAGCAACGGCTTGTCCCCCGAGTCCCACCCCGCCTGCAGGGTCGCCATCCGGGCCCGTTCGAGGTGCTCCGGGTCGACCCCACGGGTAACCATCAGGTAGTCACGTATGCAGGACGCGTGCCGGCCCTCCTCCGCCGTCCACCGGTTCACCCACGCCCCCCAGGCACCGTCGCGGCCGAACGTATCCGCGATCTCCCGGTGGTAGCTCGGCAGGTTGTCCTCGGTGAGAAGGTTCAGCTCCAGGGCGGTGCGGGCGATCGGTGAGAGCCTTGACTGCTCGGCGGACCACGGCTCACCGCCAAGCGTGACGAAGTTCCGCCCCTCGCTCCATGGGACGTACTCGTGTGGCATCCAGTCCTCGGCCGCGGCCAGATGCCGGTCGAGGTTTTCCTCAACGGTGGCCTCAAGCTGCTTGAGCAGCGCCTGGGTCTCGAATGCGGTCATCAAGTGCCTCCCCTTGCAATAAGAGTCGCACACGGCAGCCCGGACGTCTGCGCCGGTTCTCACCGGCCCGGGGACGGGTCTATGGTTGTTCCTCTGTGTAGAGGGGGGTGCGTCATGAATCTCGACGTGGCGCTGCGCGAGTCGATCGTCAGGATCTGTGGGGTACCCGCCGATCAGGTCACACCGGCCGCCACGCTGGAAGGCCTGGGCGTCGATTCGCTCGCTGCCGCGGAGATCATCACCGATGTGGAGATCCGGGCTGGGATCGAGCTGCCGATGAGTGTCTTGCGTGGCCTCAGCGAGTTGCGGACGGTCGGAGAGGTCGCCGCCCACCTGGAGGCCGGTGCCGGGCGTCCGCCCGCCTTCAGCGGGCCGTGACCAGCTCCGAGCGGCTGGCCACGATGGGCACCTCGCCGCGCGCGATCAAGCACCACTACGACCTGTCCGACGATTTCTTCCAGATCTGGCTGGGCCCGGACATGGTGTATTCCTGCGGGTGGTGGGAAACCGGGGGCGAGCGTGATTCGCTCGCCCGGGCGCAGCACCGCAAGCTCGACTTCTTCGCGGACCGCCTCGGGGTCCGCGGCGGCCGCGTGCTCGACGTCGGCTGCGGATGGGGGGCGCTCCTCGACCGGTTTGTCCGCGTGCACGGCGCTGCCTCGGGGGTCGGGCTCACCCTGAGCCCCGGCCAGGCCCGCTTCGCGGCCCGCCGGAACGTGCCCGAAGTGTCCTATCTGCTGCAGAACTGGACCGACCATGAGCCTGACGGGCCATACGACGCGGTCACCTGTGTCGAGGCAACCGAGCACTTCGCCTCCGAGACGCTGACCCCCGACGAGAAGGTCGAGGTGTACCGCGCGTTCTTCGAGTGCGCCGCGTCGTGGCTGCGGCCCGGAGGGCGGCTGGGCCTGCAGCTGATCTGCCTCGACAACGTGGGGCATGCCGGGAGCCGGGCCGGAAGGGGACCGTTCACCGACCTCATCCTGGGTGACATCTTCCCCGAGTCGATGCCCGCGTCACTGTCCGAACTTGCCCTGGGCTGGGAGACGCACTTCGAGCTGGACGAGTTCCACGATCACCCCGGCCACTACCAGCGGACCTTCCGTGCCTGGACGCTCGCCTACCGGGAACAGGAGACGCTCGCGCGGTCGCTGGTGGGCCCGGAAGCGTGCCGCAGCTACGCACGGTACTTCGCGGTCGGTGAAGCCGTTTTCCGGCTCCGTGAGCACTCCCTGTACCGCGTGATCCTCACCAAACGCCCGGAACCTAAGACCTGGGCCGTCACGGTTCAGCCGAGCAGCATCCCGCCACCGGCGGGCCCAGGCGGCCCGGCGGGTGCTTCCGCTGGCGCGGTCCGCGCCCACTATGACCTGTCCAACTCGTTCTACGAGCTCTGGCTGGGCCCCTCGATGATGTATTCCTCGGCCATGTGGGAGGACGGCGAGTCCCCGGCGGATCTTGAGCAGGCTCAGCAGCGCAAGATCGACTTTTTCGCGTCCAAGGTGCTGCCGCCCGGACCCGGCCCCCGGCGGGCCCTCGACGTCGGCTGCGGCTGGGGCTGGAACCTCCGCAAGCTCGCCGAGGCGCATCGGGTCGCCAGCGCCACCGGGCTCACGCTGAGCCGGGCGCAGTTCGACTATCTCAGCCAGCATCCGGTGCCCGGGACGGACGTCCGGCTGGAGGACTGGAACGACCACGACCCGGGTGAGCCATACGACGCGATCTTCTCGTTCGGGGCGTTCGAGCACTTTGCGCGGGACGGGACGACGGGCCCGCAACGAATCGCGATCTACCGCCGGTTCTTCCGCTCGTGCATCGAGTGGCTGGCCCCCGGCGGCCGGCTCGCCCTGGAGACGATCGCTCACGACGGCGCGCCAGACACCGATGCGCCCCTCGGGCGCGGGCCGTTGGGCGATTTCGTGCTGAGCCTCTATCCGGAGTCGCTGTGCCCTCATCTGAGCGAGATCGTGCTCGGCTTCGAGCCCTTCTTCGAGATCGAGATGCTCCGCTCGGATCCGGGCGACTTCGCACGCACGTGCCGCGCGTGGCTCACTGCGCTGCGTGAGCACGAGCGCGAAGCCGCAACTGTCGTGGGCGAGCAGGTCGTGCGGCAGTTCCGCCGCTATCTCGCCTCCTCGGAGATCCAGTTCCGGACGCGCATCGTCACGAACTACCGGCTGATCCTGCACCGGCGGCCCGGCGTGCGCACCTGAGGTATAGACAGGGTCAAGGCCTAGCCATAACCTCCTAGGATCACCCCACTGCGGGGCTCGACGGGGAGGGGAGCGGCATGACTGATCATGGCCATGACGAGGAGAGTCACGCCAGCACCGGATCAGGGTCTGCATCGAGAGGCGGGCTGTCCCGGCGGCAGGTGATGACAGCATCGGCCGTCGCAGCGGGCGTGGGCCTGGCGGGCATTCCGGCGCAGGCCGACGCCGCGGCCGGCGGTCAGGCGGTGTCGCTGGGAGTGAGCGGCACCACGACGGTGGAGTTCCGTGGCCGCGTCACCCAGTCTGGTGACACCGGCGAGAGTTTCACCAGCTACGGCTATCTCATCCGGGCCAGCAACGCGGATGACAGCGGCCTGTTCGCGGGCACGCCCCCCAGCGGGACGACCGCCCTGGAGAGTTTCGCCCTGCTGACCGCGTACGCGACCGGGGACCTCCGGGCACGCGTCACCGACATGTCGGTGCATTCCCTCGACATCGTGGGCACGATGACCATCTACCAGCGCAGCCAGCCGGGAGCCAGTTTCGATGACCCGTCGTCCTTCCAGGTCGGCACGCCCGTTGCCAGCTACGACATGACGCTGCAGGACGTCCTTACCGTGTTCATGCCTGGCCAGGGTCTCCCCACCCTCACCGGCGACATGCTGCAGACGGCCTCGGCTACGCTGTCAGGCCCCCTGGCCGGGCAGAAATTCGGCCGGCCAGGGGCCCAGTTGCGGTTCTTCGCTACCGGGCTCGGGGCCCTGATCGACCCCGTGAAGCTCCATTCGCAGCTGGAGATTGCCGGTAACTGGTCCATCGAATAGCGGCGAGGCCGTGACGGTACCGGCTCGGATGCGCCCCAGCCGCGTCCCGGTCGCCGTCGTCGGGGCGGGGGTAAAGACACCCGCCGGGAACGATGTCGGCGAACTGTGGGAGAACCTGTGCACCGGCCGTCCGTCGGCCGAGGTGTTCGAGGACGACCGGCTGCCGCAGGGAGCGGCGGCGCTCGTGTGCCGGGTGAGCGGCTTCGACCCGGGCACCTACCTCACGCCCGTCGAGGTACGGCGGCTGGACAGGTCCCACGCGCTGGCCATCGGTGCCGCGGCCGATGCCCTCGCCCAGTGCGGCGAGCTGCCGGTCCCGGCCAGGCGGGCGGTGGTGTGCGGCATCGGGCTCGGCGCCGCGGCGACCTACGAGGAGCAGGTGTCGAGGCTTCTCGAACGGGGAGCGCACGGGGTGAGCCCACTGACCATTCCCATGGTCATGCCAAGTTCCGTCGCCGCCCATCTCTCGCTTCGGTTCGGTTTCGGGGGACCGTGCCTGACCGTGTCCGCCGCCTGTGCGTCGGGTGCCGCAGCCATCGGCGAGGGTGTGGAGCTGCTGCGCCGGGGGGCGGCCGACATAGTGCTGGCCGGCGGCGTCGACTCGCTAGTCAATTACGGCGCGATGTGCTGCTTCATGCGGCTGGACGCGATGAGCCGCAATGTGAGCTGCCCCGGGCTCGCCTCACGTCCCTTCGACACCGACCGGGATGGGTTCGTCATGGGCGAGGGCGCCGGGTTCGTCGTGCTTCAGCGGCTCGAGGACGTCCGCGCGTCTGGGCCCGAGCCGCTCGGGCTCGTCCTCGGGCACGCCTCCTCGGCCGACGCACACCATCTCGTCGCCCCGAGCCCGGACGGCGAGGGAGCGTTGCGCTGCATGGCGCTGGCCCTGGCGGACGCCGGCGTCCAGCCCTGCGACCTCGCGCACGTCAACGCGCATGGCACCAGCACGGTGCTCAACGACCGTGCCGAGGCCGCCGCGCTCACGGACCTGCTCGGGGCGTCCTGCCCCCCGGTCACGGCGGTCAAGGGCTCCACAGGCCACATGATCGCCGGATCCGGGGCGGTGGAGGCGATCGTAAGCCTGGTCTCCCTGCGGCAGCGCCTGGTTCCCCCGGTCGCCGGCCTGCGGACCGTCGACCCGGAATTCGACCTCGACATCGTCCAGCGCACGCCGCGGCAAGGGCCACCGGGCTATGCGCTGTCCAACTCCTTCGGCTTCGGCGGCACGAACACCGCGCTCGTCCTCGCCGCCTGGGGATCAGCTGGCTGACCCCGGGCTCCAGCCACCAGCCTCGCGGCGCTCATCAGGCTGAACCGTACCGGTGCCCGCGACTCGTTCCAATACGTCCGTTCCGGGCCGAGGATCTCAAGCCGGAGGCCGAACAAGCCCATCAGGGCGCGGGCCGGAGCTGACATCATCCCGCAGGCGACCTCGAAGCCGTGCTCGCGCATCGCCAGGTAAAGCCGGCACATCAGGCCGATGAGGGCGGCGTGTTCCAGGCTCTGGTGGCTGCGTGCCACACACATCCGGCCCACGTCGACGACCCCGCCCCGTGGCTCCACGACAAGGCCGCAGGCCTCTTCGGTTGGCAGCCCAGGCGGGAGCACCACGCGGCCCGTGCTCATCGGGACGTCCCCGTCCCACCCGATGACCTGAATGGCACGCTCGTCATACTTGTCACGCTCCATGCCGTCCGGGAGATCATCGGCCCTGCACCAGCCGCGGTCGACCACGGCGCTGCCGCGCAACCGGTACGCGACCCCGCGCTCGGCATCATCGGCCGCCACCCGGTAGTCGAACGGGGACCTCGACAGCATCCGGGTGACCAGGGCATCGAGCGGCACACCATCCATGGCACGACCCTGCCCCGCCCCGGCGGCCACGGTCAACCGTCAGTCAGCTGCGCCGTATCGGTGGTACGCGGGGCCGTCGCGATTACGGCATCGCGGTCACGGTTCCGGGGTGGGCGAGTGCAGCCAGGCGAGCATGTCGGGGGGTGCCATCGCGCTGGCGCGGGCGTGGTAGCTGGCGAGCTCGGCGCCGCTGAGGATCTCGCGGCCCGCGCCGGAGCGTCCCCGGCGGAAGAACGCGGCGTTGTTCTTGAACAGCCCGGGGGCGGGGATCAGCTGGTCCGCGTGGGCCGCCATGTTCTCGAATGTGGCCGCCTGGACGAGCTCGGGCCAGGCGCGCGCCGGAATGGTGATGCCGAGCCGGCTGGCCAGCCAGCGCATCTGGCCGTCAAGGTCGGCGCACAGGTTCTCGTAGTGCACGAGCAGGACGTTCGGCTCGCCGCGCCGGGCCCAGGCGTCGGTGAGGTGGCGCATAAGGCCGGGCAGTGTCTCCAGGTCCTCGGCCGGGTCGGTGTCGTCGGCGATCCAGCGGAGCAGCCAGTCGTGCAGCGGCTCGGGCGGCGGCGGTGGCGCGGGCGGCTCGGGCTCGCCTCTCAGCTCCCGCCACCGTGCCTCGTCCGAGTTGGCGAGGTGGTAGTAGAACGACACGGCCACGTCCAGCGGGTGCCGGGCAGTCACCAGGTAGCTGGCGCGCGGGTCGAGCGGCAGCCCGTCCAGCGGCGTGTGCGTCTTGATGAACCGCCGGTGTTGCTGGGCGGCCAGCAGCGCGTACACCTCCTCGCGCGGCGCGACCAGGTGATCCAGCCACGGCGACAGGCGCCCGAGGGGGGCGGGGAGCTGCGGCTCGCCGAAGATCAATAGCGCGCAGATCATCTGCATCCACGTGGTCCCGGTCTTGGACGGGGTGCTGATCACGATGTCGCCGTCCCGGAACGGGAAGCCGAGCCACCGTGTGCTGTCGCGGCCCTCCTCCTGATAGCGGCGCGGCAGTTTCCAGCCCGGCCGCGGGAAATGGCAGGTGGGGCCGTCGGGATGGCGCTGGAGGTAGTCCTGATCCTCGGCCCCGGCCTCCCAGAACGTGCCGGCCCCGCTGATCCCGGTGACGACCGTGCCGGGCCACAGGCCGGAGGCCTCGACGTCGGCGATCGTGGCCTCGGCGACCCGGCGCTGCTCTCCGTTCATGCAGAAGATCTCGGACCGGTATTCCGCGCCCGCGTCCTCGCCCTGGCGGTCCCTGGTCGTCGGGTCGTGGACCTGGAAGAAGAACTCGATGATGTCCCGGTAGGAGGTCCGCCCGGGATCGAACACGACCTCCACCGCCTCGGCATGGCCCAGATGGTCGCCCTCGGCCGGGTTCTCGGTCTCCCCGCCGGTGTACCCGGCACGGGTCGAGATCACCCCGTCGCGGTGGCGCAACTGCTCCTGCATTCCCCAAAAACAACCCCCGGCGAGGACCGCCGTTTCGGTGTTGGCCGCCATGGTGCTCCTTCCCCCGCGTTTGCGCTGCCGCTATTTGATGCCGACGACCATGGAGTCCGGTCCGGTGAGCGCTTCGGAGTAGCTGTCACGGAATCCGGTGTCGGTCATCCAGGAGCGGCAGTCTGCGAAGGTGTAGTCGAAGCCCGCCTGGGTCTCGATCAGCATGTTCACGCTCATCAGCAGGCCGAAGGTGTTAGCCCGGCGGTCGTCGTCGATGATGCTGTCATAGACGATGAGCGCCCCGCCGTCCGGCAGCGCGTCGTATGCCTTGCGGAGCAGGGTGAGCTTCTCCTCCAGGCTCCAGTCGTGCAGGATGTGGCCCAGGACCAGGACGTCGGCGGAGGGCAGCGGGTCGGCGAAGAAGTCGCCTGGATAAAACTGCAGCCGGCCGGCCAGGCCGCAGGCGGCGACGTAGTCATCGAAGGCCGCGCCGGCGGCGGGCAGGTCGAACCCGCCGCCGGTCAGGTGCGGGTACCGCAGCGCGAGCTGGGCGGGCACGCACCCTTCGGCGGCGCCGATGTCGATGACGGTGTGGTATCGGTCCCAGGGGAACTTCTCGGCGATCGCGGCTGCGGCGCCCATGCTCAGCCCGGTCATTGCGTGCAGGAACTGCCGGAGCCGGCCCTGGTCCTGGTACAGGGCGGCGAAGAAGTCCCCGCCGGTCTTGGCCTCGTTTTGCGGGCGGCCGGTACGCAACCCCTCGGTGAGCGAGCCCCAGAACGGATACAGCCGCGCGCCGGACATCTCCAGCATCCCGCCGAGATAGGTGGGCTTGGCCCGGTCCAGGAACAGGTCGGTGGCCGGGCTGTTGGCGTAATGGCCCCCGGTGCGCCTGAGCATGCCGAGCGAGACCAGTGCGTCCAGCCAGTCCGTAGTGCCCCGCGGCTGCAGCCCCAGCTTGGCTGTCAGCGTCTCGCCAGTCAGCGGCCCATCCGCGAGGGTGGTGAACAATCCGAGTTCTACCGCGCTGAGCAGCGCCTTGGAGCCCCAGAAGGCCAGGCCCAATTGCAGGATCGCATCGGGCACCGGCTGCTTGTTCGTCATGGCGGTCCTCCTTACCGGGTCGGCGCGGGACGCCGGGAGATTGCTTGGGCGGTATTGGTGCACAGCCTGCGTGTGCTAAGGGACCGCTCCGGATCGCGCCATAACGAGGTTCCGCCGCCAGTGTTGCCGGCTTGTTGTCATCGTGTTGCAGCGTGCGGGCAGACGGTTAGGCCGGGCTGCGGCCAATGTGGACGGCGATGGTGGCGAGGGCGGCTCTGATCTGCGCGGCGAGCTGAGTGGCCCGGCGGTCTTCGTAGATCCGCAGCGCGGCGCGCAGGCTGGCCGCGGCCTGGTCCGGGGCTTCCGCGAGCCGGTCCACCTCGGCTTCGGCCATCAGCATCTCGGCCTGGGTCAGCGGTGAGCTGGCCGGGGTGATGCGGGCTTCCGCCTCGGCGAGCAGTCTCCTG
>Ga0310916_10002254_pt1 | contig 11747 bp, 9 predicted proteins | sample GREbulkMGLF176_FD_203444 | JGI IMG/M metagenome (GOLD analysis project Ga0310916, IMG submission 203444) | Lab enrichment of tropical soil microbial communities from Luquillo Experimental Forest, Puerto Rico - GRE.bulkMG.LF176 | ecosystem: Environmental > Terrestrial > Soil > Tropical forest >...
CGGCGCGTTGGGGAAAGTTTGTAGCCGCTTCGTGTTGGCACGACATTCCCGCCGCCGTTCGGCATGAAGCGAAGCGCTCGATCCTGAATGCGCTGGGCTGCTCCTTTGGCGCGGCAAGTCATCCCGACCTTGATGCATTGATCAAGCTTCTCGGCACCCTTTCCGGCCCGGCGCAGGCCGCGGTGTTCGGTCGCGCGGAGCGACTTGACTTCCTTAATGCGGCGTTCGTCAATGCGGTCGCCGCCAACCTGCTCGATTTCGACGACACTCACCTTGCTACGGTGATCCATCCGAGCGCTCCCATCGCGCCGCCGCTCTTTTCGCTTGCCGAGCAGCGCGGTCTGTCAGGCGCGCAGCTCCTCCATGCCTTCGTGCTCGGTGTGGAGATCGAATGTCGGCTCGGCAATTCCGTCTCCCCCGATCATTATGCGCGCGGCTGGCACATCACGGCGACCTGCGGCGTGTTCGGGGCCGCCGCCGCGAGCGCCCGCCTCATCGGTCTCGACGCTGCGGCCACCGCGCACGCCATTGGGATTGCCGCGAGCCAATCCGCGGGAATTGCCGAAAATCTCGCAACCGCTGCCAAGAATGCCAGCGTCGGCAACTGCGCGCGCAACGGTCTCCTGGCGACTCTGCTTGCAGAGCTCGGCTGCGCCGCAGCCACGCGCGCGATCGAGGGGCCTCAGGGCTGGGCGCATGCGACGGGCGATGAGCTCAGGATGGATGCGCTTCTCTCCGGTTTGGGCGAGAGCTGGGAAATCACCAAGAATGCCTACAAGCCTTATCCGTGCGGCATCGTCCTCCATGCGGTGCTCGATGCCTGCTTCGAGCTGCGCCGCAAATATGCAATTGCCGCCGCGGATATTGCTGCCGTCACGGTGTCGGGACACCCGCTCCTGCTGGCGCGCGCGGACCGCAAGGTAGCCAATGAACGCGACGCCAAGATCAGCATCCAGCACAGCGTCGCCGCCGTTTTCATCTTTGGCGCGGCAGGCGTGCGCGAATTTTCCGATGCGGTAGTCATGGAGGACGCTGTGGTGGAATTCCGCGCGCGCGTGCATGCCGAGATCGATCCCGTGCTTGCGGTCGGGGCAGCACGCGTGTGCGTAAGGATGACGGGCGGAAAGATATTTAACACGCAGGTGGTGCACGCGCGCGGCAGCCTGGAGCGGCCCATGACCGATGCGGAGATCGAGAGCAAGGTCAGGAGCCTCGCAGCCCTTGGTTTCCCCGCCTGCGATGTCGACCGTGTCGTCGATGCGGTCTGGGAGCTCGAGCGCATGAAGGACGTTGGTGAGCTCGTGCGACTTGCAGCGGCGCACTGACGCGGTCAACGCGAATGTCGAGCTCGATGCAGCGCGACGCCATTGGCGGCGTCTTGATTGTGGAAAAGCTGTCGGATTGGACGATGGGCCGCGGGCACTCTGGTATTTTCGACGGTAGTCAACTTTCAAGCCGCTGAGAGCCACAGCGCCCGCCCGGCCATGCATCTCGCACCTGCTCTCACTCCGCATGGCGTGCTGATCCTCGACCACATGGGGGGGCAGGCAGGTGATGAACTGACATTGCCGCCACAGCAGAGCTCGCGCCTGGAGCGGGCATTTGCGCGAGGCTCCGGTCATGGGCTCCTGTGCCTGGGAGCCGACGAAGTCGGAACGGCGCTACCCGGTACATTGTCGTATTGGCGCGAGCTGGGAACACGGTACGTGAGCTCGGTATGCGTTCTTCCGGAAATGAGCGAGGCCTTGCACAAGCCTGCGATTGCGCTCCCGGCACAGCACGAGCTGGAGAAAATGGCGTCCAATGTTCCGCCCATGACAGGCGCGGAATACGTGACTGCGGAGATTTTGGCGACTCTCTGGCGAGCGACCGACATTGCTTTCGATGCCGAGCTCGCGCAGTCCAATCTCACGATTCAAAACTTCCTCAAGTCCCGCAATTCAGCCTGGAACCTGGTTGGACGCGTGCACTTCAACCTCGCAGAAAACAGAAAGGACGAGGAGGCCCCATTTGCATTTCTTGCAACCTATACGACACGGCTTTCAGCTCAGGCTAAGGCCCAGCATTTGCCGCTCGGAAAGGCGCTGCAGGAATATGCCGGCGCGAAAAATCGCGAGCGTCTGCTCTCACTCCTGATGCCGGTGCAACGGGCGACGGAGAGCTGCGCCTGGCTGAAAGCGATGGTAGACGGCGGCACGATTTTTCAGCCGTTGCGATGGAGCCCACCGCAGGCACTGCAATTTCTGAAGGACATTCCCGCCCTCGAAACTGCCGGCGTGATCATCCGCATGCCGGCGCAATGGCGGATGAATCGGCCGGCGCGTCCCCAAGTGAAGGCAACCATCGGCGGCAAAGCGCCTTCACGGCTTGGAATGAGCGCGCTGCTCGACTTCAAGATGGAGGTGACGCTCGAGGGAGAAGTACTTTCGGCGAACGAGATCAAGCAGCTTCTCGCACAATCCGAGGGATTGGCGTTGATTCGCGGAAAATGGGTCGAGATCGATCACGATCGGCTGCGCCGTACCCTCGAGCAATTCGAAACGACTGCGCGGCGTGCCTCCGACGAGGGTCTATCCTTCGGGGAGGCGATGCGCATGCTGGCCGGCGCGGGACTGGAGAGCGACGGGACGGCAGCGGCATCCGATGCCGCGTGGAGCCAGACTGTGGCCGGTCCCTGGCTGGCACAGACGTTGGCAGAGCTGCGGCGTCCCGAAACGGCCTCGGGTAGGGATCCCGGCCGGTCATTGCAGGGCACTCTGCGACCCTATCAGCGCACCGGGGTGCAATGGCTCTATCTGCTCGCCAGGCTGCGACTGGGGGCGTGTCTCGCCGATGATATGGGACTCGGCAAGACGATCCAGGTCCTTTGCCTCCTGCTGGTCCTGAAAACCGAAGCGACAGGCGCGCGCAAACCCAGCCTGCTGGTGGCGCCTGCTTCGCTGCTTTCCAATTGGGCTGCGGAGATCGCGCGATTTGCGCCTGATATCAAGACGATGCTGGCGCATCCATCAGCACCGCCCGCGGACAGATTGAAGATGGACGGATCGGACGATCTCGCCGGTTTTGATCTGGTTATTACCAGCTACGGCTTTTTGACGCGCACCCCTTGGCTTGCAACCGTGTCATGGCGGCTGTTGGTGCTGGACGAAGCACAGGCCATCAAAAACCCCGCCGCCAAGCAGACCAGATCGGTGAAAAAGTTGCAGGCCGAGACGCGCATCGCGCTCACCGGCACGCCGATCGAGAACCGGCTTGGCGATCTCTGGTCGATTTTCGACTTCATCAATCCTGGCCTCCTGGGATCTTCGAAGGAATTTGCCGCTTTCATCAAAAGTATGGCCGACCGGCCAAATCCGTATGGGCCGCTGCGCGATCTGGTGCGCCCCTATATTCTTCGTCGACTGAAAACCGACAAGAGCATCATTGCAGACCTACCCGATAAAACCGAGGTCAACGTTTTCTGCCCTCTGAGCCGCGCCCAGGCCGCGCTCTACCAGCAGGCGGTAACCGAGCTTGGCCGGTCGCTGGAAGAGGTCGAGGGGATACGACGCCGAGGCATGGTTCTCGCGTTCCTGATGCGTTTCAAGCAGATCTGCAACCATCCCTCGCAGTGGCTGGGTGATGGCGCATGGGACGAGGAGGGCAGCGGCAAGTTCGGCCGCCTGCGCGACATTGCAGAAGTGATCGCCGCCCGTCAGGAGAAAGCGCTGATCTTTACCCAGTTTCGGGAGACGACAGCGCCGTTGGCAGCATTTCTCGGCTCCATATTCGGGCGGCCGGGAATTATTCTGCATGGCGAGACCGAGATCAGGAAGCGAAAGGACCTGGTCCAACGCTTTCAGACCGACGATCGCTGCCCCTTTTTTGTGCTGTCGCTGAAGGCGGGCGGAGCCGGGCTTAATCTCACCGCCGCCTCGCATGTTATCCACTTCGACAGGTGGTGGAATCCGGCTGTCGAGAACCAAGCCACTGACCGCGCCTTCCGAATCGGGCAGAATAAGAACGTGCTGGTGCACAAGTTTATCTGCCGTGGAACGGTGGAGGACAAGATCGATCAAATGATCGAATCGAAGAAACAGCTGGCGGGCGACCTTCTGGGTGCGGGCGCGGACACACTTTTGACCGAGCTGAAGGACGATGAATTGCTCAAGCTGGTCGCTCTCGACCTTAGCGCGGCAATGAAGGAGGGCTGACGGATGAGCTATTTCTTCGCGTGGCGCCCCTATGTTTCGGTGGCGGAGAAGCGGCGTCGGTCCGAGCGCAAACTCAGGAAGCTGAGAAAGAAGGGCCAATCCATCGCCCCGGTCACGATCGAGGGCCGAGCGATTGCAACGACGTTCTGGGGCCAGTCGTGGTGCACAAATCTGGAGCAGTACAGCGATTATGAAAACCGGCTGCCCCGCGGCCGCTCCTACGTCCGCAACGGCTCTGTCCTCGACCTGCAGATCGCGAAGGGCGAGATCGTGGCGATGGTCAGCGGCTCCGATCTTTACACGGTCAAGGTCAGCGTAGTGCCGGTCTCGGCAGGTCGCTGGAAGGCGATTCGTCGCGATTGTGCCGGATCGATCAATTCCCTGGTCGAGCTGCTGCAAGGACGCTTGGCGAAGGGTGTGATGGACCGGGTCTGCCGAAAGGGCGATGGCTTGTTTCCGTCCCCAGGTGAAATCAAGCTGTCCTGTTCCTGTCCGGACTGGGCGGACATGTGCAAACATGTGGCGGCCGTGCTTTACGGCGTCGGGGCACGGCTGGACCAGAAGCCTGAGCTCCTCTTCCTATTGCGCGGAGTCGATCAGAACGAATTGATTGCGAGCGCCGGATCGGGGCCGCTGCTGCCGGCCAATGCCTCCGCCGGTGCGCATAGGCTTGATGAGAATGACGTTGCTGCATTGTTCGGTATCGAGATGGCCGACACCGTCAAGCCGGAAGACGCCCCATCACCGCAGCGCAAATCGGAAAAATCATTGAAGAAGATGAAGAAGCCACGCAAGGCAACCGCCGCGGCGACAACAAAGAAGACAAACTCACGGCGCGTAAATCGAGCACAACCCGGAATTCGGCCATCTGCTTGAGAGCATGGTGGCGTGGTATCAGGACGACCGGCCTGAAAGCGCCTCGGATTCCTGAGTGAGCTCCAGCGTATTTGGCGTGGGCATTCCGAGCGTGTCTGTCGATGCACCCGAGCAGGCCGCCAACTTCTCGGCCTTTCTCGCCCGCTTGGCAAGCTTCTTCGCTGCCTCTCTTCGCCGCCTGCGCCGCCGCTACTTCTGCGATTGTCTCGATCCTGTCCGGTTTCTCTTTCCTGAATCGCTTGAAGTAAATGGTCTCGATGAAGATCGGCAGCGGCGCCTTCCAAGGCTCCTGGCGATGATTGGCCAGCTTTCCGAATTTCCTTGGATTCATTCCGAGCTCACGCGCCATCTGGATGTGCATATGCGACAGGCGAAACCGCCTGCGTGCCTCGATCCAGGGCCTCAGATGTTCCGGGATTCGCTCTTTCTTTACCATCCCGATGCCCCGCTCCAATACCGATTCGTCGAAGGCTAACACTGGGTATCGTGCGATCAACCTGGAAGAGCTCCGGAGGAGAGATCTCCCACAGAAATGACTCGAATGTTGGCTCCCGAACGTTACTCCGGCTTGATACCTCACCACCCTGGCCCATTTCGCGGTTTCCTCGGCAAGGAGCCTTCCGAAGCCCGCGGGAGAATCCTTGAGCACAGTGCCGCCCAGGTCCGCGATTCGCATCTTCACCTTCGGATCGTCGAGCAATGCGTTCACGTCCACGTTAAGCTTGTTGACGATGTCGGCTGGGGTATTCCTGGGCGCGCCAATGCCCTGGAAAGCGCTCGCCTCATAGCCCGGAATGAAATCGCCTACGGTGGGCAGTTCCGGCAGAACCTGCAAGCGGGCTGCGGTCGTCACCGCCAGTGCCCGCAGCATACCGGTTCGGACATATTCAAGCGCCCCCGGCACAAGGGCGAACATCACCTGCACCTGTCCGCCGATCAGGTCTGTGAGCGCGGGTCCTTCGCCACGGTACGGCACGTGCGCCATGTCGACGCCGACCATCATCTTGAACAGCTCGCCATAGACGTGTTGCGAGCTGCCAACCCCTCCGGATGCCATGTTGATCCTGCCAGGCTTGGCCTTGGCGTATGCAATAAGCTCGGGGATGGTCGTGACCGGAAATTGCCGGCTCACCACCACGACGCCCGGTGTGAGCGAAATGCTCGCGACCGGGACAATATCGCGGATGAAATTGAAATCGAGCTTTTCATAGAGCGTTGCATTGATGACTGCGGGCGGGATGACGAGGAGGAGCGTGTATCCGTCGGCAGGCGCGCGTACGGCCACTTCGGTACCGACATTGGTACCCGCGCCCGGACGGTTCTCGATCACGAACGGCTGGCCGAGCCGCTCCGAGAGCCCCTGGCCTATCAGGCGCACGATGATGTCGCCTGTTCCCCCGGCTGCGATCGGGGCTATAATGCGCACCGAGCGCGACGGATAGGCTTGCGCACCCGCGATGCGCGGCAAATCCGGCACTGCCGCAGTACTCGCGGCTAGTTTCAGAAATATGCGGCGGGGAATTCTTATGGCGGGTTCCTCGCAGAGCGGGATGAGGACGCATTATAGGTTCACCCGATAGCTCACCGGCACCCTGCAATAGGTGCGGTTCTCTCACCAGGCTTCGCAGGTATAAGCCGAAGTTTGAAAGAGTCGTTATGATCGACGGAGCTGATGATGCCTAATGTTGCGCGTGGCGCGCTTCTCGCGGTCATGACCTTTATACTCATGTCGACGGGATCTATCGCTGCCGACGACACCGCCGCGCTCAGCGGTTTGAAGGAGGTGAAAGTCGGCTTCGATCTCAAGGAGGGCGACGGGAGGCTCCTGCTCAACCGGCTCGAAATCATCGATGAGACCCGCCAGTCATTGATTCAACAGGGTGTCAAACCGAAATTCGTCATCGCATTTCGCGGGCCGGCGACGAAGCTGGTGCAGACCGATTCCGCGCTGATCAAGCTTCAGGATCGCGAGATGGCAACCAAGATTGCCGCAAAGATCAAGCAGATGAGTGCGTCATCTGGCATCGAGGGATTCGAGCAATGCGCTGTGGCGGCAAGGGAACAGGGAACCAATGTCGAAATGGTGCTTCCGGAAATTCGCGTCGTCGGCAACGGCTTCATCTCTCTTATGGCCTACCAGGCAAAGGGTTACGCCTATATAGCGCCCTGATCGGATCGCGCGGCGGCATGCCTGGCGCTCGGTGTGCGAGCCAGGGCCAAGCAGCTGCGGCGGCGGTTGTGGCTTAAGCTCATCAGCAGGCGCACTGCCGTGCCGCGGCTTGGCTATTCGGCCAGGCTCGCCACGGCTCGATCCAGCCATTTCTCGTCGCAGGACAGGGATCGAAGCTCTTTGAGCGCTTCGCCCCTGGTCTGCATGACGAGCGGAACAATTGCGGGCTCGCCTTCGCCGTTCGAGGGCTGGCAGCTGAACTCAAGCCGGATGTCGTTTGGATCCACGGCATAGATCGAGAAGATCCCGGGCAGGATCTCGATCGGGCCATCGTAGGGAATTTTGGCGGTGTCGAGCCGCTTGCGGATGCGCGCCTGGCTTTTCGGCGATACCGCAAACGACACATGCTGCATGTTGCCGAGTGCGTTACGATCCCCTTTTTGCTTTGCACCCTTGGGCATCTCGAAAAACGCCAGCAGGGCGTCCCGGCCCATGTCGAAAAAATAATGTCTGATTTCTTCGAATGGCGGATTACCGCGATTGCCAGGACCGGTACCGATGCCGGGTGGAACCCGCATCGCATGGACGAGCCGCATGCCCAGTACGCCAACATAGAAATCAACGGTCATCTTCATGTCGTCGGTGTTCAATGCCAGGTGGTGGACGCCGTAATAGCCGATCCCGGCGTCGGTCGAGCCGGCCGCATCAGCGACGACATCGATCAGCGTCATTGTTCCCTCCTGCACAGTGTTTCCTGCTATGCGGCGAGCGATTGGATTATCGATGCAAGCGGTAGTCCGCAGCTTTCATCGAGGGCCGGGCGAGCTGTAAAATCGCTCTTCTACTCCCGGATCGGCCCGCCGCCAATTCATTTTCTGCGTGCGGGAGGACCTGCGTCGAGTTGCCATTCGTTGCTGGTCTCACCGCGGTCTGCATGTCATCGGTCAGATCAGCTTGCCGATCCAGTCGGCGAGAGCATCGAGCATCTCGCTCCTCACTTCAGCATCCTTTCGGCTGGTGCGGGCCGGAACGTGGAAGGAATGATCCGCGTCCGCGAAGAGCCGTAGCGATGCCCGCCCACCCAGCTGTTTGGTTACGGACGCCAGGATCTCTGCATCGGCGAGCGCGTCGCGCGCTCCCTGAAGGAACAGCATCGGCACGCGCACTTCGAAAAGATGCTGAGCGCGCTCTTCCGACGGGCGCTTCGCCGGGTGCAGGGGAAAGCCGAGAAAGATCAGGCCGCACACTCCCGGCAGTGGGGAAACGGCCTGCGTCTGAGATGTCATGCGTCCGCCGAAGGACTTGCCACCCGCGAAAAGGGGGAGTGCGGGTGCGAGGTGCAGCGCCTGCGCGGCAGCGGCGCGAACGGTCGCATGGGCGAGTCCGGGAGGGTCGGGCCGCCTGGCACGTCTTTCCATGTACGGGAACTGATAGCGCAAGGTGGCGATGCTGCGTTCGGCGAGTTCCGCAGCGACGGCCTGCATGAAGGGGTGGGTCATGCCCGCCCCCGCCCCATGCGCGAGGAGGTAGCAGGCGCGCGAGCGTAGTGGCGCCCACAGCAGGCCGGAAATGCTGTGCGTGTCATCGACGACGATAGTGACTGGCTCGGCGCCTGAGCGGCTCATTTGGCTTCCCGGGCACAGGTTCGACTCTGGCGGCAGTATTGCCCTCAAGCGGAGTAGGGGCGAGGCGCCAGCGCGTCTACGCGTGTCTTTCGACGCGCAATGCCTCGCTCCTACCAACGACAAGCGCATTCCCGATTCGCGCCGTTCATCCGCGATTCGGACCTCAGCAGCTTTGTCAGGCGTCGGGCGAATGTGGCTGCAAGATGGTGGGGAAGGGGCCCCTGTTATGCAATGCATAACCATAAGCCATGGCTTTTGTGCATCGCACAATTTTGTGAATTGTAATCTGACTCCAAATGGTTAGTTGAGGCGGGCGGCGTTGGGCGGAGGCTCGTGCAGTTGCAGCGATGCGCGGTGAGCCCCGGAATTCTCGCCCGTGCGGTTCGCCGGAACAACCTGGAAAAACGGGAGAGTTGCATGGCTCGTCGAGTGGTCCGCATGCACAATTTCGTATGGGCGATCGCGCTTTGTGCCGGCATCGTCTTCAGCGCGCTTGTTCTTGGCCACGCTCATTTCAATAAGAGTCCCCGTCCCACGGAGGTTATTACCCACGAGGACAGCCTGCCGCCGGTCTGGTGAGCCCATGCAGTCTGGCAGGATTTCCCTGCGTTTCGCACGACGCCTTCGGCGAAACCCAAGGCGTCAAATCGAGGGTGGCCAACGCCTCGCTTGAGGATATCTTCAGCGGACCCTTCCACTTGGAGATGGCCCCCTCGATGACCCAAACGCGTCAGCTCAGGCTTGCCGCCTTCATGCGGCCGGCGAGCATCCATACCGGCGCCTGGCGCTATCCCGGTGCCTTTCCGGATTCGAATTTCAACTTCGCGCACATCAAGCGTTTCGCGCAGACCCTGGAGCGCGCCAGGTTCGACGCCTTCTTCATGGCCGACCACATGGCCGTGCTCAACATGCCGATCGACGCGCTCAAGCGCAGTCACACCGTCACGTCATTTGAGCCGTTCACGCTGCTCTCGGCCCTGTCCCAGGTGACCAAGCACATCGGCCTCGTCGCCACCGGCTCGACCACCTTCGACGCGCCATATCACATCGCGCGGCGCTTCGCTTCGCTCGACCATCTCAGCGGAGGTCGCGCCGGCTGGAACATTGTCACGACTTCCAACCCCGACGCCGCGCTCAATTTCGGCATGGAAGAGCATATGGAGCATGGCGAACGCTATGCCCGCGCGCGCGAGTTCTACGATGTGGTGACCGGGCTCTGGGACAGCTGGGCGGACGATGCATTCATCCGCGATGTCGAGCAGGGGCTTTATTTCGATCCTGACAAGCTGCATGTGCTCGGGCATAAGGGCAAGTATCTCTCGGTGCGCGGCCCGCTCAATATTGCGCGGCCGGTCCAGGGCTGGCCGGTCATCGTCCAGGCCGGTGCCTCGGAAGCGGGCCGCCAGCTGGCGGCCGAGACCGCCGAGGCGGTGTTCACAGCACAGTCAAGCCTCGCGGTCGGGCGCGAGTTTTATATTGATGTAAAGGACCGGGCGGAAAAGGCCGGACGGTCGCGCGACCATATCAAGATTCTGCCCGGCTGCTTCGTGGTGGTCGGCGACACGGTCGAGGAGGCGCGCGCAAAACGGGCCAAGCTCGACAGCCTCGTTCATTACGCAAACGCCATCGGGTCGCTCTCGATCGCGCTCGGCCACGACGCCTCGAAGCTCGATCCGGACGCCCCGCTTCCGGAGATTCCCGAGAGCAACGCCTCGAAGAGCGGCCGGCAACGCACAATCGACCTTGCCAGGCGCGAGAACCTGACGGTGCGACAGCTCGCCCAGCGTCTGGGCGGTCATTCGGGCCTTGCCATGGTCGGCACGCCTGCGTCAATCGCGGACGAGATGGAGGAATGGCTCACGACCGGGGGTTCCGATGGTTTTACGATACAGTTTCCGTACCTCCCGGGTGGGCTTGATGATTTTGCCGATCGCGTGGTGCCGGAATTGCAACGGAGGGGAATTTTCCGGCGCGAATACGAAGGCAAGACGCTCCGGGAGAATCTTGGATTGCCCAGGCCAAAGAACAGGTTTTTTTGATCGCGTGCCACGGTCGGCGCCGGCGGAACCACCATCTGCGACACCGCAATCGTGGCGACCAACGGGACCGGCTGGGATCGCGCGCATTGATGCAGTCACCAATGGCACCATCACTACGGCCGACTGCTCGGTCGCGGTTGCTGTAAACGGCTCTGCCGTGAGCGGCAGCGCCTTCACCATCCCGGTGGCAAGCGCCGGCGCCGGCGAGATGGCGACCTTTACGCCCACCGCGCTGACCTTCGAAAAGGACGGCGATCGGATTTCGTTCGCGCCCTCCGGCGCCTCGGGATCGAGCATCTGGGCCATCTTCTCGACCTAAAGCTCGGCGGGCGTGAGTTCGATCTGCTCGTGCAGCGCAAGCTTGCCGATTCCGATTGGCGATGGTTGCGGACGACATAAGCCATGCCGGAACCCGGATATTTCCTCAACCCGAATTGGTGGGCAATGACAGTGCCGACGCGCGGAAATGAGATCGCACGGGCTGTCTGGTCCGGATTGCAGATGCTGGCGCCGAATACGGCGAGCCTATTGTCGGGAGAGCCGGCCCCGCCGCTCCCGAATCTTCCGGCGACGCCTGGAAAAGTGCCATCAACGGACGATCCGCGAATCGCGGGCGCTGTGGGAGAGGCTGCAAATTCAGGAATTAATTTTCTGCCAATGCCTGGGGCCGGTATTGCAAGTGCAGGCCGTGGGATTCTGGGGCTGATGCGAAGAGCGACGCTGGAGCTGGTGGAATCTCTGGCAAGCCGGTCCCCCTTCATGAATAATCCGCCGGTCAAATCACTGCACCCTTTCACCGCCGACTATCCCTCAGGAGCGCTCGCAGATGCCGCAGGACGACTTG
>Ga0310916_10002256_pt1 | contig 11736 bp, 7 predicted proteins | sample GREbulkMGLF176_FD_203444 | JGI IMG/M metagenome (GOLD analysis project Ga0310916, IMG submission 203444) | Lab enrichment of tropical soil microbial communities from Luquillo Experimental Forest, Puerto Rico - GRE.bulkMG.LF176 | ecosystem: Environmental > Terrestrial > Soil > Tropical forest >...
GCGTCGAAACCCACGGCCGTCGCGTCGGCGGCTGCTGCCCCGCCGCCGGCTCCGCTTCAGGCCTTCGCGCCGACCAGGAAAGTCGCGCCCGCCTCGATGACCACGCCAGCGCCCGCGCTCGAAGAGGCACGCACGGGGTGGACACGGTTCGAGGAGAGTTTTGTGGTGGCGAGATCGCCGCAGACGGTATGGACGATCTTTGCGGATATTCCTGCTGTGGTCGCCTGCCTCGACGGGGCCGAGCTGAGCGAGCACGACGCAAGCACCGCGAAGGGAAAGATGACGGTAAAGCTCGGCCCGATCCAGGCCGGCTTTTCCGGCTCCGCCGTGATCGAACGCGACGATCGAGCGCTGCGCGGCATCATTCGCGGCGCAGGCAGCGACAGGGGCACCGGCTCACGGACCAAGGGTGAAATCGCCTATCGGCTTGAGCCGGAAGCCGACGGGCAGAAAACACGAGTTTCCGTGACGGTTGAATACAGCTTGCAGGGCGCGCTCGCCCAATTCTCGCGTTCCGGCCTCGTCCTCGAGCTTGGCCGCCGCCTGGTTGCCGACTTTGCCGCCAATCTCAATGCGCGGCTTGCAGGAGCACAGACTCGCGCAGCACCTCGCACGCCTTTCAATGCCGGGCGCTTTCTCTGGTCGTGGTTCGTTGATCGGTTACGCCGCCCGTTCAAGCGTTAGCAAGATATGATGGTATGCTGATCACCTGAAAGACCTTGCCACGATTGCGCAAAGTTCATGGACCTATTGGCCTCGCGAAAAATGAAAGCTATGCTGAACCATCTCGTGTAGAGGCCGCAGACGATGGCATGGCAGAGGGTCGCATCCTTCGGCGAAATCGGTGTGGATGGCGTGCTGGGCGTAGACGTGAATGGCACGCCCGTTGCGCTTTATCGGTTATCGAATGAGGTCTTTGCCACTTCCGGAATTTGCACGCATGCGTTGGCATTGTTGAGCGACGGCTTCGTCGAAGACGGCAGGATCGAGTGCCCGTTGCATCAAGGCCAGTTCGACATTCGCTCCGGAAAGGCGCTGTGTGCGCCGGTGACAGAGGACCTGCGCACCTTTGCCGTGAAGCTCGAAGGTGACGACATCTTCATTGATATGGAGCGTCCGGCCGCCTCGGCGCCGGCTGTGGCGAACGCGGCGGCGAATCGCAAAGCGGAGGATGGCGTTCGCGCCGCCGAGAACGGCGATCAAGCGGACATTGGAACGATTGCCGCCGTGAACGGCGATCCTGAGCTTTCGCTGACGACACGTTACGTTTGGCCGGCGGAAGGACTCACGCGCATCCCCGATTGGGTTTACACCGATCAGACGATCTACGAGCGCGAGATCGAGAGGATCTTCCACGGCCGCACCTGGAACTACGTCGCGCTGGAATGCGAAGTGCCCAAGGCCGGCGACTTCATCCGCTCCAATGTCGGCCCGACGCCCGTGGTGGTCGTGCGTGCCGACGACGGCTCAATCAATGTCGTCGAGAACCGCTGTTCACATCGCGCCGCGGAGTTCTGCCGCGAGCTCAGCGGCAACGTCAAAGAATTCGTCTGCCCCTACCATCAATGGTCGTACGACCTTGAAGGCAACCTCGCCGGCGTTCCATTTCGACGCGGCGTCAACGGAAAGGGCGGCATGCCCGCCGACTTCAACAACGCCCAGCATGGATTGCGTCGGCTCAATGTTACGACTCACCGCGGGGTCGTGTTTGCTTCTTACCTCCACGACATGGAGCCGTTTCAGGATTACCTCGGGCCGGAGGTGCTCAAGGAGTTCGAGGCGACCTTCGACGGCCGCAAGCCAAGGCTGCTGGGGTACTACCGCCACACGCTGCCCGGCAATTGGAAGCTCTATCACGAGAATCTCAAGGACCCCTATCACGCGACGCTGCTGCACACCTTCCTGGTGACGTTCGGCTTGTTGGTCGCCGGCAACCGCTCGCTCATGCTCGCGGATGCGACCGGCCGGCACGGCGTCATGGCGTCCGCCAAGTCGGAGCGAAAAGGCGTCTCCAGCGATGCCAAGAAGGAAATGCGCGCTTATCGCGACGGCATGACGCTGGCGGAGCCGCGATTCATGGACTTCGTCGAGGAGTTCGACAGTCCCTGGTCGGTTACGATGGCGACCATCTGGCCGAATCTGATCATCCAGCGCGAGATGAATACGCTCGGCGTGCGCCAGATCATACCGACCGGTCCGCATGAGTTCATCATGAAGTGGACCATGTTCGGCTTCGAAGGCGACGACGAGGAAATGACCCGCCATCGTCTGCGCCAGGGCAATCTCATGGGCCCGGCGGGCTTTCTCGGCCTCGAGGACAACGAGGCGATCAAGTTCGTCCAGGACGGGATGCAGCACGTTCCGGGCGGGCAGCATCTGGTGAAGCTCGATCCCTCGGTTGCGGCGGGCACTTCCGACAGCTTGATCTCGGAAGCCTCGATCCGCGCCATGTACCGCCATTGGCGCGCGGAAATGGGACTCTAAAAGCATGAGTGAACCCGCCGTCACGCGCCATTCCTCGGCCGATGGCGCGCCACTCGAGTCGCAGCTGCAAGCGATGCTGCTGCATCACGAGATCGAATCCTTCAACACCCGATACGCACAGGCGCTCGACGAGCAGCGGCTATCGGATTGGGCGGAGATGTTCACCGACGATGCGCTCTATGTGATCTTGTCGCGCGAGAATTACGACCGCGGATTGCCGGTCGGCCTGATCTATTGCGAGAACAAGCGGATGATTCACGACCGCGCGTTCGCGCTTATGGAAACCTCGATGTTCGCGCCGCGTTATTTGCGACACATCATCGCAAACCAGGTTGTCGTGGGCGTGGAGAGCAATGGAACGATCAAGTCGCGTGCGAACTACGTCGTGCTTCAGGTCCTGTTCGATCGCCCTGATGCGACGCTGCATCAGGTCGGCGTCTACTACGATGTGTTCTGCCGCGTGGGTGGCGAGCTCAAGCTCGCCGAACGCCGTTGCGTCTACGACAATCTTCTCGTGCCGAATGCCCTGTGCATTCCGGTGTAGGGTGAGAATCTTCACCAAAATAGCGCTCGCCGCTGCAATTGTCGTGAGCGCCGTCGCGATCAACGCCGCGTCGAAGCGACAAGTATCTTCACTCCTCAAATACCTGGATCCGGATCGGTTTCGGATAGAACCCCTTGGAACTCCCCAGCTTGCCGCTACCGGGATCGCAGCTTGCGGCACACAAACAATTCATTTCCGCGCGCAAATCGATGTGCGGGACGGGGTCGAACAGCTCCTTGTGCTTGGCGAACACCGCCCAGATGAGATTGCCCTTCTCGTCGAGCTCCATGTGCTGGCCGATGTTCAGCGGCGCAGGGATGTCGAGCGGTATGATCGGATAATTCTGCAGCGCCGTCATGATATTTTCGTAGCAGCCCCACAACGGCAGATCTTCGCGACAGGTGATGCCGGCCTCCGGGTATAGCTTATTCCACGGCGGCAGGTGCCGGCGGTTCCAACGGGTCGTGTACGAACATTCGCTGCACATGCCGTATTGGAGATCGTGGGTGCCTTTGAAGGTATCTTCGACGATGGCCATCATCGGATTGTTCAGCTTGGAGAGCAGCAGGTCGCCCGTGCTCAAATAGATCTTGCCCTGGTTTGCCTTGGTCCTCGCCTGATCGAAACGCTCCTGGAGATTGTCGCGGTTGAACACCACGAAATCCACGATCGACTGGAAGGTAATGCGAACGCGCTGGCCTTTTTTCATCTCCCACGCCGCCCCGCTGTTCACCCTTACGGTTTGGTCATGCAATGCTTTCATTGGCTTGTTTCCTCCATTCGATCTCGCCAAGATGGCACCGCGGCGCCGGAAGACGCAAGCGGATTGGGAGACTTCGATCGATGCCTCCATTCCGCACTCCGTTATGTTCGAGTGGGCGCCCTGCGATAGGCCCGTCAGATGACTGACCGATTGGACGGTATCCATGCGCTGATCACCGGCGCTGCAAGCGGCATCGGCGCCGCGTGCGCTCGACGCATGACACGCGACGGCGCGCAACTGTTGCTGGCGGACCTCAATGGCGCCGGCGCGAAGGCCCTTGCTGACGAGCTTGGGCAGACTTCGGTCGAGGCGGACGTGACCCGTGCAGGCGACATCGAGCGCATGCTCGATCTCGCCTACCAGCGCTGGGGGCGCCTCGACGTGCTGTTCAACAACGCCGGCATCGCCGAAATCCGGCCGCTGCTCGAGCTCAGCGAGGACGAGTGGGACCGCATGCTTGCGGTCAACCTGCGTGCGGTCTTTTTTGTTTTGCAAGCCGCCGCAAAACGCATGCGTCAACAGACGCCGATTGCGGGTTCCGAGCTGCGCGGAAAGTTGATCCAGACCGCATCAATCGCCGCCTACCGAGGCGGTCTGGCGCATATGCCCCACTATGCGGCCAGCAAGGCTGGCGTCGTCAGCGTCACGCGCACTGCGGCGCAGGTGCTGGCGGCCGACAGGATCACGTCGAATTGCATCTGTCCCGGCGCGGTCGATACGCCGATGTGGAAGAAGATCGATGCGCAATGGAGCAAAATCGAGGGCTGGCAAATCGGTGAAGCCTGGAAGCGGCGAACCTCATTCATCCCGCTCGGCCGGCCTGAAACTGCCGACGACGTGGCTGGTGTCGTGAGTTTTCTCGCTAGCCGCGATGCTGACTACATGACAGGTCAGGCGGTCAACGTCGACGGCGGCCTCGTCATGGGCAATTGAGTCATGGGCAATTGAGATGACTCGGCCGACGTCCGTCGTCCATTCGGATGAACGGCCAGCCATCGTACCGCCGGCGGGCTTTTTCGTTGGGTGATGATTGCTAAGGCCTGCCATGTTTGCCTGTAAATAACAGGAGAAAAACAGGACTCCGAGTACAACCTGGCGCTGGTGATATTCCCCGTAAGTCACACGTCGACAACGGGAAACGCGTGCGACCGGCGCCGTTTTGATCGCGCCCGGATTGCCGTCCATAACAGGAGAAAACAGGACGCAAACAGGCAACGGGCGCAACCCCGGCTTGCAACACGTCAATTCGCAAGGCACTCGGGCGCGGCGACGCACCTGCGGTTTGTTCGCGCACGATCTCAGCCGGCCGCGTCACCCGAAGCAATGACGAACGCCGGTGCTGCGTACTCACATCTCACGATGTCAAACAGCCCGCGCCGGCCCGGCCGCGCATGGCGGCGCGGGTAACGCCTGCGTTGCCGCGCAACTCGTTTTGCACGGCACGCCTCCTCGTCGAGGATTGGTGCCTTCTAGCACGGCTTCGATCAGTAGTCAATAGCTAAATACATATTGTAGCAAATATTGTGCGGCTCCGTAGGATGGGCGCTTCCGCGAGCAATTTCCCCTACACGGCTTTCGCCCCGGGCCGCGCGTCGCGCATCCTCCGCCATAGCTGCTCGCTGGTCACCGGCATGTCGAGATCGGCGACGCCGAGGGGGGCGAGCGCGTCGAGCACCGCACCGACCACCGCCGCCGGCGCGCCGATCGAACCCGCCTCCCCGCAGCCCTTGGCCCCGAGCGGGTTGTGGGTGCAGGGTTGGCTCTCGTCGCACTCGGTGACGAACGGCGGCAGATCGTCTGCGCGCGCCACCGTGTAGTCCATGAACGAGCCGCTCACGAGCTGGCCGCCGCCGTCGTAGGCGCAACGCTCGAGCAGCGCCTGGCCGATGCCCTGGGCGAGGCCGCCGTGGATCTGGCCCTCGACGATCATCGGATTGACGACGGTGCCGATGTCATCGACGCCCCAGAAACCGACGATCTCGATGCGGCCGGTGTCCGGATCGATCTCGAGCTCACAGACATGCGCGCCGTTGCTGAAGGCGAAGCTCGGCGGATCGTAGACAGCGGTCTCCTGCAAGCCGGGCTCGACGGTCTCGAGCGGAAAGTTGTGCGGCACGTAAGCCGCCTGCGCTACCGCCGCGAAGGCCACGCGCCGGTCGGTGCCGGCGATGACGAAGGCGCCATCGGCGAAATCGACGTCGCCCGCGGCCGCCTCGAGCAGATGGGCCGCGATCAGCTTGCCCTTGGCGATGACCTTGTCGGCGGCGCGATCGAGCGCGCTGCCGCCGACGGCGATCGAGCGCGAGCCGAAGGTGCCGGTGCCCTGGGGCACCGCGTCGGTGTCGCCCTCGACCACTTCGATTTTTTCGACCGGCACGCCGAACCGCGACGACAGGATCTGGGCCAGCGTGGTGGCGTGTCCTTGGCCGTGATTGTGGGTTCCGAGCATGGCCCGCACCGCGCCATCGGGCTCGACCCGAATGGACGCGGCTTCATAAAAGCCGACGCGCGCGCCGAGCGCGCCCGCAAAGCGCGACGGCGCAACCCCGGAGGATTCGACGTAGCAGGCCATGCCGATGCCGCGGAGGCGGCCGCGCCGCGCCGCCTGCGCGCGGCGCTTTTCGAATCCGTCATAGTCGGCGAGCGCGAGCGTGCGCGCGAAGATTTTCGGAAAATCGCCGCAGTCATAGGTCGGGCCGATCGGCGTCTTGTAGGGCATCGCGCTCGGCGGAATGAGATTGCGGCGACGAATCTCCGCGCGATCGACGCCAAGCTTCTGCGCCGCGCGGTCTGCCAAACGTTCCAACACGTAGCAGGCCTCGGGCCTGCCGGCGCCGCGAAAGGCGTCGGTCGGCGTGGTGTTGGTGAATACGCCCGTCACTTCCACGAAGATCGCGGGCGTGCGGTAGCCGCCGGCGAACAACGCGCTGTAGATCGCGCTCGGAATCGCGGCACCGAAGGTCGACACATAGGCGCCGAGATTGGCAAACGTCTGAACGTGCAGCGCGAGGAAACGACCGTCGGCATCGAGCGCAAGCTCCGCATGGGTCAGGTGATCGCGAGCCTGATTGTCGGCAACAAAGCTTTCGGCCCGGCTCGCGACCCAGCGCACGGGACGGCGCAGCCGGTGCGCGGCCCAGGCGATGATCCCCTCTTCCGGATAGAGCTTGCCCTTGTAGCCGAAACCGCCACCCACGTCGGGCGAGATGACGCGTAGCGCGCTCTCAGGAATCCCAAGCTGCTCGGTCACCTGCCGGCGAATGTGATGCGGCGCTTGCGTCGAGCTGTAGAGCGTAAGCTTCTCGCTCTGCGGATCAACGACGCCGATAACCGCGCGCGGCTCGATCGCCGCGCCGACCAGGCGGTTGTTGACGAGATCGATTGCGACCACGTGCGCGGCCGATCGCAACGCCGCGCGCACGGCGGCTTCGTCGCCGCGCGCCCAGCGAAAGCAGACGTTGCCTGCGGCGCACGCATGTAGCCGCGGCGCAGCCTCAGCTTGCGCCGCGCGCGCGTCGGTGACGGCGGAGAGCGGCGCGTAGTCCACCTCGACGCGCTCGGCCGCGTCGACCGCCTGCGTCAGGGTTGCCGCGATGACGGCCGCGACCGGCTCGCCGACGTGGCGCACCGTTTCGCGCGCGAGCGCGAAGCGCGCCGGCTCGGCCATGGCTGAGCCATCGCGCGAACGCACCAGCCACAACGGCCGCATCGGCGCCACGCTGTCGGCCGCCATATCGACGCCCGTGAACACCGCAACGACGCCGGGCATGGCGCGCGCGGCCTCCGCGTCGATCCGGCGAATGGCCGCATGCGCGTGCGGGGAGCGAACCAACGCGCAGGCAAGCGCGCCAGGCAGATCGATATCGGCTACGAAACGTCCGTAGCCGGTGAGAAAGCGTTTATCCTCGACGCGCCGCAGCGGCGCCCCGATACCCTGATAGTTCCGCACGCTAGAACGCGTCATGTTGCTCCGTAGGGTGGGCATTGCGCGCGGTCGATTTTGTCATCCGCGCCGCTCGCATAGGCGCAATGCCCACGCGCCTATCCGCGTGGGCAAAATCGCCCCAGAGGCAGTGCGAGTCGTTGGTGCCAGCAAGCGATTTTGCCCACCCTACGTATCGCGCAGCTCTACTTCATCTCCTCGCGCACCAGGTCGAGCCGCTCGAACGCCGATTTGTCCGTCACCATGAACAGGTCGGCATCGCCGCCGCGCGCCTCATGGCGCGCGAAGGTCCAATGCGGGATCGTGAATACGTCATGCTGCGACCACTCGAACGTCTCTTCGCCGATGTGCGAGCGGCCCTCGCCCGCGACCACGAGACAGACCACGTTGTAGGTCGTGCGTTTCGCCCGCGTGGGCGTGCCGCGGTTCAAGCGCGCGGCGTAGCAATCAAGCGTCGGCATGACGGCGCCGCCGGTCGCAGGATTGACGTAGCGGATCACGCGCATGCCGTCGGCGCCGGCGGGCGCCGCGTCGAGCAGCCGGCGCGTCGCTTCGCCCGGATAGCGGTACTTGGGCGAGTTTGCCGCGCCTGCCGTTGCGCCCTCCGCGCGCAGGCCCGCTTCGGTCCACAGCGCCTCTTCGCCTTGGTCGACCTGCCAGAACTCGTTGTTGCGCGGGTCGCCCGGTTCGAAGAAATGGGCGTCGACCGCGCGGATGAGCGGCATGTTGGCGGCATCGAACCAAATGATCCGGTGATCGCTTTCGTTGATGTGGCCGTGCCAGACCATCGGCGGGGTCAGGATCAAGTCGCCCGCCTTCATCTCGCAACGCCGGCCGTTGACGATGGTCACGGCGCCGTCCGCGCGCGTGGCGAAGCGGATCGCCGCGCCGGTATGGCGGTGCGGGCGGGCGCGCTCGCCGGGATCGAGCACGGTGAAGGCGGCGAGCAGCGTGCTCGTGGTCGTCGTTTCCGCCCCGAAGGCCGGATGCGCCATGATCAGCGCGCGGCGTTCGATGTCGTTGATCGACACCTCGCCGACGGAGCGCTGCAGCAGCGGCTCGACCTCGCGCCAGCGCCAGAGGAACGGCGCGTCCTGCGGCTGCGGCTTGATCGGGGTAATGCGCTGGTAGCGGTCCCATAGCGGATGCAGGTGCTGCGCTTCAAGCTCGGCGACAAAGGGTGGCTGCGGTTGGCTGGTCGAAGTATCAACCATCGTTCCCCTCCTCCGCCCCCGTCTTTCCGCCGCCATGCCGACCGAGACCCGTGGATACTCGTAGGGTGGGCATTGCGCCTATTCAAATCTATCGTTCGCACCTATCGTGCCGGCGCAATGCCCACGCGCTTTGTCCGCGTGGGCAAAATCGCTCGTAAAAGCGGTGCGCGATGGCTTTCGTCAACATGCAATTTTGCCCACCCTACGCATCCTGGCTGTTCACGTCTTCGGCAGCTTGGCGTCGATGTTTCCGCTGTCGATGATGACGTGCTTGATGAACACGCGCGGCTCGACCTTGTCGCCCTTGAGGAACGCGGCCAGCACGTCGACGCCGAGGCGGCCCCATTCCACCGGGTTCAACTCGACCGTCATGGCGAGATTGTCCTCCTTCACCGCCCGCAGCGCCGGCGGCACGCCATTCATGCCGGTCACCAGCGTCTTGCCTTTGCGGTTGGCGGCGTTGACCGCCTGCATGGCGCCGAGCGCCACATCGTCGTTGGCGGCGTAGATCGCGGCAAGGTCGGGATTGGCAACCAGCACGTCTTCCGCCTGCTTGACGCCGCGCTCGCGCGTGAGCGGGCCATCGGCGCGGAACACGATCTCAATGCCGGGATATTTCGCCATCACCTCGCTGTAGCCGTCGCCGAGATTCTTAAACGTCGGCGCGCCGCTGGGTCCCATCAGCAAGGCGACCTTGCCCTTGCCGCCGAGCTTGCGCGCCGTCCACTCGGCGATGTCGCGGCCGATCTGCTTCTCGTCCATGGCGACGTGAATGGTCTGGTTGGGCGATGCGGAGCCGCGCGCGACGGAGACGATCGGGATCTTCGCCGCCGCCGCCGCGTCGTAGGCGGCGTTCACCCCGACCGCGTCGATCGGAGAAATCAGAATGCCTTGCACGCCGCGCGCGACCAGGTCCTGCACGCCGTTGATCTGCTTGAGCTTGTCCTCGTTGGCCGACACCGTGGCCACCTCCCAGCCGAGCTCCTGGGCGCGGGCGCGGATGCCGCGCAGCATGGCGATGTAGAACGGGTTGTCGTCCTGCGCGAGCGAGACGCCGATGGTGGTCTTCTGCTGGCCGGTTGCGGGCGCCGTCAGCGCGAGCGCGGCCGGAAGCATCAACGCAGCGGCGAACGCGGTCATGCGAAGCCTGAGCATGCGAAAACTCCTCCTTACCAAGGGTCAGTCATCGGTCGTCGGCAATCGTTCCGATCATTGGCTTCTGTGCGAGCGTAGCCTTTCGGCGGCCGCGGCGGCAATGATCACGGCGCCCACTGCCACGCGCTGCCAATAGGAATCGACGTTGAGCAGGTTGAGCGCATTGCCCAGCACGATCATGATGAAGACCCCGATGACGCTCTTATAAAGCGTGCCTTCGCCGCCCTGGAGCGACGCACCGCCGAGAACCACCGCGGCGATGGCGGTCAATTCGTAGAATTCTCCCGCCGTCGGCTGACCGGACTGCAGGCGGGCGGCGAGCATCACCCCGGCGACCCCGGCGAGCGCGCCGCACCAGACGTAGGTCGAGGCTATCACGCGGCGCACCGGTACGCCCGCGAGATAGGCCGCCTCCCGCCCGCCGCCGGTGGCATAGACGCGCCGGCCGTAAGGGGTGGCGTGCATGACGAAGGACAACACGGCCAGCAGCACGGCCGGGACCCAAACCAGATAATGGATGCCGAGGAAGCGCTCGGAGCCGAAGGCGATGAATTCGCCGGGCAGGCCGGTCTCGCCGCTCACCGGCGCGCCGCCGGTGATGAGGAAAACGACCCCGCGCACCAGCACCATCGTGCCCAGCGTGGTGATGAAGGGATTGACGTTGAGGAATGCGATGACGAGCCCATTGGCGAGCCCGACGGCGGCGCCGGCGACGATTCCGACCATAACGCCGGCCGCGATCCCCGCCTCGAGCATGACCATGCTCGCGATGCAGCCGGACAGCGCCGCGGTCGAGCCCACCGAGAGATCGAAGCCGCCGCCGACGATGACGAAAGTCATGCCCATGGCGATCACCGCCATGATCGAGGATTGCACCAGGATGTTGGTGAGGTTGAAGGGGGAGAGAAAGCGATTGGTCAGCAACGCGGTCGCCGCGCACAGAACGATGAGCGAGATCAGCGGCATCTGACCCGCGAGGTTCCATTGTCGCGGCGTGCGTTTCATCTCAACCGCCGATCGCATTGTTCAGCGTCGACTCGTCCAGGCTTGCGGGGCGATCGAGCGCAGCCGCAATCCGCCCCTGCCGCACGGCGAGAACGCGATCACACAAGCGCGCCAGCTCGCCGAGATCGCTGGAATGGATCAACGCGCCACCGCCGCGCGCGACGACACCGCGGATGAGCGCGTGGATCTGCAGCTTGGCCGCGACATCGATGCCTTGGGTCGGCTCATCGAGAAGGAGCACGGCGACCCGCCGCGCCAGCCATTTCGCCAGGATCACCTTCTGCTGATTGCCGCCGGAGAGCGCGCTTGCCTGGAGCTCGGGGCGCCGCGGACGGATATCGACCAGCTCCATCACCTCGGCGACGAGGCGATCGCCGGCGTCGCGGTCGAGCCAGCCATTGCGCGCGAAGGCATCGAGATTGGGCAGCAAGATATTGTCGCGCACCGACTGATTCATAATGAGGCCGAGCGCGCGTTCGCCCGGCACCATGCCGATGCCGCCGGCAATGGCATCGGCGGGACTTGCGAGCCGGCGCTTGTCGCCGCGCGCCGCGACCATCGTCGGCTCGCTCCCGGCGCCGAACAGGCCGCGGATCATCCGATCGGCGCCGCTGCCGAGGAGGCCAGC